>WNFJ01348253.1_pt1 | contig 13006 bp, 14 predicted proteins | sample 5400461 | NCBI WGS metagenome assembly WNFJ01 (sample SAMN13153349, study PRJNA577476) | soil metagenome | isolation source: 115 cm saprolite on Douglas fir-dominated hillslope | place: USA:California | collected 2013-09-17 | reverse complement strand
GCGCTGGTGGCGCGGCTGTCTCCGCAGTTGCCGGCGATGGTGGTGAGCGTGCCGCTGAAGACGATGGTGTCGTATGTGGTGCTGCTGGGGAGCCTGGCGGTGTGGCCGGGGTGGATTGAGCGGCACTTTACGGCGTTGCTCGATGCTGCGGGAAGGCTGATGGCGACGGCATGAGTGAGAAGGGGACTGAGCAGGCTACTCCGGAACGAAAGAAGAAGGCGAAGGGGAAGGGCGATGGTGTTCGCAGTCGTGAGCTGCTTTCTGCTGTGGCGATGCTAGGTGGGGGGATGATGCTGGGGGCTAGGGCGCATGGGTTTGTCTCGAGCTGGGGCGGGGTGTATGTCGAGAGTTTGCGGTCGGCGGCGGTGGGGGAGATGAATGGGGATGCGCAGTGGAATGAGGCCGTGCGACGCATGCTTGCGCCGGCGCTGTTGCCGGTTGGATTGGTGATGGCGGCGAGCTTTGGCGGGGCGCTGGTGGCTGGCGTGGCGCAGGGCGGCGGGGTTCAGATTAATCCGAATGCGGTGGAGTTGAAGTTTTCGAAACTGAATCCGCTGAGCAATCTGGGGAACCTGTTCAGCCTGCGTTCGGTGACGCGGGTGGTGAAGTCGCTGGTGCCGGCGGCGGTGATGGCGGTGGTGGGGTGGGGCGCTTTGAAGGCTTTGATGCTGCCGATGCCGGTGATGAGTTTGATGCGGCTGCCGGCCACTTTCTCGACTGTTTATAGGCTGGCGCTCGATACGGCGTGGGTGGAGTGGAGGAGCTGGAACGATCGGCTGAAGATGAGCAAGCAGGAGATTCGCGACGAGATGAAGGAGGCCATGGGGAATCCGCAGATCAAGATGAAGGTTCGGCAGATCCAGATGGCAATGCGCAAGCGCAAGGTGAAGGCTGATATGTCGCGGGCGAGTGTAGTGATCACCAACCCGACGCACTATGCGGTGGCGCTGGAGTTCAGCTTCGAGACGATGGAGGCTCCGAAGGTGCTGGCGAAGGGGCGTGATCTTCATGCGGCGGAGATTCGCGAGGAGGCGCGGTGGGCGGGGATTCCGATGATTGAGAATCCGCCGCTGGCGCGGAGTTTGTACAGGATGGTGGAGCCGGGGCAGTCGATTCCGTTTGAGCTGTATGCGGCGGTGGCCGGGATTCTGGCTTACCTGTATCGGCAGAAGGTGGAGGAGCGGATGAGGCGGGAGCGTCAGGCGCAGCAGGGTGTTGGACATCGAGGTACGACAGGGATGGTTGGGATGCGTGGATTCGGAGGTGGGATGTGAGTGAGGCTGTGATGACGAAGGGCGGCGGGTTCTCGATGGCCAAGCTGCAGGGGCTATTGTTGCCGGTGACGGCGATCAGCATGGTGTTCGTGATGCTGATACCGGTTCCAAGCTTTGTGCTCGATCTATTGCTGGCTGCTTCGATTACTGCGTCGGTGATTGTGTTTTTGACGGCTGTGCAGGTGCGGCGGGCGGTGGACTTCTCTGTGTTTCCGACGCTGCTGCTGCTGCTGACGCTGTTTCGGCTGTCGCTGAATCTGGCCTCGAGCCGGAGGATTCTGCTGCATGGGCATGAGGGGACTCATGCTGCCGGCGCGGTGATTGAGGCGTTCGGGCAGTTTGTGATTGGGGGGAACTACGTTGTCGGGTTTGTGCTGTTTCTGGCGCTGATCGCGATTCAGTTTCTTGTGGTGAGTCACGGTGCGGTGCGGACTGCCGAGGTTACGGCACGGTTCACGCTGGATGCGCTGCCGGGTAAGCAGATGGCGATCGATGCGGATATGAACGCCGGATTGATCGATGAGCAGGGCGCCAGGAAGCGGCGGCAGGCGATTGCGCGAGAGGCGGAGTTCTATGGCGCGATGGATGGCGCGGCCAAGTTCAACCAGAGAGACTCGCTGGCGACGATTCTGATTACGGCGATCAACATCGTCGCAGGGTTGCTGATTGGAGTGCTGCAGCAGGGCGCAGACCTGGCGACGGCGGTGAAGACTTACACGATTCTCACGGTGGGCGATGGGCTGGTGACGATGATCCCCAGCCTGCTGGTGTCGATTGCGGGCGGCATGGTGCTGACGCGGGCTTCATCGGCGGGATCGCTGGATGAGGAGCTGGGGACGCAGTTGCTGCGGGGGCGGAACACGCTATGGATTGCTTGTGGTGTTCTGCTGGGGCTGGCTTTGATTCCGGGTTTGCCGAAGCTGTCGTTTGTGCTGATGGCGGCCGGGGTTGCGCTGATTGCGCGAAGGCTGCCTGCGGGGAAGGATGGGGCGTTGGCGCTGCCGGATGAGGCTGCGCCAGGTGATAAGACGAAGGTGGCCGAGGTGGCGAAGGGCGAGAACCTGGCCTCGCTGCTGAAGATGGATGAGCTGACGCTGGAGATTGGGTTCCAGTTGATTCCGATGGTTGACGAGAAGCAGGGGGGACAGATGTTGAACCGCGTGCGTGCGCTACGGCGGCATCTGGCGACTGAGCTTGGGTTTATCGTTCCGGCGGTACACATCACGGACAATCTGCGGCTGAAGCCGAGGGAGTACGTGGTGAGCCTGCGCGGGGTGGAGATCGCGCGCTGGCAGATGGAGCAGAACTGTCTTCTGGCGGTGAGCTCCGATCCGAAGGCGCGGGCTCTGCCTGGAGTGGAGACGAGGGAGCCGGCGTTTGGCGTACTGGCAAGATGGATACAGCCGGGGCTGGAGGAGCAGGCGCTGGCGAGCGGCTACTCGGTGGTGGATCAGACGACGGTGATCGGGACGCACCTTGGCGAGTTGATTCGCAGACATGCGCATGAGCTGCTGGGGCGGCAGGAGGTGAAGCGGCTGCTGGACAGCATGAATGAGACGCATCCGAAGCTGGTGGAGGAGCTGGTGCCGAAGCTGATGACGCTGGGCGAGGTGCAGCGGGTGCTGCAGCAGCTGCTGCGGGAGCAGGTTTCGATCCGCGACCTGGGGGCGATCCTCGAGGTGTTGGTGGAAGCGGCGCAGCAGCAAAAGAATGTGGTGCACCTGGTGGAGAATGTGCGGCAGTCGCTGGGGCGCGGCCTGATCCACCCACTGCTGGATGGGGACGGCGGGCTGAGGGTGCTGATGCTGGAGCAGGCGCTTGAGACGGAGCTGCTGCATACGTTCGATCCGCAGGGGGCGGGACTTTTGTTGGGTGACGGCGGACGGCCGGCGGACATGCCCGCGGATTTCCTTAGGCGGCTTGTGGAATCTGTGAAACGCCTAACCGGAGGGACCCCTACATCGGCCCTGCCCGTGCTTCTATGCCCAAGTCCAGCCCGGTATCACGTGCGGCGTTGGCTGGAGCCGTTTCTGCCGAAGGTGACGGTGCTGGCACCGGCGGAGATTCCTCCGGAGATTCGGGTACGGAGTGTCGGGACGGTTGGTTGAACGCGGATTAATTGCAGAGAAAGACAGGGAGGAAGTCATGGCCGCAGGGAGTTCGATTCCGGTACAGGCATTGCATGGGTTGTCGAAGAGCACGCTCTTCGGTGCGGAACAGACAGGGTTTGATGAGCTTGACTTGCCGATCGGAGGTGCGGCAGTTACATTTGCGCCGTTCACGGGCGATGGCGGCGGGACGCTTGAGAGCACGACTGCATCGGAGCGGGATCTGCTGCTGATGGAGCATCTGCCTACGGTGCGTTATCTCGCACGCAGGATTCATGAGCGGTTGCCGCAGCATGTTGACCTGGACGATCTGATCTCGGCCGGCGTGGTGGGGTTGATCGATGCCTTCTCGAAGTTTGACCACAGCAAGAAGGTCCAGTTCAAGAGCTATGCGCAGTTCAGGATTCGCGGAGCGATCCTCGACTCTTTGCGGACGCTGGACTGGAGCCCGAGGGAGCTGCGGCGGAAGGGCAGAGCGGTGGAGGAGGCGATTCGGTCAGTGACGCACCGCGTTGGGCGGGCGCCTTCGGAGCAGGAAATAGCCACGGAGATGGAGCTGGGCCTTACGGAGTATCAGCAGCTTCTGGGAGACCTGAAGGGGCTTGAGATCGGCAGCCTTCACATGGAGCGGTCGGAGGACTCGGGCGATGAGGAGTTGGCCTATATTCCGGGGTCGCCGGAGGAGGATCCGCTGTTTCGTTGTCTGAAGGGCGAGATGAAGCAGCGGCTGGCGGATGCGATCGATGAGCTGCCGGAGAAGGAGCGGATGGTGCTCACGCTCTACTACTACGAGGAGCTGACGATGAAGGAGATCGGGCTGACGCTGGGAGTAGTGGAGTCGCGGGTTTCGCAGATTCATTCCTCCGCAGTGGTGCGGCTGCGGGTGGCGCTGGCCAATCTGCGCAGCGGAGATCCAGTCGGAGCGACTAAAGCAGCGGGTGCGAAGAAAAAGACGGCTGCTCGCTGAAGTCGGATGCGGGTTGATAGCGGCGAGAGATTGTAAAACAACGGCGAGAGATCGTTTGACGAAGAAGGATATGGATGGAAAAGAATCTTCAACAGGAAGATATTGATGCTCTCTTTGCAGCGGCTGGGGCGAGCGCTGCACAAAAGGCAAAGGGGCTGGGCGGAGTCAATCCGCCGGAGAGGTACAGCTTCAGCCGCGCGGGCGGGATCAGCAACGATCAGATGCGGGCGATCAGCACGGTGAACGATCTGTTTGCGCGCAACCTGATGCACACGCTTGGGGCGTGGCTGCGGACGCCTCTCCGGGTGAAGCTGGTTTCGGGCGAGCAGCTTCCGTTCAGCGAGTTTCTGGAACGGCTTTCTCCGTTGACGTATATCTGTTCGGTACGACTGGAGCCGCTGGGGGCGGTGGGATTGCTGGAGCTCGACCTAGCGCTGGCATCTCCGATTGTGGATGTTCTACTTGGGGGGACTGGACGAGCCGAGCAGGTGCGGGAGCTGACGGATATTGAGGAAGCGATCCTTACGGCGGTGGTTCAGGTGGCGGTGCAGGAGCTGAATCTCGCATGGCAGCCGGTCGGGCTGGAGTTCGCTTTCGAGAAGCGAGAGACCGAGGCGCAGGCCGCGCGGATGCTGACCCTGGGCGAGAAGACGTTGTGCGTGAGCTTTGAGGTGCGGATGCCGGAGGTGCAGGGCGTATTGAATCTTTGCCTGCCGTCGGTTGTGTTGAATGCGATTCTGCGGCGGCTTATTGCCGAAGGGGACAGGCCGCGAAGGCGGTCTAAGGATGCTGCGGCGAGGATGCGGGAGTTGATAGGCGAGGTAAGGGTAGGCGCTGTGCTGCAGTTTCCTCCGATGCGTCTGCGCGCGGCCGAGCTGACGGCGCTTGAGCCGGGAACGATTCTACGTCTGCCGCTGGCGAGACATGAGACGGCGGAGTTGCGCGTGGGTGGGCTGCAGCTTGGAAGGGCGCATCCTGTGCGGACTGGAGAGCATCGCGGCGCTCAGCTTGAAGGTGTGAGCCACAACATCCGGATGGAAGCACCTCTTGGCGCGCATGCTGCCGAGACGATGAGTGTGAATTGAGAGAGGACGAGGGAATGGAGAAGATGGCAGGGGCGGCCGAGCTGACGGGAGCTGAGTCGACGATTGGTTTGCTGTCGGATATTGAACTGGATGCGACGCTGCAGTTTGGTTCGCGCGAGATGTCGCTGCGTGAAGTCCTGGAGTTAGGGCCTGGGGCGGTGGTGGAGCTGGACAGGCATGTGTCGGAGCCGGTGGATCTTGTCGTCGGCGACCGCATCGTGGCGCGGGGCGAGGTAGTAGTGGTGAACGGAAACTTCGCACTGCGCATCACCGAGGTGGCGACGCCGCAACTGCGGCTGGAGAGCATACGATGCCTATTCTAGAGAAGAAGACGGATAGCCGGAAGGTTGGCGGGCGAACGACGGGCGGTGTGGAGACGGAGAGCGCGCTGCTGTGGGCGGGCGATGTGTACAAGCCGTCGAGCGTGCTGGGATTGGGAGTTGGGGACGCGGGATCGGCGCTGTCGGTTCAAGGGGCGCGGCGGCTCTGCGCCAGCGCGGAGTGCGCGAGTACGTGGACGGTGCCCTGGCGAAATCGCCGGCGACCGATCTTCGAGGGGCAGTGGGGCTGCAGCGGGCGATGCGTGCTGGCGATCGTGCGGGCTGCGGTGCGTCGCGAGCTTGGAGGCGGAGAGACGGGAACGATGGCTGCTCCGCACCGGCACAGGGTTCCGCTGGGCCTGGTGATGTTGGCTCAGGGCTGGATTACGCATCCTCAATTGCGGAGAGCGTTGGAGGCTCAGCGCGCCAATGGCAGAGGGCGCATTGGCGACTGGCTGGTGGCGGAGTGTGGCCTGGAGACGGAGCAGATCACTCGCGGATTGAGTATGCAGTGGGGCTGCCCGGTGCTGCCGGTGACGGGATTTGTCGCTGAAGCGATGGCGCTGGCGATGCCAAAGGTGTTTGTGGAGGAGTTTGGGCTGTTGCCGCTGCGAGTGGCAGGGCCGCGGACTCTGTATCTGGGTTTTGAAGATCGTCTGGACGCCTCTGCTGCTTTGGCGATAGAGCAGATGACGGAGCTGAAGGTGGAGAGTGGATTGGTGGACGGCGCTCAGTTCCGTGCGGCTCGAAGCAGATTGCTGAAGTGCAAAGCGGTGGACACGAAGACTGAGGCGGCAGCAGACACGGCTGCTTTGGCTGGGCGTGTGACGGCTATTTTGGAGCAGAAGCAGCCGATGGCCTCCCGGCTGGTGCGGCTACACCAATACTATTGGTTGAGGTTGTGGCTGGAGACGGGAACAATGGGCAGAAGTGGGAGTCTTCCACGGACCGGCGAGGATGTGATTGACCATGTTTTTACTATCGGGGCACGCGCATAGTCGAGACGCAAGGTTTCTAGTTCGCCTGCAAAAAAAAGAGCCCTTAGGGGCTCTCTTTTCTGACTGCGATCGATCTCTACTGTTGCGAGAAGACGGGCATCGAGGGCGACTCGGGGGCGGCGACAGCGGATGAACCACCGGTGCTCAAATCCGAATCCTGGGCGGGGCCGAGGCCTAGTTTGATGATCGCGCGGGAGTCGGGGATCAGCTTGGTCTGCCAGCCGTTGTCCGATTGATATTTCTGCATGGCTGCTTCGGTCTCCGAGTCCCAATGACCCGTAGCCTCGCCGGAGAGATAGCCCGATCGAATGAGCGCGGTCTGGATTTCAGAGGCTCGCGAATCGTCGATGGCGCGCTGGCCCGTGTGCCTCGCTGGAGGTTTGGCACGCTTATTGAATAGTTTGGGTGAGGTGGGGCCACGGCGTGGATGGGTCATCGCCATGCAAGGTATGGCTGTCGCAACGAGGACCGCAGAGCTTAGGAGAAGTCGGGCAAGCTTCATTGTGGAGCAACACCTCATCATGCAGTATCGACCGGAAGATTCACTGGCTCGGTCGATTACCTCGATAGAGTATCTCTAGAATAACGATTCTAGCAATAAAAAGGTTGCTCAATTTTCCTACGTCTTTTTGGGTAGGCGGTTCAGGGATAGCCATGACGCAGTAGAAACGAGATGCGGGTACCCTTAGCCTGCGCTCCGGGTACCCGCATCTCCTGATAAGAGCCGGTTTATGGGAGAGTTCCGCCAACGTAGGAGTTTCCGCCATTCTTCTGCAGCGGGGAGTGGATGACGAAGACGACGTCCTCCTTCGACTTGAGGGTGGCGACGATGGCCTTATAGCTGGCCTCGTCGTTTACGGGCTTCTTGTTGATCTCCGTGATGATGGCTCCCTTGGTGAGGTTGATCTCGTCGGCAAAGGACCCGGGACGTACGCTGGCGACCATGACGCCACTCTTGATGCCCGTTTTAGCGACTACGGCTGGCGGGATGGCTGAGACGGTGATGCCCAGCTTGCCCTGGCCAGCGTCAGACTCCTGCGGGGCTGCGTTATCGTCTGTGTCGCCACCAGTGATATCGGCATAGGTCTTGGCACGGTCACCGATGGTAACGGTGGCAAGGTCCTGCTTGCCGTTGCGGAGGTAGCCGAGTTTGACGCTGGAGCCGACGTGACGGGCAGAGATGTCGTTGACGAGGTCGTCGCCGTCTGTGATCTTGCGACCATCGATGGAGACGATGACGTCGCCGGGTTGAAGTCCAGCCTTGGCTGCGCCGCCATTTGGCGTTACGGTGCTGACGAGGACTCCGTTGGTGAAGCCGTACATGCGACCTACGGCAGAGTTGAGAGCCGGCTGGAAGCTGATGCCGATGGAGCCACGAACAACCTTATGTTCGGGTCCGATGAGCATGTTGTAGACGTTGGCGATGGTGTTGGCGGGCATCGCAAAGCCGACGCCCTGTGAGCCCATGGACTGGGTGTAGATGGCGGTGTTCATGCCAACGACATTACCTGCCAGGTCGACGAGAGGGCCACCGGAGTTGCCGGGGTTGATTGCGGCATCGGTCTGGATGAAGTGCTGGAACTGGCTCTGCGAGACGCCAGTAGGACTGGGTTCGTCGATGGAGCGGTTCTTGGCGGAGATGATGCCCGCGGTGACCGTCTTCGAAAGATTGAAGGGGCTGCCGATGGCGAGGACCCAGTCGCCGACCTGTGCGCTATCGGAGTTGCCGAGCTTGACGGCGGGGAGAGGTTCCTTGGTGTCGATCTTGATGACGGCGATGTCCGTGTCCTTATCAGTACCGATCACTGTGGCTGGACGGCCATTGTCGCCACCGTCGGGGTCGGTCGAGAGCTTGACGAATATCTTGTCGGCTTTATCGACGACGTGATTGTTGGTGATTATGTAGCCGCGTGGGTCGACGATGAAGCCGGAGCCGAGGGCGCGGCGCTCTGCACCCATGACGCCGTCGCCATCTTCGTCACCTTGTCCGCCCTGGCCTCCGAAGAAGCGGTTGAAGAAGTCCTGCATGTCGCCGGGCTGCTGGTCATCGCCTCCCTGTGGGCGGTTAGGTAGGCCACGGCGACGAGGATTCTTGATATTGGATTGCTTAGGCAGCGATTCGGTATTGATGTTGACGACGGCGGGACCGACCTGCTTGACGATCTGCGAAAAGCCATTGGAGAGCGATGTGGGAGAGGGAATGACAAGCGGTCTTGCGTCGGATGAGTTGATGGACTGCTGCTCTTTGCCGCTTACGCCATGAGTCAGGACGGAACCGGCGATGATGCCGATCGAGAGAGTGGCGAGCAGAGTGAAGGTGGTAGTGAGACGACGGCTGCGGATGCGATCCAGCAGGGTCTGAGAAGTGCGTATCGGTGTATCCATCTGTAAGTCTGACCTCATTTCGTGCGTTGCGGTGCGCCTGGCCTGTGCGGCGGGCGAAACCTTAAGTATAGTCTCTGGTCCGTTGCAATCCTGAGTTAGAGGATTACGGGGGCTCCACGGTTGTTTAGACGCGAAGAGGAAGCAAAGGTGTTCTAGGTGCTTTCAGCCGGAGGATGGGTGGAAAGTGGGGTTGGAGAGGATAAAAATTCCGTGAAACCTATCCCGATTAGGATCAGCGCGGCCCCCGAGAGAGCGCGGCGGCCAAGATGCTCGTGGAGGATGAGGAAGGAGGTGAGGCAGGCGAAGACGGGCTCCAGAGTCAGCAGGATGGCGGTGTGGGTTGGGGGAAGGTGTTGCTGGGCCCAGCTTTGGATGGTGAAGGCAGGAGCTGTGGCGAAGAGGCTGGTCACGGCGAGGGCGATGAGCAGGCGCGGGGTGACGGTCAGATAGGGCTTGCCTGCCAGCGGCAAGGTGAAGGCCATGATGACGGCGGCGACGCCGATCTGAAGGGTAGCAAGCTGGCCGGTCGGGACTCGATGGGAGGTGTGGGACAAGGCCAGGAGATGGCCGGCGAAGGCGATTGCGCAGGCGAGGGTCAGCAGGTCTCCGGGACCGATGCTGGTGAAGAGATTGCTCCACGACGTTCCTGCAGGCGTGGTGAGGAGGAGGAGGCCGGAGAAGGCCAGGAGTGCGCCAATTGCGGTGGTCCAGCGGGGAGCAGGAGAGCTGGCTGGTCGCAATAGGGGGAAGACTGTTAGCAACGGAACGAAGACGACGACGAGGCCGGTGATGAAGGCTGATTTCGCGGGGGTGGTTCGGACGAGGCCTGCGGTCTGGAACTGATATCCGGCGGCGAGGAAGAGGCCGACTATGGAGCCAGAGATCAGAGCCGCGCGGTTGATGTTGCGGAGATGACGATGATTGACGATGGCCAGAGCGATGAAGGCCAGGGTCATGCGGAGAAGATTGAAGAGGAGGGGGGAGGCGTCGTGGAGCGCGTCCTTGACGAGGACGAAGGTGGCACCCCAGACCGCTACTACGGCTAACAGCAGGATATGGGCGAGGGTAGATGGGCTGAGGCGGCGGAGCAACTATTCTTTTTCCTCTTTTTCGGGTGTGATTATGCTGGCGTCGCCCTTTACGCCGGTTGATACGGAAGCAACATAGACGGTCTCGCCGCTGACAACGGTGCGAAGGACTTTGGTGTGAAGGAGTTGTTGTGGGGTCGCACCGGGCGCCGTGATGTCGCGGTCGAGGACGATGAAGTCAGCGAGGAAGCCGGGTTCGAGGCGGCCTTTTTTCTTTTCCTGATTTTCAGCGAAGGCAGAGGCTTGTGTGTAGGCGTAGAGGGCTTCCTGAAGGGTGATTTTTTCCTGGGGCTGATAGGTTCTGGTGCTGGCTTCGTTCTGGCGGGTGATGGCGGCGTAGAGGCCTCGGAATGGGTTGATGGACTCGACGGGGTAGTCGGTGCCGAAGGCGAGGACTACGTTGTGGTCGAGGAAGGACCTCCAGGCGTAGGAGTATTTGGCGCGGTCGGGGCCCAGGCGGGCTTCGTCGGTTAGGAGGTGGCTGGGCTGCATGGAGGCGATGACGTGCTGGCGGGCGAAGCGGTCGAAGTCGCCGGGCGAGACCACCTGGGCGTGCTCTATGCGGTAGCGTGAGGTGTCGGTGACTGTGACGTTCGCGTGGGTGGTTGCCTCCAGTTGAGGGAGCAGGCTGGAGATTCGCTTCATGCGGGCCTGCTGGGCGCGTTCGAAGGCGGCGAGCGCCATGCCGTTGGCGCGGTCTCCGATGGCGTGGAAGCCTAGCTGGAAGCCGGCTTCGGCGCGTTCTGTGGAGAGCCGATCGAGTGTCTTCTGGTCGTAGCGAGGGATGCCGGAGTTGCCGGGATCGTCGGAGTAGGGGGCTTTGAGCGCGGCGGTGCGGGAGCCGAGGGAGCCGTCCATGAAGCCTTTGAGCATGCCGGTATGGAGGAGGGGATCGTCCGCAGGATGGGAGGCTTGCCGCTGCTTCAAGGTGGCGACGGGAAGGTTGAAGTCGAGCCATTCGCTGACGCGGAGGTGGAGTTTTCCGGTGCGCTCCAGCTCTTCGAGGGCGAGGAAGTCCTCCCAGTCGGATAGGTCCTGGACGGAGGTGACGCCGTGGGCGAGGGCGTCGGCGATGGCTACTTCGAGGGCTCGGCGGCGATCTTCAAGAGATGGTCGAGGGATGACTTTGAAGATGATTGAGGTAGCAGGGCCTTCGCGGACGATGCCGGTGGGGTTGCCGGTTGGGTCGCGGTCGATCTTGGAGCCGGGCGGGTCTGGGGTTTTGGAGGTGATGTTGGCGGCGGCGAGGGCGGCCGAGTTGGCGATGACGATGTGGCCGTCGGTGCGGGAGAAGACGGCGGGATGGCCTGCGGTGACGGCGTCTATGTCGGCGCGGGTGGGGAGGGTTTTGGTGGGCCAGAGGGTGTGGTCCCAGCCTCCGCCTTGCAGCCATGTGCCTGGTTTTGCGGTGGTTGCGAAGGCTTTAATGCGTTGTTGCATTTCGGCCAAGGAGGTGACTCCGTCGAGGTCGATGGTGAGCTTTTGCTGGCCGCCGTAGGCGATGTGGGTGTGGGCGTCGTTGAAGCCGGGCATGGCGAAGGCGCTGTTGAGGTCGATGAGTTTGGTCTGGGGACCCTTTAGTTTGCGTATGTTGGCGTCGATACCTATAGCTGTGATTTTGCCCTGGGAGATGGCGATTGCGGTGACTTTTTCTGGGGTTTCGGAGGGGTCGTTGGGGAGCAGGTGGGCTCCAGTGAGGATGTTGCCGTGGAAGTAGATGGCTTCGGGGGAGCTGTTCTGGGCGTGAGTCAACGTGGCGCTGAGGAAGAGGATTACGCTGATGGCAAAGAGCTTCACGGGTTGAGTGTATCTCAGGGTCATTGTCTTCCTTGTGTTTTGTATCGGGTGCAGCTCCGGCTCTGAAGACCCTCCCCCCCCGGGGATCTTGGGCGTAAAATACTTGTTTTCAATGAGTTATCGTTTTGTCGTTTTTGTAAAATATTCCATCTAAAGGGGTTACTGGTAAAATCGTCTTTCTAAAAGGGTTAGGGGCGTCAATGGGAAAGCCCCGGCTTTTGGCCGGGGCTTTCTTAATGTCTGATTCTATTGTAGCGGATGGAGTGAAACTAATACGCAAACTCTAGTTATTTGTTTTCATGGAGTTAGATGGTTTTGGGCTTGACACGGGTCTTTGCTGGGTTTTTGGCAGTTTGTAGCGAGAACGAGGAAACTGTAAGAGCCAGCAGTTGGATCAGCGTCTCAGTTGGCCAGTTTTGGCAGTTGTTCAGTTAAGACGAGAACTGTCTGGGAGTGCACGAGGCTGCGATGCACTTCTACGACAAGCTGGTTTTCTATCCATTTGGGTCATTTCCGGTCCGTCAGACTGCAACGGTTTCAGACTGTGCCAACTCGAACGTGAGGTTCACTGATCGTGCGCCAACCGGCCGGGTACGATGGCGGACTCCGCGAGGGATAGTAAGCAATTGGCCACCTTCAATCACCAGAAATGTCTCGTCGGAGTTTGGATGAAAATGCCAGTGATAGGGTTCTGTCATAGTGGCAATCCGAACGACATGGTCATTGATATTAGCAATCGGATGATTGTCGTATCCGAAATGGGTCGAATATTCTGCTTTCAGCGTGATGACCTCGGGAAGGTGTCCATTCATTCTCAATCCTCGCGTTCCAAATTTTAGCCTTGCATTAATTCCTTAGCGTACGATTTTGGACTTTTTGGTGTGATGAACCTTACTTGACCCACCAATATGTTTCGTACAGGAACCGCAGCCCTCGGGGTTACCTGACGCCCGCCCCGGTCCTGTACAGTGGTCAATACATTGG
>WNFJ01696155.1_pt2 | contig 13008 bp, 14 predicted proteins | sample 5400461 | NCBI WGS metagenome assembly WNFJ01 (sample SAMN13153349, study PRJNA577476) | soil metagenome | isolation source: 115 cm saprolite on Douglas fir-dominated hillslope | place: USA:California | collected 2013-09-17 | reverse complement strand
GCGGCGCGCTTGATGACCGGAAAGAAACTGGCATCCATGAATCTGCCGATTGTGCGGCGTAACGGCGTGGCGGAAATTGCCGTGCACGAATTCTATTCGGTGAAATCGCCCGTGTTCCCCTTCAACAAATTCCGTGGCGTGGATACCATCCTCGGCCCCGAAATGCGCTCAACGGGCGAAGTCATGGGGATTTCAACGTCGTACGGACAAGCTTTCGCGAAAGCCCAGCTTGCGGCGGGGCAGCGCTTGCCGCGCATGGGAACGGTATTCCTCAGCGTAAACGACCGTGACAAAAAGCAGTTGGGAGCCCTTGGGAAAGAGCTTTCGTCGCTGGGTTTTCGTCTGAAGGCCACGCGTGGAACCGCGGCTGCGCTGGAATCCGCCGGCATCGAGGCCGAGGGGGTATTCAAAGTGAACGAAGGCCGGCCGAACATTGTGGACCTGGTGAAAACGGGCAAGATCGATCTGGTGATCAACACGCCCTTGGGCCGCGAATCTTTCTACGACGAAAAGTCGATCCGGCGCGCGGCGATCCGCTACAACATACCGTGCATCACCACTCTTGCCGCCGCGCATGCTGCCGCGCGCGGAATTCGCGCTCTTCTCGAGCAGGGAACGGAAGTTGCCGCATTGCAGGATTTGCATCGCGGACAGGCCGCCGCTTCCGGCGTGCCTGCATCGGGAGATTGAGACGTGATATTTTCCGGAATTCTCGCCGCTTTAACCACGCCGTATGCACACGACGGGACGGTTTCTCTTCCCGACCTAATGCACAACGTTCACCGTTACAACCAGACAGATCTGGCGGGTTATGTCGCGCTAGGTTCAACGGGAGAATCCGTGCTGCTCACTCGGGCGGAGATGGACGGGATTCTTATCACGGTGAAGGAAGCGGCGGCGAAAGGGAAAATGCTGCTTGCAGGCGCCGGTGCGGAGTCGACAGCGGAAACAATTGAACGCGCGAAGCGCGCGGCAGAACTGGGGTATGACGCGGCGCTGGTGAAGACGCCGTACTATTACAAACCCGCGTACAAGCCCGAGGTGCTGATCGCGCATTACCGGCGCGTGGCGGACGAATCTCGGATTCCCGTTATGCTCTATTCGATTCCGCAATTCACGGGCGTGGCGCTGGCAGCCGCGGAAGTTGCGGCGCTCGCCGAGCATCCCAACATCATCGGCATCAAAGACAGTTCAGGAAATGTGCAGGGCGTCGCGGAAATTGTGGCGGCAACACCGCCTGCGTTTCAGGTCGTGGTCGGTTCCGCAGCCAGCGTGTATCCGTCGCTGGCGATTGGCGCGCGAGGAGCGATTCTCGCGCTGGCCTGTGCCCTTCCGGAAAAGTGTGTGGCGCTGTTCGAATTGTTCCGGCAAGGCCACCACGAAAAGGCTCGCGAGCTGCAATCCATTTTGGCCCGCGCTTCAAGATTGATTGTTTCCGAGCTGGGCATCGCCGGCGTGAAGCACGCCATGGATCAGCGTGGGTACCGCGGCGGCATTCCCCGCCTCCCGCTGTTCCCCTTGCACCAAGAACAAAAGAAGCGTCTTAACGACTTCCTCGCAACTCTGGAACCGGCCGCGGTGCGCGCGTAACTTCGAACAATCGGACTCCATTGATGAGACGTTTTCCTGCGAGTATCATCTAACGGCTCATGGATTGTCGCGCTCTTGCCTTCCGCCAGCTTCCCCATCAACCGAAGTTATTTCTTGAATACCTGAATCACTTTGAAAAGGTGAAGTCATTCTACGTTCATCCGCCGGCCATGCCCGCGGTGACGCGTGTTGCCCGGAAGCTGGACTATCCAGGCGAGCGAAGAGCAGAAGTAACTTCCATTCTTCGCAAACAGAACATGGCTCTCGGGGCGGGTGCGGAAACGCTGTCCAATCTGGACCGGCTTGAGAAAGGCGCCGCCGCGGTCGTTTCCGGGCAGCAAGTAGGGCTGTTCAGCGGGCCGGCTTATTCCATTTATAAGGGGCTGATGGCCGTCCAGATCGCCGGGGAGTTGACGCGCGGCGGAATTTCCGCGGTGCCGGTGTTTTGGATGGCGACGGAAGACCACGATCTCGATGAGGTCCGTCACGCAACCTGGTTCGACCAGGGAAGACTGGTCCGTTTTGAATTGCAGGCTGTCGCGGAAACGGGACGGCCGGTGGGACGGATTCCGCTCGGCGCGCAGATCGAGCCTCTTGTGCAGGAAGCCGCGGAATTGCTTGCCAACCAGGGCAGCGACCTGCTGGCGCAATACCTGATCGAAAGCTACGGGCCGGAAGAAACGTACGGGAGCGCGTTCGGTAAACTTTTTGCACGCCTTTTTGCGCAACAAGGGCTGATCTTGATGGATCCGCTCGATATTGGCTTGCACAAAGTTGCCGCGCCGCTTTACCAGCACGCGCTAGCGGATCGCGACGTGTTGAACGAAAAACTCCTGCAGCGCGGGAAAGATTTGGATCGCGCGGGATTTGCAGCACAGGTCAAGGTGACAGCACGAAGCACGCTGCTGTTCCGCATGCACGAAGGCGAGCGCCAGGTTGTCACCGCGAGCGCCGGAAAATTTCAGGCCGGCGAGAAAACCTGGGCGCGGGACGAGCTGGTGCACATGACGCACAGCGAACCCGAGAACTTAAGTCCCAATGCGCTCTTCCGGCCGGTGGTGCAGGATTATTTGCTTCCCACCGCGGCGTGCATTGCGGGTCCGGCGGAGATTTCTTATTTTGCGCAATCGGAAGTGGTGTACCGGCATCTTCTCGGTAGGATGCCAGTGATGCTGCCGCGCGCGGGATTCACGCTGGTCGACGCAAAGGCTAGCAAACTCCTGCGCCGTTATGGCCTGGCGATCGAGGAGGTTTGGGCGGGATCGCAGGGGTTGCGGCACAAAATGGAGCGGCAGTCGGTCCCCGGCTCGCTGTCGAAAGATTTTGACCGCGACCAAAAACAGATCGCCAGGATGCTGGCGCAGCTCGGCAAGAAGATCGAGAAGCTCGATCCCACGTTAAAGGGTACGGTTGAAAGATCGCGGAAGAGCATCGAATTTCACATCGAAAAACTGCGGCGGAAAGCGGGCCGAGCCGAGGACCAAAAGGCCGGATTGATCTCCGGGCACGAAAGGTACTTAGAATCGCTGCTGTATCCGCACAAGGCACCACAGGAGCGGGAGTTGTGCCTGCTGCCGTTTCTGGCGCGATGGGGGGCGAGCGGGCTCAGCGAATTGCAGAAACTTTCGACAGGTAAAAAAATTGGACATCACTTCATTATCCAACTTCCGTAGCATCCTGAGTCATTGAAACGATCCATATTTCCTTGTTGGCGGAGAAGCCAAAGCAGATTCCTCGCTGCGCTCGGAATGACATTCCGCTGAGTCCTGGCAAGCAGGGGCGCCGCCCGGCGCGGCAGACGCCCCTACAAGCGAACAGGCTGCCGCAAGGCGCTCCGCCACGCCGTGCTAGAAACCCGGCGCCGGAGGGGGAAGGGAATTCCATGCAGACATTGATTGTGAAGACGGACCGGAGGACACAACTTGTGGAAGTGACGGCACAAGTGCAAAAGGCGGTCGCGGCGTCCGGCGTCACCACTGCCACTGCTATTTGTATGTGCCGCACACCACGGCGGCGATCACCATCAATGAATGTGCGGACCCGGATGTCGCCCGAGACATTGAAAGCGCGCTGGACCGGCTGATCCCCACAGCGGGGCCGCATCGCAATAGCGAGGGCAACTCGGACTCCCATGTGAAGGTGGTGCTGGTGGGAACCAGCCAAATCGTCTTCGTGGAAGGTAGCAAGCTGGTGCTGGGGCGCTGGCAAGGCGTGTTCTTCTGCGAGTTTGATGGTCCGCGCGACCGGCGGCTGCAGGTGAAGGTCGTCGCAGATTGAGGTCCAAGGCCAAGTTGTACTTTAGATGTGGCTGTGCGCTACCCCCTCCCCCCTGTTTTTCATAAGTGTTGCATCTAAAGGGCTTAGACTTGCTGTAAGTGGTTTAGAATCAACACTTGCGGGCTGTTCATAAGTGTTGATTCTAAAGGGACTTAGAACGCACCAAAATTCTGCAACTCTCTCGTAAGTTCGCAGTGGGTGAAGGGTGCCAGACCTAGGCTAAGGGATTAACTACAGATATGTCCAATATGGAGAATACCAGAGAAGTATCAGTCTGTCAAGAGAAAAGAACAGCGGGAAAGGGCCGGGCGCAGCCCGCCGCGGAAGGCGTCGGTACAAGAGAGTTGGCGTAAGGGGGTTGGTTGCTGCTGCGGGGGATCTCGGCCAAAAAAAAGAGCGGCCCCATACCTTCGGGACCGCTCATCTGTCAAGGCAGTTTCGTCTTAGTTGATGGTGACGTTAATCGTCCCGCTCGCGGTCGTTGGACCGGACGCGCCCGTGATGGTTACTTGCTGTGGGCCCCCAGTGACCGTCACGTTCAACATCCCGCTCCTCGAAGCCGCATCCGTTGTTGACCCAGCATAGCTGGCCTGAAGTGAATGCGTTCCCGCGGTGGCTAAAGCAAGATTGGCCATACCGATTCCGTTGGTTATGGAGACTTGGGTACTCAGCACCGTAGACAGGTCGTTCAGGGACGCGGTTCCCTGCGCCGCCGCTCCGGAGACCGGGGTTACGGTGATCGTGGCATTTGCTGGATTTCTGGTCGCCGGCACGGAAAGGGCCGTCGTTGTCGCCACAGGGCCGCCGCTTCCAGTGCCCGAGCCGCCGCAGCCCAGCGTGAAGCTGAGCAAGCACACCAAGCCCAGCCCCAGCGCCGCGCGGTATCGCTTCCGCCCGGGCAAGAAAAGAAGGATCATCGCCGCAAGACCAGTTCCCGCGCTGAGCGTCCACCAGGCCTTGCCTCCCCATGAGGGAACTACGCTGGCTGCGTAGAGCGTCCGCGCTGCCGGAACGACGGACGCCGACGTCACCGATGACGGCGGCGTCAGCGACACCGTGAGAGACTGCGCGACAGGCGATGCACTCGCGATGTTAATATTTAACGGATTGCAACTGGCCCCCAGGGGCAAAAGTCCACTCGACGTCCCCGCCGCAGCGCAGGTTATTGCCACAGTGCCGGTGAAGCCGCCGCTTGGCGTCACCGTGATGGGGATCATTACGGTATCCGGCGTCGTTCCTGGTGTCGCGGTGATCGTCCCGCTCCCTCCGCTCACCGTGAAGCTGCCCGGGCTCGTCACCGTAACGGTGCTTGCCACTGCGGACGAGAGCGCGTAATTCGTATCGCCGTTGTACGTCGCGGTGATTGATTTTGTGCCAGTCGTGCTGAAGGAAGTTGTCAACGCCGCGGTGCCGCCTGCCCCGGCGGTCGCCGATGCTGGCGTGGGGGACACGGCGACAGGGCTTCCGATTTGCGTTGCCCCATCAAAGAACGTCACCGTCCCGGTTGTGCCAACCGAGCTGTTGCTCGCTGATGAGATTGTTGCCGTCAAAGTGACATTCGCGCCGGTCGTTACTGTAGACGGGCTAGCGACGAGCCCCGTAGCCGTCGTGGCCTTCGACACCATCACGGCATCCGTCACCGGCGTGGTGACAGCGTTGTAGCTGATGTCGCCTGAGTAGGTCGCCGATAGCGCGTGCGCTCCACCCGTAAGTTGAATCGGCTGGTCTTCGGCGCTTCCCGCACTGTTGATCGTAAAGGTCCCCGTGTCGAGCGGGGCTGCGTTGTCCGTGATGGTCACCGTTCCCGTTGCGTCGAACGCGCAGCCGGTAGTCGTTGTCGGCACCAGCAGAACTTGACATGCGTTCGTAGTGCTGTTGAGGATGTCCATCCGCAAAATGTAGGGGGAGCCGTAAACGAAGGAAGTGGCATTGGTGCTGATGATATTTCCGGCCGAATCGAAAGTGACGATCCCGTATTGCAGGCGGCTGTTTTCCTTGTTTACCACGACCGGGAGTGCTTGAAGCAAACGTGGTGTCGCCGGCGTAGCGGGCGACTAAGTTATATGGTGCAGGGCCGCTCCCTGGAAGGATGACGTTGCTGATAGTGACCGTGCCGCTGGAGAGCGTGGAATCACCGATGCCGCCGTTTACAGTGGTCGGAGCGATCAGCGAGACATCCCCTGTGGGGGTCCCCGTCCCTGATGAAGGTGCGACGGTCACTTTTGCAGTTACCGCAGTTCCATGAGTAATCGTGACCGTGGATGTTCCGCCGTTAACAGTGAGGCCTGTTGTCGTGGCGGTGAATTTACCTACGGCCAGCGGCCATTGCGTGGCGAGGTTGGCCACGTTTACGGACCCGAGTCCGGTCGCGAGGTCATAGCCGGTCGCGGTGGTCCAAGCTGGAGTTGTGGCGGATGCGGGGCTTACAAGAACGCCGTTGGTGCCCGTGGTCTTGCTGCTGCAATTCGGGGAATTTGCAACGCAGGGGACCGAGTTGTTTCCCTTGGTGATGTCGTAGAACGAGCAGATCGCTGAGCCCGTCAGCGGCGTAGCGGAGGAGTTGCAGCTTTGCCCGGCGGTTGCGGCGATTTTATATAACACGGGGTTGGCGTTGCCCTGACGATTGCCGGTGCTCTGGTTGATCAACGCTATGATGGCGGCCAAAGCGGGAGAAGAAGCAGACGTGCCTCCAGCAGCGCCAAAGCTGAAGGAACCGCTTGATGCGCACGAGGGAGGATTGCCAACCGGAACCGCATCCGCCTGGCATAAGAGGTAGAAGCTGTTACTTTGTGGTCCATCGCTGGCGAACAAAGAAACATCGGGAGTGTAGCGATGGTTGTCACCCGCGGCAATACCGTTCGGGATGATCCCACTTTGCCAGGCGGGCTTGCTGTAAACGGAGCTGGGGCCGCCGCTTCCGCCGACAATGTTTGATAAAGATGCGGTCGGATTCACGCACACTGTCTTGAGGGTTGCACTGGTGGCGGTCGCGGCGCAGGAATCATTCCAAGGGCTTTCGTGAATGTAACCTAGAGCGGATTCTCTACCTACTCCGTTTGTTGGTGCCCAGAAACTGGTTTGTATGGGTGTAGGGGAGAAATCGTCGAAATCCGTGCCGCCGACGGCGACGTTGAACGGAGTGGAAGCAAAACCACTGACTGCAAGGCCGAGAGTAGCTGCGGTGGCGGTATTGAAATTGTCGCAGCCGGCGGAGCCCGGATCTCCGGCGGCGATCATCACGGTGATACCTTGCGCCGCCGCCTGCTCCCAGAGGGTGTTGAAAAAACGATTGCCTGCCGTGCCCAAGCCAGCTTCGCATTCCCCGAAACTCTCGCTCATCACCGGCGCGATGTTGTTGTCGATGATGTAGAAAGCCGAGAGGTCGATTCCCAGGGCTGTTAGGGTGTCTTCCGACACAACAAGATCAATTGTCGCCTTCGGGGCGACCATTCCCGAGACTTGCACGTCGAGGTCGGCTTCGACTTCATCCCCATTCAAACCGGGGTCCGGCCCATTCATAATGATGTTGGGAGGGTTGCTTGGAAGGCTAAACAGGCTTCGAAAATGGGTTACGTCCTGCGGGTTGATATTTGAATCAGCCACGATCGCGATATGTTGCCCTGTTCCATCGAGAGAGGCAGGAATGTTGTAGATTTTCGCGAAGTCTGCCGGGCCAACGACGTAACAGGGTTGTGTCCCGGTGGTTCCGCACCCCGAGGTTGTTGTGAATTGCGGTTTACCCCGAACCTCCCGGGTCGCTATGTGAATCCCGGCATCGTGCCTGAACGATTTTCTGGGGAAATTGTGGAGGGACAAAACACCTGCCACGACGGGCGTCATCGCGGCCGGGATTTGCGGATCGCTGACGTTGGCCTGGCGGGATTCGCCGTTCGCTGTGTATTTATGAATTTCGGTGTGAAAGGCGTTGCGGACCTGCCCCACGTTTCCGGAAAACTCAATGGCCGTGCGTCCGGCTCCCACCTTGATTCCCTGAAAGCCCTGGCGCGTCAGCCAGTCGGTGACGGCCTGGATATCGGCGTCGGCGGGCCCGAACTGCTTTCCGAACTGTTCCGGGGTGAGCCACTGATGAAAATTGGGCGAGTCCTTGCTCAGTTGCTCGTCCATGAATTTGGTGAGCGCAGCCTGCTGTTCTGGACTGCGCTGCAGGACAAGCATCATCCTTTTCATGGGCGTGGCATCCGCGACGATCCCCTGATCGAACTCGGGGCGGGCGAGGGGGTGGACGTTGCCCTGGAGGCGCACGAGTTGCGTTTCGTCGATGGCCTGGGTGATGCGCGCGGGAATGGACGCAGTCTGCGCGGCTGGCGCGCTATCGGGCTTGGATTGCGCGGCGGCGCGAAAGGCCGGGAGCGCCAGAAGCAAAGTAAGAAGAAATAGTGAATTGCGAAGGATCAGCGATTGGAGTTTCATATCCCGCCTACGCTGCTGATTTGAATTCGATTCCAATTCAACGCGTCCGGCCAGACGGCGCGGCCAATGAAACAGAAGAAAAACTTCCACAAATGGCTTTTCGCGGACTGGGGCTTGGACCGGAACCGATTCACCGTTAAACGCGTAAAGGGTATCACAGGCTAATAAAAGACTCTCTAGTACCGTTCCAACTTGTTCGAGCAAATCCCTTCGAAAATACTTTTTCCATGTTCGCGGCCGATCCTTGGGTCGTCACTTGGCCCAAATAGTTGGAACGGCACTAGTACCTTGCTGGCGAAGAAGGCTCAGCGACTCGCTCTCAATCCGGGGCAGCACCCACTCGCCTACCCCATGGCCATTCTGATGCACTCGGGATTCCGCAGGATGCTTCCCCTGGTTCTTGAAAACTTCAGTTTTTACGCGGGACTAAAGTCCCGCGCCTACAACTGTGTCGGTCTCCGGGCAAACCACCTCTCTACTCAGATGCAACCGCCGCCGCATCCGGTTTATTCCCCAGCGTTCCACCTCACTTGCAGCACCTCCCCACTGGAAGGCATTGTATGATTCCTAGTGCATTTGATCGAGAAGAGGAGATGCCATGGCCGAGCCAACTTACGAAGAACTGAAAGCAAGACTCGCGGAATTGGAAAAACAGGGAGGCGGACGCCGGACCGGCACGCTCGAATTCCGTGTGGGCGAAAAAGGGGGCGTGAGCGTGTACGGCCTCGGACGCTTTCCCGTGACGCTCTACTACGAACAATGGACCCGGCTGCTGGAGACGGCGCCTCAGCTCCGCAAGTTTCTTGAAGACAACAAAGCCGAGGGCAAGCTAAAGCTGAAGGAAAAATAGTCTTTCAAGATTTCGCTTGACTGCTGGGGACGGAGAAAAATCCCGGGCTAATCGGGGCCGGTACTAACGAGGACATCATCCCATCAGCTCGAGCCCTCGAAACCGAACAGAGGAAGGCCCCGAGTGCCTGTGGGGAGGCACCCGGGGCCGGGGGGAGTGAGGAGGAGGCTAGGCAAACTCTCCAGAGGGCTTGGCGACTACTTCGAAGATTGTGCAGCGAGCAGGCAGAGTCTCCGCAGTTCCTCGTAGGTGAAAACCACCTGCTCGCCTCGGTCACCTTTTTCCAGGTGTCCCAGGCCAGATATTTGCGAAAATCGTCGAATTTCTGTCATCGGGAGTCCCAGCAGTGCCGCCGCACGGTGCTCGCCGACTTGTTCTTGGATATTCATGCTCATCCGAAAACCCAGTCCTTCAGCGGTTCATGGGAGCACGCGATGGCCCAAATTTCCAGCAATCTAAGTCCTGTGATTTCTATAAGAAAGCCTGGGTCAGCAGGGCACCTTGACCAAATGTGCCTATTTCCTTGCACAAACAGTGCATGGATTTGGCACAGCTAGCTGATCTTATCTGGGAGGCGGGTTGTCGAGCGGGGTCACTTCCACGGCAGGGAAGAAAGGTCCACGTTCCCGCCGGAGAAAATCACGCCGAGCTTCGGAGCGCCCCCGTCGGGGCGCTTCGGCAGATTCAAGGACTCCACGACCCCCGGTCTCAGCAAGGGGGCAATGGCCACGGCGCTCGATGGCTCAATGATGATTTTCATGCGCTCCCAAACCAGACGCGCCGCCGAAATGATCTCATCCTCGCTGACCAGGAGGATGCGGTCCACATGACGGCGGAGGATCGCGAAGGTCCGTGGCGCTAGCGATGCACGCAGGCCGTCCGCGATGGTGTCGCTCGAGTCCAGAGATTGCAATGTACCTGTGGCCAGCGAGCGGTAGGCGTCATCCGCGCGCTCCGGCTCGCAGCCAAAGACGCGCACTTGCCCGCAAATCCCCTTGGCGCCAAGACACGTCCCGCTGAGCAATCCGCCGCCGCTGACCGGCGCAAACACCGCATCCAGGCTGCTGAATTCTTCCAGCAACTCCTTCGCAGCCGTGGCCTGCCCGGCGATGATGCGGTCGTCGTCGTACGGATGCACGAGATGCGCGCCAGTCTCTGCCAGGACACGGTCGCAGGTTGCTTTCCGCGCGGTCACCGTAGGCTCGCAAAAGACAATTTTTCCGCCGTAGCCCTCGATGGCCTTGGCTTTCACGGGGGGCGCATTGTTGGGCATGACGATCCACGCCGGAACTCTGCGCCACGCCGCGGCGCAAGCCACGGCAGCGCCATGATTGCCGCTCGATTGCGTGACGATCCCCTGCGCCGCCTCTTTCTCGGTCAGAGAGAGGATCGCATTCGACGCCCCGCGAATCTTGAACGAGCCGGTTTTCTGCAGGTTTTCACACTTGAAGAAGAGTCGGGCCCCGGTCATGGCGTTCAAGGATGCGGACGTAAGGACCGGCGTGCGGTGGATTCTGGGGGCGATACGCGCGTGCGCAGCGAGGATGGCCTCCCAACTGGGTGGCTGGTAATTGACAGTCTCAATGGATGGGGCAGTGTGCATGTGCCTCGCCTTGGGCCGGGAAACGCTTGCCGGGTTCTCCACGTCTAGCGCGCTTTTCGCCGCGATTAAAGAGGCATTATGGCATGCCGATGGCGGCTCCGTCCGCGCGGATGATCCAAGTCCGCTGGAAAATCAAGCTGGTACTGGTATTCCTGACCCACGCCGGGTTTGGTACTTGACCGCCCCGCTGACTCTGCTACGCTGAAAGTAGCCTCCACTCAATTCGCGAGAGTCTGCGCCAGACCCTTCCTTGCGGGGAGAGGACAACATGAAAGTAGCTGAACGCCGGCAACTGGCACGCCTCAATCTTCGGACGCCCTTGCACTTCCGGGCACTGGGCGTAGCTTCGGACAAGACCGAGCATTTTACGGAAGCTCTGAACGTCTCGCGCGGGGGCTTCTTTTTTGCCTCATCGGCTCCCTTACAAGTCGGTATGCCCATCGAAGCGACCATGCGCATGCCGGCGGAAGTGACGGGGAATTCCGCCGAGGAGATGCGCTGCACCGCGCGCGTCGTGCATGTGCGCAACGAGCCCTACGGAGACGGCCGCATCGGCTTCGGCGCCGAAATCGAGAAATTCCAAACCATCCCCGCCCAAGACCGCTGGGTCGTCTGAAGTAAGGTTGTCAGTCCTCAGTTTTCAGTAATCAGTCAAAAGAAAAATGGAGAGGAGTTCGAGTGCGGCTGGGGTGTTCTGTGTCTGGGGATCGGCAGAGCAGCCATCACGTGAATTCGTAATGGTGTGTCGGTTGAGGTCCTTCGCTTCGCTCAGGATGACACATTAAAAGGTCAAGGCAGGCGCCTGCGGTCAGGGTTTCGTTGTTTCTACGGTGACCGTTGTTCTTACGACCGTCGCCTTTGCGCCTCCGACGTTTTCAAATCTGTCGTAAGCCCGAATGGCTATCGTATGCTCGCCCAGCGAGATCCCGCTGATCGTGAATTCATATCGCTCTTCCGGTCCGCCACTGATATTTCCGACGGGCGCGATAAGTATCCAGTCTGCGCCGTCTAGGCTGTACTGCGCACGTTCGATGCTGCTAGTCGCATCGCGCGCTGTGAACTTGATGGTAGTGCTGGTAGACGTTTTACCACCAACTATTTCGGTCGACGTTCTTCCTATTCGGAAGTCCTCAATCACCGGAGGCGTGTTGTCGACCTCAAATCGTTCGCTTTCGCGTTCCGTCTTGAGCGCCAGGGCGGGGGGATTCGAGGCCGCATCGGCGGCAATGATTTTCAAGTAGTAGGCGCCGTCGGGAAGTGTGGTCGTCTCCCACGAATAGAACTTCTGCTCCAGGTTGTCCTTCAATAATTTCCAGTCGCGTTCGTTTTCACCGCGAAAGTAAACCGCGTAGCGCAATTCGTCGTCGTTTTCGTCATGCGCGGTCCACAGAACCGATTGATAGCCCTTTTGCATTGTGCCTTGCGGCGGTTGTTCGAATCGCGGCGGGGCGCTGCTCTGGGTGATCACCACTCCGGAAACACTTGGCGATGGCGGCATTTTGAGTGTCACAGCCGTCGGCTGCCCCGAGGAGATACCGGCCTGGCTCTGTGCTCGCACTCCGGGATCCTGGAGCGCGATTCCGTCGATGACCGGCGCGACGTTGCGTGGGAGATACGCCAGAGTTACCCAGTCAATGCCGTCCCCTGGATGACCGTCGTGGATGATGGCCTTCCACTGAACGAATCGCGCCGATGCTGCTTCCATGGTGCTGCCCGATTTCGTATAGGGGCCGTACCAGCGGGACCACTCTCGGCCGGGGTCTTCCGTATTCCCGGAGCGCACAAAAAATTCCAGGCGCGGGTCATTCGATTGAGCTGAAGATTTTGCCGCAGTGGCCGGCGTAGGACTCCACCATTCGAGGCGGCCCCACTGCGAGAAAAGTTGCGCGTCGAAGGAGCGGGATTCGAATGTGCCTTCGGCTTCGTACTCGGGGCCGACCGAATAAACTTTTCCAGGGTTCGCCGTGCACAAGAAAATTTTGCCGGCGGAATTGCGGGCGATGCCGGTGATTTGCGCCGAGCCGGACTTGGCGAGATGGGCGAAGACGCCGTGGCCATCGACGGCGAGGAGAGCGCCGCTGTTGCCTGTACCGGCCAGGAGGCGGCCGTCGGAAGCGAGCCCGAGCGCGTATACAACATCTTCCCGCGAAGACCAAAGTTCCTCCGGCGCACCGTCGGCGCTGATGCGGTAGATGCTGCTGGAGAGAGGAGAAGGAAAGGGGACGAAGGGTTGTTGCGGCTGGACTTGGCCGGGAGT
>WNFJ01723718.1_pt1 | contig 13010 bp, 9 predicted proteins | sample 5400461 | NCBI WGS metagenome assembly WNFJ01 (sample SAMN13153349, study PRJNA577476) | soil metagenome | isolation source: 115 cm saprolite on Douglas fir-dominated hillslope | place: USA:California | collected 2013-09-17 | reverse complement strand
GCAATTAGCGCGCGCAAGCTGTTGTACACCGTGGCGCGCGAAGCCCGCGGGTCGGTACGATTCAAGGCGCGATGGATTTCATCGGCGGTGGCATGCACAGGCCGCCGGATCAAAAACTCCATGACGCCAAAGCGCTGCGGCGTGCAGCGAAGGCCAGCGCGGCGAAAGGAATCCTCGATCTCAGGCCGCGTGATTTGCGTCACTATACTTAGATTATGTCTAAATTTAGATTGTGTCAAATAAATTTTAAGTGACAGTCCGCGGGTGGGCAAGCTTTGGCTCAATCCATTAAAATAATAGGTATCCATGCGTTTTCTTCCCTTGTTCCTTTGGCTGGCGGTGGCGGTCGCCTGTTCAGCCGCCGACTTCGACCTCCTCATCCGCCATGCGCGCGTGGTGGATGGGACTGGAAATCCCTGGTATCGCGGCGACATCGGTGTCCGCGACGGCAGGATTACAGCGGTCGGAGATCTTTCACAGGACTCCGCCAAGCGTACTATCGATGCCAAAGAACGGGTGGTCGCTCCGGGATTCATCGATGTGCATACGCATGTAGAGGGCGGAGTGGAGAAAGTTCCTGGCGGCGACAATTATGTGATGGACGGGGTCACCACCGTCGTTACCGGCAACTGCGGCGGGTCGGAAGCTGACTTAGGCGCATGGTTCGCCAAGCTCGAAAAGGGCGGCCTGGGCTTGAATGTTGGCTCGCTGATCGGACACAACACGGTTCGAAGCGCCGTGATGGGGACGGCCAACCGGCTGGCGACGCCGGAAGAGATCGCGAGTATGCAGGCGCTGGTCGAGAAAAACATGCGCGATGGCGCGGTCGGTTTCTCGACGGGCCTCATCTACATTCCCGGCGCCTATTCGAATAGCGACGAAGTGGTGGCCCTGGCAAAAGCGGCCTCGAAGTACGGCGGAGTCTATTCAAGCCACATGCGCGATGAGGGCGCCCATGTGCTCGACGCCATCGCGGAGGCCATTGTCGCACTTCAAGATCGACAACAAGCGGCTGTGGGGCTCGTCTGAAAAATCCATCGCGCTGGTGGAGCAAGCCCGGCGCGAGGGTGTCGACGTGGTGGTGGATCAATATCCGTACGATCACTCGAGCACGAACCTGGGAATCACGCTGCCGAATTGGGCGCTGGCCGACGGTCAGGTGAAAATCAAGGAGCGGCTGGCCGACCCGGTCACTCGCGACAAGATCTCAAAGGAAATGGCTGCCAATTTGAAAAAGTTGGGGCAGAAAGATTATTCCTACGCCGTGGTGGCTGCCTGCGCATCGGATCACGCGATCGAAGGAAAGAGTATCAGCGAGATCAACGTGCTGCGCGGCCGCAAGAAGAAAGTGAAAGACGAGATCCAGACCATTCTCGACCTGGAAGCTCAGGGCGGCGCGCAGATGGTCTACCATTCGATGGGCGAGAAAGACGTGGACCGGATCATGCGCTACGTCAACACGGGAATCGCGAGCGATGGCGGCATCCGCGAGTTCGGCGTGGGCGTTCCGCATCCGCGCTCCTACGGCACGAACGCGCGCGTGCTGGCGGAGTATGTGCGCAAGCGGAATATTCTCACACTCGAAGACGCTATCCGCAAGATGACATCGCTGCCTGCCCGCACGTTCGGATTTCGCGATCGCGGCCAGGTGCGCGAAGGCTATTGGGCGGACCTGGTACTCTTCGATCCGGCGCGCGTGGAAGACAAGGCCACCTACACGCTGCCGCATCAATTCTCGCAGGGCTTCGACCTAGTGCTGGTCAATGGCCAGCCCGTGGTGGAGGAAGGCAAGCTGACCGGCGCGCGGCCTGGAAAAATCGTGCGCCATATTTCGCAATGATCCAACTCACAGGCGCAGGCAAACGATTCGGGCCGAAAGTCCTGTTCGAGAATTTGGACTGGCTGATCACGCCCAATGAGCGCGTGGGCATCGTCGGCGCGAATGGAAGCGGCAAGACGACACTGCTGCGAATCCTGGCGGGGCTCGATGGACTCGACGCGGGCAGCGTGTCGAAGATGAAGGGCATCACCGCGGGCTATCTGCCGCAAGACGGGCTGACACTCTCCGGGCGCACGGTATTCGCCGAGTGCATGACTGTTTTCGACGAGCTGCACGCCATGGAGAAAGAGCAGGAAACGCTGGCGCACAAGATGTCCGAGATCGATCCGGCCAGTCCCGAATACTTGCAGGTTTCCGAGCGCTTCCACCGCATCCAAAGCGAGTTTCACCATCGCGACGGTTACTCGCTCGAGTCACAGGTCGGGGCGGTGTTGTCGGGCTTGGGATTTCCGCCGGAGGATTGGGGCCGGCGCACTGAGGAGTTCTCCGGCGGCTGGCAGATGCGCATCGCGCTCGCGAAGCTACTGCTCGAAAAGCCGGATCTGCTGCTGCTCGACGAGCCCACCAACCATCTGGATCTCGAGGCGCGGAACTGGCTCGAAGAATACTTGTCGTCTTATCCCAACGCATTCATTCTGATTTCCCACGACCGGTATTTCCTCGATGTGACCGTGAAGAGGATCGCCGAGCTGTGGAACAAGCGAGTGACATTTTACACGGGCGGTTTCTCGAAGTACGAGGAACTCAAAGGCGAGCGGCTCATCCAATTGCGGGCGGCCTTCAATAATCAGCGCGACCGGATCGAGCAGCTCGAAGCGTTCATCAATCGCTTCCGCGCGCAAGCGACCAAGGCCAAGCAGGTGCAGAGCCGAATTAAAGAGCTGGAGAAGATCGAGCGCATCGAGATTCCGCCGGACCAGAAGACGATTCACTTCCGCTTTCCGCAGCCCAAGCCGAGCGGGCGCATCGTAGCGGAGTTCAAAAATGTTTCGAAGAGCTATGGCGCAAAGCGCGTATTCGCAGGCGCGAACTTCGTGATCGAGCGCGGCGACCGCATCGCTCTAGTCGGCATAAACGGCGCGGGTAAATCCACGCTGATCAAAATTCTGGCCGGCGCCGAGCCGGTGACGACGGGCGAATACACGCTTGGCCACAATGCCCAGCCCGATTACTTCGCGCAGGATCAGTATAAAGAGCTCAACCCCAACGTCAATCTGCTCGACGATATTGGCACGGTCGCTCCGCGGGCCACCAATACCGAGCTGCGCGGCGTGCTGGGCTGCTTCCTATTCTCCGAGGACGATGTATTCAAGCGCATCGGCGTACTCTCGGGCGGTGAGCGCAACCGGTACGCGCTGGCTCGGATGCTGATGATGCCGTCCAATTTCCTGCTGCTCGATGAGCCCACCAACCATCTGGACATGCGCGCCAAGGACGTGCTGCTCAACGCGCTGCAGGAATACAACGGCACGGCGGTCTTCGTATCGCACGACCGGTACTTCATCGACAAGCTGGCAACGCGAGTGATCGAAGTGGCCGGGGGCGAGGTGCGCGTTTTTCCTGGTAACTACGAGGACTACTTATGGCGCAAGGAGAACCGGGCCGAGCCTGAGGAAAAGGCGGCGCCGGTGGTGAAGATGGAAGCGGCGGCGCGAACCAAAGAAGTGAAGCTGAATCCGATCAAGCTGCATTTGATGAAGGAGCGGCGGCGGGAGATTGAAGACGAGGTGTCCCGTCTGGAAGGCGAAATCGCTAATTATGAAAAGGCGCTGGCGAACTTCACCACCGCTGAAAAGACGATGCGCACGAGCGAGCTGCTGGGCGCGCGGCGGGCGGACCTCGAAGCGCTCATGTCGGAATGGGAGCAGGTCTCGCAGACGATCGAGGCCAATCGATGACTCGGCGCACAAGGAGTAGACTAAGGGTGTGCCAGATTTAACTTCGCGGATCACAATCAACCCCGATCAATGCGGTGGGCGGCCGTGTATCCGTGGAATGCGTATCCGCGTTTCAGATGTGCTCGATCTGTTCGCGGCCAGCTTGACTAGCCAAGACACTCTTGAAGAGTTTCCGTACCTGGAGCCGGAGGACTTGCAGGCTTGTCTTCAGTACGCTGCCCGTGAGATCAATCATCCGGTTTTTGTTTCGCGATGATAGTTTGGATCGAATGCGCAGATTTCACCAGCCGTGGCTCGCTGGTTGACGGATCGATTCGGTGTGGAGGCGCATCACGTCAATAAGATGGGCTTCGTCGAATCATCCGATGCCGGCATCTTCGAGGCCACAAGACTGGTCGACGCCGTCGTTATTACGAAGGATCGCGACTTCGTAAATCTTGTCAGACGTCGTGGAACTCCGCCGCGGATTATCTGGGTCACCTGCGGGAACACTTCAAATCGCGAGATGAGGCAAGTTTTGGGCGTGACGTTTGAAAACGCATGCGGGTTGCTAGCGGGTGGTGAGCCAGTCGTCGAGATTAAGGGATAAGTCCCGGCCAACCGCAGTGTGATAATATTAACCCAACTTTCAGCTCTGGAGGCCAAAAAGTGAACTCTGTGAAAATCCCCAACATATTCTTCAAGACCGCTGTGGCGTTGTCTCTCACCACGGCCCTCGCATTCGGCGCGAGCTCGACTCTGACGCCGGGCAAGGCCGAGCTCAAATCGGCTGGTCCGCTGGCTTTCGGGCCGGACGGCATCCTGTTCGTCGGCGATTCGGCGAACGCCTCGATCGTCGCGCTCGACTCCGAAGACCGGACGCCTGCGCGTTCCGGTGGCAAAATCGAGATTGCGGGCATTAACAAGAAAATCGCCGCGATGCTCGGCACGACTCCTGATCAAATTCTGGTGAACGACCTCGCGGTGAATCCGATTTCGAAAACGGCATATCTGTCGATCTCGCGCGGCCGTGGACCCGATGCTGCCGCGGTGATTATGCGCGTGGATGCGTCGGGAAAAATTACCGAGCTTGCCCTCGATAACATCAAGCATTCGATGGTCAACTTGCCTGACGCGCCGGCTTCGAAAGACGGAAAGGGTCCCAATCCGCGCATGGAAACCATCACGCATCTGGCCTACATTGACGGCAACGTGGTTGTGGCCGGGCTGTCGAATGAAGAGTTCTCATCCAGCTTGCGCTCTATCCCATTTCCGTTCCAGCAGGCGGCCAAGGGCTCGAGCATCGAGATTTATCACGGCTCGCATGGACGCTTTGAAACCAACGCTCCCGTGCGCACGTTCGTGCCTTTCAACCTCAACAATGAGCCGTACATTCTCGCCGCTTATACTTGCACGCCGCTGGTGAAGATCCCGGTGTCGGCGCTCAAGCCCGGCGCCAAGGTCAAGGGCACCACCATCGCGGAGCTGGGGAATCACAACCGGCCGCTCGATATGGTCGCGTATCGGAAGAATGGCAAGGACTACATCCTGATGGCCAATAGCAGCCGCGGCATTATGAAGCTGAACGCCACGGGGCTTGACAGCTATCAGCCCATCACGTCGCAGACCGAGGTGACCGGGGTCCCTTATGAAACCATCGCCAGCTTCAAAGGCGTGCAGCAGCTCGACAAGCTCGACGACGCGAACGCGCTGATGCTCATTGATAACGAAGGGTCGCTCGACCTTCGCGCAGTTCCGTTCCCGTAGTGAGAAGTGCGATTGCCGTTCTCCTGCTCGCGCCTCTTTGCGCGGCGGCCGTCTCGATTCGCATGGAAGCGGGCAGGTTTGCGGTCAATGGCTGGAATCCGGACAGGGGCGCGCCCAGCGGCGGGTGGTCCTCGATCTTTGCGGTGTATGCGGGGGCAGACGATGCTCCAGCCGTGCTCGGCGCTTACTCGATAGAGAACGGCTCGCTCGTATTCCGGCCGCGGTATCCTTTGGCGGCCGGAGTTCGCGCGCGCGCGGTATTTCATCCCCCGCACGGGGCCACCGTTTCTGCGGTGTTCGAGATTCCAAAGGCGGATGTGACGGCTTCGACCCGGGTGCATCACGTCTATCCGTCCACGGACTTGCTGCCGGACAATCAGCTTAAATTTTATGTGTTCTTCTCGGGACCCATGCGCCGCGGGGATGCCTGGCAGCACATCCATCTGCTGGACGAAAAGGGCGTGCCGGTCGACCTGCCTTTCCTCGAGCTCGATCAGGAATTGTGGGACCGCGACTATCGGCGCCTGACCGTGCTGTTCGATCCCGGGCGGATCAAGCGAGGGTTGCTGCCGCTGCAGGAGGCCGGTCCTGCGATCGAAGACGGGAAACAGTACACGCTGGTCATCGACAACGACTGGCGGGACGCCCAGGGCGCGCCCCTTGCCGAAGGATTCCGCAAGGCCTTTCGCGTCGGCCCGGCAGATCGCGCGCCGCCTGACCCGGCGCAATGGCGCATCAGCGCGCCGAAAGCCGGCACATCCGGCGCTCTGGTCGTGGACTTCCCCAAGCCCATGGATTACGCGCTGCTGCTGCGGCTGCTGAATATTCCGGGCATCGCGGGGACGGTGACGGTCGACCGGCAGGAAACCGAATGGCGCTTTGTTCCGAGCCATCCTTGGAAAGCGGGCGACTACAGCGTGGTTGTGGATACCGCGCTCGAGGACCTTGCCGGCAACCGCATCGGCCGGCCCTTCGATGTCGACACGTTTGAGAAAGTCACCGAACATCTGTATCGCAAGACGATCTCGCTACCGTTCCACGTCGGCCAATAGCGCCAAGGTTGCCCATGCGGAAGTGGAGATGTGCTGGGCGTAGCTTTGCGCTCCCGCGGGGCGCGTGGTTTCGGGCCAGCTGCCATCCGGACGTTGGCGGGCGATCAGAAATGCGCGGCCTCTGGCGACGGCTGCGGGCTCGCGCAAGGCCAGCAGCACGACGGCTGTGTCGAACGGTTCAGGCGCCACCATCGGGTTTGGTCCCCAGCCGCCATCGCTCGACTGGGCGCGAAGAATCATCTCGACGCAATCCTGTCTCGATGGGAGAGCCAGCAGGAGCGCCGCTGCGTCGAGGATGTTGTGTGGCTTCGCACTGGCCAGCCAACGCGTCGCTCGCGCTGCCCCTTCGGTCACGCCCGCCAGTTCGAGTGTGCGGCGGGCCAGGTAGGTGGACAGCACTGTGCCGTAAGTAACCGGAGAGCCGGCCGCCGAACCGGCATCCACCTGCCAGGAACCGTCCGCATCCTGATAGGGCACGAGCGATTCCGCCGCCGCGCGCAATGCCGCGCGGTCGCGAACGACGCCGGCCTCATAAGCCTGAGCCAGGGCAGCGGCAAACTGAATGTGGGCGAGTTTCTTATCGCTGAATGCGGGCTTGACGCGATCATGATCCCACTCTGCGGGCGCGAGGAGCCATTGCGTGGTATCGGCGAGGGCCAGTTTCGGAACCGTGTAGCCGCGCTGCTGGGCCGCGTAGAGGGCACGGGCGGCGTCCCCATTGTTATGGCAGGAGTAGCAGCCGTTCTCCTTCGACCAGCGTGGCACTTCGCGAGTCAGATATTCGACAGCCCGCAAGGTGGCGCGGGCTTTAGCCTGCGCGGTCTGTGCGCGGAGCGCACCGGCAAGGTAGAGCGCGATGACCAGAAGGCGAATCACGTCTATAGATACGTGGGCAGCAGTTGCATTTCCGGCACGACGGCACGGGCCGGCAGCTTCGCTACCGACAGCACGGCCTCGGCGACATCCTCCGGCCGCAGCGCTTTCGCCAGTATTTCCGCGGAAGGCTTGACGGGCCGCTTTTCGAGGATCTCGGTATCCACGAGGCCTGGACAGATAACGCAGGTGCGGATTCCATGCTCTTTCTCCTCGACGCGAATGGCGTGGGCCAAGCCCAGCAGCCCGCGCTTGGCAGCCTGATAAGCTGCGCCGGAGACATCCGGTACCAGCCCTGAGATCGACGAAATGTAGATCAGGTGCCCTGCGCCCGCCTCCCGCATGGCCGGCAGAACGGCGCGGGTAATGTAGTAGGCGCCATTGAGATTGACGCTCAACATCATGTCCCAGATTTGCGAATTCAGGCGCTTCATCGCGCGATCGGGCGTGTTGGTTCCGGCAGCGTACACCAGAATGTCGATGGCCCCGGCGCGCTGAGCGAGCTGTTCCATTTCCCCGGCATTTGAAGTGTCGGCGGGAGAGATGTCGATGTGGTGGCCTTCTTTCGTCAACTCTTCCTGCAGCCGGCGGAGGCGATCTCCGCGGCGCGCCGACGCCACCACGCGCGCGCCCTCCCGCGCGAAGAGGATCGCGGTTTCACGGCCTATACCGCTCGATGCGCCCACTACAAGGACAACTTGGCCCTTCAAAGATACTGGCATGTGCAGCACCCATCATAACCTCTGATGGCGCTGCGGCGCTGAACTAGAAGCTGAGCATCAAGCGCATTTCGATGCGGCGGTTTCCCGCGCCGGATCCGCCTTCCCGTCCGAAGCCGCCGAGCGAGTTGAACTGCCCGAATAGCGGAGAGTTGAGGTTGCCGATCGGATTCCCGAAATTCTCGTGGTTGAAAAGATTTCGCGCATTGACACTCAGCGTCACGTTGTACCGCTTGTTGGCGCTGGAATCTCCAAATATGCCGCCGGGTCCGCCGCCACCGGGTCCACCCCGGCCGCCTCCTCCTCTTGGGCCGCCGCCACCGCCGCCTCTACCTCCACGATCGCCGCCGCCACCGCCACGGTCGCCGCCCATGCCGCGGCCTCCGAACGTGGAGTCGCCGCCAGCCCGGCCATTCTGTGCAGCCGCCGTTTCTTTCTTTTCACCGAAGCCCCAGGTCCGGCTCATGCGCAGGTTGACCGAGAATTGCCCTGGACCGTTGCCATAATTTCTCGGAATGATCACCTCTCCGGGCAGTGGGTTGGGATCGAATGCGCCCCAGGGTGTGAGTACGGCGGGCCGGCCTGCGACGGCGAAGGCAGGGCGCGCTGTGTTGATCAGCGAGTCGCCGTAGATATCCTTACCGATGATGATGTTGAACGGCCGTCCCGTAGATTGCGAGATATAAGGCGAGAAGCGCAGGCCGAGAGGCGCGGTCCAACTGCCGCCGACAAATGTGTGCAGCCGGGCATCGAAGCCCGCGCGGCTGTACTCGTTGCTCAGATCGTACTGATTGGCTCCAAATGACGAGGCGCCGTCCGTATTGCTCTTGGCTGAGCCGACGGTGACATAGCCGAACATCGAGAACTTATTCGAAAACCGCGTATTGAAATTCGTGATCAATTGCTGCTGATTGAAAATGCCGCTCGATTCGTACTGAAAAATCTCGCCGACGTTCCCATAAGGCCGCACGCCGCTGCCGGCCGCGCCCTGGATGAAGGTACCAGGCAGGGGCGCGTTGATGTCGCGCGCGCGCAGCTGGTGCACGCCGCGGCTGTATGCGTAGGTCACCGACAGCGACGTATTGTGCGGCAGCTGGCGGTCCACGCCGACCGCGGTTTGGATCACATACGGCGCGCGCAGTTTCCCATCGATCCGCCACACTGCGGACTGAAGCTGATTGGCGGCCAGGGTGGCGATACTGGGGACGTTCGGGAAGAAGTCCGGCTGGTAGACGTTGTATTGCTGCTGCGCGATGCCGTTCACGTGCAGCGTATTGAGGGTCAGGTTTTGGGTGAAGCGGTCGTAAAACATGCCGGAGCCGACGCGCAGCACCGTTTTCGGCGTGCGCGTCTTGCCGCCGCCCAGGCCCCAGGCGATTCCGATACGGGGCGCAAAATCCTTGCGATCGTTGATGATATTCTGCGTCTCATACCGCAGCCCCAGGCTCAAGGTCAAGTTGGGGCGCAGCCGCCAGTCGTCCTGTGCGAAGAAGCCGAGGTCGAACTGGTTCACGCTGGCAAGCGGATTTCCCGCCTGGATCGAGAACTGGCTTGCGCCGCCGCCCGCCGCCCGGATCTGCGCCGGCGTGAGCCCCTGCTGCTCGCCTAAGAGCGTTGTCTGATAACTGGTCAGCGATGTGAAGGAGAACGTGCCGTTGTAATTGTTCGTGTCCCGATCGTTGATGACATATCCGCGCATGCGGCCGCCGAACTTGAGGCTGTGCGCGGCGAACGTGTATGAGGTGGAATTGTTCAACTCGTATTGATTGGTGGATGTGTAGTTGCGCCCAATCGAAGAACCGCCGCTCGCGAATGACTGCGGCACGGTGATTCCGGGGGAGGATTGGTCGCCAGTCTGGTTGTTGACCAAGTGAATGTACTGCACCCTCGTTTCGTTGATGGAGCGGGGACTGAGCACCGCGGTTTCGGTGGCTTGTATGGTCTGCTCCGTCATGTCGGTGTTGTAAGCTCGCGACGGCAGCGTGAATAAGCCCGCGCCCTGATTGAGCAGATTCGAGTTCGTCCATGTATAGCGGAGCACCAGCGTGTTCGACGGGCTTAACTGATAATCGAGACGCGGGCTCACCGTGGTGCGCCTGTTCGGTGTCAACACCGTCTCGCTGAACCGGGTGGGGTTGAAGTTCGGATCGAGGATGAAAGCGCTGACGGTCTCATTGTCGTCGATCGAGCGCCGGTCGAAATCCACGAAGAACGACGATTTCTTGCTCACCGGACCGCTCAAATTTCCGCCCCAATACTTCTGCTCGTAAGGCTGCTTGGTAGCTGAGAAGGGATTCCGGGAATTGAAGATGTCGTTACCGTAGTTGAAGAATGCCGTTCCTCGAATCTTATCGGTTCCGGGCTTGGTGAAGATTTCGATGCGGCCATAGCCGAGCCGATCGTATTCGGCCGAGAAAGGATTCTGATTGATGCGAATCTCGCGGATCGATTCCTTCGGGGGCAGCCGGCCGCCGGTGAAGCCGTCGATGTAGATCTGTCCGCCGTTAGGGCCCACACTTGGTCCGGCGAGCGCCTGCAAGTCGGACTGCAAATCGTCGGGATTGTCGGAGAGCACGTCGAGGTCGGCGCCTTTCAGAACCAACTGGCTGGCGTTATTCGATGGGTCCACGTCCACATGAAGCTGGTCGGTGACGGTGACTTCCTGCTGCTCCACGCTGACCGTCAACGCGGCATTCAGGGTGACCGAGGCGGAGGTTGCCAGATCGACCTTGCTATCGAAAGGGGCGAACCCTTTGGCCAGCACTCGAACGGTGTACTGACCCGGCGCGAGTCCGTTCATCGTATAGATGCCCTGTTGGTTGGTCGTAGCAACTTTGACCTTCCCGCCTGGACCTTTAGCGGTCACACTCGCGCCGGGGACCAGAGCTCCGGAAGGATCGGTCACCTGGCCGCGCAAAGTGCCCGTGCCGATCTGGCCCCAGGCCGCCGCGGTCATGATTAAAATTAATAACGCTACGCACCCCAATCGGGATGAACTCATCGATTTTTCTCCAGAAATACAGGATCTACTTGTTACTGATCGGCTCCGCCCATGCCGAGGTTCCAGCTACCGAGAGCCATGCCCTGTCTACCCTTGGGCGCGCTCGTGAGAATGGGTTCCACGCCCGCTAGAAGCGTGATCGCGGTAATCTTGTCGGCCTGGGCTCCAGCGGTGCTCGAGATTACCAGGGCGTCGCCCGGTTTCAAGTCGGTCAGATTCAACGGAGGCATCTTCTCAATCATTTGCTCGAGATCCATTCCGCCGCCACCGCCGCCAGGACCACCGGGTCCACCTGGCCCGCCGCCCGGGCGGCCGCCCGCCATGGCCGCTGGACGCGGCGCATCGGCGCCACCGGCGTCAGGGCCCTTCAATCTGCGCGCGAGCATATTGGCGATATCCGGCGTCAACTTGCGCAATGTGGAATCGGCCTCGATACGAACCAGCTCCGGCCTCTTGGTATCGAGGTCGGTAACCCGGATGGTCTTCGCGGCCGGGTCCACTGAAATCACTGTTGCGGCGATGTTCCGGAAGCTGCCCGAGACAATATACTCCGGAGTCAGTTCGGTGCCGTCCTCATTCTTGTTGCCCAAAGCGCGAACCTGGTCGCCGACTTTCAGATCGGCGAACGTGCTGGGCTTGGCGTCGGAGAAGCGCACAGAATCGGGAGCGTAACGCCGCATGTCGACCGAGCCCGCAGCCGGAATGATCAGGGGCTTCACTCCATCGTGGCCGCGCACTGAAATCGTGATCTGCCTGGTATCCGGATTCAGCGCCGTAATCACGCCGGAGACGCCACGCTTGCGCCACTCGGCATGCTCCGCCTCGTGCTTCTTGGCGAGTTCCTCTTTGGCCATGACCACCACGGAGCTCGCGGTCAGCGATTTCTTGTCCTCGGACAGCGCCCCGCGGGCCACCACCCGATCCCCGATCGCAATATCACCCAGCGCAATCTTGGTGGGGTTTTTCAAGTCCGCCCCGACTCGCATATAGTTGGTTCGGTCCTGCAGGGCGACCGACACGTCCTCGCCGGAGTCGCTCTTGACCTTGATCTGCTTCGCCGCCGCATCGATCTGGGTCACGGTGCCCGTTGCGCGATTAGCGGGACTCGGAGCCGGCGCCTGTGCGGCCGCGTACGAACTCGCGCCTGCCAGCAGAACTAACAATAGGATGGTTAAGGTGTTTTTCATGACTCGACTACACGGGGAGCCGTACTGTAGAAACGATCTGGGCGCCGCAATTGTTACCCAACGCCGAAATTTCCAAAGGTAAAGAATTGTAAACATGCCACCATGATATTCTGTGTAACGAAGTGCTGAACGGCCGTTATCGCAAAGCGAGAGTTTTGTTCGGTTTGTCGGACATCGCTCTGACCGCGCTGGGTTTTGGAGCAGCCTACGAGACGCGGGCCTGGCTGCCGTTCGAACACCGCTTTTTCCTGGATTTTCCGACCCGAATCCTTCTGCTGGGCTTTTGCATGCTCTCCTGGCTGCTGATCGGCCTATGGCTGCAAGTCTATGACCGCCTAGACTCAGGCGCTCCCCGAATCATCCTGCGAGACACCTTCCGGCAGTGCGGTTATGGAGCTATCAGCCTGGTGGTGTTCGAGTTCGTGCTCCGTCTGGACCTGAGCCGCCCGTTTCTGGCGATGATCGCTGGCTACAGCTGGATCTTTCTTTGCCTGTTCCGGCTGACCGCAGGTAGCCTGGTCGGCATCGCCCGCCGGGAATTCGGCGGACCGCACTTCGTCATGATCGTCGGGTTGGCGGAGAGGGCGCGAAAACTGGGCGAGGAGCTGGAGCGGTCGGCGCAGTACGGAATCCGCCTGCTCGGGTTCCTGTCGGTGGGTCCCACCGAAATCGCGGAAGTTCAACTGGCGTCGGC
>WNFJ01309636.1_pt1 | contig 13010 bp, 10 predicted proteins | sample 5400461 | NCBI WGS metagenome assembly WNFJ01 (sample SAMN13153349, study PRJNA577476) | soil metagenome | isolation source: 115 cm saprolite on Douglas fir-dominated hillslope | place: USA:California | collected 2013-09-17 | reverse complement strand
CCTTCCGGCGCGGGGAAGTCCACGCTGCTGAGCATCATTGGAATGCTGGATGGCGCGTGGACGGGAGACTATTACTTTCACGGCGAAGCCGTTCACAAGCTCAATGTCAAGAAGAGGAATGAGCTTCATAAGGCTAACATCGGATTTGTGTTTCAGAGTTATCACCTGATCGACAATCTGACGGTCTTCGAGAATCTGGAAGTTCCACTGTCTTACAAGAACGTGCCGCATAAGGAGCGCGTCAGCCTGGTTTGCGACACGCTCGACCGATTCCACATTGTGGGCAAGAAAGACCTGTTCCCGAATCAGCTTTCCGGCGGGCAGCAGCAACTTGTGGGCGTGGCCCGGGCGGTGATTCTCAGTCCGAAATTGATTTTGGCGGATGAGCCGACTGGAAACCTTCATTCGGCACAGGGCGATGAGATCATGCAGCTTTTCAAGAGACTGAATGACGCGGGAACCACCATTATTCAAGTGACGCACTCGGAGAGAAATGCATCCTACGGGAGCCGCATTATTCAATTGAAAGACGGGTGGGTTGTTGGAGACGGGGCCACGGCGGGCGCACAGGTCGGGGCGGCGCAACCCGCGTGAGCAGGCGCTTGCCAAGCGCGAGGCGGCACCGCGGCCGCTTCTCACCATGCCGGAACGACGGCAGTAGGATAAACTTCACAAAACCATTCGAATGAAGACGACTAGCCCGCACCCTTATCGAGTACTTTTGGCTGACGACCAGGCGGACATCCGTGATGCTTTGCGCTTGCTGCTGAAGCGCGAGGGATATGAAACGCAGGGCGTGGCTTCTCCGGCAGAAGCGTTGAGCGCCATTGAATCGCGGGAATTTGACGCGGCGCTGATGGATCTTAACTACACGCGAGACACCACGTCAGGTCAGGAAGGGCTCGACCTTCTGACACGCATCCAGATGCTCGACAGTACGCTGCCGGTGATCGTTATGACCGCGTGGAGCAGCATCGAAGTGGCCGTGGAAGCGATGCGCCGCGGAGCGCGCGACTTTATCCAGAAGCCGTGGGAGAATACGCGGCTGCTCGCCATTCTGCGGACGCAAATCGATTTGCGCCAGGCGCTGAGGCAAGCGTCGCGTCTTGAGGCTGAGAACCGCATCCTGCGCGCTGAATCACGCCCGACTTTTCTGGCAAAATCTCCTGCAATGGCGCCAGTGATGGAGCTCATTGGGCAAATTGGGCCTTCGGATGCCAACGTTTTGATTACCGGGGAGCACGGCACCGGGAAGGAAGTTGTAGCGCGTACTCTGCATGCGTTGTCGGGGCGCGCCACGAAGCCGATGGTGACCGTGAATGCGGGCGGGCTATCCGAAGGCGTATTCGAAAGCGAGCTTTTTGGCCACGTAAAAGGTGCGTTTACGGATGCGCGGTCCGATCGCGTTGGACGGTTCGAGCTCGCTGACGGCAGCACTTTGTTCCTAGACGAAATCGCGAACGTTCCGCTCAACCTGCAGGCAAAACTTTTGCGAGTTCTGGAAACAGGGGATCTCGAGCGCGTTGGTTCGTCCGCGACACGGCGCGTGAATGTGAGAGTGCTGGCAGCTACCAATGCCGACGTGAATGCAGAGGCGGCCGCTGGCCGGTTCCGGCAAGACCTGCTCTTTCGCTTGAATACGATCGAGATTCACATTCCTCCGCTGCGTGACCGGCGTGAGGACATCGACCTTCTTGCGCATCATTTTCTTCACGGCTATTCGCAGCGTTACCGCAAGAACATAACGGGTTTCGATCAGGCCGCCATGAAGGCGCTTCACGAGCATGCGTGGCCGGGCAACGTTCGCGAGCTCGATCACGCAGTAGAACGCGGCGTGCTTCTCTCGCCCGGACCTGCGGTGCGCGCGGCGGATCTCGGTTTGCGCGCCCATGCCTCAGGAGGCGCAGCCAAGCTGGAGGAAATGAGCCTGGACGAAGTTGAGCGCTATCTGATCCAGCGCACGCTTTCTCGCCACGAGGGGAACGTCAGCCAGGCAGCCAAAGCTCTGGGATTGAGCCGCAGCGCCATGTACCGCCGGCTGCAAAAACATGGACTGGAATGAGGGAAATGTCCTATGAGCGCCGGATCCAGCTCCTCGCGCTAGCGGCGGGTTTCCCAGGTTCGTTGATCGCCATGCTTCTGCTGTGGCATGGAAATTATTCTTCCGGCACCGTCTGGACGCTGGCTTTTCTCATTTTTTCTCTCTGGCTTGGCTTTGCCTTCTCGCTGCGGCATCGCGTTGTTTTTTCTTTGCAGACACTTTCGAATCTCCTGGCGGCCTTGCGCGAAGAAGACTTCTCCCTGCGCGCCCGCGGAGCGCGAAGCGACGATGCCATGGGAGAAGTGATGACTGAAGTCAATGCGCTCGGCGAAGTCCTCCGGCAACAGCGCCTGGGAGCCCTGGAAGCCAATGCCTTGTTGCGGACCGTGATGGAGGAGATTGACCTGGCCGTCTTCACGTTCGACAACAATAACAAGCTGCGGTTGGTCAATCGCGCCGGTGAACGCTTACTGGGCAGGCCGGAAGAGCGGCTGCTGGGGTTTACGGCGCAAGAATTGGGACTCGGCGCCTGTCTGGAGGGTGAGGCCGCGCACACGATGGAGCTGGCCTTTCCCGGAGGCTCGGGGCGCTGGGGGCTGCGCCGCGGGACTTTCCGCCAGGGAGGTTTGCCTCACCAGCTTGTTGTTTTGAGCGATTTGAGCCGCACGCTGCGCGACGAAGAGCGCAAAGCGTGGCAGCGGCTCATTCGCGTTCTTGGGCATGAGTTAAACAACTCGCTTGCCCCTATTCAATCCGTCGCTCAGGGGCTGGAGAGCGGGCTGCTGAGCGTCACCAAATCTCCCGAGTTGCATAGCGAAACGACTGCTTCCATCCTGGATGATCTGCGGCAGGGACTAAGCATCATTCGTTCTCGCACCGAAGCACTTGGGCGATTCATGGCCGCTTATTCCCAACTTGCGCGGTTGCCGCAGCCGAAGCTGCTGCCTGTGAACGTCACGGAATGGATATGCCGGACGGTAAAACTCGAAACGCGAGTGAAGGTCGTCGTTGATAAGGGGCCTGACGTGATTATTTCAGCGGACGCCGACCAATTGGAACAGTTGCTGATCAATTTAATTCGGAATGCGGCGGACGCGACGCTAGAGACGGGCGGATGCGTGCAAGTCGGGTGGTCGCGAAAAGGGGCGCAGCTTGACGTGTGGGTGGTAGACGAAGGACTTGGCCTTCCGAATACTTCGAACCTGTTCGTTCCGTTCTTTACCACGAAGCCGGGCGGCTCCGGCATTGGACTCGTTCTGAGCCGGCAGATCGCCGAAGCTCATGGCGGGGAGCTAACTTTGAAGAACCGATCCGATGCTCGCGGTTGCAGGGCCCTGCTTCGACTTCCCGTATAGATCTCGGAATATTTTTCTATTTGCGAGAAGGGGACCTAGCGACGCTCACGCGCGGCGGTTGAAAACGATAGCCGACCCACGGTTCCGTCCGGATGTACTTCGGCTGTGCCGGATTAATTTCAATTTTCTTGCGCAACTGATTGATCACCACACGCAGATTTTCCGTTTCTTCTCCATATTCGGGGCCCCAAACGGACTGCAAGAGCCTTCGATGCGTGAGCGGCTTGCCTTGATTTGCAATCAAGTGCTTGAGGACATCGAATTCCTTTGGGGTCAGATGCACTTCCTGGCCGCGCACTGTCAACAGCCGGCTCTCAAAATCCAGTGTCAGCTCTTTCGAAACAAAAGGAGGCAGTGATTCGCCAGGGGCGTAGCGGCGCAAAGCGGCACGAATTCGCGCTAGCAATTCCTCGATGCCGAAGGGCTTAACCACATAATCGTCCGCTCCAGCGTCGAGCGCGAGCACCTTGTCCCGCTCCGCGTTTCGAACTGTGAGCATGATTATGGGAGCCTCGGACGATTCGCGAATCTCCCGGCACGCTGCAATTCCGCCCATGCCGGGCATGTTTACATCAAGAAGCACCAAGTCGGGCTTTTCTTTACGAACGGCGTCAATGGCCTCCTCGCCTGTCTTAGCTTCGATGATGACGTAACCTTGGCTGGAGAGCGTAGAACGAAGGACTCGCCGAATTTGCGGCTCATCGTCTGCGACCAGAATCGACGCGCCCGTCATGTGGACCGTTCCGTCTTGCGCGCGACCGGCAGGGAAAAAGAAAACACTGAACCATGACCGAGCTGGCTGGTCACATTAATGGTTCCTTTGTGAGCCGCCACAATCGCTTTGGCGATCGGCAATCCCATTCCAGTGCCGCGCACAAGATAGCGCTGATCTTTCCCGCGATAGAACTTATCAAAGATCATTCCCTGCTCAAGGTCGTCGATGCCTGGGCCGCGGTCAGCGACGCTGGTCGTTACTGAATCACCGGTCAGTTCGGCGGTGATGACGATCGGCTGTTCCTTTGGAGAGTACAGATTGGCATTGTCGATGAGTTTTACCAAGACGTCCTGAGCGCGGTCGGGATCGGCCTCCACGGGCGGAAGATTGGCCGTCACCTTCACTTGGATTTCCCTGGCTGCGAGGGAGGACTTGGATTGCACCAGTGCTCCCTGAATGATCTCTCCAATCGATACCGGAGCGAAATGCAGCTCGATTTCGCCCGCTTCAAGCCGCGCCATTTCGGCAGCCTCTTCTACGAGATGGTTCAGCCGGTCGCATTCTTCGTTAATGATACTCAGCAATTCGTGAGCCTGCGGAGCGGCCGCTTCCCTGCTGGCAAGCAGGCTTGTGACCGCCGCTTTCATAGAGGTCAACGGAGTGCGGAAATCGTGGGTGACGGAATCCAGCAGAGCTGACTTCAGCCGCTCTCCCTGCCTCTCAGCTTCCGACTGGCCGAGTTGTTCCACGGCTCTCGCCCGTTCGATGGCGATGGCTACCAGGCCGCCAACGGCATCAAGCGTTTGCCGCGAGAGCCTTGCCCCGGAAATACCAAGGCTCCCAATGGCCCGCACACCGAGGCGCACTGGAACGAAGTAAATACTCTGCGAGGATTCGATGGTTATTTCATCGCGGAGGAAGGCCGTCTTCATCTTCTCTTCGTCGAGATGAGAGGCGCCATACCCTGAGCGATAGAACTTTTCCTTCAGCGGAAGAAATAACTCGGCGGCGCCGGCCTCAAAACTCTCCACAATGTAATTCGGGATTGCGTTCATCAGTTGGATGACGTTGCCTTCTCCCAGTAATTTCTGGCTGAATCTGTAGAGCCGTTCGATCTCGCGGCGGCGGCCGTGCGCCTCGTCTGCTTCCTTGCGGATCCGCGCCGAGAGCTGGCTCCCCATGATGGAGGTAACCAGGAACGCGCCAAGAGCCACCCAATTCTGAGGATCAGCTATCGTAAAGGTGCCTACTGGCGGCAAGAAGAAATAATTAAAGGTCAACATCGCCACGACGGACATGAAGACCGAGACCGCCATGCCCCAAACCGCTGAAACTGCTAGAATTGCCAAAAGAAACGTCAGCGCAACCGTAGTCTGATTTACGGGAAACAGGTGGCGATAGAAAAAGGCGATGCCGGCGACAATAGCTATGGACAGCGCGAAACCAAATGTCCGGCCGGCCAGGAATCTCTGCATCATCCTATTCTAGCGCAGGCTTGCGAATTGCCACGGAGAAGATAGCCCTTTGCCGAAGAAGCCGGAAGAATGGTTGGAAATTGCATCTCCGTCGCAAAAGTCACGCGGCATCTTCAAGCTATTCCTTGGGTATGCTCCGGGTGTCGGCAAAACATTCAGCATGCTGAGTGAGGCGCTGCGCCGCAGAAGCCGTGGCGAAGATGTGGTGATCGGAGTCATAGAAACGCACGGCCGAAAAGGCATTGAAGAACTCCTCGCGAATATGGAGTGCGTTCCCAGAAAAAAGATTGAATACAAGGGAACAATGTTCGAGGAGATGGATGTTGACGGCATTCTTGCGCGCCGTCCTCAAGTGGTTCTGGTCGACGAACTGGCGCATACGAATATTCCCGGGAGTAAGCACCGCAAGCGTTATGAGGACATCCAAGAACTTCTGGCGGCAAGAATCGATGTGTTGTCAACGCTAAATATCCAACACATCGAAAGCATCGCTCCTATCGTTCGTTCCATCACCGGCATCACCGTGCGCGAAACGGTTCCGGACTGGGTCCCCCTCACTGCCAGTGAAACCGTAATGGTGGACCTGACGCCGGAAGCCTTGCAAAACCGTATGAAGCGGGGCGACGTCTATAGTTCCGAGAAAGTGGAACGCTCCCTCAAGAATTTCTTCCGCCGCGGCAATCTGATTGCCCTTCGTGAGCTAGCGTTACGCCAGGTGGCAGAGCAGGTTGACCGCAGCCTGGAGTCCTACATGGAAGCGGAGGACATCCGGAAAAACTGGGCGGTGCGGGAGCGGATTGCCGTCTGCATCTCGTCGAATCCTTCGGGGCAGTATTTGATCGCTCGCGCCGCTCGCATGGCGCGCCGCATGGATGCAGAGCTCTCCGTGGTTCATGTGGACCGCGAGTTTGGACTGAAGGAATCAAACCAAAATGCTCTTAGTGCCAATCTGCGTTTTGCGGAAAGCCTCGGCGCGAAGGTGGTGCGCTTAAAAGGCCGGAGTGTCGCCGACAGTGTGGCCGAATTTGTCCGCTCGAAACATATCACGCAGGTGATTTTCGGCCGCGCCCCGGTGCGCGACTGGCGAAAGTATCTCTACCTGTCCGCCGTTCACCGTTTCCTGCGCGAATCGCCCGCGGTGGACGTTCATATCGTCACTCAGGAATCCGAAGAACAAGTTTGAATTATGGCACCGAGGCACTCTGAAGACTGCCTTTCATCTCCAGCTCGATTTCAACTGCGTGGTTAACCTTGAGGAAGAAATTGCTAGGATTCTTGAGGCCCCAATCGATGAAGGGCACATGAAATTTCGCGGTGCCCGTCCAATGATCTCCGGAAAGTTCTCCCTGGACGGGAATGGTCATCACGTGTTCGCTGCCATGTAATTTGAGAACTCCTTGCACCTGAACACTACATATTCCTTGCTGCGAGATTTGCCCTTCCACGTGGTCGGGCCGAAAAATGATGTCTGAATACTTGCTGCTCTCCAGAACGTCCCGGTGCATTTTCTTGTCGCGTCCATCGTTGCCGCTATTCCCGCTGGTTGCGTCCACGACGATTTCTCCGCTGGCTTTTCCCGTCGACATATCCACCTGCAGACTTCCCTTCTTGAAAGCGAATGATCCATGAACGGTGTGAACTGTGCTCTCCAGCGTCCACTGAACCTTGCTCAGGGCGGGATCAACGCCAAAAGTAATCTCACTTACCGGGGGCGGCGGCGCGGCATGCTGCGGTAGAGCGCTGAGCACTGCCAGCGTCAAGGGCACCGCTATCAGGAAATAGAAGACCCGTCCAAAACGGGTTCGGGACCAGTTCATTTTTTGCTCATTCCGCTCAAGCGGTCAGAAGTTCCCAACCGAGGCGCAGACCTGTGGCCGCAAGAAATTTGGGCGAAGACTCTCCCAAGTGCGCCGCCAGTAGTCGCGCGAACAGTTCAGGTTCCGCCGCCAAACACTGCAGGACACGCTTTCTCACAGACGGATAACGGTCCAGCAAAAGCAGCAACCGGCTCATGGTATTCGGCCGCTTTGCGAGCCGGCGGTGATCTCGTTGGTAATTCTCGAGGTTTTCGCTACTTAATGCACCAGCAAGTGCACTTGCCTGCTGGAAACTCAAGCAAAGTCCCTCTCCCGTGACGGCGTCAACACTTCCCGACGCGTCTCCTATCAGAGCAATATTGTCCTTGTAGACCTGATCTAGTTTGCAAGTTACAGTCACGGCGCCTCGTTCCGCGCTGGTTGGTTGCGCATGGCGCAAATGGCCGGCCAACGTCGGAAATTCCTTCCAAGCGTCCTGAAGGCGCATTCGCGGATCCCGTGAGATCAGCGCGACGCAGATCTCATCGTTGCCGAGTGGGGTGACGTACACCTGCGCCCCTTTGCCCCAGTGAATCTCCATGCAATCGGTCCACGGCTTCGCTCGAAAATGTCGTCTCTGCGCGTACCGGATTTCTCGTTGTCCTTTCGCGTCCAAGCTGACCCAACGCCTCACGCGCGAGTGGATGCCATCGGCTCCGATGATCCACCTAGCCTTCATGACCTTGCCGCCTAGAATGGCGCCACTACCGGACAAGCCGGTGACGGGCGTGTTCCACAGCAGGGTGATTCCGCACTCTTGCGCTCTTTCGACCATTTTTTGATGGAGGACTGCACTCTTGCGCTCTTTCGACCATTTTTTGATGGAGGACTGTTCGCCGCACGCCGAAACCACTGGCACCTGAAAAGCTGGCTTCTGCTGAGTTCGCGGCGTCTACAAAGCAGACTCCACGAAAGGCTTGTCCATCGTCTGGAGAGATTGCCACGCCCAGTTCGCGCAATGCAGCAATGGTACCCGGCAGCAGGCCTTCGCCACAGGCTTTGTCAATGGGAGGCTTTACGCCGTCCGCGACGGTAACATCGAAGCCTTTCATCCGTGCAGCGATGGCCGCAGCCAATCCTGCGGGTCCCCCACCTATAACTAGCACCGCATTCCCTTCGCCCACTTTGTCTCCTTGGGTCGTTCGCGCCCTTGGGTAACCGGACCGCTTGCTAGTTAGATGTTGAGACTGCCGGGAAGATGCCTGCCGTGGCCGGAGCTCTCTCCGCACATCTGCTCACACAGGGCGCGCAACAATCTGGGTGTGGAATAACCTGCGTAGGCAGTTTCTGCATATCTGCATAAGCTATTTTTATTTGATTTAGCATAACTATTAATTTGACTCATTGACTTCCCCGCCCCATGCTGCTAATTTGATGGCGAACGCTTATGTTTTGCCTCGCCTTCACAAACGATCGGGCTTTCGCAAAGCATGATACTGCCCAAATTGTAGACCGGATTGTTGTACCAATTATTCCCGTCCCGCTAAGAGGGACAACAGGCGGATGATGGCGGCCTAGTACAGAATCACCGGAAGCTTTCGGGGCCATCATCCAAACCAGGATGATGGCCATGTTTTTTCAGAATTGGCAATTTTCGGGAGAAAAACGAATGATGACCATCGAAGGGATCCTGCCTTGAACGACTCCTTGCCCAAACCACGCAGCCGGGCTCTGATTGATGGGGCAAGCCGCGCCGGTGCCCGTGCCATGCTTCGTGCCTGCGGGCTCCAAGATGATGATTTCAAGAAACCGCTCATCGGCGTAGCGAATACGTGGATCGAGATCGGTCCCTGCAATTATCACCTTCGCGAACTTGCGCAACATGTAAAGGAAGGAATTCGCGCGGCAGGCGGGACTCCCCTGGAGTTCAACACGGTCTCCATTTCCGATGGCATCACCATGGGCACGGAAGGCATGCGTGCGTCGCTGGTCAGCCGCGAGGTTATCGCCGACTCCATCGAGCTTGTTACGCGAGGAAACCTCTTCGATGCGTTAATCGTTCTTGTCGGTTGCGACAAGACCATCCCTGGCGGCGTGATGGCTTTGGCGCGTCTCAATATTCCTGGACTCATTCTGTATGGCGGCTCGATCGCGCCGGGCCAGTTCGAAGGTCACTCCGTCACGATTCAGGATGTCTACGAAGCGATCGGCAAGCATGCGCGCGGCGGAATGACCGACGTCCAGCTCAAGTCCCTTGAAGTGGCGGCATGTCCTGGGGCGGGCGCCTGCGGCGGACAATTTACTGCTAACACGATGGCGATGGTCTGCGAGTTTCTAGGAATTGCCCCGATGGGACTGTCCAGTGTTCCGGCGACAAATGCAGGAAAAGCGGCCGCTGGCCGCCGCGCGGGCGAAATCGTAGTCGAACTTCTTCGTCGCGACCTTACTCCGTCGAAAATCATCACCAAAGCGGCGATTGAAAACGCCATCTCCGGAGTCGCCGCAACAGGGGGCTCGACAAACTCTGTGCTGCATCTTCTGGCTATCGCCAACGAAGCCAAAATTCCGCTTTCGATTGATGACTTTGACCGCATCAGTTCGCGCGTGCCGATCATCGCCGATCTCAAGCCTGGGGGAAGATTTGTCGCAACCGATCTCTACGCAGCAGGCGGCACTGCGCTCGTCGCAAAGCGCCTGCTTGAAGCTGGATTGCTTCGCGGAGACGCCATCACCGTCACCGGCAACACTCTCGCCGAAGAAGCAGCCAAAGCCAAAGAAACGCCGTCGCAAGAAGTCGTCCGTAAGCTCAATGCGCCTCTCAAACCCACTGGCGGGCTCGTCATCCTGAAGGGGAATCTCGCCCCCGAGGGATGCGTCATCAAAGTCGCGGGCCACAATCTCCAGAATTTCCGGGGCCCCGCGCGCGTATTTGACAACGAAGAAGCGGCCTTCGCCGCCGTTGAGCAGGGCGCCATTAAAGCCGGGGATGTAATTGTCATTCGCTATGAGGGACCAAAAGGCGGTCCGGGAATGCGCGAGATGCTGGCCGTTACCGCTGCGCTGGTGGGTGCGGGTTTGGGCGATTCCGTCGCATTGCTTACCGACGGACGATTTTCCGGCGCCACACACGGCCTCATGGCCGGGCACGTCGCGCCCGAGGCCGCCAATGGCGGCCCTATCGCGGCCATCGCGGATAGTGACACCATCATCTTCGACATTCCGAAACGTCAACTGACGCTGGATCTAAGCGCGGCAGAGATTCAGAGACGTCTCGCTGTGTGGACGCCGCCCCAGCCGCGGTTTACGAGCGGGGTCATGGCCAAGTACGCCTTGCTTGTTTCTTCTTCTTCGCTTGGCGCGGTTACAGCCGTGCCGGCAATCTTTTCGGCGCCAGCCCCAGCTGGCTCGCATGCGAGGGCTCAATGAAGCTAACCGGTGCGGAAATTCTTTGTGAATCGCTTACGCGGCTTGGGGTGCGCGAGATTTTCGGCTATCCCGGTGGCGCGATTCTTCCGGTTTACGATGCGCTTGGCAAGTCGAAGCTGCACCACGTCCTCGTGCGCCACGAGCAGGGCGCCACACACATGGCCGATGGCTACGCGCGTGCCAGCGGCGGAATCGGCGTCGCGATGGCTACCTCCGGCCCGGGCGCCACGAACATGGTTACCGGAATTGCGACCGCCATGATGGACTCTTCTCCGGTTGTCTGCATTACCGGCCAGGTTAGCAGCAAAGTGCTGGGTTCCGACGCATTTCAAGAGATCGATATCACGGGCATCACCATGCCCATCACCAAGCACAACGTGGTGGTCACGAGAGCGGAGGACATTGCCCGTACGATTCGTGAAGCATTCTTGATCGCCAACAGCGGACGTCCCGGCCCCGTGCTTGTGGACATCACCAAGGACGCGCAACAGGCTTCCGCGGAATTCCATTGGGAAGCATCCGCGCCAAAACTTCCACCGAAGCGCCTGCGCAACAATCATGATCAGGCCGAATTCGACCGCGCCGTCGAAATGCTGAACACCGCCCAACGCCCGATCATTCTTGCGGGGCATGGAATCATGGTTTCCGGCGCGATGCGCGCTTTTGAGCAATTCGTCCGTGCCGGGAATTATCCCGTGGCCNNTGACGCTCTTGGGCATCGGCTGCTTCCCTGCCAGTGATCCGCTGAACCTCGGCATGATGGGCATGCACGGCGAAGCCTGGGTAAACAATGCCATTCAAGAGGCCGACCTCTTGATTGCCGTTGGCATGCGTTTTGACGACCGCGTCACCGGTGACTTGCGTACTTACGCCAGGGGTGCTCGCAAGATTCACATTGAGATCGATCGCGCCGAAATCAACAAGAACGTGAAGGTTGACGCTGCTCTCGTCGGCGATGCCCGCGAGGTGCTCGAAAGACTCACACCTCACATCGAAACCCGTGAGCACAGCTCATGGATTCGCCATATCGCAGAACTCAAGGGCGATTCGGCGGTGCGTGACATTCAGAGTTTGCCGGACAACGGCCACCTCTACGCCGCGCACGTCATCAACGATATCTGGAAAGAGACCCATGGCGAAGCTATCGTCGTCACCGACGTTGGCCAGCATCAAATGTGGGAAGCGCAGTATTACCACCACAATCGCCCGCGCACGCTGATCACTTCCGGCGGACTTGGCACCATGGGTTTTGCTCTGCCCGCCGCGATCGGAGCGAAATTCGCGAAGCCAGACTCGGAGGTATGGGTCGTCGTGGGTGATGGTGGATTCCAGATGACTATGAGCGAACTGGCCACTATCGTTCAGGAAAAAATCAACATCAAGATCGCCATCATCAATAACGGCTATCTCGGCATGGTTCGCCAGTGGCAGGAATTCTTTTATGACAAGCGCTACGTCGCGACTCCGCTCGTCGCGCCGGATTTTGCCGCGCTCGCTAATGCTTTTGGAATTCGCGGGGAGCGCATCACCAAGCGCGCTGAAGTGGTGCCGACAATCCGCTCCGCGCGCGAATCGAACGAAACCGTGCTAATCGACTTCCGCGTTGAGCAGGAAGATTCCGTTTACCCCATGGTGGCCGCGGGTGCTTCTTTGAGCGACATGATCCGCAGGCCCAACAATCCGCTGGTCGAAACCGCGGCTGAGCCATAGAAGAATAAAGGAAGAACATGCAAACACTTGTCGCCTATGTCGAGAATAAACCTGGCGTCCTCAATCGCGTCGCATCTCTTGCGCGGCGGCTGGCTATCAATATCGATTCTCTCACCGTCGGGCCAACGGAGAATGAAGAAATCGCCCGCATGACTATCGTGGCGCACACGGATGAAAGAGGCGCACATCGCCTCGAAGCCAGCCTGGAAAAGCTCGTCGATGTACTGCTCGCAGAAAATATCTCCACTCGCGCTCTGCTCGAACGTGATTTGGCTTTGATCAAAGTTTCTGCCGACCAGCAGAATCGTCCCCACTTGATGGAATTGATCAAGGTTTTCCGCGCGCGCGTCGTCGATGTCGCTCCCGAGTCGCTCATCATCGAGGTTTCGGGCGCTGTCGACAAGATCGACGGGCTTCTCGAGGTGCTTCGGCCTTTCGGGGTGCTGGAGATGGCCCGTACCGGCCGCATTTCCATGACCCGCGGAGGCGATT
>WNFJ01192375.1_pt2 | contig 13010 bp, 13 predicted proteins | sample 5400461 | NCBI WGS metagenome assembly WNFJ01 (sample SAMN13153349, study PRJNA577476) | soil metagenome | isolation source: 115 cm saprolite on Douglas fir-dominated hillslope | place: USA:California | collected 2013-09-17 | reverse complement strand
ATTCTGCGCGATGGGCAGCTGGTGTACCTGATGCAACGGTCGGCGATTGAGACCTCGACGGCGCCGGCGATCGCCCAGGAGCTTACGCGGGCGTTCGATACGTATTGCGCCAAGACGACTGCGTAAGGAAAAGAACGAGTTCAGCCGGAGTGGATGACTGCTGCGAGGCGGCCATCTCCGGCTTTCGCTTTTTTGTGGCTCACCTGAAGGCGGGTTCTGCCGATGTAGGGAGAAGCCATGTCGACCTCCAGATACCCTCCAGCCTGTTCTTCGCCTGTTCGTCCACCGGAGCCGCACTGTGGCATCACGGAGACTCCACGGCAATCTGACCTGGATGATTTGGGGATGGTGGGCGAAGGGGCGGCGATGCAGCGGCTGCGATTGCAGGTGCGACGGATTGGGCCGCACTTTCGCGCTGTGCTGGTGGGCGGCGAGCCGGGTACGGGGAAGGAGCTTGCGGCGAGGGCCCTGCACAGGATGAGCCGGGGCGCGGAGGGGCCATTCGTGGTCTGCGATGCAGCGACGCTTGAGTCTGCGGACGGCGACGATAGCCCGGCGGCCTCCGATCGCATCAGCTGGCTGATGCACAAGGCTCGGCAGGGCACGCTGTTTCTGGATGGCATCGGGGAGATGCCGCTGGAGGCTCAGGCTCAACTGCTGCGCGTTCTGCGGCGATACGAGTGGGCGCAGGAGGGGTTAGCCGCGCCGCAAGGGATCGGTACGCGGATTATCGCTTCGACAAATCAGGATCTTCGGGTGCTGGCCAGCACCGGCCGTTTTCGGGTGGAGCTGTATCAGAAGATCGCCATGGTGGGAATTACGCTGCCTCCCTTGCGGGAGCGGGTGGAGGATATTGAGGAGCTGGCGATGCACTTTCTGGGCCGGTTCGCACGGCTTTACGAGAAGCGCGTAGACACTATTTCGGACGACGCCATAGAGAGGCTGAAGGGGTATAGCTGGCCTGGGAATGTCCGCGAGATGGAGAACTTTGTGCGGGGTGGCGTTTTGGAGAGGGAGGGTGCAGTGCTTGATCTTCCGCCATTCGCCATGGGAAAGACGGCGCGGTTGCAGGATGTGATCGAACAACATGTGCTGCAGGTGTTGAAGAGCTGCGCGGGCAATAAGCTGCGGGCGGCGGAGCTGCTTGGGATCAGCCGGTCGACTCTCTATCGGATGCTGGATGGCTCCGCAGCCAGCGGAACGGGCTCTGCACGATACACTGGCGACTGAGGCTTGAGAGTTTTGATGAAGAAGATTTCGCTTGCGCTGGTGGGTGGGTTGTCGATGATTTGTTGCTTGAACGTGGTGCCGGTGGCGGCTCAGGTTCAGGCGACTGCTGGGGCTACGGCTTCGGTGGCTCAACGAAGCAAGGACCTGTCGAAGCTGTTCTCGGAGATATGGGAGGACCGGTTGAAGCACTCGCCGGAGCTTGCCTCCTTCCTTGGCGACAAGCGGTATAACGATCAGCTCTCTGACTACTCGACGCAGGAGGTGAATGCGGCGCTGGCGCGCGGGCGCGGGTTCATTCAGCGGCTGAGCGAGATCGACACGACGGGGTTGCCGGACCAGGAGCGGCTGTCGGCGGAGTTGATGCTGCGCTCGCTGATCGACGACCAGGAGGGGGCGAAGTTCAAGGAGTGGGAGATGCCGGTGAACCAGTTCAGCGGCTTCCACACGGAGCTGCCACGGCTGGTCAACGACCTGCAGTTCGATACGGTGAAGGACTACGACGACTATATCGCTCGGTTGAAAAAGGTTCCGACGGCCTTCTCGCAGATCACGACCAACATGGAGTTGGGTATAGACGAGGGGCGGGTGCCTCCGCAGTATCTGCTGGAGAAGGTAGTGGCGCAGACACAGGCGCTGGCGGACCAGAAGCCGGCGGATAGTCCGTTTGCGTTGCCGCTGAAGAAGTTTCCAAAGACCGTAAGTGCCGCGGACCAGAAGAGGATTTCGGATGAGTTGCTGGAGACGATTGGGACGCAGGTGCTGCCTTACTATCAGCGATTCGCAAAGTTTCTGAAGGTGGAGTATGTGCCGAAGGGACGCAAGGACCCGGGAGCGTGGGCTCTGCCGAATGGCGATGCCTACTATGCGTACCGGATACGGCAGAGCACGACGCTGAAAAAATCCGCCGCTGAGATTCACCAGATTGGGCTGGATGAGGTGAAGCGCGACGAGACGGAGATGCTGGCGATTGTGCATAAGCTGGGTTTCGCCGATCTGAAGAGCTTCAGCGCGGCCTTGAAGACGAATCCAAAGGAGCATCCGGCTTCGAAGGAGGCTCTGCTGGGAGCTTACCGAAGCTACATCGCGCAGATGCAGCCTAAGCTGCCGGGCCTGTTCGGGACGCTGCCCAAGGCTCAGTTGGAGGTCGTGGCTGTGCCGGCATTTATCGAGAAAGATCAGGCTGCGGCTTACTACAACCAGGGGAGTCCGGATGGGAAGCGGCCGGGACGAGTGAATGTGAACACGTACAACTTCGCAGAGAGGTCGCTGGCGCCGGTGGAGGCGGTCTCGTATCACGAGGGGATTCCGGGGCATCATCTACAGATCTCGATCGCGCAGGAGCTAACGGGCCTGCCGGAGTTTCGCAAGCAGTCTTACTACACGGCATTCACGGAGGGCTGGGCGCTCTACAGCGAGCGGCTGGGCAAGGAGATTGGCTTCTACCAGGACCCCTACAACGACTACGGGCGGCTGGAGGCGGATATCTGGCGGGCGATCCGGCTGGTGGTGGATACGGGCGTGCACTCGAAGCACTGGACGCGGCAGCAGATGGTGGACTACTTCCACGATCACTCGGCGATCGACGAGACGAATATCCAGGCAGAAGTGGACCGCTACATCGCGTGGCCTGGGCAGGCGCTCGGATACAAGATGGGACAGCTGAAGATTCTGGAGCTGAGGCAGAGGGCGCAGGCGGCGCTGGGGTCGAAGTTCGATCTGAAAGCGTTCCACGATGTGGTGCTGGACTCGGGCGCGCTGCCGCTGGATGTGCTGGAGCAGCGGGTGGATGAGTGGATTGCTACTCAGAAGAAGTAGGGTTGGCGATTCGTCTGGTAGCCTTTTGGAATGAGCGACGAGACTTATGAGGTTGTGGTTCCGGCTCCGGTAATGCCGGGGCTGCGGGTAGCGATTCTGGGTACGGGCAAGATGGGCGGCATTCTGCTGCAGGCCTTTCTGAAGAACAATCTGGTGTCCGCTGAGCAGATCTTTGCGACGGTACACCATCCGGAGCGGGCGCAGGCGCTTTCGGCTCAGTTCGGCATCGAGGTGACGACCGACAACCTGGCGGCGGCGCAGCAGGCGGATGTGATTCTGCTGGGCGTGAAGCCGATTCAGGTTCCGGCTTTGATTGAGACGATCAAGCCAGCGTTGTCGCCCGGGAAGACCGTGCTGTCGTTTGCGGCTTCAGTGAAGACGCGGAGCATCGAGGATGGAGCAGGGTGCGAGCTGGCAGTGATTCGGGCCATGCCGAACACTCCTGCGACGCTGGCAGCTGCCATTACCGCGCTTTGCGCCGGGCGATTCGTCTCGACCGAGCAGATGGCTGTGGCGCAAAAGATCTTCCAGACGGTCGGACGGACGGTCATTGTCGATGAGAAGCATATGGACGCGGTGACGGGGCTCTCCGGCTCGGGACCAGCGTTTATTTACATCATCATTGAAGCGCTTGCCGAGGCGGGTGTGAATGTCGGGCTGCCGCGAGATGTGGCCACGCTGCTGGCAGCGCAGACGACGCTGGGTTCGGCGAGGATGGTGCTCGAGACAGGGTATCATCCGGCGCTGCTGAAGGATGCGGTGACGACTCCGGCAGGATGCACCGTCGATGGCATTCTGGAGCTGGAAGAGGGTGGGCTGCGGGTGACGCTGATCAAGGCAGTGAAGCGGGCTACGCAGCGGGCTAAGGAGCTGGCTAACGGGTAAAAGCGGAGGCTGCCACATTCGTGATTGAGAAGCGGCAGCCTTCGCTGAGTAGAATGAAGGCATGGCTACGGCTGCGGCAATGATGGTAGGGCGAACGTCCAAGGCGTTGGTGCAGTATGCGTGGGGAGTGGTCGGGTACAACGTGCTGGTGATCCTGTGGGGGGCGCTGGTGCGGGCTACCGGGTCTGGCGCCGGGTGTGGGAACCACTGGCCGCTATGCAATGGACAGGTGATTCCGCTGTCGCCGCGCGTGGACACGGTGATCGAATTTACCCACCGGTGCATGACCGGTGGGGCTACGTTTGTTGTGATTGGGCTGCTGGTTTGGACGTTTCGGGCGACGGTGAAGGGTCAGGCAGCTCGGGTGATGGCTGTGGCTTCGATGGTGCTGCTGTTGAATGAGGCGGTGCTCGGGGCGCTGCTGGTGAAGCTGGGGTATGTGACCGGAAATCAGTCGATGGGGCGCGTGGTCGTGCTGTCGATTCATCTGAGCAATACGCTGCTGCTGCTGGCGGCGCTGACTCTGACTGCCGTGCTGTTGGGCACGGGACAGATGTGGCGTGAGCTTGGCGTTCGGGGGGGCAGAAAGCTTTGGGCCTCTCTAGGACTGGCGGCGACGCTGGTTGTAGGGGTGAGTGGGTCACTGGCAGCGCTGGGCGATACGCTCTTCCCTGCCTCTTCGTTACGGGCGGCGTTCGCACAGGACTTCGCAGCCGGGTCGCCTTGGCTTCTGCGACTGCGTGGGGTGCATCCGGTAAGCGCGGTGATCGCTGCGGTGTTTGTGCTCTGGCTGGTAGCACAGGCCAGGCGTTCTGGCGCGGGGCGGCTTGCGGCTTTCGTCGTGGGGTTGCTGGCGTTCCAGTTTGTGCTTGGGTTGGCGGACGTTCTGTTGCTGGCTCCGGTGTGGATGCAGATTGTGCATCTGCTAGGGGCGGATCTGTATTGGGTGGCGCTGGTAGCCTTGGCGGCGGTGGTGGTGTGGCCTCGTGCGGCATCGCTTGCCCTGGCGGATTGAGATTCAGTAGCGCTTGATGAGCGGCTCCGGAGGGACGCCTTCCCGTCCGTGAAGAAGCCAGTCGACGCGGGTCCTGATATCTTCTTCGCGCGCCTCGCCCATGATGCGGCCGATGATCTCTCCCTGCTGATCGATGACTATGGTGCCGGGCACGATGTCGCCAAGACCAACCCGCGAGAGCATGTCGGTGTCTCCGCCTACCCACACATCCATCGTCAGCTTTTGTTGGGCCACATACGGGGCAACCTTGGCGCGGTCTTTGGGCTCGTCGATGGAGATGGCGATAAACCGGACTTGATTGGCGGTGTAGTCGTGGGCGAGCTTCGAGAGCCGGGGTAGCTCTTCGCGGCAGGGGGCGCACCATGTGGCCCAGAAGCTGATGACAGAGATGGAGCCGCGTAACGACGCCAGTTTTTGCGCGTGACCGGTCAGGTCCTTCAGTTCAAGATTTGGAACTCGCTTAGCGTCGGCGGCGCTAGCCACGAGGCAAAGGAGTAGCGCTGCACAGATTCGGCTGGACTTGGCCATCGTACGGATTGTACGCAGGTTTGGGTGGATGGCGCGTCCACCCAAAGATGGAGATGGAAAGCCACCTCTGGACGCATGTGCGCCGTTGCACCATCTTGCTATAGTCCGCCGGAAGTCAAAATCAAAAAAAGTAAGCGGCTTAGCCTTCAGGAGGATTCCGATGCAAACGAGTGACAAGGCGCGGCAAGTGAAGCTGCAGATGGGGACACAGCGGTTTTTGTTCATGCTGCCGGCGGTGGCAATGATGGGAGTTCTGGCCGGGAATGCGACTCCGATGCTGGGGCAGGGCTGCGTTGCGGCGCACTCCCCGCAGCCGTTGATTTCGGGACTTGACCCGAATACGACGCAGAGGGGACTCCATGGGCTGACGGTTACTGTGGGCTTCCGAACCTACAGTTCCTTTCGGCACTTTGTCGGCACCGTGGAGCAAGTACAGCGCGAAATCAAACACAACGCGGTTGTGAACCATGCTGACCTATATGATCTTTCGCTGAACTACCAACTGACCCCACGCTGGAGTGTGATCGCAGATATTCCGGCGATGACGGCGTCGCGGCATCAGCAGGGATCGTCTGATCGAAATACGTATCACTCGGGTGGGATTGGCGATGTGACCGTTGGGGCGCAAGCCTGGGTATGGCGGCCACCTACGGAGAGCCATGGCAACATTGCGTTATCTGCGAGCCTTAAGCTTCCCACGGGAATCAACGACGCTAAGGGGACTACGTTGCTTTCCACTGGCCAGACGCAGGTGCGGCCCTTCGATGAGTCGATTCAGCCGGGAGATGGGACGTGGGGATTCTCGCTGGGAACGCAGGCTTACCGGCAGACATACTTCCACACGGTCGGATACTTTACCGGGTCGTGGCTGTTCAGCCCGCAGGATACGACCGGGGTGGCACAGTTCAGGTCGGCTCCGGGAGAGAATGTGATCTCGGCGACGGACCAGTACCTGTGGCGTGGCGGTCTTTCGCACGGGGTGCCGAAGGTGCGGGGGCTGGCGCTGAGCTTTGGCGGACGTATGGAGGGTGTGCCGGTCCGGGATGCTTTTGGCAAGAGCAATGGCTTTCGCCGCCCGGGATATGTGATTTCGATTGAGCCTGCCGTCATGTACTCTCGTGGAAGAAATATGGTCAACGTGAGCGGCCCGTGGGCCATGGAACGTAACCGCAAGACCAGCGTGACGGACTACGCCAACCATGCGCATGGGGATGCGGCGTTCTCGGATTACACAATCATTGCTTCGTATACGCGTAGCTTCTAGGTGCGCGGCAAGACCCAGCCATGCGTGCTGGATCTTGCCGCTTCGCGTTGAACTCCGGGTTGGCTACTGAGGGCTGGGCTTGCCTTCGACTTTATCGACAGTCTTCCTGGTGCCAGCAGCGGTCTTGTGAGCTACGGTCTTGCTGGCGTCCGCGGTTTTGTCGGTGGCTACCTTGGTTCCGTGCGCTGTGGAATGGTAGGCTTTCTTGCTTCCCTTCGCTATGCCGTGGCCGGCATCTTTGGTTGCATTCTTGGTTTCAGTGCCGGCGTTCTTGATGTCCTGCTTGGCGTCGTTCTGAGCGAGCGCGATACCCGAGGACAGGCCCAGGGCAAGCGATGATGCGAGCGTGATAAGGCCTAATTTGCGAAGTTGCATTTGCTGTCTCCTTCAGTTCTGAGTGTAGGGAACTGGTTAAGATAGATTCGCGGTAAGAGCGGAACGTTGCAACGGCAGTCGATATGATGAAGGAACAGTAATAATTGGGGCGCCAGAAAGGCTTTGAATCCGAGAAGGCGAACTCCTGATTGTCCAATGCGAAATTCACTGTTGTATATTGGCAACGTCCCCGGAGTTCCGCTTCCATGCGTTCTGGACGAAACACCGGCTTCTTACGGGCAATGCCGCCAGCAATAGAAATAGATCTGATGGAGAGGATAGTACGTTAGACGATCAGCACCCGGATAACGTTTACTTTGGAATCTAATCAATGGGATTTGCCGCATTTCTACTTATGAGCCCCCAGCTGACGAGGCTGGCCCCGGTTGACATTCTGATTCTGGTGCTCTACTTCGCCCTGGTCGTCTTTATCGGCTTCTACGCCAAGGGCAAGGCGAACACGAGCGAAGACTTCTTCCTCGCTGGACGTGAGATGACCGCCTGGATCGCCGGGTTGAGCTTCGTTTCGGCCAACCTGGGGTCGCTGGAGCTTATGGGATGGGCCGGCGCGGCTTACCAGTATGGCATTCTGGCGGCACACTGGTACTGGATCGGCGCGATTCCGGCGATGCTGTTTCTGGGCATTGTGATGATGCCGTTCTATTACATCTCGAAGACGCACTCGGTCCCGGGTTATCTGCAGCTGCGGTTTGGCGAGGGAGCGCGGGCTGTATCGGCGATCTCGTTTGCCTTTATGACGATTCTGATGAGCGGCGTGAACATGTACGCCATGGCGCTAGTGATGAAGACGGTGCTGGGATGGAACATCAGTTTCAGCATCTGGGTGGGTGCGGCGACGGTGGCGCTATACGTTATGCTGGGCGGCCTGCGGTCGGCGATCATCAATGAGGTGCTGCAGTTCGTGCTGATCTGGGCCGGCGCTGCGATGATTCCGATTCTCGGATTGATCGAGGCTGGAGGATGGCACAACCTGAAGGCGAATATCACCGCGAATCTGGGCAGCAGCGACTACACGCATATGTGGAGTACGCTGGGCAGCTTCAAGGACAATCCCATGGGCGTACACTGGACAGGAATCGTGTTCGGGCTGGGATTCGTGATCAGCTTTGGGTATTGGACGACCGACTTTCTGGTCGTGCAGCGAGTCTTGAGCGCAAACAATCTGCGCGCGGCGAAGCTGGCACCGGTAATTGGGGCAGCTTTCAAGATGGCCGTCCCGTTCATCGTCATCGTGCCGGGGCTCCTCGCGTTGTCAGTGCTGAAGAACCCTGACGGCAGTATGATGCACCTGGTTCCGGAGAGTGTTGCGGCAGCGACGGGGCAGCATAGCTACAACGAAGTGCTTCCACTGATGCTGATCCGATACTGCGGGCCGGGTCTGCTGGGGCTCGGGATTACCGCGCTGGTCGCCGGCTTCATGAGCGGCATGGCCGGCAATGTGAGCGCCTTTTCAACGGTATGGACGTATGACATCTACGGCGCGTTCATCAACAAGAAGGCCGACGATAAGCACTATGTGTTGATGGGCCGGTGGTCGACTGTGATCGGCATGCTGGTGAGCATCGGCACAGCTTACCTGGTGATGAATGCGGCCAGTATCATGGACTACGTTCAGGCGTTGTTCAGCTTCTTTATCGCGCCGCTATTTGGCACGGTCGTCCTTGGGATGCTGTGGAAGCGGGCTACGCACTGGGGCGGTTTCCTGGGCCTGCTGGCGGGGACGGCGTCTTCCATCGGAATGTTCATCTGGGTACAGACGAACCCGGGTGCATTGCGGTATATCGCGATGTCTCCGAACGCGAAGCCGATGGCGGAGAATCTGTACCGAGCGCTCTGGAGCTGGCTGATCTGCGTGGGCGTTACCGTCCTCGTGAGCATGGTAACGAAGCCGGTGCCTACGGAGCAGCTCTCCGGGCTCGTATATGGAGTGACGCCGATTCCGCATGATGGTTCGAAGACGATCTGGGAGAAGCCGATCTTCTGGACGGTTGTCGTAATCATTGTCTTCTTTATCTTGAATTTACTGTTCTGGTAGGAGCTGGGTATGACGGAAAAACGTGACGTGGAAACAGCGGAGCTGTCGATCTGGTTCTTCTGTGGGATCTTGATGCTGACGTATGGCCTGGTGCTGGTGGTAACAGGGATTCGTGAGATTCACAATCCGCCACCGACGGTCCTCGCGGAGCTGCAGCCAACCCTTTGGTGGGGCGTATTGATGACGCTGTTCGGTGGCTTCTACGCGATTCGCTTCAAGCCGAAGCATAAGTTGTTCTAGAAGTGTGCTCGACGGGACAACTCTCTTCGCGAGGGCCTAACGTCGTGCATTGACCTATTAAATACCCGCTGTGCGGGCTCGGATGAGTTCAGGAGAGTTATGGCAAAGCAGATGACGTTGGGCGTGATTGTGGGGAACCGTGGATTCTTTCCGAGCCACCTGGCGACCAGTGGACGGCTTGAGATGATTGCTGCCTTGGAAGCGGCGGGCATCAAGCCGATCGTTCTAACACCTGAGGAGACGGCACACGGGGCAGTAGAGAGCTATGAGGATGCGAAGAAGTGCGCTGCTCTATTCAAGAAACATGCGGCAGAGATTGACGGGATCATCATCACGCTGCCGAACTTCGGCGAGGAGCGTGGGTTGGCGGATGCGCTGCGGCTCGCGAACCTGCAGGTGCCGGTGCTGATTCAGGCGACGCCAGACCATGCCGGCAAGATGACGATTGCGTTCCGGCGCGACAGCTTCTGCGGAAAGATGTCGATCTGCAACAACCTGAAGCAGTATGGGATTCCCTACTCACTGACGCGGCTGCATACGGAGGCTCCGGACTCGCCGGAGTTCAAGGCCGATCTTGAGTGGTTCAGCGGCGTCTGTCGCGTGGTGAGAGGCTTGAAGAACGTCCGTCTGGGCGCGATTGGCGCTCGACCTACAGCCTTCAACACGGTTCGGTATTCAGAGAAGTTGCTGGAGAAGTCGGGCATCACGGTTGAGACGCTGGATTTGAGCGAGGTGATGGGACGCATCGGGAGGATGAGCGATAACGACGATGCGGCACAGGCAAAGCTGGCGGCGATCAAGAAGTATATTTCTGTCGGACAGACGCCGGAAGTAGCGCTGATGAAGATGGCGAAGCTGGGGGCGGTGATCGACCAGTGGATGACGGCGAGCGAGCTGACGGTGAGCGCGGTCCAGTGCTGGACCTCCATTGAGGAATTTCTGGGAATCGTCCCCTGCACCGTGATGAGCATGATGAGCGAGAGCCTGATTCCTTCGGCGTGTGAAGTAGACGTGCTGGGTACGGTGAGCATGTACGCTTTGACGCTGGCGAGCGAGACGCCGAGCGCGCTGCTGGACTGGAATAACAATTACGGGGACAACCCCGACAAGGCCGTGTGCTTCCACTGCTCCAACCTACCGAAGCACTTCTTCAACGAGGTGAAGATGGACTTCCAGCAGATTATTGCCGGGACCGTGGGCAAGGACAATACCTACGGGACGCTGGATGGGACGGTGAAGGCCGGCGCGATGAGCTTTGCGCGGTTTTCGACGGACGACTTCACCGGACAGATTGCCGGCTACGTCGGCGAGGGCGCGTTTACGAATGACCCGCTGCATACGTTTGGCGGCGCGGGCGTGGTGGAGATTCCGAAGATGCAGGAGTTGCTGCGGTACATCTGCGAGAACGGCTTTGAGCATCATGTAGCGGCAAATTTTTCGACTACCGCTGCTCCGGTGCATGAGGCTGCCAGCAAGTATTTGGGATGGAAGATGCACTGGCATCGCTAGTTGTGGATGAGGTGTGCGGCGCTCTCGTCTCTTGAGGGCGCCGTTTTCAATTTGGCCGAGCCAGGTCTATTCCGCTTTTCGTAGTTGATGATTTTTTATCAGGAGTTCCGCCACAAGTTGCTGTAGACGGGAGTTTTCGCTTTCGAGTTGAACGAGCCGGTCGGCGACTTCGGCATCTGCTGTTGGCCACGTCTGTACTGCTCCCGAATTTTCCCTCGGATGAGTGTTGCTTCGGGGCGGAGAGCTTAGCGGGTTCTCGCTGTTTTGAGTTTCAAACTGGTCCATTGGATCCTCTGGTTCTCACTTGTGTACGCTGGGTTCATCGCTGCGGTTCGACAGGCGCGGCGAAGGGCTCGCGACCACAGCGCATTCCTGTGCGGAATCTTTCGCGCTCTTCGGGGGTCATGTGCTCCCAACGCTCTTTCATGCGCCTCTTCCACTGATTGCGGCCGCCGCCAGCGTGACGATGGAAGCCGCCGAAGAGAATCTTCGAGAGAAGCAGGAGACCGAGAGCCTGCCAGAAGGTGATCAAGTGCCAACCGAAGATGGGCGGCAGAAGAGCATTCCACAGGCTCTTGACCACGAAGCCGAGAACGGCGGCGGCTACAAGTACGATAACCGCAATTTTCAGTCCTCTTAACAAGCCATGTTGGCGCATCTTTGTCTCCTTATTCCTTCATGAAATCGTCGTAGATGGATTGCAGTCTGCGCCTGAGGTAAAGCACGGCGTAGTGTTTGCGCGAGAGCAGCGTGGCGACGCTTACGCCAGTCTCCGCAGATATCTCTTTGAAGCTGAGGCCCGTCAATTCATGGGCAACGAAGACCTCTCGTTGCGCTTCGGGCAACTCCTCGATTGCATCCTCAAGCGCTTCGAGGAGTAGATTTCTGGCGTAGACAGCCTCGGGACCGGCCTCAGCTGAGGGCAGGAGATCTTCGAGGAGGAGAGTATCGCCGTCCTCTGCTGATGAGACAGGATCGTTGAGCGAATCCGGCCTGTTCTTACGGAAGAGATCGATCATTCGGTTGCGGGCTACGCGGAAGAGCCATGCGGTGACGTGCTCCACGGGCTTCATGAGGCGGTAGGCTTCCAGAAGCTCGTAGAAGACCTCCTGGAGAATGTCCTCGGCGTCGCCAGTATCGGCAACGTGCTTGCGGATGAAGTTGCGCAGCCGCGGCTCGTCCCTCTCCATTGCCTGCGAGATGAGCTGGTCCTGCTCGATGATTGTCCAATCGTTGCTCGGCATTTGGGTCATCTACTGTGCAGACGGATGGAGCGAACGAATATTTCATGTTTTATTTAATTTAGGCTGTATTTTTTTTCGGCAAACGATATTTGCCGGGCGTTCAAACTGTGTGATAACGAGAGTACGGTAAGCTCTTAGACCTCTATGACTGCTAAAAAACAATCGGCTGCTACGGCGACGAAGCGAAGTGCGAACAAAGGCATCGAGAGCAAGAAGAACTCGACGAAAGCTATTGAAAACCTGTTTCTTAGCCGGGATGAGTCCTGGCTGAGATTCAATCAGAGGGTTCTGGAAGAGGCCGAGGACCCGACGAACCCGCTGCTGGAGAGGGTGAAGTTTCTGGCGATTACGGCAAGCAATCTGGATGAGTTCGTGGAGATCCGGGTTGCGGGTATGCTGCAGCGGATTGAGGATGGGTACAACCAGCCGCAGCCGCTGGATGAGGGTGGGCTGACCCCACAGGAACGGCTGGACCGGTTGAGTGAACGGCTGGCGAGCTTCGTGGAGGCACAGTACCGGTGCTGGAATGAGCTGCTGCTGCCGGCGATGCATGCGGAGAAGATTCGGGTGCTTCGGTGGGGGGAGTTGACCGATGAGGCACGGACGCGCGCGCTGGAGTTCTACGAGAGCGAGGTCGACCCGCTGCTGACTCCGGTGACAATCGACCCTTCACATCCCTTTCCCCGGGTGTTGAATAAGGCCCTCTGTCTCGCGTTGCTGCTGCGGCACAAGCGCAAGGGCACGGCCGGGGCGCGACCGGCAACGGCATTGGGCGTAGTGACGGTTCCTCGTTCCCTGCCCCGGCTTGTTCCCTTGCCTGGGGCCGAGGGCTACTGCGACTTCATCATG
>WNFJ01343087.1_pt1 | contig 13013 bp, 13 predicted proteins | sample 5400461 | NCBI WGS metagenome assembly WNFJ01 (sample SAMN13153349, study PRJNA577476) | soil metagenome | isolation source: 115 cm saprolite on Douglas fir-dominated hillslope | place: USA:California | collected 2013-09-17 | reverse complement strand
ACTGTGAATCGCCGCAACATTTGCGCCCCGATGATCCCTGCTAAGTCAGGTGTGGCCAGAATGCCCGAAGTATTTTGGGAAAATTGCGTGAATGGCATGGAGACTACGAATCCACCGAGTCGAATCGCCGGCACCCATCCGACCCGGGCACTTAACTCACCCCCTACGGCAACCACGTTTGGTACTTCGATTGTGTCCTTGGCCGAAAGAAACTCTGGGTGTGCGTTGCTGAAGGCCTTCGTGAGCCAAAGCGCGGACGTCGCGCCTGAATCGATTAAGAAGACACCGGAGACTTCTGTCCCATCTTGCGCCAATACCTGCGCCCGAACACTCGGTATGTTGTCCCAGATAAACTGGAGTGGCAAACGCTGACCCGAGCCGGAGTACGAGTAGGTTGTCGGATCGTGGAGATGGAGCACTTGGTTTGCGTAATCAATTTCAACAACATAGTTGCGGAATACATTGGAGCCGAGGAATCCATCAGTACTTCGGCCCACTTCACGCGAGAACCATTCTAGAGGCAGCGTCGCCACAGTTTGATCGCCGAGCTCTGCCCCAGCAAAACTGAGGGTAGCGTGGCTGGCGAATGCCAACTTTTGGGAGGACCCTTGCCCGGGTCCATAAGCATTCCCTTCGCCAAGGAACCGAATTCCCAGGGTCTTCGATACCGGCTCGTCGAAGACAGTGACACTCGAACCCGTGTCCAACATCATCCAGAGAGGCTGTGACCCGTTGAGGCTTGCCTGCATGTAGATGAGACTGTCCGCGAGCTGAAAATAAATCGGCGCGGAAATGGTGTCCGAGATCGAGTGGGAGTGCAGGATCCCTTCGCTGGCTGGGGAGTGGTCCGATGCGATATGTATTTGCAATTGGGCTTCGGAGGGGATTGTCTGGGAGCCGTCTCCCGAGCATTTGCTGTTGTTCGCATCGATCATAGCCTCAGGCCGCTCGCTAGCAGCCGCTAAAGCTAAAACAACCTTCTTGCCAGTTACGACTTGCCAGCCGTTCGCGTTTTGTGCATTGATTGCTGTTTCGTAGTGCCCCGGAAAAATCCGAGCTGATCCACTGGAATTCACGCCACGAGTGAAAATTGCTGCGTAGCGAAACAACGGTCTTATCTCTGCCGCTTTCAAAGAGAGCGGAAGCAATGTCAGGAACAGGCTGAACATCGAAACCACTCTAGGGAATGGGAGGCTTCTCTTCTTCATATGCTGTCTACCCTTGAGGGTCCTTTCGTTCGAACGTAATGGTCACGAGCAATCGCACGGGAACAGCCTCAACGCCTAAGATTGTTGGCGCATACTTCCATTGGCGGAGCGCCTCCATCGCGGCCAATGCAAGTATCGGCTGTCCAGATACCGTCCGCATTTCAACCACATTTCCCTGGGTGTCGATGACAGCATCAATCACAACCGCGCCGCTGACCCTGGCTTGTCGGGCCAGGAGGGGATAGACGGGGCCGGGCCCAAAGATGAGTCGCGGTGCCTTCACTTTTCCACCGACACGAATCGGGCCCTTCGGCGCTGAATCGATTGGAGTTGGAGCTGGAGGAACAGCGCCGGACAGGGCTCCGCCGATCACGCCGCCAAGCTGTCCTCCGGGCACCCCACCAGGAACGCCATCACCTGAGGCAATGGCAGCCGCCAAATCGCTGGCGTCTGGTTCTTCACTGAGACGCGCGACCTGATGCGGTATGACCGTTGGCGCCATCAACTTCCCTGCCACGGACAACGCCCTCCGTTTCGGCGCGACCGACCGTGCCGACGTGGGTGGCGGCGGTGGAGCTGGCGCGGGAGGAGGTGCTGCGAGCAGAGTCTTGTTGAACTGATGAATATCGATCGCTTCGCTGAAGTAAAGCGGAAGCAAAAGCAGCACGGCGAGAAAAAGGAGTTGTGCCGCTGCAGAAACAACAAAATCACCCACGCGGCGCGGTGGCTTAGTCAGACTATTCTCCAGCATTGCCTCCGCGAACAACTCCCTACGAAGCGCAAGACCAGCTTGCTTTGACTCACAAGCGAATATCGAGACCCCTTGTGTTGGACCATCCTTCAATATTTCTTGGACACTCGCGATGTCGGCCAACTTGACGTCGACAGGTACCAGAAGCCTTGGAACTATCACTTTCTCTCCTTTTTCAATATCAAGCGTTGTTGGTCGCACGTATACCGGATGGTGCCTGACTGCATCTTGATTGGCGTAACCAGTGTAGATACTGCGTTCGGTATCTAAGACGTTAGAGGGACCAAAGTCGCGCTGGATCGGGAACGCAGCTTAGCTGCTGCCAGGCGCTCATCGCGCGCCTTTTCTCGCTGAACTTCGTGGAGCAGTTCACGCAGCCGCATGCGGGCCTTGTGCAACTGCGACTTCGAGTCACCTACCGAGCGTCCAACTATCTCGGCAATCTCGTTGTGTTGGTACCCTTGGATATCGTGCAAGACAAATATTGTGCGGTAGCCCGCGGGCAACTGCGCGATGCAGCGTTCGAGATTTATTCGGTCAATCAATCCCCCGAGTAACAAGTCGGGGGCCCCGATATCGATGCTCGGCGAGCCGGTCTCATCGTCTGGATCGGTTGTCGCTTCGATCGAGACCGCCGGCAAGGACTTCTTGCGCAGGTGCATCAGCACGATGTTAACCGCCAGTCTGTGCAGCCAGGTAGAGAAGGCCGATTCGCTGCGAAAAGTGTGAATTTTGCGGAACAGGAGCAAAAAGGCTTCCTGAGTCAGATCTTCTGCTTCGGCCGTGTTTCCTACCATGCGAAGGCATACCGCATACACACGCCGGCTATGCAACCGGTAAAGGTATTCAAATGCAGCCGCATCGCCATGCCCGGCTCGCTGGAGGGCCTCTGCTTCGCTCAGCTTATCGCTGGCAATAGGAGAGACTCGTGGCGCAGCCTTCTTCGAGATGCATTCCGTGCTGGGACGCGCATCCCAGTTTAGGCGACGCCGCCTCTCTACAGCGTGCCTTGCCAGGGATCCAATCACTTGCTTTCTGCACTCGACATTTGCGGTGACTTGCATGACGTCCTTCCTTAGCGACCCGCAGAGTGGACTTCGATGGATGTTTTGTTTTCACTGACCTGCGATGCAGGCGCGGTCTGTGGCACCGTCTTTTGACGGGCTTCCTTGGGTCCCATGTGCTTTTGTGTGGGCCTCAAGTAGCTAAAGGTGACTCCTAGCTCCGGGGCGTCGAACGTCTGGACGGTGTACCCAACCGCGGTGTCCACCAGGTTCAACTGCGGGCGTTCAGAAACAACTCTCTGATCGGCCGTAGCCGCCGTGACGATGGCACCAACTCCCTGTCCCCAGATGTATAGCCTGTAAGGAGCGCTGTTGGATGGCAGTGCGAAAGTGTAATCGCCGGCCGGCAGCGTGACGCCCTCCCAGTGAGTCTCAACTGTCAGCGTGAACTTGCCTTGGTACGCATTCTGCGCGTTTCCGGCAGTGGCCAAAGCGCTCAGCGCAAGAGTAGACAAGCCTAACTTCGTAAATACTTTCAAATATCGAGCCCAGATCATCTCAAATCTCCTTGTTCGATGCGGTTTTGAATTGCGAAACATTTTATTGTCTTCAGCGTGTAAGACCACGCATGCTCTCGGATAATTCCCCGATCCAGGGATGTTTAGGAGGTGGGAATAAAATTGTGAGTACTTCAGTCGCCAAGTCATGACCGTTTTTCTCAGCGGACTCGGATGACAGCGCGCACACCTTCATGCGTTCACAGCCGCTATTCGCCGTGAACTTGGCATCGGATCTCTGTTCATAAGAGTTGTCAGAACTTGACGAAGGCGGCCGCGCGCACGCGATAAGCTCGACATCACGGTGCCGATAGGCATGCCCGTGATATCTGCAATCTCGTTGTAGGACATTCCCTCGAGTTCGCGCAGAATGAGGACTTCGCGGGAATTCGACGGGAGCATCTCGAGCGCTTTTCGTACCAGAGTGTCGCTGTCATTTTGGAGGACAACTTCTTCTGGGTTGGGGGCGTGAGAATCAGGTGGGAAAAAATTCTCGTCAAATTCGGCGGCGTCTTGCAGTGGCCGGTTTCCATGCAACCAGGTATAGAAAGTATTACGGACAATTTTCAGGAGCCAGGCACGCGCGTCGCCGCCACGGAAGCCGTGAAAGAATCGGAAAGCGCGTAAGTATGCTTCCTGGGTTACGTCCTGGGCATCCTGCTCATTGCGCGTCAGCCAGCGCGCGAGGTTGTAGGCGGCATCAATATGCGGCAGCACGTCCTGCTCAAAATTCGGAAGCTGGTTGTGCTCGAACATTGAAACCTCCCTGCGACGGAAAGCGGCCTAGCACTTCTCTTGACGGCATCACTATGGTTCGCACTTGAAATCGATTCAATGGACAGGCGGTTATTTCCTGAGGGAATGGGGGTCCCCTCGTAAGTTAGACTCTATAAAAGACTTACGCGAAGATATCCCCGTCTTGGATTCCCGCGAAGTCTGTCAGGTGGTACACTCAATTCCGCTGGGCAGTCATCTTTCCATGCAAGAAGACCTTCACCTGCACGGGCGGCTTCGTTTTGGGGTTTTCGAACTGGATCTTCGCGCCGGCGAATTGCGCAAGCACGGCCTCCGAGTTCGCCTTCAGGAACAGCCCTTCCAACTCCTGGCGATGCTGCTTGAGCACCCCGGCGAGGTCGTAACTCGCGAAGAGCTTCAGAAGAAACTCTGGCCCGCGGACACTTTCGTGGATTTCGACCACGGGCTTAACAAAGCGATCAGCAAAATCCGCGGGGCCCTCAGCGACTCCGCCGAGAGTCCCCGCTTTGTGGAAACCGTTGCTCGTCGCGGCTACCGCTTCCTTGCAGAGGTAAAAGTTGCCGATGCGGCCACTGTTCGCAGCCCGGAACTGGCCACTCTGCCTAATCCCGTGACAGAAGTTGGTGATCGCCCGGAACTCGCTGGCACACCCGCAATGCCCAAGCATCTTCTGTCGTCGCTTGCATGGAAGATATCGGCCTTAGTGCTCCTTCTACTGGTGGCCTCTCTTGCCGCCTGGAAGCTTCATTCATGGAACCGACCGTCCCTTGTCATTCGCTCCTTGGCCGTCCTTCCGCTCGAAAGCCTTTCAAGCGATGCGTCTCAGGATTACTTCGCTGATGGCATGACCGACGAATTGATTTCGGATCTCGGGCAGATCAGCGCGTTGCGCGTGATCTCGCGGACCTCAGTGATGGCCTACAAGCACGCGCGCAAGCCTCTGCCGCAGATTGCTCGCGAACTAAATGTGGACGCGGTGGTCGAAGGCACTGTGCTCCGTTCCGGCGACCAGGTCCGCATCACAGCGCAGTTGATCGAAGCCTCCACTGACAAGCACTTATGGTCCCAGAGCTATCAGGGTGAGTTCCAGGATACTCTGGCGCTCCAGAGCAACGTCGCAAGTACCATTGCAGATCAAATTCGGATCAATTTGAATCCACGGGAACAGGCTGCGCTGAAAAACGTAAAGGTTGTTAATCCGCAAGCTTACGAGTCATTTCTCAAAGGGCGCTACTTCTGGAATAAGCGAACTGCGGATGGTTTGAAGGTTGCCCTGGCTTATTTCAATCAGGCAATCGACGAGGACACGAAATACGCCCAAGCCTATTCTGGCTTGGCCGACACTTATGCTTTGTTGGGAGACTGGCAGTATGCGGTGATGACCCCCAAGGAGGCACTCCCAAAAGCCAAGGCCGCGGCGATCAAAGCTCTGGAATTGGACAGCACGCTCGGCGAAGCCCACAACTCGCTTGCATTCTGCTTGGACGGTTTCGACTGGGATTTTGACTCTGCCGGGAAAGAATTCCGGCGGGCTATTCAACTGAGCCCAAGCTACGCTACCGGTCACCATTGGTATGCTTGGCATTTGAGCTTGCTGGGCCGGTATGACGAAGCGATTGCGGAAATGAGAAAAGCGGAAAACTTGGATCCGCTGTCTCTCATCATTAACGCCGATTTGGCGGAGCTTCTTGTTCTTGCGCATTCTTATGACGAATCGATCCGACAGAGCCGCAAGACGATCGAAATGGATCCTAATTTTGCTCTTGCACGCAATCAACTCGCCCAGGCCTACCTCCAAAAGCACATGAACGACGAAGCGGTAGCAGAACTGCAAAAAGCGGCGCAGCTTTCCGGGGGAAGCCCCACGGTCATGGCGAATCTTGCTCGTGCCTACGTCGCATCCGGCAAGAGGGGTGAAGCGATAAAGCTCTTGACCGGTCTGAAGAAGCGATCAAACTCTATTTACTCGCATGGTTCGGAGATTGCCGTGATCTATGCAGCTCTCGGGGATAGAGAGCAAGCGTTGAATTGGCTAGAAAAAGGTTACGAAGAGCGATTTAACCCCGGAGTCCTGCTGCGGCCGGGCTTCGATCCTCTCCGCTCAGATCCGCGCTTTCAAGACCTTGTGCGCCAAATCGGCCTCCCACATTGAGCCAGGGAATTTGATGACGAGAACGAGGAAGCCTGCCGCTGGCAACACTCAAGATTCTCTTGCGGTCTGCGTTAGTCCGCCGGAAATTAAAGCTCAGTTTAGGGATCTTGAGCTCGGAGACACCCAGTTAGATGCCGATGCCGGTCCGCAAGTCCCGTAGTCCTTGATCAAGCTTTGTATTTGAAACTTTGGATTTCCAGATCCGTCGGCCGCCACTACAGTCCCCTTAAGTGTCATTCGCTCGCCTGCCTTAAGAGATTTGCCACCGGACGTCATCGAGTAGGTTTGATTGTCCTTCTCGTTTGTTAGACTGATTCCGTCCTGAACGGACTGCGTGCAGCCTGTGACATAGGTCTGTGTTTTGTTCGCAGCGTGATGATGGTGTCGGACGAGAAGAGCGATGCCGACAGCAGCGCCAGCCGCAGCGCCAACCCCAATTCCAATTGCTTTGCCGGAGCTGTATCCCGCTGGTGGCGCAGTGTATCCTCCAGTCCCGCCAGTGCCTCCGGAACCACCTGTTCCCCCGCCTCCGCCATACTGGGCGGACGCAGCGGCGCACATGGCTAGGCAGAGTGTCGTAATTCCAGCGAACCGTACTATCCAACGTGAAAGCATAGTGTTCCCTCTTCCTATTTAGCTGGAGATTCAAAATCTCGGAATCAACGGCTCTGTTTCTATAACGACGACTGAACTTCCCTTTGTTCTATTCCACGATTCAGCCTGGTCATTTCGCGCACTCAAGCATTTATCTCCATCTTGGAATGCACCATCCTACTGCTCGACGATAATTTGGCCCTTCATGCCCCTGTGCCCGAGCCCGCAGGTATGGCAACACTTGAACGTATAAGTGCCTGCCGTTTGGGCCAAGAACTCAATCGTGGTCGTTTCTCCCTTCTTGAGCTGCCAACAGTCTTGTGCCGAAGTGAAAATCAGCCCAGCGGCGTCCTTCGGCATGGCGCCATCGGAAACAGTCCCAATTCTGAAACCATGGTCGTGGTCCGTGGCTGTGATCTTGAGCTGAACTTTGGTGCCGATCTTCACATGAACTGGTGAGCTTGAGTACTCGTACTTCGTTGCCGTAACTTCGATAACCTGCGCTGCCTGGACCTGGGCCCGAACCGACCCGGAAAGCGAAAGAAATATTGCGAGGCCCAGCAGAGACTTGGGAACGATGGATAACAGAAAACGCTTCGCAATCTTCTTCATTGATCCTCTCAGTCGTACGAATACTTAATTTCGATATTAAAACCTGCGGCGCGCCTCATCTGCTTCTTCTGCGAGGCGCATTAGCGCGTCCACGATCCCGGTGTTCTTGTTTGTTGCTGGGTCGAGGAAGAGCCCATCATCAGCGAAGCTGACCACGGAGGTCACTGCGCCACCCTGAGCCGTAGATGTCGGACGAATTATAGAGACGGGGCCCAGCTTCGCATTCAGGAACAACGTTGGCTCCGGCATGATCAGGTTGGTTTGGAAGTCGTCAGCTGGGTTGGCACTGGTTCCGCTTGGATTCGGGTCGACTCCGCTATTTAGGTTCGGAAACGAAAGATCACCGTCGGTGATATTGGTAGCATTGCCGGCCTTGTCGTGCCACGTTTGGAAGTGCATTATCTCGGATCCGCCGATACTCAACAGAATCCTCAAGACTTCCAGATTGGTCACTTTCTGAGCTAACGCTGGGTAGAGGCTGCTGCCGCCTTGCTCGATGAATGCAAAGTGGAAGCCCGCAGTGTTGGCAATGGCCTGCAGGTGGTTGGGGATGCTGCCGTCGCTGTTCAGGATCAGGTCGCCATCGTCCACCGGGATAGCGGGATGTTTTCCCTTCGCGAGATCCGGAACGGCGTTCTCGAAAATGCCTCCGAAATCCGGGTTTGCCGTCTCGCTGCGGTAGCGTGTCCACCACGTTGTGTCGACGGTGAGCTGCTTTAAGTTGGTCAGCCTCCCTCCCTGCGGGACTCCGCTGACTCTGCTAGGTGGCAGAGTGGCGAACTCGCTCAGGTCGATGGGCCTGGCACCCTTCGACGCGAGGTAATTATTGAGAAACCGGTGGTGGCTGATTTCGTCGTCGGTATTGTCCGCGATGTACTGCGGCATGTCGCCATCGAGAACCTCAAGAGCCGTAATGTAATTGGGAGCCAACCCGGTGACGATTTTCTTACCGTTGAGCTCCAGGTCGATCGTCGAGAGCCCTTGATTCGTGGCTCCACCAAGTTCCGCATATTGAATCCACAGATCGGCCTCGACTTGTTCCAAAGCGCTCAGGAACGTCAGAATTGCGATGTCGCCCTTTGTGATTGGCGCGTGGTCGTCCTCCTCTCTGCCGAAGGCCGCCGAGGTACCCGGCAACAGCGCGGCCCCCATCGTTGCGGCTCCGGCTGCCACCATTCCGGTCGTCAAAAACGCACGCCGGTTTGTTGCATGCTTTACACTGCTTTCTGACTTCTTCATCATTTTTCCCCTTTACCTAAAGAATCGAGTTCGAATCGTTTGCATCACACGTTTCGCTGGACTGACTTGAGCTCAATCCGCGTTTCAAGCTCCATCTCCCAGCAAGGTCAAGTCTCGGAAAACATGCGACAACCTTTGACGACTTTAAATCCTGTCATCAGTGGCGCATCGTCGCCGCATCCGATCATTTGTCGTCGGATTCGTCTTTCCCGTGTGCAGGAGTCAAAAAGTTATCCAGGACAAAGTCTGCTACGTCGCGGCCCAGCCGTTGTCCGGTGGTCAGGTCAAAGCGGAAATGCTGTCCACCGAAGGTACGGCTTAACGTCGCTTCTTCGGCGGCCGCGCTGATGCTTGTGAATGATCGTTCTACTCCAGGGAGGACCTCGGAAGTCACGTTGAACTCGGCATGGTCCCGCTCGGAAAAGGAAATCAGCACCTCTGCCCCGGAAGCGCTGATCACCGCATGGGCGCCCGGATAGGATGGGTCGGGGGCGGTCTTACCGACTTCCGGGAGCCAGTTCGGATCCGCCGCTGTTTCAGGGTTGATGCCGGTATCCGCGGCCCGAATCGCAGTTACTGGCCGCCAGAAATTGTATGTGTATTTGGCGTCGTAAAAAGCGATCACGTCGTCGGCAAAACTCAGGTTCAGCAGCGCGAACAACCGGGCACTTTGCGCCGTTGTCAATCTGTGCGCCACCGAGAACGTCTGCGAAATCTCGTTCCAATAGTTTTGTATGGCCCCGTTCCAAAACCGCCCTGTCAATGCCTCATCGGCAGTGGCGATGGTGCTGTTGACGATTCCAAGGGATTTGATTTGGCTGAAAGCATCACTATACGTATCACTGGCCAGCGCCGGGGGAGGGCCGGGGCGGAACTGGCTTGCACGTTCCAACGCGAACGGGGTCACGCGCGACCAATGCGTGAACTGCGGCTGGGCAGGAAAATTCGGAGGCGTTGATTGGTAATCTCCCGGGGCCGTCCCGAAAACATAGGGAATCGGCTTGGCATTCGAGCCGTCGTTGCTCCGCAGGGCCAGGATTCGATCCGCCACCGTCTGTCCTACGAGGATCCCTTCCACTTTGTCGTTGCCGTCCGGAATTTGCGCCAGCGATTGCTGGAGGGCGGTATCGAGGGCAGCCTGAAACCCCGGATACAGGGCCACCAGAACTTCATGCGCCGCCGCGGCGGCTGCCGCTTCCTGGGAGGCATCTCGCGGCACGCCGGAGAGGCGGACCAGGTATGGTCGGTGTGTCCTGTCAATGGCATTCACCGCGTCATAGATCGCTGCGTGCAGGATCGCAAAGCTCCGCGTCGGATGTACCGTGGCTGGCTGCGCTCCAGGAGTACGGACGATTACGAGGAGTGTTCTATTCCACTGAACAACGGCGGTCACCTGCTGAACAGAGGAGTCGTTTGCACCTTGATGCTCGTCATTAGACGAAGCATAAGAACCGAGGGTCAAAATCGAAAGACCGGCACACAGCAGAGCGAACACAATCAAGACTCTTGACATCAGTGGTTTCCTTTCGTTTCTGAATACAACTGTGGCGGTGCACGTCGTAATACAGAGAGAGCGGAGCCCGGATTCTAATTATCGTGATTGGAATCGGAGTCTTTGGCGAGGCCCGTGGCCGCGATCCACGGCCCTGGAGCCGGAAGCGGAGTGCCGTTAAAAGCGGCGGCACGAATCAGCACGATCGTGCCAAGGCACGGAGATGGCACTTGCAATTTTGCATGGATCTCGGCGTTGCCGTCGACACTGAGTGGTACGGAATCAGTGGTCCCAGCCACTGCGTCTCCGCATACAACACTCGCGGCAACTGCTGAGACTGGCCCAGGAGTTCCCAGATTCGGCAAGATGAGGCCGCGTAAGTCCGCGCGCAGACGCCCGTCATCATTCAAGACTGCTAACCCGTGGTTGACCACCCACGGTGCACTTCCGCTCTTCACCCCGGCGATCGTGACGCCGGGATTCGAGCCCACAATCGGAGACAAGAAGGCAATCTCATCCGCGACGGTGCCCACTGCAAATAGGCCAGAGACAAAGCACGACAAAATCACTGCCATTGCTGTTCTCATTCTTTGAAACCCCTCATTCATTCAAGATAGTTCGACGCTTTGCTTGACTCGGTGAGTCTGGCGCGCCGAGTTATTGCAGTAACCAAGTTCTAGTGCATTGTGTTTCTACGCTTCACGAACTACGAGCATCGCCGTCAGGATGCTCTGCTCGCACTAACTAAACTTCCTGCCGGTTTATTCCTCTTTCGAGCAGAGAAAAGGCACATGGAATATTTTCGCGTCCGGAGAGTCTATCTATGGTGTGGAGTTGGTGCCCAAACGAGCTGCAGTTTCTGTAGCGCTCGTTTTGTAGAAAGTCCATGGTTCACGTCGTTCTCTTGCTAGACCGGCTTACAATCTTGCGATGAGGGGTAAGCGTTTCAGGACATCTACGCTCCTGATGACGTGATCTGGTGAACCTTTCCGCTGCGAAGTACTGAATTCAAGTCGAGGGGCGCAGTACGCTGCGCCCCCCCGAAGCTAAATCAATCCGCCGCGCTGGCCTGTTTTGCCTTCGCGACGATCGATTCGATGTTCAGCCCCAACCCCTTCGCCACGCCTGTTCCGTACGCCGGATCGGCCTTGTAGAAGTGCTGGATCTGCAGCTCCTGAATGCGTTGCGGCACGCCGTTGCCTAGGCTGGAGACGATGTTGTCAGTCAAACGCTGCTTGGCGTCCGCGGGCATCAGCCTGAAAAGATTTCCAGGCTGCGTGTAGTAGTCGCTATCGGTCCGATGATCGTGTCGTGCGACGGTTCCAGTGATCGCATGTGGTCGTTCGACATACAAGCGGTCCTGCGTTGGGCCGCCGAAGCTGTTCGGTTCATAGTTCACCGCTGGACCGCTGTTTCCATCGAACCGCATCGCGCCATCCTTGTTGTAAGTGTGATAAGGGCACTGCGGTTTGTTGACCGGCAGGGAATCGTAGTTCACACCCAAACGATAACGGTGCGCATCCGGATACGAAATCAATCGCGCCTGCAACATCTTGTCCGGCGAAAAACCCATGCCCGGCACAACATTGCGTGGTTCGAACGCGGCTTGCTCGACTTCTGCAAAATAATTCTCCGGATTGCGGTTCAACTCTAGTTCACCAACCTCATGCAAGGGGCAATCCTTGTGCGGCCAAACTTTGGTGAGGTCGAACGGATTAATGTGATGAGTCTCCGCATCTTTTTCCGGCATGATCTGCACGCACACTCGCCATTTCGGGAAGTCTCCCTTCTTAATCGCGTGAAAAAGATCGCGCTGCGAATAGTCCGGATCCGTTCCTTCCAGAGCCCCTGCCTGCTCGCGGAAAAAGTTCTTGATCCCTTGCTTGGTCTTGAAGTGCCACTTCACGTAGAACAGCTCATTCTTCGCGTTAATCAGGCTGAAGGTGTGGCTGCTGTAACCGTTCATGTGCCGGTAGCCGTCCGGTGTGCCGCGGTCGGAGAAAAGTATGGTCACCTGGTGCAACGATTCTGGTGAAAGCGACCAGAAGTCCCACATCATCGTCGGTGACTTCAGATTGGTCTCCGGATCGCGTTTTTGCGTATGGATGAAATCTCCAAACTTCAGCGGATCGCGGATGAAGAAGACGGGCGTGTTGTTTCCTGTCATGTCCCAGTTGCCTTCCTCGGTGTAAAACTTTAATGCAAAACCCCGCGGGTCACGCGCCGTGTCCGCCGAGCCCTTTTCACCACCCACCGTGGAAAACCGAATGAAAGTAGGCGTCTTCTTCCCGACGGCGTTGAACAGCTTTGCCGTCGTGTACTTGGTGATCTCCGCGCTCGTACAAACGAAATGCCCGTATGCGCCCGAACCCTTCGCGTGCACCACGCGCTCAGGGATTCTCTCCCGGTTGAAGTGCGCCATCTTTTCGAACAGCAGAAAATCTTCGAAGACCACCGGCCCGCGCGGCCCCACCGTGAGCGAATTCTGATTGTCGCCCACCGGACGGCCCGCGTCCGTGGTCATAATTCTCCTTTTTTCTTCCGCCATCTTTCCTCCTCAGTTGGATTACAGCGGCGGCCCAGAGCAAGTCGCCTGCGATCCCAACTGCAAAGGTAGCCAGCCGCGACCTATACATCCAATATATAGT
>WNFJ01340983.1_pt1 | contig 13014 bp, 14 predicted proteins | sample 5400461 | NCBI WGS metagenome assembly WNFJ01 (sample SAMN13153349, study PRJNA577476) | soil metagenome | isolation source: 115 cm saprolite on Douglas fir-dominated hillslope | place: USA:California | collected 2013-09-17 | reverse complement strand
CCAGGTCGCGAACGCCCCCAGAGGCAGAAGCTCGGTGACGACTGCCGGGGTCGCCTCGCTCGCGCCCTGCCTCACGACATCGACCGTCGTTCCCACCGCAAGGCCGTGCAGAAAATCTTCCCGCACGTTGAAGGACAGCCATTGTTTTCCGGTTTCCTCGATTGCGAGCACCGGCTGCCCGACGCGGACTGCTTCGCCGATTTCGGCAACGATCACGGTTACCACGCCGTCGGAGGGCGCGCGCAAAGTGGTCTTTTCCAACCGTCGCTCGAGCACGGCGAGCGCGGACGTCGCGGCCTTCACCTGCGCGTCGGCGATCGCACGTTGCTCCTGGGTCGGTCCAGCTTTAGCGGCCGCATGATTCGCCTCGGCTTCCGCAACATCGGCACGTGCACTCGCCACGTCGTTTTCGGCTTGGTCGAGCGCCTGCTGCGAAGCGAAATCGCTCTGGGCGAGGGAGGCGGTTCGGGTCAGTTGTGACTGCGCATATTCCAGCCGCGATTTCGCCTTGCCAACCTCGGCTGCGAGGTTGGCGATCTCCTCTTCGCGTACGCCTGCATAGACGTGGTCGCGCGCCGCGACCGCAGCAGCCAGGGCCGCGCGCGCTTGCGCCACCGACGCGGTCAGCTCCAGCGCGGACAGCTCGGCGACGACGTCGCCGGCGTGGACGCGGGTGCCCTTCTCGACCTTGATGGCCGCGAGCTGGCCGCCGACCTCGGGCGCGACGCGGATTTCGGTCGCGCGCACGACGCCGACGATCGGTGCGACCTGCCCGGGGCGCCACAGGACATACGCGCCGGCGCCTGCCGCGACGAGCAGGAAGGCGAGCGCGCCGATACGGCTGCGGCTAGCCATGCATCCGCCTCCGATTGAGGAGAAACGCGGACATCACCGCGAGCGCGAAATAGCCGGTCGCCTGGCACCAGAGCCCTTGCCAATCGTGCGCCACCTCCCAAAGGCTCGCGCCCAATTGGTCCATCCGGACGATGCCGTCGATCGCGAAGTCGGCCGGGAAGATATAGCCCGCGGCGAGCACCGGCTTGGGGATCGCTTCGCGCGGCCAGGAGAAGCCGGCCAGAAAGAACTGCGGCAGGCTGGTGCCGAGGAAGATGAGCATCGGGGTCTCGGGGCGCTTGAACCACGCGCCCGCCGCCTGCCCCATGAAGCTGGTCGCGAGAATGAACAGCGACGCGAGCACGAACAATTGCGACGGATGGCCAAGCGCGGAAAAGCCGTAGAAGCGCGGCAGCACGATGAAGTACAGCGCGACCGCCGGCAGATAGATGGTCAGGTGCGCGATGCCGCGGCCAAGAACGCCGGCGAACGCGCCGCCAGCGGCCCGCGCCAGCGCCGGGCCGGTCAGCATCGCCGCGCCGATCAGCAACGTCTGTTGCAGGATCAACACGAAGGCCGCGGGCACGACGTAGCTCGCGTAGCCGCCGACCGGGTTGAAGATCGGCTGCAGCAGGATCTCGACCGGACTCGAGGCGGCAAGCGTCGCCTTGACGAGGCTGCCGTCGGTGCGCGCGCCGCCTGCGGCGAGCTCGGACGACAGCGTATTGATCGCGGTAGCGATGGCGCTGGCGGTCGACCTGAAGATGAACATGTAGGTGGCGTCGGCATAGATCGGAAGGTGGGCGGCTGTGCCCTTGAGGACGTCGCGCTGCGTTCCGGGCGGTATGCCGACCGCGGCGAAGGCCTCGCCGCGGTCGATCGCCACGCGCGCTTCGGCGAGCGTGCCGGCGCGGACCGCCACCCTGACCGCGCCGCTGGCGTCCAGCGTCTGCACGATGCTGCGGCTCAGCTCGCTCAAGTCGTTGTCGACCACCGCGATCGGAATCTTGCGCAGGATCTGGGTCAAGTACGGCTGCGGGTAGTAGACGCCGTAGATCAGCGGCGCCAGGAATAGCAGCGCGAACGCACCGCGGGTCGCGAGAACAAGCCGCCACTCCGCCGCGAAGGCTCCCACGACGCCGCGCGGCGCTGCGGGAGCCTCCGCCGGGACCTGGGCGGTCGCTTCGCGGGTGATGCTTGCGCCGACCGCGCGCAGACGAAGCAATGCCAACAGGGTGTAGAGCGTGGCTAACGCGGCAAGCACGGCGAACGGCCGAGCGGACTCCTGGACCGGAAGCCCGCGCGCCGCCTGCCCGAGCAGCACCGCCATGTACCAGCGCAGCGGCAGGAGCGCGCCCCAGGATTCTGCGAACGCATTCATGCCCAGGATCGGAAATCCCACACCGGCATAGCCGAATGCCGGGGAGACGACGAGGCCGGTGAGGCTGAGCCCGGTCGCAAGGTCCTCCCAGCGCGAGGTAGCCGATGATCAGCAGCGATCCCGCCGCGACCATCATCGGCAAGTCGCCCTTGAACGATAGCTCGAACAATCCTTCCAGGATCAGCGGCACCGCCAGCATGATCACGAAGAAGATCGCGAACAGGGGTGCAAGCTTGCCGGCCAGCGCGACGATCGGGTTGCCGCCCGCGCAGGCGAGCCAGGTGCGTACGCTGCGCCGCCGGAACTCGGAGCCCACAGCATAGCCGGCAGCGAGCGCGACGACCACATGGATGACCATCGGCAGCAGCGCGCGCAGGAGAAATTGTGCGTAGTTCTTCTGCGGATTGACCAGCACGATCGTCTCGGCGACGAGCGCTCCGATGCGGGAAGCTTTTGGCGCCGCGCCGGCCGCTGCGCGGCTGACGGCGGCCGTGAGGCTGTCGCTCAGGCCGGACGACGCGACGCCCGCGGCCGTCAGGAACTGCTGATTGTAGAAGCCGACGACCTGCGGACGACGTTCGGCCTTCAAATCGCGCTCGAAATTGACCGGAATGTAGACGGCCGTGATGGCATCGCCGGACCGTATCGCCCGCGAAGCCGACGCGAGGTCGGCGGTGCGCTGAACGATGCCGAGGCTGGGAGACGCGGCTACCTGCTCCACGAATGCTCGGGAGGTCTCCGACCGGTCTTCGTCGACGACGACCACCCCCAGCCCGCGGATCACCGGGTGACTGAAGACAGCGGCCAGAACCGCGAAAGCGAAAAACGGCACGCCGAAGATCAGTATGATGGCCGCGCGGTCGTTCAGCAGCCATCGCCATTCGCGTCTGGCGACGAGAAGGAACCCGGGCTTCGGCGCCGGTCTCATTCGCGCGCCCGCCAGTCCAGATAGGCGCTCATCCCGGGCCTTAACTCCGGCACCTTGTCGACCGGATAGGCACGGATGTCGAACGTACGCAGGTCAAAATCCCCGGTGGCGCGCGTGGCGCGCCAGCTTGCATATTCCCCCTTGGTGGCGATCAGCCTGACCTCGACGGTGATGCGACGATCGGCCAGCGCAGGAACTCGCACGCCGAAGCGGTCGCCGACCTTCAGCGTCCTGACCAGATCCTCGCGCAGATCGAAGTGGATCCACACGTCGTCGAGATCGATCAAGGTCACCAACGGAACGCCGGGGGAAACGTACTCGCCCGGCTCCACGTTGCGCTTATAGACCTGCGAGGGCACCGGCGCGTAGACCACCATCTGATCGACGATCGACTGAACGGCCTGGATGTCGGCAATTGCTTTTTGCAAATCCGCCATGGCGATCTGGCGTTCCTCGGGCGTATAGCCGTTGACTGCCTGCTCGTAAGCGGACTTGGTCTGATCCGTGGCGCGTTCGCTTTCGTGCAGGGCGTCGGTCGCCTGGTCGAGGCGTGCCAGCGGAGCATTGCCGTGCTCGGCCAGCTGGCGGACGCGGTCGTAGGTCTTCTGCGCCAAGGTCACGCTCGCCTGCGCCCGCTCGTATGCGGCCTTGCGCGCCGCAATTACCTCCGCTCGCGTGCCGGCATGGATGTTTGCGAGCTGCGCCTCGGCGACGACCTTGGCGGCCAGCGCCTGCCCGTGCTTGGCGAGCGTTTCGGGGTTGTCGATCCGCACCAGCACCGCGCCGGCGCCTATGTTCTGGCCGCGCGCTACCGGGATATCCGCAACGCGCCCGTCGACCCGCGCCGCGATATCAAGTCTTGTCGCATCCACTTCGCCTTGCACCAGCAAAGGTTCGGGCCGCAAGAGGTACCAAACCGACAGGCCGGCGACGGCGGCGACGATCAGGCCGACGATGATCGACGGGATCCGGCTGGATGCAGGCGGCGCGCTCTTCGGCTCTTGCTTCGACGATAGCGCATTATCCACCTGGCCCTCGAGCGTCTGCATCTCCATTCCGATGTGTTCCTGTTCCTGTTCGGTCGTACTCATGTCATTGATCGCGCCCGTCTGATCTTCTAAGCGACGCCGACCCCTTGTTTTCATAATTGTTGAGCGCGAAGCGAGTCGAATTCCGCACGGCAAACCTCACTGAAATCGCGAAGCAGGTCGATCGACCCGCTGTTCACCATCTCCCGCAGCTCCGGGAAGCTCCTGTCCGGTTCCAGATACGTATCGAGAATCCTCCGGCCGATTTGCTCGGCGGTTTCGACGACCTTTGGCGAGGACAGGATGCGCATCCTGCGAATTTTGGCGTAAAGCCCGACCAGGGCGGGAATGTCCGCTTTGTCGTGCTGGAGGGCGTCGACGTAGCATCTCGCCGCGTCCTCGATGAATTCCTTGTAGAGGTCTTGTCGGCGCGCTTTGTCCTGTGCCAACCACTGCGCACGCGTCTGCGTCTTTTGCATCAACCATGATGCGAGGACCGATGTAAGGCCACCTATGGCGGCTCCCGTCAGTGCCGCGACGGCCGGAATAGCGGATGCGTCCATTGGGTAATCGCCGAATAGGATGCGTATTCTTTTAGGATCCCGCTCAGATTTGTTCCCCATAGCCCGTGACCGACACAACACTGCCATCGTTCGAATTCACCCGATCGCGCGGAATACGCATGCAGCTCTGCACCTCGCGGCCTGACTGGACCGGCGACTCGCGGCGCGAAGAGGCATCTAATCTTCTGAAGCAAGTTGCCGGTCCTGCGCGCCGTAGAACTCCGCGACCGCCTTCATCTCGTCGGGGGTCAGTTGTCTGGCAATCGCGCGCATCTGCTCGTAGATATCGTTATGCCGGATGCCCTGCGCGAAGGCTGCCACCTGACGTTCGATATACGCCGCGTATTGGCCGGCCAGCGCGGGAGCCCCGATCCTGTAGCCGCCCGGTCCATGGCAGGCCGAGCAAGGGGCGATACCGCGCTGCGGGTCGCCGGCGAACACCAGGCGCGCGCCCGTATCGCTTTGTCGGAAGCCGCGGCCGCCTTGCGGAATGCGCACGCCGGAATCTGCTGCCTGCAGTCGTCCGGTGCGGCTCGCAAAGTAAGCCGCGACATCGGCCGCGTCTTGGACGGTCAGCGCCTGGCCGATGCCGTTCATGACGCCCCAGGAGCGCTTCCCCGAACGGTAGTCGGCGAGCTGCTTGAAGATCACCGCCGCGTCCATTCCATCGAGCGTGGGAATGAGGTGCGAGGGATTTGCGGCAGACGCCTCGTGGCAGGCGGCACAGGTCAACGCGACAAAGCCGCCGCGCTCGGCATTTCCGGCGCGGATCTGATCGAGCGTGGCTCGAGTCCAGGCAAGATCGGTCGGGGTGCGAAGGGGAGGCTGCGGGCTCGCCGCTGCGGCGGTGTCGACGGTGATGCCAAGACCGCGGCAGATCGCGCCCCAGATGCCGAGCGGTTCCTCATTCTGCTGGTAGCGGCTCAGGAAGACGAAGCCGAGCAAGCACGAGACGAAGATTATGACGGCAAATGAACCCCAGCCGATCCGCGACCACGGATAGTCATGCCGGAATGGTCCTTGATTGCTCGCCATTATCGCATTCCCGGAACCGTGGAGTGCCGCGTCACTTCGTAGGTCGGAACCGACGACTTCAAGAAAAAGAATTGGCCGATCGGATAGCCGTACTCCACGATCATGAACATCAGCAGGATCGCATTCCACAGCGCGAAGCCGTTGAGTGCGTTGGGCACCCGCACCGGGGGATTGACGGCCAGCGCGTAGCGCAAGGGCGCCTGCAGCATGGAATCCCCGAGCTGCGAACGAACAAGAACGGTGACGAAAAGGATCGCGGACAGCAGCAGAATGAATCCGCCGACAACCGACATCACGGCCAAGGGGACCATCGGCGCGAGCAGCGGGTCGCTGAAGTCGAAAATGGCGACGCGCCGCGGCTGTCCCATCATGCCTGTTATATGCCAGGGTATCGTAGTAACCATCATCCCTATGAACCACAGCCACAATTGCCACCGGGCCAATCGTTTCGAGCGCAGAGGTTTGCCGGTGATGCGTGGCCACATCTCGTAGGCGATGGCGAAAGCGCCGCCGAAGATGAGATGGAAGTGCGCCGGCACCCAGGCGGTGTTGTGGATCATGGAATTCATGCCGTAGCTCATGTTGATGAGCCCGCCGCCTCCGCCCAAGCCAAGCATGACGAGCGACAATCCAACGGCAAGAATCATCGGCTCCTTCCACGGCAGCGCCGGAACCCAGCCCAGGAGCCCCCGGCCGCCGCGATGGCGCCCCGCGATCTCCAGGCTGGCGCAGATCGCGAAGACGGTCAGAAGCGTCGGCAAGGCGACCAGGAACGTTAGGAACGACTGAAGAAACTTGAAGCCGATGCCGATCTCCGGATCGGCGAGCAGGTGGTGGATCCCCACCGGCACGGAAAACAGCAGGAACATGATGAAGGTGAGGCGGCCCATGGTGTCGCTGTAGAGTCGTCCGCCCGCGGCTTGCGGCACCAACGTGTAGAATGCGATATAGGCCGGCATCAGCCAGAAATAGACGATAGCGTGCAGCGTTACGGAAAAGAGCATGCGTGCGAGCCCGGCATCCATCTCGGTGGTAATACCAAACACGCGCGGCAGCACAATTCCGACCATTTCCAGCTCGACGCCGCTCGCGGCCCAGGCCCACAGCAGCGCCGTCGCCGCAGTCGCGAACATCGCCAGCGGCACGGGTCGGCCGGGATTGTCGCGCTTCCACGCCGCCATGTTGACGAGCATCAACACGACCCAGATCATCGAGCCACCGATGAGCAGAGTTGCGCCGCAATAATACCAGCCGCTGCCCAGCAGCGGAGGATAGAAGGTGTAGAGCACCGAGGCCCTGCCGGAGAGAATCGCAGCGACCGCCATCAATGTGCCGATGAGGCAGATGGCGAAGCCGATCCACGCAGCCGTGGCGCCCCTGATAGGCCGCCCCAAGCTCGTCGCCGTCACCGCGTAGCCAAACCCCATGGCAAAAAACGTCGTGACCACATAGGCCATCGCCGTGCCGTGGAGCGTCACCGAGGCGTAGTAGAGATTGGAATCGTCGAGCGGCGCAGGCAGCGGACTGCGCATCAGCATCTGCCAGGCGCCTAAGAACGCGGCCAGCAGGAACACCGCAAACGCAACCCAATAGTGAGCAAGAGCGAGCCACCTACCGTTGTACACAGCTTACCCTTTCCGTCGGCCCCAAGGTCTGGAATTGCTCTTTCGGGACGACACTCACGCGGGCCCACATGCCGTGATGGCCGTTGCCGCAGAACTCGTTGCACGGCATGCGGTAGATGCCGGGCCGGGTGAACCGCGTGCGGACTTCGGCGACGAACCCCGGCACCACCATGGTATTGACGTTGGTGGAAGGCAGAAGGAAGCCATGGATCACGTCGGCGCTGGTCAATCGGAACTTCACCGAAGTATCGACTGCCAGCTTCACGCAATCCGGCACGAAAGCGTATTGGTCGGCGATCAGCCGTGCCGTCAGCGATCCGTCCCGCTCCTGCGCGGTGCCGAGATTGCTTTCGGCAAATTCGCCATTCAGATGCAACGTGGTGGGATCGATCGTCTCGACGTTGCTGGGCGGATGAATCGCGCTTGTCGCGCCGGACAGCACGACGACGGTCATCATCACGATCAGCATCCCAACCATCAGGGTCAGCCAACGCTTCTCGGTACGAGCCACCTCCTCGGCCGGCACGATGCCGTCGGATAAAGGCCGCTGCAGCGGATCTGGTTGGGCGTCAGCCAATGTCGCCTCGCGGCAAGAACAGGAGAAAATAGAAAGCGAGCCAACCCGCCAAGAGGAGAGCTACGGCAATGCCCGCGACGAGGAGAGCGCCACGCGGGCCGTGCCTGAGGGCTTCTGCCGCGGCATCCGAACTGATCGGCGCGGCGACGTGCTCGGATGACGCGGCAGCCGAGTGGTGCGTCTCGGTGGAAACTTCGGACATTCGCTTGCCTATTGCCTCGAGGCCGCGGTCCCGACAGCGCCGCGGGCTTGGCTCATGGATAAAGCGGGTTGCTTCGTCGTGATTGCATGGGATCAGCGGTCGGCGTGAAGGGGCGAACCTGCTGGTAATAAGCGGCGACCGCCGCGATCTCCTCATCGTCCAGCTTCCTTGCGAAGAGCGCCATCGCTTCGGGACTGCTCCTACGGAAGCCACGCCGCCACATCTGAATCTGGAACGCAGTGTAGTTCGCATATTGTCCAGCGAGGTATGGGATCGTTGGTGCCTCGCCAACACCACCTTGGCCATGGCAGACGTTACAGGCGGAAACGCCTTTCGTGGGATTGCCGGTCTCGGCGAGTTCTTGACCTTTCCTGACAAGGACCGGATCGGCGCTTGCCAATGGCGGGAACGGAGCCTCCACATTCGCATAATAGGCAGCCACGTCGTCGGTGTCGTCGGCTGACAGTGCTCTGGCGATCGGCGCCATAACGGCGTTCGCTCGCACGCCCGAACTGAAGTCTCGCAGCTGCTGCGAAAGGTAGGATGCCGACTGGCCGGCAATTCGCGGAAACGCGCCGCTGCTATCCGAGGTGCCAGCGAAGGCATGGCATTGGGCACAGGCCGGCGCGCCGGATGTCGAGCCCTGTGCCACAATGATCGCCCCGCGGTTCGGATCGGGCTGGTGCGGGCTGCTTGCGCTGCGCGCCATGTCCTCATTGGCCCGATGGATGACATAGTCGCGGATCGCCGCCGCCTGCGAGCGGTCGAGTACCGACCCGAAGGGGGCCATGCCGCCTTCTTTAAGCGCACCGTCCAGCACGATGCCGTACCAAGCGTCCACGGCAATAAACGGGGAGCCGCGAAGGTCCGGGACCACGCCTCCACCTACCGCGGCTTCGCCATGGCAAACGCTGCAGAAGCGCGGTAGCCGGCGGTGGATTGAGCGCCAGTTGCCGCTCGCGCGACAGCGGGGGCAAACTCGCCCTTGCGTGGAGTTTGAACGCCAGCAGCCGGCTGACATTGCGCATATTGCCCGACTTGTCCGATTGCTTTCCCTGCATCAGGGGATACGCTCCGCCCCAGCCGGAGAGCACGGCGATATATTGTTCGCCATCGAGCTCGTAGGTGACCGGCGCCGCCATCACCGGCGATTGCACAAACATCGACCATAATTTCTCGCCCGTATCCGCGCGATAGGCGCTGAAATCGCCGGCAGCATTCCCCTGGATTACAAGATCGCCAGCGGTGGTGAGTACGCCTCCGTTCCACGGCCCGAGATAGTTGGCGCGCCACACCTCCCTTTGGTTCACCGGATCCCACGCAAGCAGGTAACCCTTCACGTTTGGCGGATTGGTAGTGGCCGTCGCCACGTTCCAGCCAATGGACGCAGGCTGGAAATCCTTCACCGACTCGTACGTCATCCCGATCTCCTGCGCCGGGATGTACACCAGACCGGTTTTCGGATTGAACGACATTGCCTGCCAACTATGGGCGCCAAGGGCGCCAGGCAGGAGCTGTGCGCGCTTGCCGGTCTTATCATATCGGATGTCAGGATTCTCGATCGGTCGGCCTGTTTTTGGATCAATCCCGCTCGCCCAGGTGACCGGCGTGAAGTTCTTGGCCGAAATCAGTTGCCCGGTCTTGCGGTCGAGCACGTAAAAGAACCCGTTCTTGTTGGCCTGCATTAGAACTTGGCGGCGCGCCCCATCGATGGTGAGGTCTGCCAGGATCAGCTGCTGGACCGCGTCATAGTCCCATTCCTCGCCGGGGGTGGCTTGGTAGTGCCATACATAGTCGCCGGTATCGGCGTTGATAGCCACGATTGACGACAGAAACCAATTGTCGCCCTGACTCGCGCTGCGTTGGCCCTGGTTCCATTCGAGCCCATTGCCGACGCCAAAGTAGATGAAGTTGAGCTCGGGATCATAGGAGAGGCCTTCCCAAACCGTACCGCCGCCACCGAGCTTCCACCACTCACCATGCCAAGTCTTGGCGGCTTCCGCCAGAATCGCGTTCTCCGCCGGCCGCGCAGGATCGCCAGGCACGGTATAGAAGCGCCAGACAAGGTTGCCGGTCTCGGCGTCATAAGCCGAGATATAGCCGCGCACCCCGTACTCCGAGCCACTATTGCCGATCACGACGCGACCTTTGATGACGCGCGGCGCCTGGGTGATCGTGTACGGCTTGCTGGGGTCGACCGTCATGACGCTCCAGATCTGCTTGCCGGTCCGAGCATCAAGCGCCACCAATCTGCCGTCGAAGGTGCCGATAAAGATCTTTCCCTTCCAGGCGGCCACGCCGCGGTTTACCACGTCGCAGCAGCCGTTCACGCCGAGCGCGCGCGGCACCGCGGGATCGTAGGACCAGAGCAGCCTGCCGGTCTTGGCGTCGAATGCCTTGACCATGCTCCACGCCGTGGAGACGTATAGCACACCGTCGATAACAAGCGGCGTCGCCTCCTGACCTCGGTCGGTGTCGAGATCGGCATACCAAGCAAGGCCGAGCTGCTTCGCGTTGTCGACTTTGATTCGGACCAGCGGACTGAAGCGCTGCTCGCTGTAGGTCCGACCATAAGTCATCCAGTTGGCGGGATCTTGGTCGGCCTTGGTAATGCGGGTGGCGTCTACATTGGCTGCCGATTCAGCAGCGCCGGCCGGTTCGATAGGACCGGCAAAACAGAGCATGAGAACGATTATGGCGCCTATGGTCCAAATGACCAATTGCCGACGGTCGGTTCTGCGAGAGAGACTTCTCATCGTGCTCCCCTGCTCCGATTACGGTCGTGCCCTGGCTCCTAATCTATCAAACTTGCGATTGCCGGGCAATCCCGCGCGCTGCCGGTCCGCATTGCCCATTCTGCAAGTGCCCCCGCTACCGATCATCACAGCCGTGATCCTGCTCGCGAGAGCCGCGCATGTCTGGTTAGGCCGACATTCCTCAGATGAACTCTGGAACGGCGTGGACGATAGCAGACGGCGGGGTTGCCGGGAAGCCATAGGTGGGCTGCGCGGTGCTTCCGGCGTTCCAGCGGTCCCGAACGACGTTTGATCCCGCGATCTGGCCATTTTTCCTGGCATCCAGGCGCACTCCTTCTGTCGTGATGACGCATCCGCACCGCATCATTTGGGGCGCAAGGCGCTGCTCTACGTGCGGCAGTCGTCGGTCCATCAGGTTCTGCACAACCGCGAGAGCAGCGCGCTGCAATATGCCATGCGCGATCGTCTGACCGCGGTCGGCTGGTCGGAGATCGAGGTGATCGATGACGATCTTGGCCGTTCCGCTGCAGGCGGGGTCCAGCGCGCCGGCTTCGAGCGGATGGTGGCGCAGGTGTGCCTCGGCAAGGTTGGCGCGGTCGCGGCGCGCGAGGTCTCGCGCTTTGCTCGCAACAGCCGGGATTGGCAGCAACTGATCGAGATGTGCCGGGTGGTCGACACCGTGCTGATCGATCAGGAGACGGTTTATGCGCCCCGTCACGGCAACGATCGGCTTCTGCTCGGTCTCAAGGGCAGTCTCAACGAGTACGAGCTTGATCTGTTGCGGCAGCGTTCGCTCTCGGCCATGTGAAACAGGGTTTTTTGTCCGGAGCCAAAATCTATCCAGCGAGGTGATCGGTCGTCGAGGGCAACGATTGCTCCCACCCGCACATACAGGCTTCGAAACTTGGCGCCGGGCGACGTAGCGGTCGCGGCCGAGGTTGCCGAAGATGGGGTGGTCTCTTTCGAAACGCGAATGGAGGTGCTCGGCGGTACCTAGTCCGCAGCTCGGCTACGCCGTTGCCGCATTCGGAACCGAACCGGTGCGGCATCCGATCGGGCTGCAGCTGTCGACCATCTTCGCGGCCGGCAGCATCGTCGCGGTGCTCTTGGCCTTTCATTGCCTCGTTGGTCACCTGACTGCCGCTCGCGGCCCGCAGCATCCGTCCGTGAAGAAAACTTAACGGCGCACGCGTCCCGATCGCGCCCTCGGTATTGTCATATATCGTAGCTAGGTAATAAGTAATTTGGACTCAGCCGGATAGAGGGTGCATTCTCGCTTGGCAATCGAAGGGCGACCGCAGAAACCCGCATCAACCAACCAAGGAACTTACCGGTGCCATATGCCGTATCAGCAGCGAGACGGTCCGGTTTGAGTCCCAGTCGCTCTTCGGTTCGCGTGATCATTGTCTTCGTCGCAGCGACTCCATCATAAGTGCGGGCAGGAGTAGCTTCCACATCGACGATCACCGCATTATCGATATCGATCAGGTAATTGAGCCCATAGCCAAACTGAACGCGCTTATTGGCTTTTGCAGTCCACGCCGAGCACGGGTCCACCGGCGAGATGACCTTCGGCAGCTTGCGATCGGCTTCTGGGTTGTCATCGAGCGCCGTCAGAAATTCGGCAACCGCACGGGTCTGGCGCTCCGGCACCGACCAGTCGATCTCATCGGGAGCCTTGCCGTGATACCGGCTGGCGTCCGCCTGCATCACACTGGCATCAATGGCAAAACCTTCGCCCTTCACCAGACCGGCATCCATACACGCCCGGACTACCCCCTCGAACACATGCCGCAAGATATCGCTGTCCCGGAAGTGGCCGTGGCGGTTGACCGAGAACGTCGAGTGCCCTGGGGCGGGATCATCCCGGCGACGCGGGGCGCGTTGATGACCCGCTGCAGGTGGCGCACGGCTTCCGATAATGGCACCGAACCGGTTTATGGTCGCTATTGGGGGCAAAGCGGACGTGGCTCGGACATGGCGAGATGTCTGCTATATGACCGCTTTCGGGGGCAGTGCGGACATTCAGCCATCGGCGACGAAAGACACGACCATTCTCGCGCGCTGCTAAACATGAACAGGTCG
>WNFJ01065934.1_pt2 | contig 13015 bp, 11 predicted proteins | sample 5400461 | NCBI WGS metagenome assembly WNFJ01 (sample SAMN13153349, study PRJNA577476) | soil metagenome | isolation source: 115 cm saprolite on Douglas fir-dominated hillslope | place: USA:California | collected 2013-09-17 | reverse complement strand
GTGCACCCGGCCGCACCGGCAGGCCACCTCGTGCCGGTCATGCTGGGTCACCGTCGCGGTCTCCAGCGGGATGTCCACGACCTGGTGGCTGGCGGCCACGCCCAGGTCAGCCGCGGCGGCCAGGTCCGCGCCGCACCCGCAGGTGCCTTGCGGGAGGTGCGGCACCCGCTCATCCGGGCTGGCCGACCAGGCCAGGTGCGATCCCGGGGCTCCTGGCTGCTTGCCGGGCTTGCGCCCGCCCGTGCCGCGCTTCGGCTTCGGGGCCGGCGGGTTGCGGCCGGGCAGGTCATCGGCCGACGGGGCCATCGAGGAATTGCCGCTATTGCGGCCCAGGCGGCGCCGCAGGTCCCGGACCTCCGCCGCCAGCGCCACCACGTCGGCCCGCAGCTCCCCGATCGCGGCGGCCTGCTCCTCCAGCACGTGGGCCTGCTCCGCGATCATCGCGTCCCGGGCGGCGCACGACGCGCAACCCGGTGCGGGAGGCGGCAGAACGGCCATAACCGGTCATCATCACCGCCGGCCCTCAGTAATCAACACGACACGCCGGGCCTGCACCCAGAAGACCGGCTCGCGGTCAGCCTGGCGCGCCCGATCGCGTACTGCCGCCAATCCAAGTACGGACCTGAATGTTTACCTCTGATCGTCCCCATGTGTGCCTGCTGAGCCTATTTGCAGCACGCTTCGGATGGGCCATGACAGCGAGCGCGCCGCCAGCACATGAAGCGCGAGGGGCGGACAAGAGGATCACCGATGCGATCGGCGTTCACGTCCAGGCCGAGCACCTCAAGAGCGACGATGACGACGGTTCGGCTGCCGCGTTCGGCCTGCTGGCTAATGGCCCGCTAATGGCCCGGAAGATCGTTAAGCGCTGTTCCACGAGCAAGGCCCAGGTGCGGGACGTGGTTCCTGGCCTGGGCCTTCGGGGGCTGGAGCGGGGGACGGGAATCGAACCCGCGCTATCAGCTTGGGAAACGGAGCGGCTACACCTGAACGGGCGGCTGACCTGCCGATCCTGGCGGCCTGGAGTAGCCGTAGCTGACTCCTGGCGACCCTGGTTAATTGCACGTTAATTGCACGGCGAACCGGCACCGCCGCGTCCGGCTTGCACATCGTAGCCTGCTCCCCCCGCCCTCCTCGTAGCTGCCCGCCCTTGACCGTGGCTGACGTGTCAAGGCTCGCGAAGCGACCGCGTAGCTGCGGGTATCGCAGTTGTCTAGCATTGGATCATGGCATGGCCGGGCTGGAGCGCTGATCACCCTGCGTGCGTCGCCTGCGTGCAAGACGAGATTTACGATCGGACCGGCCGTCACCCGAAAGCGGCCGTGCGAGTGGAGATCAGCCGCGATCCTTACGTGCTGAGGTTGTGCGAGCAGCATCTGGCCCGGCTAGCGAAGGTACTGCCATCGGGTGGGATGAAGATCGTTGAGCGGTACCACGCGGCCTCGACTGCTTAGCCACCTAAATCTCCTCTGGAGGACGGGGAAGACCAGGCTCGCCCGGGGTGCCGGAAGCAGTGCGCGACCGCTGCTGCCGGAACTGCGCAGCCGCGGATGATAGGTAGCCGACGGCAAGCATTAGCCAGAGGGCGCCAATAGCCACGGTATTCCTGTGATGGGGTCTACCGGCGAGGGATAGTAGCATCTGGGCCAGGCCGAGGAGGGTCCACATGGCGCCCATCAGGAACCCCTGGCGAGGGGTCTTCGTCAGCTGCCACCACGGTTCGCCTGCCGCCATGCTCATCAGACTCCCCAATCGGGGCGGCCTCGAACAACACGGGGCAGTCGGGCTGCGGCCGGGGGTCGCGAGTGCAGCACGAAGGTGCAGCACTGGAGACTGCTATCCGTTTGCAGCGTTACGCACGGGTGCGCGCACGGCTCCGGAGGCCGCCGTTGCGATCTGGCGAACTTATGCCGCCCACCTGGTGGGATAGGTGTCGGACCAGCGCTCACGGCGAAGATCGTTCCGCGCATGTTCCGGATCATGGCTAGCTACGTACCTCGTCGTGCTGCCAGATCATCGCGGTGCCCGCGGTGCCCTGCGGCGCAAAGCCGGGGAAGGCCTCGGCGGCTCAGGCCGGATCGACCTCGGCCAGCCTGTGCGCTGCCTCGGACCGGGTGTCAGGGTCAAACACGTCGTCGGCGACGATGTCGCGCAAGGCCTCGGCGGCCCGGGCCGGCTCGACCTCGGCCAGCCTGTGCGCTGCCTCGGACCGGGTGTCGGGGTCAAACGCGTCGTCGGCGACGATGCTACGCAAGGCCTCGGCGGCCCGGGCCGGATCGACCTCGGCCAGCCTGTGCGCTGCCTCGGACCGGGTGTCGGGGTCAAACGCGTCGTCTTCGGCCAGTCTCAGCGCCGCCTCAAAGCGGTCGTCGGGGTCGTTCTCGTACATGGCTGTGTCGCCTTTCTCTGCAAGATCTGTTCCTGTATCTGAGACGGACCGCCTGGCTGGTTCACGGCCAGGCCCAGCGGGCGAGCGGGGATGAGCACCCTGTCCCAACTGTATGAGTCCAGTCTGCCGGCGCGAGCCACCTCCGGCCATCAGGGAAATCCCCGATTTGACCCTGACGATAACCCCAGCCGAACCCGCACTATCAGCTTGGGAATTGGACCGATCCGCGTCGGGATGCTGTGTGACCTGCGCGGATACCTCTCCGCGAGTGACCGCGGCGGACCGCCATCGCCCAGGACTAATTGCACGCTAATTGCGCGGTGATCTTCGGCTTAGCCGTGGGCTTGTGGAGTGCCGTCAATCCGCAGCTCCCATCTAAAGATCTTCAACGGCCGGGGTTACGGCCTGGTGACGGCTGGCCTGCCCTGCGGTATGCCGGAAGCATGAGGTATCCCGATGGTGGCGGCGAAGCGCACCGTAATCTTGTGACATGAGCCGTATCGTGTCGGCGGCAGGGGCAACCGGCGCACCCGGCCCGTTGCAGACGTCGCTGGTCGCCGTTGGCGCAGGCGCCCTGTTCTGCGTCATTGGGCTCGTACTGGTCACAAACTATCGCGGCCTGGCGCATCGGTGGGTGCGGTCGGCTGATGAATCCCTAGAGGAGATTTCGCTGATCAGCAAGCCGCTGCGACGGCTCAACGTACGGCTGTTTGGCGGCGAGGCGAATTTCGTCAACCACAAGCTCAACGTCATGCCCAAGATCGTCGGCACATGCTTCATCATCATGGGCGGCGTAGCCTTCCTCGTTGGAGTCATCCGGCTCCTCCTGATGGCGTGACGCCCGCCTAAACGATCTCTAACGGTGGGGTCCAGGCCAGTGCTCGTCACCAGGCCGTAGCCCCGGCCATTGAAGATCTTTAGTGGTCGCGGGAGCGACGACACGCACCGTGACTTTCTGCCCAGGCCTCACATGTGTGGCTGGGTTAGCCCTGCAGCGAAGACACCGCCGTCACCGCAGGCCGCGGCGAACGTCCCACCGGACTCCTTAGCCACACGAGGCCTTTACCGATGCAGCCGAGCCAGGCGGCGATGCCGAGCCGGGCCGAGACGGTGAAGATCCTGGAACCAACGCCGGTAACTGGCCCCAGGATCGTCGTATAGTCCGGCTTGTCCCATTGGGCGGGCGGCTGCATCGCCTTGAACTGGGGCCGTGGCACGGCTTGCGGCGTGCTCCAGCTGCTAGTAAGGGCTAGCGCGGAAGCGAGCATGAAGACGAGGAGCCATCTCGGCAGGCTGCCGTCGGCCCGCACGTTCATGTGGCGTCTCCCAGGACTCGGCTAAATGACCAATTCGAGTCTAGGGATCGCGCTCACGGCAACCTACTGCTTAGGAGATCGTCTGGCGCCTCGCCGTGATGTGCTCGTGTCCAGGTCGCGGGGCATGTATGCCTGTCCGTAAGTGACCGTCAGATCCCGGGCTTGGCTGGCCGATCGGGCACGCAACGGGCACGGGGCTAGTCACGCGTCCAGTCATTGCCCCAGGCACCCGTGCGCGTGCAGCAGCCTGGCCGGAACTCGCCTGTGGCCAATGCGATCTTGAGCGCGATCCCTGTCTCCACGTGCAGACGCAGGTAACGATCCGCGGCCTCCTCCGGCAGCACCCTGTCGCCGTCCAACTCCTCCCAGTCGCTGTCGGGCGCCTCCACGATCCTCGCGACGTCGCTCGGGATGTCCGAGTTGCCGTAGGACTTCTTCGGGCCGAAATAGGGCGCGCCGTAGCCTTCGCCGGGATCCCAGTACAGGCCGCCGTCGCAGAGGTGCCGCAGGAGCTTGAGATGGTCCTCGGTCACCGTGAACTCTCTGGCCCGGTTCAGCGAATCGAACAGGCGCTCCGTGTCGATCATCACTGCTCCCCCATGAGGCTGCTCCGATTGCCGACCCGCCCTGTGTTGTGCGCTCATGATCCGCTGTTGTTCCGCCGGGTCTCAAGCCCGCGCAGCCCGGTGTCGCCGCAAGCACTGCAGATCATGGGCGTGCAGGTGTGCGCGTTCCCGCCGCAGGTGCATCCCGGAGCGGGCACCAGGCCGCCGCCCTTGCACGCCGGGCACTTGCCACGCGGGGCATTGCCGTGCCCGTGGTCCTGGTCCTGGTGCTCGTCAACCCATGCCATGGCGCAGCTCCAGTGACAGGGCTTGCCGCGCGGTGACCGCATGATCGCGGGCCGGTGGCAGAGGACGCATGGTGCGAGGTCCTCGGCTGCTGTCCACACGCGCTGGTCGAGCTTGGTGGTCATCGGGTCCTCCCGGGCCGTGCTGATGGCCTCCCACCGGGTGGGCTTCACCCGATAGGCGCCGATCACTGCCCGGAGCGGGAGCCGTCAAAGGGCCTGGTCCGCAGGACTTTCAAGATGCTTTGGCCGTGGGGAGGCTCATTGCGCGCGGGAGGTTGCGCGAACCAGTTGGGACGCGGCCAAAGGATCTTGGAACCCTTGACGGCTCCCGTCGAGGGCTGATAATTCCGCCGGGTGAAGGCCGCCCTCGCGCCGACAGCAGGTACGTCTATGGCGCGATGGCGAAGGTGCTGATGAGTTCGGGGAGGCGGATGGCCTGGCCGCGTTTGCCGGTGGCGGTGCGCACCGGGATGAGGAGGTCGCCACTGGCGACGTAGACGAACCGGCTGTCAGGGGTAAAGGCCACTCCGCCGAACAGCGGGCCTGCGAACCTGATCGCGCGCAAGGCCGTGCCGGTGGCAGTGCGGATCGGGTAGAGAATGCCGTACAGGCCGTCGACCGCGTAGACGATCTTGCCGTCCGGTGTCATGGCGAGTTCCCCGGCGAATGGGTCGACAGGGATCTGCCTGCGTGCCCGGCCGGTTGCGATGGTGATCGGGGTCACGCCGCCCGCGTTCAGGACGTAGGCGGTCTTGCCGTCCGGGGTGATCGCGATCGCCTCCGGGTCAGGGTAGGGGCCGGGGCTGCCGACCCTGATGGGCCTGAGTGCCGTGTTCGTTGCGGTCCGGATGGGCGTCACGGTGGCCGTGGTCTCGCTAGTGACGTAGGCGGTCTTGCCGTCCGGGGTGATCGCCATCGCCTCCGGGTTGTGCCCGACGCGGATGGGCGAGCCGAGGCGGCCAGTGCGAGTCCGCACCGGGATCACGGTGCCCGACCACACGTCATTAGCGATGTACGCGGTGCGGCTGTCGGGAGTGAACATTATGGGCGCGGGCCAGGGGAAGCCGGTGAACTTGACCGTCGTGAATGCCTTGCCGGTCGCGGTGTGGATCAGCGTGACGCTGGACCGGTTGACAGCGGCATAGCCGACCACGACGACGGTGCTCCCATTGGGGGTGACCGCCACGTCGAGCGCCTGGAGGGATATCCGGATCGGCCTAAGGGTCTTGCCGGTGGCCAGCCGGACGGGCGTCACGATGGTCGGGTGGTCGGCTGCCACGTACGCGGTCACCGGCACCGTCGTAGCAGACCGGACCGCCGAGGCGGTCGTCGCCTGCGCGGCTCGCGTGCCGCATCCGCTCAGCGAGGCCAGCAGGAGACAGCCAACTCCCGCGGCCGCTTGCCTGATCATGGCGCTCCTAAAGCCAGCTCGCCGTCTCCAGGTCCTGACCCGCGGGTCTGGTCCTCGCGTGAGCGCCGCTGGCTAGCGCCCATTCGTCACGAGGCAACTGTAAGGATTAAGCTCTCCCATTTTCCGCGCCGCCGCCAAATCCGTGCCAGCGACCACCGGGTCAATAGTCGGCGAAACCGACCGGCGCGACGTCCCGCAGGGCCACCATTGACGCGGCGCCGCGAGCAGTCGCCAGCGTCGGCTACAACAGCGACGGCACCGTCAAGTCCTCGACCGACCCGAAGAACGGCACCAACTCCACCACGTACGCCTACAACAGCGACAAGCAGCTGACCTCGATCACCCCGCCCACCGGCAACGCGTTGGCGCCGTACACCTTCACCTATGACGCGTTCGGCCGTCCCCTCACGGTCAACGACGGCGTCAGCCGGAAGGCGACCTTCGGCTACGACGCCGACGGCCGGGTCACCTCGATATCCTTCAACGACGGCTCCATCACGGTCGGCTACACCTACGACGGGTCGGGGAACCTGATCCAGCGCACCGACGGCTCGGGGACCACCACCTACACTTATGACCTGGCCAACCGGCTGCTGACCCGGGCCAACACCGCCGGCGGCAAGACCCTGACCTACACCTACGACCCGGTCGGCAACCTCACCTCCGTGTCGGACGGCCGCGGGGTCACCAGCTACACCTATGACAGCCGGAACCTGCTGTCCAGCAACGGACCGCTGTACACGTTCAGCTACGACGCCGACGGCCGCCGCACCGCCACCTACTTCAACACCGTCACCGGCAACACCACCTGGGCCGCCCGCACCACGACGGCCTATGACAAGTCCGGGCGGATCAGCCGGATCACCACCGCGCTCAACTCCAGCCCCGCCACCCTGGTCTTCGACACCTCCTACTGCTACAGCCCGTTCGTGTCCGGGCAGTCCTGCCCCACCGGCTCCTCCTCCACCGACAAGGCCCTGCTGCAGTACGCCACCGACAACGTGACCGGCAAGGTCAGCGTGTACAGCTACGACAAGGGGAACCGGCTGACCGCCGCGCCCGGCGGTACCACCTACAGCTACAACGCGGCCGAGCAGATGACGGCCGAGCAGATGACCCAGTCCACCGTGAACGGCACCACCAGCGCCCACGTCTACGCCGGCACCGACGAGCGGGAGCTGACCTCGGCAGGCAGCAACCAGTTCGTCTGGGGCCGTAACGACCAGTACGGCCAGCCGTGGCTGCAGTCGTTCAACACCGGCGGCCAGTCCCAGGTGTACGTGGATCGTGACGGGTTCGGGACCCCGCTGGGCCTGCACACCGGGGGCAACGACTTCCACCTGGTCCTGGACAACCTGGGCTCGGTGGTGGCCGTGGTCAACACCGCGGGCACAGTGGTCGCCCGCTACACCTATGACCCGTACGGCAGCACCGTCACTGCCGATGAGAGCGGGCTGAGCCGGCCCAACATCGTCCGCTACATCGGCGGCGCCCTCGACCAGACCACCGGCCTGACCAAGCTCGGCCAGCGCTACTACAACCCCGCCCTCGGCGCCTTCACCCAGCAAGACGCCGACCAACTGCTCGCCAACCCGCAGAACGGCAACCTCTACGCCTACGCCGCCGACAGCCCCTCCACTTTCATCGACCCGACGGGCCGTGATTTGTGCCAATACAGGCCACTGATGTGCGGCATCACCTCGTGGGAGGAGCCGATCGCTGGTGGCCCGGGCTGCCAAAAGAGTGCTGTGGGACTGGTAGCCGGCATAATATTCGCGTTTGTTCCATTTGTTGGGGAGGCAGGAATTGCCCTTCCGTCTGTTGCTTCCAAGGTCGGAGTGAGTTTGTATGGAGGACTGCGGGCGGGTTTCGGAACAATCATCTGGGCTTGTCAGTAGAGTGATCAATCAGTATGTCGGCCATGGTTTCCATTGCCTGGCGCTCTTCCAGCGCCAGGCACTCGGCCAGCACCTCATCTCCGCGTCGGGCCTGGACTTGGGGAAGGGGTCACCAGCCTCCATTCGTACACGGAGCCTGACGAGTTACCCGAAACGAAGGCTAAAGAGGTGAGCAGCAAGGTTCCGTTCTGGGTAGTAGTGATCCTTGGGCTTTTTCCGATAGGCGCTTTCATCGCTGTTGCAGTGCAGGCCCATGGCGCTATTGAACGCTCTCTTGCAATTATCACAGCTGCCCTATTCTTTTCTGCGATAGTTAATATATATTTCGACAGGAAGAGGTGACGCGGATCCACTAAAAACATTCTTAATTGCGGGAGTTACAGAAGGGTGTTGAGGTCGAGGCCGGTGCTGGCGAGGAAGCCGTCGAGCAGGCCGGGCCGGTGGTGAGGTTTTCTCAGCGACTTCAGGTGAGCATCTAATTTCCGAATCGGACGAGGGTAGCGGTCGCTGATGCGGCTGGAGTTGAGCATGACGTGCTGGAAGTGGCTTCGCCGGGCCTCGGTGATCGGATCGCCTCAGCGGGAAGCTTCGGTGATGAAGGCCTCGATACCGTCGATGGTGCGTTGCAGGCCGAACTTGAAGGAGCGGGCTGGGTCGTGGGCGGCGCCGTACTCGGCGCCTGCGGCGGCACCTACGCGGATTGCTGTCGGGTAGCGGGCCGGGTCGAGGACATCGGCGAGCAGGGGGCCGTAGGTTTGCCACCACTGCTGGTCAGAGATACCGGTGCGGGCCAGGGCTTCGGCTGCCTCGACGGCTCCCCGGGCAGCGCCGCGGACGTAGTCGTCCAGGAGGCTGACGATGAGGTCCATGTCGATGTCAGTGAGGCCGAGCCCGTCCACGGCGGCGAGTTCAGCGTCATAAAACGCGGTCATGTGAGGGCCCAGGAGCGGCCGGCTGGCAGCGATCTGCAAGAGCCATGGGTGGGACAGCAGGAGCGCCCAGTGCTGTTCGCCGAGTGCGGCAAGCTCGGCCCGCCACGGCCTGGCGGGGAGGTCGCGGACCGGGATCTCGGCGTAGGCGCGGTCGGCCATGACGTCAAGTAGTTCGGCTTTGCTGGGCACGTAGCCGTAGAGGGACATGGCAGTGATGCCCAGTTCGTCGGCGAGCCGGCGCATAGACAGCCCGCCGAGCCCATCCCGGTCGGCGATCTGGGTCGCCGTGGTCACGACCTGGTCGCCGCTCAGGCTGGGCTTGGGTCCCCGGCGGCGACGCTGTACCCCCCACAGCAGGTCGATGGTGCGCTGGGGGTCTCCGCTGCCGCTGTACTCGGTGGACAAATCCCGGTCCGTCCTTGCCCTAGAACTCCCTACAGCGTACAGTTCTTAAAACTACCTACGCCGTAGAGAGTTGAGGTTCGCTCTTGGATACCCCTGCCATCGTGTGCGAGGACCTCGGCAAGCGCTACGGGACAGTGACCGCGCTCAACGGGTTCGACCTGGTCGCCCCGCAGGGCGCTGTCTATGGCCTGCTGGGACCGAACGGGGCGGGCAAGACCACCGCTGTCCGGGTTCTTGCGACCCTGCTGTGCCCCGATTCCGGGCGGGCTGAGGTCGCCGGGTTCGACGTGGCCAGCCAGCCGGCCCAGGTGCGCGCCCGCATCGGGCTGGCCGGGCAGAACGCCGCCGTGGATGAGATTCTCTCTGGCCGCCAGAACCTGGTGATGTTCGGGCGCTTGTACCACCTGCCCGCAAATGTCGCGCGGCGCCGGGCTGACGAGCTGCTCGGCCAGTTCGGCCTGGCCGACGCCGGCAGCAAGCCGGTCAGGCAGTATTCGGGCGGCATGCGCCGCAGGCTCGACCTGGCCGCGAGCTTCATCGTGGCCCCGCGCGTCCTGTTCCTCGACGAACCCACCGCCGGGCTCGATCCGCATGGCCGCAACGAGGTCTGGGAGTCGATCCGCGCGCTGGCGGCTTCCGGCACAACGGTGCTGCTCACCACGCAGTACCTGGAGGAGGCCGATCAGCTTGCCGACGCCATCTCAGTTATCGCTGCCGGCCGTGTCGTCGCGGCCGGCAGCCCGGACGAACTGAAGTCGCTGACCGGCGGCGACCGGATCGATGTCGTGCTGCGCGAAGCCGGCGATCTGATTCCCGCGGCCAGGCTCCTGCAGGTTCAGCTCGGCGCTGAGGTGAGCCTCGATCATGACACCCGGGGACTCAGCGTGCCGGTCACCGATCGCCTCGCCGCCCTGACCCATATCATCCGCTCGCTGCAGGACGAAAACATCACGGCAGAAGACATCACCGTCCGCCGGCCCACCCTGGATGAAGCGTTCCTGCATCTGACCGGCCAGCAGCCACCTGGCGACACCGCCACAGAGTCCTCCACCCGGCCCGCGGAGGTAAACACGCCATGACTGACACACCAGTGATCCCGCGGACAATCTGCTCCCGGCTGGGGTGGGCAGTCACGGACGCCTGGGTCATCACCCGCCGCTGATCGCCAGCACCCTGCTGTTCCCCGTCATGATCGTGCTGATGTTCGGCTACCTGCTGGGCGGAGCCATGACCGTGCCGGGCGGCGGTGATTACCGCGACTTCCTCATGCCCGGCATGTTCGCCATGACGATGGTGTTCGGGATCGGCGCCACCCTGGCCGCCGTCAGCGCCGACGCCGCACGCGGGGTCACCGGCCGATTCCGCTCCATGCCCATGGCGACCTCGGCCGTCGTCGCCGGGCGGGCGGCCGCGGACATGCTCAACTCGGCGGCAGCGCTGGCAGCGCTGGCCGGATGCGGGCTTGCGGTGGGCTGGCATCCCCATCACGGCATGGCCCGCGCTCTCGGCGCTCTCGGCCTGCTCCTGCTGCTGCGATGTGCCTTCGTGTGGATCGGGATCTACCTGGGGCTGACCTTCTATCCCAACCCCGAAGCAGTCACCGCAGTACGAACCCTCGAATTTCCCATCGGATTCCTCGGGAACCCCTTCGTCGCCATCTCCACCATGCCCGCATGGCTCGGGGCCATCGCACTGCGGAACCCGCTATCCTCAACCGTCTCGGCCGCCCGCCAGCTCTTCGGCGACCCGATGGGCGCCCGCCCCTCCTGGATCACGAACCACGCGGTCCTCATGGCCGCCGCATGGCCGTTGCTGCTGATCGCCGTTTTCTTCCCGCTATCCCTGCACCGTTACCGGCGCCTGAGCCACTGAGGGCCTTCCCGGTAAGGTGATCCGGTCACCCGTCCAGACCGGAGAAAGCGCAAGGTCAACAGGGCTGTCTCAGTCGGGTATTCGGGAAGCAGCACCGGCCGATCTTACCCAGGAGCATCCTGCGCTGGGTTCGGTTTCCGTTTTACGCGGCAGCGTCCTATTACGAGGGGTCATGCGTCTGCCAGTCGCGGGGTTTCCGTTCACGTCGTCCTTGAGCCGCGCGAGTCACACGCTTTGCGGTCGCGCCGCAAGCCCGCTTGCCTTCTGGCCGCGATGCTACAACGGTTGGTATCGACTTAAACCGGTACGAAATGGAGCGGAAGATGCTGGCGGACGGCGGCACGCTGGGCGGGCCCGGTTTCCTGTGGGGTCTCCCCGCATTGGGGGCGATTTTCGTGCTTCTCGCCGTCGTTGTGCTGGCGAAGGTGAGCGGCCGGCTGCTTGGCATAAGGCTCGGTTGGCGGCGGGCGATCACTGCCGGATTCGCCGGGTTCATCCTCGGCTGGGCCTCGACGTGGCTGCTCGGCGGCGCGAAACGCGGTCCGCAGTCCCTTTCCTGGCAGGGCGTGTTCTTCGCCGGGCTGATCGCCACCATGCTGATAGCGGCCACGCTGGAGCTGCTCGCCCGCCCGGGCCGGTTCGCCGAGGTGGAGGGCAAGCTGCGCGGGATCCCGCACCCGTTCCGCTCGCTGCGCCAGCGCGCCCGGCGCAGCCGCCGCTACCTGCAGGTGACGCGCATCGCCGCCCGGCATGGCCTGTCCTCTTACCTTGGCGGGCGCCGGCCCGGGGGGCGATCAGCCCCGCTGGCGCGGAACGTCACGGCCGCGCTGGAGGAGGCCGGCGGCATGTTCATCAAGCTCGGCCAGGTGCTGTCCACCCGGTCCGATCTGCTGCCACCGGAGTTCATCGCCGAGTTGTCCCGGCTGCAGGACCGGGTCTCGCCTGCCGATCCCGCGCTGGTAGCCGCGCTGCTCACCGGGGAACTCGGTGCGCCGCCGGAGATGGTGTTCAAGTCGTTCGACCCTACGCCGCTCGCTGCTGCCTCGATCGCGCAGGCGCACCGGGCCCAGCTCAGCACCGGCGAGCAGGTCATCGTCAAGGTGCAGCGTCCGGACGTGCGGGCGATGGTCGAGCGTGACCTGGACATCCTGCTGCGGATGGCCCGCACGCTGGAGGCACGGGCCGCGTGGGCCAGGCAGTACGCGGTGCTGGCTACGACCCAGGGCTTCGCCGACGCGCTGCGCGAGGAGCTGGATTTCGGCATCGAGGCGCGCAACATCATCGCCGTGGGGGGTGCCGGGAATGTCCGGGTCCCGGTCGTCTACGAGAAGCTGTCGACAAGCCAGGTGCTGGTGATGGAGTACCTGGACGGGGTCAGCGTCCGGGACGCGCCCGTCGTGCTGGATTCGATGGGTGGGCGGCAGCCCGACCGGCACAGCCTGGCCAGGGAGCTGCTGAGCGCCATGCTCCGCCAGATCATGCTGGAGGGGACGTTCCACGCCGACCCGCACCCGGGCAACGTGCTCGTGCTGCGGGACGGTCAGCTCGCGCTGATCGACTTCGGCTCGGTGGGCCGGCTGGATCCGCTGCAGCAGGCGGCGCTGCGCCGGCTCCTGCTGGCCATCGCCAGGCGGAACCCGTCCGAGCTGCACGATGCGCTGCTCGACCTCGCGCAGGTCCGGCGGCTCACCGCCGACGACCTGCTGGAGCGCACGCTCGCCCAGTTCACCGCGCAGCACCTGGGACCTGGCATGGTGCCAGGGGCGGCGATGTTCAACGCGCTGTTCCAGTTGCTGCTCGACTTCGGTGTGGTGTTTCCGCCGGTTATCGGGGGGGTTTTCCGCGCGATGGTCACGCTGGAGGGCACGCTGGCCCGGCTCTGCCCCGGTTTCCAGATCGTCGAGGAAAGCCGACAGATGGCGGTCTCCTGGCTGGGCGA
>WNFJ01753223.1_pt1 | contig 13016 bp, 12 predicted proteins | sample 5400461 | NCBI WGS metagenome assembly WNFJ01 (sample SAMN13153349, study PRJNA577476) | soil metagenome | isolation source: 115 cm saprolite on Douglas fir-dominated hillslope | place: USA:California | collected 2013-09-17 | reverse complement strand
TCGGCGCTGGGAGCGTTCAGATCGGCCTGGGCAGCCAGGAACCACGGGTGTTCAGTGCTACAATGGTTCGGAACGAGATCGAGCATAAGCCTCATGCCTCGCTCATCCAGTGCTTTGCGCAGGGCAATCAATGCCTCGTCGCCACCAAAGTGGGTATCGACATGCTTATAATCTACCGTGTCATATTTATGATTGCTGGGCGAAGTGAAAATCGGCGTGAGATAGAGCGCATTGATGCCCAGGTCTTGCAGATAGTCTAAATGCTGGGTAATCCCCCGCAGGTCCCCGCCGAAGAATTCGACCGTGCCCGACTCGCGAAGTGAGCGCGGGATCTCGCCCCAGGGCCGCGCAACGACCGGCTTACCATAACATACATATTCGCCATCTCGAACATTGTTGGAAGTATCGCCATCGGCGAAGCGGTCAGGAAAAATCTGGTAAAAGACAGCATCACGCACCCAGGTTGGGGCATCGTAATGGGCCAGGATGCGAAAATCCATTGCGTCCGTCGGCGTATACCGCATCATCCCGGAGGCAGTCAACCACCAGTTGCCCTCGGTTGTCAGGAGAAGAAAGCGGTAGTTGTTTCTCACCATCCTGATCTGGATATCCCCTTCCCACCAGCACGCGGCAGGGTCTTTCGCGATCAGCCGCAGCGAAGCCATGTACTGCTCGCCGTCCGGGTTGGAGCGAACGAAGATGCTTTCAACCGGCGCATCCAGGCCAGTACGCACGCGGAGCTTTACGGTTGAGCCGAGAGAGATGGTCCCATCCGCGACAGCGTAGCATGAAGAGCCATCGTGGTGAACGCTGTGGGACCAGTGGAGGTCAGACATGAATGATCCTTGCAATACTGTTGACAATTCAACTATCGAACAATGAGTAGTATATCATGCTATTGTTGGAAAGTCAATGGCTAAGCGAGTCTCTCCAACCATACGTAGTCACCATACACTAGCCAAACGACTATCGTTGAGGATATCAGCAAAAGAAGTTAAGGCAAGGTTCAAATGAACGTGACAGTTCTTCACCACCAGAAAGGTCCAGTCCTGTCATCCTGAGCGAAGCGAAGGATCAGCGCATGAGCCGCAGCCCTGAGCCCTTCGCTTCGCTCAAGGGTAAACTCCGCGAAGGGGAAGCATCTCTCTGCCTCTCGAGACAGACCCTTCGCTGCGCTCAGGGTGACATGGTGTGACGGTTCAAACGGTCACGTACTTATCTTCAAATTGAACCTTGCCTAAAGAGAAGAGCACAGGAGAGATAATAACCAGAGTACCGACTGATGTTCAAGGAATCGATACTCTGGTTGTGTTTTCCCTCCGCTCCTAACGATCACGAGTGTCAAATGGACGCAGGAAGGCGGTTGGTTCGAAGGTGAGGAATGCTGGAGGTACCGGGTTGAAGGTCGAGCCGAGCGCTGCCGCTTCCTGATTCAGGAGATCAGGATTGGTGGAATCGCCCCACTTGCCCGTATCCATGCGATGGATGAGCGTCTGGAATGCCGTCAGCGTCTCCGCAGGGGTGAAGGAGCAGTGACCGGCGCGGTGGACGAAGATTTCACGCAGCAGCGGGTTGTTGCCTGCAGCGCGAACCACGCTCGCATACGCTTGCTCATCCTGGTTGACTACGAGCCCATCGCCAGTGGTGTGCATGGTGAGGACAGGCATATTCACATCCCCATTGAAGATGATGTATCTACTGAGGTACTGCACGGCCCCTGGATCGGCTGCGATACGCGGGGTTGCGTCGAGGGTCTTCAGGTCCCCGTCCAGGCTCAGCCCGGCTTGCTTGTAGAGGGCTTCGATTTCGCTGTGGTCAATTGAATGTTCCAGCTGCGGGCGATAGTTGACACCGGTGTTCCAGGAAGGGTTGCCACCGGCACGAGCCTCGAGTTCGGCCCGGGCAAAGAAGGCGAAGGCGAAGTCAACCTGGCTTTCCCAGAGGAATTGATTCTGCTCCTGTGCCGTGAAACCCTTGCTGGCGGGTTCAGGCGAGGCAGGGTCAAACCAGCCGGGAGTATCTGACAGGGCCGCCGCCAGTGCGATGCGCGCTCTACCCTGAGCGGTCTTCTGAGCAGAGGCAAGGATGGCTTCGGCCTGGTTGAAAGCACCCGTGGGATCGGTGATATGGACGATGGAAAGTGCGTTCCTTGCCAGCAGGACGTTAAAGGCATAGGCACCATCGAGTGCCTGGTTCCAGGTCCCGACGCCGCCAGCAAGCACACCACACATCGGCAGGGCACCCGCAAAACGATCAGGGTTCAGCTGGATCAGGCCGGCAGTGATGATACCACCCAGTGAGTGGCCCCAGGCGATGGTGCGGGTGGGAGGGCCGCAGGTGGTAGTGAAGAAATCAAGCAAGGCGACCTGGTCGTGAAATGCCTGTTGGAGCGCCCAGCCGTTCTGGCTGTAAGACGAGCCAGCAAGCGCATAGCCCTGCTGCAAGAGTGCCGCTCCAGTCAGCGCATCACCGGCATCGGGGGCAGGGTTGAGGAGTGGTTTGTTGGCAAAGACATAGCCGTGACTGTAGAGAACCAGTGTGCCATTCCAGTTCGAAGGGACGGCAATGGTGTAGTTGGCCCCACCTAGTGTGCCATGGAGGGTATTTGTGCCGCTGGGAGTGATGCAACTGCTAGCAGTTGCATGAACGGCTTTGATTTTGATGGCAGCTACTGTGAAGCCACTGAGAAGGATAAGCAGTAGAAGTGGGAAGAGCAGGCGGCGTTTCATTACTATAATCCTCGTTTCGTTATAAGCGGTGCAACAAAGGGTATTCCACGCGGAATACCCTTCCAACAGTCACTTTACCCTTCGCCCTTGGTGATCGAGCCGAAGAGACCATCTGCCTCATCGTTGATACCCGCTGTGAAGAAGAGAGTGTCAGTAGGACCCGCCAGGGCACCATTGCCAAAGCCCAATGCCCACAGGCCGTTGATCGCAATTGGATTGCCTTTTTGATCTTTGAGTTGGCCACGGAAGGCGCCCGTGCCAGGCTCATACGCATTGATATGGCCATCGCCGAAATTGCCGACCAGCAGATCCTTTCCGAAGCGACCGAAACCCTCGGGTGCGAGCGCCAGGCCCCAGGGAGAGTTGAGCTGACCATGCGCAAGGAGACGCTGAAGCAAGTTCCCGTTGGTGTCGAAGACATCGACAAAGCCATTACCTGGCCCTGCCTGGTCGTCATGCTTGCCCGGTTTCTGGAGGGCATAGGTGACATAGAGATTGCCGTTAATGTTTTGGATGCCGAAAGGAGCGAAACATTGGCCTGTGAAGGGACAATCGTTCGATAGGGTCGAGTCAGTGAAGGAGCCAGTCGGGTTAAAATGAGCATCGAACATGTCTACACTTCCGAAGCGGAAATTGGTGGCATAGAGAAAGTTACCGGCGCTATTGTGCCCCAGGGCAAGCCCTTTGTAGACCGGCCCGGAGGTCGGGTTCTGGTTATCCACCTTAAGGATGGCATGGGTCGGGTCAGCGGTGGGGTTCCAGCCGGATATAGTACCGTCTTCCGTGGCAAAAATGAAACGGCTTGGACCTGATCCGCCACTTCCTGTGACGACAAAGTCACTCGTGCCGTTGAAGACATTGCCTGTTGGGGCTGCTGGGGGAGTCCCCCCTGTTGGCGGCGGGATGGTGACCACTAGTGGCATTGGTGGCGAACCTACCTGGAGTGCTGTACCGTCACCCTTATACACAGTGGCAACTCCTGCGTTATTGTCCGAAACCCACCAGGGGCTGGTGGGACTATGGGATAGTCCCCAGGGATTCTTCAAATTTAGATCGGTAAACTTAGCCATACCAGCAATATCCGAAACCAGGTTGGTCTGCCGGTAGAAACCTCCACTCTTGGCCTGCGTCGGTCCCGATACAAATGCCATGGCGACCAGCAAAACACAGACCAATAGCGGAGGCGCGGCCCAGAGATACTTGCGATATCGCACCATATAGTTCCTCCTGTGCAAATAACTTTGAACATATTAACCGAAACAACGATTTCGGCAGAAGGTAGTCTTCTGCCGACGAGAGCAGAGGCGTGAGAGACGCCACTTCCCCCCGTAGGGGAAGTTGTATTTTGCCAGTGATTGGTTACGACACCTGAGGAAGAGCAGTACCTTCAGTTCATCCGGCGGGATCACCCATGTCCATTGCTGTTTCCATGCTTATGCCCATGCCCATTTCCACCGTTCTTGCTCCCACTGTTACCGGGCTGAATATTCGTTTTCAGGCATCTTTCCAGAGAAGTTGTTCCGCAGTGCTGGAGTGCCAGCGCCAGGTAACTGCGCACATTGCTGTCTGTAAGCTTACCAGTGGCGTTGGCTTTATCATGGGTCGCCAGGAATTGTGCAGAGGCTAACAGTTTATTGATCTCGCCATAGCCAAAGACCTGCTGAGAAGAGACCGAGGCCCCCGCAGGCGTAGTCCCTACGAAGGTTCCCCGGTGCAGGGCGCAAATGGCCTGGACAGCATCTTCGTCCCTGTCAGTGCTCAACGCGTACTTTGCCGCTAACTGCTGCGCCTCTGGCAGTCCAGGGCATGTGCTGTTCTTCCGGCCAGCGGCATTATGACTGCTGGCATGATGGCCATTTTTATGCGTCGCGGCCTGCGCGTGCGCCATAGCCATGATTGCATGAACTGCGCCCTTCCCGGCAGGCGTTGCGGCGAACACTGCTGTCGTGCCGCTAGCCACCGTAATACTCAACAGCGCGGCGACCAGTAACTTTCCTTTTAACAAATGAGCGAGTTTCATCCCTGCAAGTTCCTTTCACCTCATGACGTGGAGTGAAGATATGCGATACCGTAGTTCTATTTTCTGTCAGGAAAAACGCCGAAACGACCAGGCCAGATGGACAGGTTGTTCAGGGAGATAGTTGTATTTTGCGGACAAATGGTTACGGCCCCACCGTTGTGTGTGCGTATTCGCCTTCACAAAGACAAAAAGGCTATCTCGATTGCATTTTTTGTTCGCCCGTAACTACAATAGGCTATATTGCAACTGTACTGAGAGAAAGTTTCCTCTTGGGAAGGAAAATCATCAATACGGATGTATTGTGGGCAAGGTGGCGTCTATGTTTTCCTGGCGACGAGTTTCTGAGGGCAGCGGATCCGATCAGCAAGACCAGCAGATCGTATTTCGTCGTCAGCTTGATGGTGCGCGGAGTGGGGAGTCTGAGGCACTGAGTACACTCTATCGCCAGTTCCTGCCAGGCATATTCGGCTACGTAGCAACCCGTGTGCCGGATCGCGCCACAGCGGAAGATTTGACTTCAGAAGTATTTTTGAAAATGGTTGAAGGCATTGGCCAACTCCGGGCCAGTGACGAGCCGGGATTTGCCGCCTGGCTGCTTCAGATCGCGCGTCTGACTGTCGCTGACTATTACCGCAAACGTAAGTATCAGCCTATGTTTGTTTCGCTTGAGCCCACATTTGGCGAAGAAGAAACCTACGGGGAACGCTGGACGATTCCTTCAAACCAGCCCGATGGCGACCCGGCACAATGGATAGAGGCGCGCGAGGAATGGGGAAGAGTGGTCGCAGCAATCAACACGCTGACCGAAGAGCAGCGCCAGGTACTGGTTGGCCGACTGATTATAGGGTTTGATGTAGCCACTGTTGCACGCATGGTTGGCAAAAAAGCCAACGCCGTCAAATCATTACAATTTCGCGCGCTGCAGAGCCTACAACGTTTATTAGGCAATCAACAGGTACCAGAGCAGGCGCTCCAACATGTCCATGGACGCGACAAGGGGGAGGCATCATGAGGAATCCGCTGCCCGAACGACTGAACGAGCGACTTGAGGAACGAATGGCACACTCCTGGAACGGCGTGCAGCATACTTCCGGGTACGACCCAGAAGTAGATCAGCTGGTCGCTCTGGCGCATCGATTGCAATCGGCCTCTCCCTTGCAGGTACGTCCAGATTTTGTTCTCCAACTGGAGAGGCGCTTGCTGGTGCGCAACGCCGAACTGCGCCAGCAGCGAACCACACGGAGCTGGTCGTTCCCACGTCTCTTGCAGGCACACCCCGTCGTTGGAGCAATAATTTGTCTTTGCATCTTACTGCTGATAGCGGGCACGGGGACGCTGGTGGTGGCAGCGCAAGCCACCGGTCCCAATAGCCCACTCTACACACTCAAGCGTTGGGAGCAGCATGTGCAAACCTCTTTCTCTCCTAACTCACCGGAAAGTCAGGCCGAGTTGAACCTGCAAGCTGCCAGAGATCGCCTTCATACGCTCGCCGGCCTTACCACCGCGACGCATGCACAAAACTACCGCCAGGCACTGGTGGACCTGGATCAGCAAATCAATACCGCCGCTCAAGCCATCAATGCGCTTCCCCCCGGATCGAGTCAGCGACATCTCTCAAGCGAACTTGCCACGCTCAAAGTGGGCGCACGTCACACCTTGCGCAGCTTCCTGCCTCAACTGGCCCTGACGGAGCGCCTTGCAACGACGGCGGAACTGGGTCGTCTGGGAGATTCCGTACTTGCCCTGAAGAGCGTCGAGATCGACCTGCCTTCACACCCTAGCGGACAGGCCACTATCCCAGGCCGGGGCGCAGTTGCTGGTAGACGGTCGGCTGGTGGAGGTGAGCGGCTCCTTGCAAAACGGTGTATACGTGTTCGTGGTGAACTGGAGAGGTGATCAGCATCCCCAGAGTATCGGCGTCCTGAATCCCGATGGTACTGCCGTCCAGACGTCTGCTATTACCCTGAAAAAGCCAGGGGGAAACGGGAATGGACATGGCAACGGGCATGGCCATGGCCATGGTGGGAAGCCAGGTGGGGCATCCGCAGGGCATTAATAGAAAAAAGAAGCGAGTGGGTACGCGCTGACGGAATAAAGCGAAGTCGGCGCATCCATACATCTGCCTCCTGATGCTCTTTAAACAAGCGGCGGTGACCACATCGCTATTGTCGTCCCATTCATCGCAATGATGGATATAGTTATCAGAAAGGGGCGCGGCAGGAAGTCACGCGCTTTTAAGCCGGGGAGGAATGCCGCTATTTCTGTGGATGATGCCACTCGATCCTCAATCTCCGCAGCCGCCGGAGCTTGTATGGTCTGCGTTAGAAGCGCAGAACTCGCGATCTTATAGGCCAGTTCCGCTTACGGCAGTTACCATCACCGATTCGTTCTGGGAACCTCATATACGGGTGAACCGCGAGCAAACGCTGCCACATGTATACAGGCTTTGTAAGGAAACAGGACGTATCGACGCCTTCAAACTGGACTGGAAACCAGGTGTGGAGCCGGTTCCTCACATCTTCTGGGTCTCAGATGTCGCCAAGTGGGTCGAAGCTGCCAGCTACAGCCTCGCTACCCATCCTGATCCAGCACTTGATGCCCTACTTGATGAGACCATCGATCTCGTTGTAAAGGCCAAGCAGCCCGATGGCTATCTCAATCCCTATTTCACCGTCGTCAAACCCGAGCAGCGCTGGACGAATCTGCGCGACATGCATGAGTTGTATTGTGCTGGTCATCTCATTGAGGCGGGAGTGACTCATTTCCAGGCGACCGGCAAGCGGGTTCTGCTGGATGCGGTGTGTCGTTACGTTGATTACATCGATACCGTCTTTGGTACCCAGCCAGGAAAGAAACGTGGCTACCCCGGCCATGAAGAAATCGAACTCGCACTGGTGAAACTGTACCAGGTAACTGGGGAGAAGCGCTACCTGCGTCTGAGTCAGTACTTCGTGGATGAGCGAGGGCATCAGCCACATTATTTCGACATGGAGGCACGCCTGCGTGGAGAGGATCCCAAAATATTCTGGGCCAAGACATACGAATACAACCAGTCACATCTTCTTGTGCGAGAGCAAAGCGAGGTCGTTGGCCACGCCGTACGGGCGATGTATCTCTACAGTGCAATGGCCGATTTAGCACGCGAGCTTGGCGACTATACCCTCTTACAAGCTTGCACGCGACTGTGGAACCATCTCTGCGCAAAACGCATGTATATCACTGGAGGCATTGGCTCCTCGTGGCAGAACGAAGGCCTCACTCGTGACTATGACCTGCCTAACGAAAGCGCCTATGCTGAGGCGTGTGCAGCGATTGGCCTCATCTTGTGGAGCCATAGGATGCTGCAGTTGGACTGCGATGGCCGATATACGGATGTATTGGAGCGGGTTCTCTATAATGGCATGCTCAGCGGTGTTTCGCTCGATGGTCATAAGTTCTTCTACGAGAATCCTTTAGCCAGTCCTGGCAACCATCACCGGCAGGAATGGTATGACTGCGCGTGTTGTCCACCCAACATCGCGCGCTTGCTCGCGTCTTTAGGGCAGTATATCTACGCCTGCAATGATACCGAAGTGGTCGTGCATTTGTATATCCAAAGTTCTGTCCGGTTAGCACTTGATGGTCGAGAGATCACAGTGCGGCAAGAGACGACGTACCCCTGGGATGGTATGATTACAATCCAGTTGGGGATGGACGAGTCGACTGTGTTCGGGCTGAACCTGCGTATTCCCGGTTGGTGCCGAACTGCACGCCTCTCAGTCAATGGCGACGCACTAGATCTGACCGAACATATTACAAAGGGCTACGCGCGGGTGGAACGCCTGTGGCATCCAGGCGATCAAGTGGTACTTGCTCTGGATATGCCGGTCGAGCGGGCCTATGCACACCCGGATGTGCGCCAGGATACTGGATGTGTCGCCCTCCAGCGAGGTCCGCTCGTCTACTGTCTCGAAGCGGTCGATCACACAGTGCCACTGCATCGCATTGTTCTTCCCAGGACGGCAGATCTGGCGAGCCACTTTGAGCCAGGGGTGCTTGGCGGTATCGTCGTGATAACGAGTAGTGCTCAGGCTGCTGGTGATACTGATTGGGAAGGAATGCTGTATCGTTCCTGGCCTGCAACGGCGTATCCATGCGCCATTACAGCCATTCCTTATTACGCATGGGATAATCGCACTCCTGGTGGGATGCGGGTATGGTTGCAGGCTGAAAAGTAGCTGTGCTAATACCCTGCTGGATGTGAGTGTGATCCTCGCCAGTATTGTACTGCTCTTCCTGGTGGCTGTATGGTCATTGCGCCGCCAGGCCGCCGTGGTGAGTACGATTTAAGTGGAAAAGTAGCATGACAAAGCCTGGTATCTGCAAAGGATACCAGGCCCTCTAAGCATATTTTGATCTGAGCAATACGCTATGCGGCGACTTTGACGATAAGTGCTTGTGGATGCTCGTGTTCTTGAGGTACCGGCTCACCATCTACAATGAGCGTCTCGATATAGAGGCGGATAGCATCTTTCGCCATAGCAATAGCCTCCTCGATGGTCTCACCTTGCGTTACACACCCAGGCAAAGCTGGTACGGTTACTGTGTAACCTCCCTCTTCAGGATCGGGGTCCAGGATGATTGTGTATTGATACTCACTCATTGCTATATCCTTTTCGTTGCCTATTCACAGAAGTTCCCGCAATTCATCTACACTAAGGCCAGCCTGCTTCAAGATCGTTGCCAAAGTTTTTGGTTTTAGCGCTACACTCATATGCACAGCTATGATGACATATCCCGTTTTATTAGGATGCTTCAGTGTCATATGGCTCCCACTCCACTCTGACGTGCTGGTTGCCAACCATCTCGTCTCAAAGCTCGTAACAGTTCAGTAGCAGTAATACGTGGCAATTTTGGGCTCATCATCTACCCCCGCCTTTTTAAGGCAAAGTATACCACACTGTTGCCGAGACCGTATCAATTACTTTCTTCCAGTCGTAGTTACATCCTACCCCAAACGTGATAGAATAGCCTCGCTATGAGCAAGGATACTATCAGCATTAAGCCATCGAAGAAAACGAACACAGAGTCGCCATCACCGCCCGGCAGTGACAGGCTGCGTACATGGTTTCTCAGGCTGCTCTCATTTATTGACAGCACGTGGGAAGTCTCCCTTATCCTACTGGTTGCTGGCTTCCTACGCTTCTACCAGATCAATACGACCGAGTTGGATGAAGACCAGGCCAAGCTCTATCGCCTGGCTTATGATGCCGTGCATCATGCTCTATTGCCTGTGACGAGCAATGTAGCCTCGATTGGAATTTCTAATCCGCCGGGTGTCATCTACCTTTTCATGCCGTTGGCTGCACTTAGCTCCAACCCAATGTGGGGCGCGGTACTGGTAGGAGTTTTTACGACCGCGGCAGGTGTGCTGACATATGTCTTTACTCGTCGCTACTATGGGCGCTTTGCGGGGACAATAGCTGCGCTGCTGTATGCAACCGCCGCCGGTCCACTCAATTATGCGCGCTTTATATGGCAGCCCAATCTAATGCCACCATTTGTGGTTCTGTTCATGTTTGCCCTGTTCCGGGGCGTTGTCGAGCGTCGTAAGGGCTGGCTCTGGCCTGCCCTGGTGTTGTTCGGCATCCTCTACCAGATGCATCCGACCACGCTCCTGCTCGGCGTGCCCCTGCTGGTGGCAGTAGCGCTTGCGCCTGGGACGCTTCGCTGGCGCGATCTTTTCCTGGCCTGTTTCTTGCTGCTCATCATATTCTTACCTTACCTCGCCTGGGAAGTCTTTACCGGTTTCGCCGATATACACGGTATATTTACGCTGACCAACCAGCATGCACATTTCGATACCCAGGCCATCCACTTCTATCGTTATTTCCTCGCTCCCTACGATAACCTGCCGGACAATATACATTCCGTAGTGCGCGCGCTTGCTCCGCTGCTCCCATGGCTAACTGCCGCTATGCTTCTACTAACTCTGGGTGGCTTCGTAACGGCGGGCCTGTCGTTCTTGCTCTCAGGAGAGGAACAATCCCAGACCTCGACGGTGGAAGGAAGTGGTAGTGTAGTGCGGAAGTCGCTAGCGGTCGTTCTGGAGTGGTGGAAGTCCCTACAGGCCGCGCCCTACAAGTGCGGTCTTCTCTTGCTGCTGGTGTGGCAAATTGTGCCGTTGTTGATCCTCTCGCGTCATGCTATTAGCCTGCATTCGCAATACTTTTTCATGTTCATGCCCGGGCCATATATACTGATCGGTCTTACGCTGGCTAAGGTGGCAGAATATGTCCGGACACATGGAGGCAAGTGGACTGGCTTGCGCTATGTCACCTATGCCATTGCTTGCCTGGTGATTGTCGCACAACTGGTGGTCAGTACGGCAGCGGTTATTGATACGAGCAGCGGCTACTTCGATGATCGAAGTTTCCAACCATACCCCTACCATAACGATCTCAGTTCCATGCAACATGCGCTCAACAAGGCTGACCAGTTGGCGCAACAGCGTCATCTCAGCAGGGTCTATATCACTACGGACTACGCCACGCAGACGGCACTGCGTTACCTGGCCGAGCAAATGCGAACTCCTACCACGCTCTTCGATGCAGCAAGTTGCCTCGTTCTTCCAAATCCTGCTGATGGTCCTGCGGTGCTCCTGGTTGGACCATACGATGGGTTGACCAAAGCCCTGCTAAACCAGTTCGCTTCAGCCATGCTTGTCGATTCCCCGGTGCGTCTTGGGGGTGCTCCTTACCGGCTTTATGTGGTAACGCCTGTCGCGGTTCAACCCCCCTCCTCAATGGCTTTTACGGGCGATTTACAACTACTCGATACACAAGGACTCAATTACGGCGGCTCGTCGTGGCTGGTTACACGTTGGAGCCTTCTGCGTTCTGAGCAGCCGAGGTATCGAACGACATATAACTATGCCATGACGGCTATCCCCGCTGGTGTCGGCCAGCAGAGTAGCGGGAGCAAGTGTACTTTTACTGCGATACGGGCAGGTGATGAATTGCTAGTTGCCTTTAGCCTGTCCAGAGGTGGTTCCGCTTCTGTCTCGGTAGCGATTAAAGCACAATCTTTCATGACGACGCCGGATAACCCATACTACGGCCCATTTCATCTGGAGACCGATGGCGACCGGCGTACAGCGGCGATAAAGCTACACACAGTGGACGGTAGTGACAGCATTATGTTCCCCAACCAACCTCCTCGAGCCCACTAGCGTATACGAACCTATGCTGCTACAATATGCATAACGATGGAAACGCAGCGAAGGTGAGGTCAACATGCGCTTAATCAGACCAAAACGTGAGTTAATTCCGCGCTGGGAGATGCCAGCAGATCCAGTGAAGGCCGTGTTCTGGTTTATGCACTGGTTGTTGAAGGTGCTTGTACGTTTCTTTTATATAGCTGTGCTGGCGGGAGTGATAACTGAAAGCATCCTCAACGGCATCGTTGGAGGTGTTGTTATCCTCCTGGTTGGCCTGGGTGTATGGGCGGGATTGGCCGCTGTGTTGTTCCTTTTCAATATCGGAACAGGCCTATCGAAGGGAGTTGCAGAAATCAGTCGCATGCAACGGGGCCTTCCGCCGCGTTCTCCCTTCTATAGCTCAGCGGAGCCAGATATAGAAGGCAAGATTGTCGAGGGTACCGTGACCGATTTGGAGGAAGAACGCAGGAAGCGCAGACAAGAAATGTAGGGCTTATCCCAGTGCCATGATTTACTGTCTGAAACATGCTCACTTCACTGCATTTTTCGCCTCCCATAAGCGCCGGGCTTTGTCGTCAGGCGTGGGCACGTAAGACAGTAGAAACCTGCCTACACCTTCAATGCAGTAGCTTCCTAACGCTGCTGGCAGCACCATCGTCTCGCCGCGAGAAAGACGCTCGCTGCCGGTGAGCGAAGTGCCAAAGTGTACATCGACCTCGGCCCCTAGAGAAGAGAGGATAATGCAACTTTTCTCCGTTCTGCCTTCCAAGTAGCCCGGCCTAGCATTTTTCTGACTAAGCGTCATCTCACAAGTGACAAAATACTTGCAGGCCGCCAGGCACCGTTCGTCGTAATCTGGCCCACCTGCTAACTGCACTGGCATCACCTTTACACGAGGTGATACACCATAGTGCGAGACAGCAAGAGATTGTTCTATGTGCAACTGGCGTGGCGCACCGGCGGCGGTGCAACGGCCGTAGTCGTACATGCGGTACGTGATATCTGAGTATTCCTGCAACTCGTAGAGCATCACTCCACGGCCAATAGCGTGAACCGTTCCGGCGGGCAC
>WNFJ01598550.1_pt2 | contig 13017 bp, 9 predicted proteins | sample 5400461 | NCBI WGS metagenome assembly WNFJ01 (sample SAMN13153349, study PRJNA577476) | soil metagenome | isolation source: 115 cm saprolite on Douglas fir-dominated hillslope | place: USA:California | collected 2013-09-17 | reverse complement strand
GAATTCTGCCCCAACCTGGCCCCCAGGCGGCAGGCCTCGGCCAGATGCTCGAGCTTCCATACGTGGGCGCACTTGTACTCAAGCTGCTCCGCTGCCTCCGGCTCAAATCCCGCATGTCCGGCCGCGAACAAGCCCATTCCTTCCGTGCTCAGCACAATGGCCACGCGGCGGAAGGTGCTGGTCTCAGTAATGGAGTGGGCGATTTCATTGCACAGGGAGTTGACCTCGACGCCGGTCAGCAACCGGGACGTAATCCCGGCAAACTTCTGGAGCTGCCGGTTGACTTTGCGTTCGCGTTCGCGGGCCGATTTCAGGAACTCAGACTTGTCCTCCAGCAGGGTGAGGATCATGCCGAAGGCGACGAAGAACTTGGGCGTATTCCATAACTCTGGGTTGATGTGGAGAGCCGGCCATCTTATATCCATCAAGGTGCTCACCGGGAAGACCAGGCCCCACAGCAGGAAGCCGCCGGCGCTGGTAATGACGCCGGGAGACCACCGCCTGTAACGTCTCCAGTAGAGAAACGCGGGGAGCGCGAAGCCCACGCTAAGCATGGCGAGAAAACCGAAGTCGCGGTCGTGGCGCCAGGCGCGCAGGATGGAGATGGTGCCGGCCAGAACGCATATCGGCATCCAGCCCAGGGCCTCCGAAGTCAGCCTTCGGCTGAGCGTCACAACCAACGGTGCGCCATAAAAGATGACCACAAGGCAGATGATGTACAGCCCACGCCAGTCCCGCTCGTAGGCCAGCCCCGCGGTGTAGGCCATCATCGGCAGACCTACCAGCGTGAGCATCACGCTGGTGAGCTTGGTATTCTCAATAAATATTGTCAGCGACGCGATAAAGAACAGCGCGGAAAGGGCGAGGGAGCCCTCGTCGATGATAAAAGTGGCCGGGGTCAGATTGCCGTCGGCTGGCTCAAACAAACCCACAAAGAAGTGGAAGTAAATCAAGACCCAGGCCGCAGTCCACAACTTGAGGCGCGGTGACTTTACATGCCGTCCCAGAGCGACAAAAATCCCCACCAGTACGGCTAGTACGAGGATGGTAGGCAGCTTGTCGAACAAAGTTGCCATCGTTATGGCCACGTCCTGGGGAAATGCCCTGTGAGCCTAACACAGGGACCCCCAAACGACGGAGCGCCGGCCGGACAATGGCTTTGGTAACTTCTTCCCCAAAAGAATTTGTCCTCTGACCGATCATCGCCGCGTGATTTTTTGACCCCGAACCCGCACCGCCACTATACTGCGGTCTTGAGGCGGAATCGTGCTCACGTTCCCTCCTCTTCGCGGGCGGTTAGCTCAGCTGGTTAGAGCGCGTGCCTTACAAGCACGAGGTCGAAGGTTCGAGTCCTTCACCGCCCACCATGCGCGACCTTGTGGTGTTAGCAACCGGCTTCCGAGGAGCATGTATGACCAAAAGATATATCTTCCCGATCATTTTGTTTTCGTCCTTGATGCTCTTGCCCGCCCAGGTCCAAAACACTGGTCCCAGCAAGGTAACCGGCAAACCAACCACCACGGCTGATGGCCTGCAGTACTGGGACATCAAGACCGGCTCGGGCGCAACTGCCGTGTCTGGGAAGAAAGTTAAGGTGCATTACACCGGCTGGCTGACCAGCGGCAAGAAATTCGACAGTTCCGTCGGCAAAGCGCCTTTTGACTTCACTTTGGGCGCTGGCCAGGTGATTAAGGGCTGTGATGAAGGTGTGGCCGGAATGAAGGCGGGAGGTAAACGGCAACTGCGTATTCCGCCGGACTTGGCTTACGGTGCACGCGGCTATCCCGGAGCGATCCCGCCCAACGCAACACTGGTCTTCGATGTTGAATTGATCGCCGTGCAATAGAAGCTGGCCTCTGACGAATCTCTAGAACAGAAACCAAAAGAAGAGCACATTCGACACCAGCATCCCCAGTGCTGCGCAGCCCAACCAGAAGTTCTCAAAGCGGGTATTGGTGGTTCGCATGATCCGGGAATTATTGGACAACATCAGGATGTAGGCGAAGATCGGAACCAAGACGATTCCGGCAAGCACCTGAGACCAATAGAGGACCTTCACGGTGTTCAGGCCAAAGAAGTCAATGGACACCGCCAGAAACACCGTCACGGAAATCATGACGTAAAATAGCCGGGCCTCCCACGGCTCCACGGACAGACCCGACCTCCAGCCGAACGCCTCGGCGACGCTGAAGCAGAGCGAAGCCACCAGAATCGGCAGGGCGATCAGCCCGGAACCGATGATTCCCAGGGAGAACAGGATCGGTCCCAGGAAGCCGAAGGTCCCCAGCGCTTCAGAAGCTGCGCGTGTGGTCATGCTGGCTGGGTCGGGCACCTGAAGTTGGGAGGCCGCGATCATCGCGCAGAGCGAGATCAGGCAGGCAACGGCCGTGCCCGCATGCGACTCGCTCACGTGCGCCTGCGCCAAGCCTTCGGGCAAGCCGCGACGGGAGCTGGTCTGCCAGACGATCACATCCGGCGTAAGCAGCGAGCCGAAAACGGCGACCACACCCATCATGTATGCGGTGTTGGCCTGGATCCTGGGCACGAAGACGCTGTGCGCTAGCGCGGTAAAAGAATCGGTGACGTGGTAGGCGGCTATTACGTAGGCGACCAGAATCAGAGTAAGCGCGCCCAGGGTTTTGGTGGTCTTCTGGTAGCTGCCCAGAATCAGGACGTACCAGATCGCAAAACCGACCAGGGCCAGGAAATAGGACCGGGGAAAGACGGTGATGATGGAAAAGCCGTCGCTGACCGCGACAATGTCGCCGACGATCATGGCGAAATTGACCCCGACAATCAGCAGCGCGACGAAAAGCGCCCTCTTCCTTCCATAATGCTCGCGGATCAGCTCCACCAGCCCCTTCTTGGTTTCGTGCCCGATCCGCGAGGAGACGGCAAAGACGCTGAACAACACGGGGACACACAGCACCACCACCCAACCGAGCGAATAGCCGAAACTCGCTCCAGCAACGGTGGCGGTGAGAACTGCGGCGGGATCAAGGTCGGCCGCGCCCGCGATGATCCCGGGAAGCGCTCCGGCGGCCCAGCCGGTCAGTGACTTGCGCGGGCTGCCGGCATTGGATTCGGAGGGCCCGGCCAGATGAAGCATTCCCATGCCTACTTCAGACTGTCACTCTGCTTAGAAGCGGCATCAGCTCAGGCGGTTGACCCAAACGCGGGAGAAAGAGGATTGCGAATCTAGCGCAGCGAACGCTGCCCTGATGCTCTGTTAAAAGGCTTTGGGAAGTCAGGCCCGTTTGTCAGTTCTTACAATACCGGCGGCCATGACTGGCATTCCTCCACCGTCAGCGGCGTGACGATGGCTCCAATTGTCCTGCTTGCTCCCCTAAAGCGGACGACGGCGTCGCCAGTGGAGCAGAAGCTCTTGGCCCCGCTGGTTCCCCGCTGAACCGGCACAGCCACAACTACATAACCGGTGCACGCCCCATCGGTCCCGCATTCGGCGGTTACGCTGTACTTGTAGCCGCCCTTCGGGCACCACGATCCTGCCGTGCAGCGCGGATTTCCCAACACGCCATCGATCAAGCACGCGTGCTCCGCGGAGGCGTCATTCTCCGGCGAGCAGTTGCCTACTGAACCGGGCCCCAGAGTCGCCAAATCACGAGCATAACCTACAGTAGGGTACTTGGAGGAGTAGACGGCCTGGCTGGTATTCAGCGTGCGAACGGTTGACAACGCCACTCTCTCATTTGCATCGATCCTCGCCCTCAGCAGGCTGGGAATAGCGATGGCCGCGATGATCAAAACGACCGGTACGGCGGCAAAGCTCAAATAGCCCATGATCAGTCCTGCCAGAGCCATGCCGTCGCCTTTGAGACGCCCGAAGCTCTCACGGATACTCTTCCGTGAGACGTGCCCGAGAATGATAGCGGGAATACCGGCCAAAAGTCCCAGAGGAAACATCGCAAGTATGCCGAGAACGAGGCTGCCCACAGCTTTTCCGTCGGTTTCCTGGTGTCCCGTATGAACTCGCGGCTGAGCCAGATTCACCCTCGGCGTCGTCGCCGGCGCAGGCGCCACCGCGGACGACGATGCGGCCAGAGGCGGAGCGATGGATACCGCGGCTCCGCACTTAGGGCAGGCCGGGGTTTTGTCAGGCATAGATGCGCCGCACTTGAAACAGAACATTTAGGTTCCTCCGCCGCGACCGATTGCGTGCAAGCTAACCCAAACAGCATCGGAATATCAACCGACAACTTGTTCCGGGGGTCACGGAAGTCATCTGGAAACCGGCACGAGAAACGGCGGCTGTCCCCGGCCGGCGGAACTTTGGGTTCAATGGTGGGTGCCGGCGGCTGCGACGAAAATCACGACAAGTAGGACAATGAGCAGAAACACGCCCGCCAGACCCACGCTGACCCAACCCATCACTATACCGGCAGTGGCCATGCCTTCACCGGTGAGCCGCCCCGAGCTCGCGCGGATGTTTTCTCGTGACGTCTTGCCCAGAATGATGGCTGGGATACCCGCAAGAATGGAGAAACTAATCAGCGATAGAACGCCGAGCACCAGGCTAATCACGGCTTTGTCATCGGTTTGAGCTGGTGCGAGAACGAACTGCGGTACGGCACCCGCGGGCAAGGCGTAAGCGCCCGGAGCGTTGCCTTGCGCGGGAAGTGGTGGAGCAGCAACCCCGGCCATCACCGGCGTCGGAGTGCCGCAACCGGAGCAGGACTTTGAATCGTCGGCGATGGCCGCGCCGCACTTGAAACAGAACATTGATCTTCGCCCCTCAATTCTCTATTCTCGACGGCCCTAAGTTACTTAATTCAAAGACGGATAGCAATCGCCCTCTTATGCCGCCTGAAGCGCGCCCGGGCCACGGCTTTACAGTCTGAACAGGCCATGTTACGCTGTTTAAGTCACTAAAAGGACAAGATTTAGAGATAGGAGTGCAACCAGTTTCAGTGCTAGCGAGAGAGCAAAAAGCAGACGTCATCAACCGTTTCCGCACGCACCAATCAGATACCGGGAGCCCGGAAGTTCAGATTGCTATCCTGAGCGAGCGTATCGGGGAGCTGACGGAGCACTTCAAGAACCACAAAAAAGACCATGCTTCCCGGCGCGGTCTCCTCATGATGGTCAGCAAGCGTCGCCGCCTGCTGGATTATCTGAAAAAGTACGATACCGAACGTTACAAAGACGTCATCCAGAAACTTGGAATCCGCAAATAATCAATTCATCGGACGTTTTTCACGGAAGATTCAGGCCGTTGGGAACGGTGTCTCTTCCGCCGTATCGTGCTGAAAGGCTCTCGCTCGAAACCGAAAAACTGCTGGTCCCTCCTGGAAAAGAGGAACTCATGAAGCAGACAGCCACCGTTGAACTTGCAGGCGGCAAAACCCTCCACTTAGAAACCGGGCATCTGGCCAAACAAGCGCAAGGCTCGGCTGTAGTCCGGCTCGGCGACAACGTGGTCATCGGCACCGCCTGCTGCGCGCCCGAACCGCGAGAAGGGATCGATTTTTTCCCGCTCACCGTGGATTACCGCGAATATACTTACGCTGGCGGACGCATTCCCGGCGGTTTCATCAAGCGCGAAGGCCGCCCCAGCGAACGCGAAATCCTGACCTGCCGCCAGATTGACCGGCCCATTCGCCCGCTGTTTCCCGAAGGCTTCCGCAATGAGACCCAGGTCATCTCCCTGGTGCTCTCCGCCGACACCGAAAACGATCCCGACGTACTGGCCATCAACGCGGCCTCCTGCGCCCTGACAGTTTCCGATATTCCCTTCCACGGACCCGTAGGCGCGGTGCGCGTCGGCCTGGTAAACGACCAGTTCGTCGTCAATCCCACGTACGCAGAGATGGCGGAGAGCCGGCTGAACATCATGGTGGTGGGCACGGCCGAGGGAATCGTCATGGTCGAGGCCGGCGCCAAAGAGGTTTCGGAAGACCGGGTACTGGAAGCCATCGACTTCGCCCACGAGCAGATCAAAAAGATCTGCGCGGCGATTACGGACCTGGTCCAGCGCGACGGCAAGAAGAAGCGGGAAGTTACGGCTCCCGAGTTCGATCAGGCTTATTACGACGCCCTGAAGAGCAAGGTCGGCGCCGAGCTGGCCGACGCGCTCGACACCGCCAAGCATCCCAAGCTGGAAAGCTACGAAAAGGTCAAGCAGATTAAAGACCGCCTCAAGGCCGAGCTTCCCGAAGACGACGAAGAAGCGGCACAAAAACTCTCTCATTATTACGAAGCCCTCCGCGAGCGGATCTTCCGCGACCAAGTGACGCACAAGCGGCGCCGTCCGGACTCGCGTGAGTTTGACCAAATCCGCCCCATCTCGATCGAAGTAGGCGCGTTGCCGCGCACCCACGGTTCGGCCATCTTCACCCGCGGCGAGACCCAGGCGCTGGTTACCACCACGCTGGGCACGCCGGACGACGCGCAGCGCATTGAGAGATTTGAAGGCGAGACCAAAAAACGCTTCATGCTGCACTACAACTTCCCCCCATTCTCGGTGGGTGAAGTCGGACGCATGACCGGCGTGGGCCGTCGTGAAGTCGGCCACGGAGCGCTGGCCGAGCGCGCCATCTCCGCGGTCCTGCCAAGCGAAGAGAACTGGCCCTACACCATGCGCGTGGTCTCTGACATCCTGGAATCGAACGGCTCTTCTTCCATGGCCACGGTCTGCGGAGCTTCACTCTCGCTGATGGACGCCGGAGTGCCGCTTTCTGCCGCAGTCGCCGGGGTCGCCATGGGCCTGGTGAAAGAGCCGGACTCTTACGCTATTCTCACCGACATCGCCGGAGCCGAAGATCATTACGGCGACATGGACTTCAAAGTGGCCGGCACCAGCCGCGGCATCACCGCGCTGCAAATGGACATCAAGGTCACCGGCATCACCTCGAAGATTATGCACGAGGCGCTGGAGCAGGCACGCCGCGGGCGCATGTTCATTCTGGACAAGATGGAACAGGTCCTCACCGGCGGACGCGAGAGCATTTCTACCTTCGCTCCCCGCATCTACACCTTGCAGATTCCTGTGGATAAGATCCGCGACCTCATCGGCCCCGGCGGCAAGATGATCCGCAGCATCATCGACCAGACCGGCGTCAAGATTGACGTGGACGACAGCGGCAAGGTCAACGTGGCTTCCAACGACGGTCCTTCGGCGCAAAAAGCCATCCAGATGATCAACGATCTCACCGCGGTGCCGGAAATCGGCAAGACCTACCTGGGCAAAGTGGTGCGGATCGCCGAATTCGGCGCATTCGTCGAGATCATCCCCGGCACCGACGGCCTGCTGCACATCAGCGAGATTGCCGAGCACCGCGTCCGGGAAGTCAAAGACGAGCTCAAAGAGGGCGACCAGGTGCTGGTAAAAGTCCTGGGCATCGAAGGCAACCGCATCAAACTCTCGCGCAAGGCGATCTTAAGGGAGCAGCGCACTAAGATGACCCCGGCTCGGCCCGAAGGCGAAGGCGCTCCGGCGGGCGAGGCCGGCGAAGCTGCTGCCCCGCGGGCACAGTCGGAAGAAACCATCACCTTTGAAGGCGGCGGCGATTTCAAAGAGGAAGACGCCGCGGAACCCAACTTCAACCGTGAAGACGCCAACCGCGAAACCGTACACGCCAGCGGCGAACGCCCTGACCGCCCGCGGGGTGGCGGCCGGCCACATGGTGGCGGCGGCGGTGGTGGTGGACGCAGGCATGGAGGACGCGGCGGACGTGGTCGCGGCCCCCGTGACGGTGGTGGTGGTGATCGTGGTCCTCGCGGCGGCGGTGGTGGTGGAGACCGCGGCGGCAGCCACTAAATCCCAGCACCAGAAAGTCTAAGAGCGGGCCCAAACAGCCCGCTCTTTTTGTTGTCAGTACATAATCATTCGACCATTTCCAGCCTGCTAGACTAAAGCGGTTCCAGAGTTGCTGTGTCCCAGCACGACACACGTATCAGGGCACGACTTGAGCGTTTAGGACGGAGCGATCCCGCAAAGCGGGCCTGCGAAGTCGTGCCAAAAAACCGGTGGCCCACCGATTCCACACCGCCGTAGGCTGGCGCACAGCGCAGCGGAGCGCCAACAAAGGAATACACCAACGCTGGAACCGCTCTAGAAACTCAAATTTCATTGAAAGTGTCATCCCGAATGGTCCGTGCGTGAGTGAGCGCGTTCGGGCCCCATTCGCGCCCGTTTGTGGCGCGAATGGGCCGAGCTCGCGAACAGGACCCGAGGGATCGGCTCTGCGGCTCTCAAGTCTTGGCTCGTGCTCTCATCGCATCGTGAACCTGGGTTTCTGCGGAGCCGATTCCTTGTCCCTACTCGCGCGCTGAAGAATTCCGCGCGCTCGCTTCACGGGGCTGCGGAATGACACCTTCCAGAAAGAGGCACCACTGTCCGCACGACCAGCGAAAATGCTCTCGTTTGCAACTTCGCCTCGTGGCGCTTGAACCTTTCTTCGCAGGCAGTCCTGGCTAAGAACTAACTGCTTTCACCCGCTCACCGCTAGGCCGTGGCACTTCTTGTATTTCTTGCCGGAGCCGCAGGGGCACGGATCGTTTCGCCCGACCTTGGCCTGGCCGCGCACGACCTGCTGCGGTGAACTGCTGCCGTTGCCTCCGGCCATGCGCGCCTGCTCCAGCTCGCGCTTCTTGCGGCGCTGGAACTGGGCCTCAATGTCATCCACCGAAGTGGAAGCGCGGCGGCGCGCAGGCGTCGCGGCGTGCTGCTGATCGCCGTCGCCCCCGGCTGCAGCGGCGGTGACGGCCGGAGCCGATGGCGCTTCCATGATCTGCATGTGGAAGAGGTAGCGCGCGGTGTCTTCCTGGAAACGCTGCATCATGGACTCAAACATGTCAAACGATTCGCGCTTGTATTCCACCAGCGGATCGTGCTGGCCGTAGCCGCGCAGCCCGATGCCTTCCTTGAGGTGGTCCATGTTGAGCAGATGGTCTTTCCACTGCGTATCCAGCACGCTGAGCATGATCATGCGCTCGTGGTAGCGCATGGCATCGGGGCCGAGCTGCTTTTCCTTGGCATCGTACAGGGCTTGCAGTTTTTCGAAGATCGCGTCGCCCAGTTCCTGGCGGTTAAGCTGGCTGGCGTCAATTCCCTGCCTGGGCATGTCCAGCCCAAAATTGTCCAGGACGTGTTTTTGCAGGCCTTCCACGTCCCATTGATCGGCGTGGATGTTGCGCGGAGCAAAGCGGTCCAGCGCTTCGGAAACCATGCCGGCGACGTAATCATCCAGAATCAGCTCTTTCTGATCCACACCGGAAAGCAACTCGCGGCGCGCTGCTTGTTCATCACGTCGTCGTACTCGAGCAGATGCTTGCGCACGTCGAAGTTGCGCACCTCGACCTTGCGCTGCGCGCGCTCGATCGCGCCCGACAGCATGCGCGCCTCGATCGCCTCGCCTTCCTGCATGCCCAGCCGCTTCATCAGACCGGAGATGCGGTCGGAGCCGAAGATGCGCAGCAGGTCGTCCTCGAGCGAGAGATAGAAGCGCGACGAGCCGGGATCGCCCTGGCGTCCGGCGCGACCGCGGAGCTGGTTATCAATGCGCCTGGCCTCGTGCCGCTCCGTGCCCAGAATGTGCAGGCCGCTGGTGGCGACTACCTTTTCATGCTCCACATCCGTCTCTTTCTTATACTTGTTGTAAATCTCGTTCCATTTGTCGGCGGGGCACTGATATTCGATCCCGTTGTAGTAGAAGACGATGGCCTGCGAGGTATCCTGCTCCAGCGCAACTTCGCCGCCCGCGGTGCGCAACTGCTGCGCGATCCCCTTCTTCACCGTCTCCTGGCGGGCCATGAACTCGGGATTGCCGCCCAGCAGAATGTCCGTGCCGCGGCCGGCCATGTTGGTGGCGATGGTCACCTGGTTGAGCCGGCCGGCCTGGGCCACGATTTCGGCTTCTTTTTCGTGGAACTTGGCGTTCAGCACCACGTGCTTCACGCCTTTTTTCTTCAGCAGATCGGACAGCCGCTCCGATTTCTCGATCGACGTGGTGCCGACCAGCACCGGCCGCCCTTCCTCGGCGATCTTCTGAATTTCATCGGCCGCGGCGAAATATTTTTCTTTCTCCGTGCGATACACAGTGTCCGGATTCTCCACCCGCAGCAGCGTCCGGTTGGTGGGAATCACGGTCACTTGCAGCTTGTAAATCTTATCGAACTCGGCAGCCTCGGTTTCCGCGGTTCCCGTCATGCCGGCGAGCTTTTTGTACATGCGGAAGTAGTTCTGGAAGGTGATGGTGGCCAGCGTCTGGTTTTCACGCTCGATCTTCACGCCTTCCTTGGCTTCAATGGCCTGGTGCAGGCCGTCAGACCAGCGGCGTCCCGGCATCATGCGCCCGGTAAACTCGTCGACGATGATGATCTCGCCGTCCTTGATCACGTACTCCACGTCTTTGCGGTAGAGCGCGTGGGCTTTGACGGCGGTCTCCACGTGGTGCTTCAGCGCCCAGTTTTCCGGGTCGGCTATGTTGCCGATCCCCAGCAGCCGTTCCACCTTCTCAAAACCCTCATCGGTCACGGTGATGGCCTTGTGCTTCTCGTCCACCACGTAATCGCCGGTGTAGATTTTGGGCTCGCCCGGCGGGACCTCGATCTCCTCGCCCTTCGTGAGTTGGGGAATGATGCGGTTCACGCGCTCGTACTTGTCGGTGGATTCCTCGCTGGCGCCGGAGATGATCAGCGGCGTGCGGGCTTCGTCAATCAGGATCGAGTCCACTTCGTCCACGATGGCGTAGCTGTGCCCGCGCTGCACGCAGTCCTTCACGTCAAACTTCATGTTGTCACGCAGGTAATCAAAGCCGAATTCGTTGTTGGTGCCGTAGGTCACATCGGCGGCGTAGGCTTCTCGGCGCTCGTCGTCGTCCAGATCGTGCACGATCACGCCCACGCTCAACCCCAGGAAGCGGTAGAGCTTGCCCATCCACTCCGAGTCGCGCTTGGCCAGGTAGTCGTTGACGGTCACCACGTGCACGCCGTCGCCGGAAAGCGCGTTGAGGTAAACCGGCAGAGTGGCAACCAGCGTTTTGCCTTCGCCAGTCTTCATCTCGGCGATCTTGCCCTGATGCAGCACCATGCCGCCGATCAACTGCACGTCGAAATGGCGCATGTTCAGTACGCGCCGGCCGGCCTCGCGGGCAACCGCAAAGGCCTCAGGCAGGATTTCATTCAGGACTTCGTTTCGCGCTTCCAGGCGACGCTTGGTCAGCTCCTCCATCTGCCCGCGAAGCTGCTCGTCGGGAGCGCTCTGCATTTCCGCGGTCACGCGGGCGATCTCCGCCTCGGCTTCCTGCAGCCGTTCCTTGATGCGGACACGGAACTCGCCCGTCTTGGCGCGGAGTTGCTCATCCGTGAGCTGCTGCATTTGCGGCTCGAGCGCGTTGATGGCATCCACCTGCGGACGCATCCGCTTCAGGTCACGTTCGTTTTGGGTGCCAAAAACCTTGGCCAGTGCTTTCCCGATCAATTCTGGTTTCCTCTTGCTCTGCCCTTCTCTGGGATTCTGGACTCCAGTGTTGCGGTTCCAGCTTAGATGGAAGGCATCAAAATAAAGCCTAACACATTGGATGCGGCGGGGTTAGGGATGGATCGGGTGATCGGGTGATCCGGTGATCGGGTGATCTGAACCAGATTGAGCGCCCGATTTTCGTTTCGCGACTCCAGCTTTCGCCTGGGATCGTTTTGACATCCCCGGCTGTGCTTCAGCCCTGCAAATCCGTCATTAGAACTGCGTCTTCAGATCGCCAGATCACCCGATCACCCGATCACCCGATTTCTTTCATCTTCCATGCCATCTGCCGCAACATACCTAGCCAGATTTCAGCATCCGCAGCCGAGAGATCGAGCCGCCGAACCATGCGCCGTATTTTCTCATTGGCGGAGGCCAGGCGGCGGGCGTCATTGTTTGGGCCACCCAAGTAGCCGCTCAAGAGCAGCGCCTCTAATAATAAGGTTGTGATCCGCTCCAGCTCACCCGCGCTCGCGGGCTTCACCTTCTGCGCGGGCTTCGCCGGCTTGCCGTCGCGGGCCAGTTCGTAAAGGCAGACTGCCACCGCTTGCCCCAGGTTCATTGATCCGTGCTCTTCACGGGTGGGGATCCTTAAGAGCCAATGGCAATGGCTGAGGTCTTCATTCGCGAGGCCGCGCTTCTCCGAACCAAAGAGAATCGCCACGCGGCCCGACCTGAGCTGTTTGCGGATGATCTCTGTGCCCTGGTCGACCCGCCGCAGCGGGTGCTGCAGCTCCCGCCGTGCCGCCGAGGTGGTGCCCACCACAAGGGCGCAATCGGCCACGGCTTCGGCGACACTCGTGTACTCGCGCGCCGAGGACAGGACTTCCGACGCGCCCACCGCAGACCGCGCCTCGCGAAACGACGCTTCGTAGGGATTCACCAGGCGCAGATCCATGAAGCCAAAGTTGCTCATGGCCCGCGCCACCGCCCCGATATTGAGAGGATTGCGCGTGTTGACCAGGACAACGGAGAGACGGTCGGATTCAGCGGAATCGGGCAAGAAGGATTATTCTAGCTGTTTGCCGGTCTCAATTCCGAAGCTGGGGCTGGTGGATTGAGGGGTGTCCCGCAGTAAGCGCAGCGCTTCCAGCCGGGCTCAACCGATCGCTTGCACGCGGGACAGGCGGTGGAAAGGCCGGCGCCACACTGCGGGCAGAAGGCAAAACCAGAACGTGCCTGCGCCCCGCACTTCGCGCACCGCACCAGCAGCGGGTCGCGGAGGATGAAGTACAAGATGATGCCAATGCTGTTGGGAATAAAGATGGCCAGCAGGGTCCACAGCACGTAGCGCATGCCGCGCCGCCGGGCATCTGCGTTGATGTAACCGATCAGCAGCACAAACACGGCAACCAGAAGTCCCGGCCAGATCGAAAAAGCTATCTGGCCTGCTTCCGGCCAGCGGCTAAGCTTGGGATCATGGGGGATGGCTACAATAAACAGACACACAAACAGTCCCACCGCTGCCAGCGCAGCGATAATCCAAGCGGCGGGCGAAATGATGCGGATTTCATCAGAGAACCGGTTCATACCGT
>WNFJ01133252.1_pt1 | contig 13018 bp, 6 predicted proteins | sample 5400461 | NCBI WGS metagenome assembly WNFJ01 (sample SAMN13153349, study PRJNA577476) | soil metagenome | isolation source: 115 cm saprolite on Douglas fir-dominated hillslope | place: USA:California | collected 2013-09-17 | reverse complement strand
GCGAAAGACGTTGGGGTGAATCAGCTTGTGTTTATGAAAGAAGGCACAGGAGTCATCCGCACCATGAGCTTTGAGAAAAAGCAGGCACGGTAGCGAAACCTCCAGGAGCGGGCCCCTTCCTCGGACGAGGGCGGCCACACGTTCCAAATCTTATTTCACGGTGGCAATTAGCACTGCGAATGGGGCTAGTTTTATTTCGTCCAGCGATAGATCCAAACTTACTTGTGGTGCAGCTAGAAGTACGTGCGCCGAGGTTCCCAGTACTCCGAAACCCTTCAGCTTGAACATTACTGTCCGCGGCTCTGCACTCATGTTGAGGGCGACCAGTACAGAATCGGTGCCCTCCGGGCGCTTGCGCAGATAACTCAACACATTCGGATCATCGCGGTTCACTGCAACGTATCCGCCATCCCGCAGCGCCGGCAGGTCGCGCCGAAGGCTGATGACATGCTTATAGAAATTCAAAATCGAATCGGGATCGTTCGCTTCAGTTACCACGTTGTACTGGGCCGCTCTGGACGGCACTGGGAGCCACGTTTTCGCTGCCGTGCTGAACCCCGCATTCTGGGCGCCATCCCACTGCATCGGCGTGCGCTCGCCATCACGGCCCTTGTCTTTTGGCCAACCTGTTCTGCCAACCGGGTCCTTGACGTCGTCCTTGCGAGTCGGAACCGTTGTGCGCATGCCGAGTTCCTCGCCGTAATACATCTGCGGTGTAGCGCGTGTGGTTAGCAGGAGAGCGGCCATGAGCTTCGCAATCTGATCGTTGTGGACACCGTCGCCGTAGCGGTCCCAGGTGCGTACCTGGTCGTGATTACTGAAAAAGAAATATGGCTGACCGTCGAGTGGATTGAATTCCACTTCGTCAAGCAGTTTGCGGAACTCTGGTGCGGACAGCTTGTTGACATCGGCAATTTTGAAATCCATTGGAAGCTGCACTTCGTCGTTGTTCACGCCGTACATCTTCACAAGATCCTGAATGGTCGGTTCGTCGGCTTCGCTGATCAGGACTGGATCGCCGGGATAGGTGTCCACCAACTTGCGTATCTCTCGAAGAACATCGTGTACCTCCGGCAGGTCATCGGTGTACTTGTGCTTGATGTTGGGATCGCCATACGCGTTCTTGCCTGGAAGTATTGGATCATCGTGCAGGTTGGGATCTTCAAACAAACGGGAAACAGCATCCATGCGAAAGCCCGCCGCGCCACGATCGAGCCAGAAACGCAGAACGTCATACATTGCTTTGCGCACTTCAGGATTGCGCCAGTTCAGGTCCGGCTGCTGCACGTAAAAGTAGTGGTAGCACCACTGGCGGGTTTTAGCGTCGAAGGTCCATGCAGAGTGGCCAAACCAAGACTCCCAGTTATTCGGCGGCTTGCCTGGTCCTTTACCATCGCGCCAGATGTACCAATCGCGCTTCTGGTTAGTGCGAGAAGAGCGTGATGCCAAAAACCACTTGTTCTGGTCCGAGGTGTGGTTCGGAACGTAGTCCATAATGATGCGGATGTTCCGTTTCTTCGCCTCGCTCACCAGCTGGTCAAAGTCCTCCATCGTACCGTATTGCGGATCAATGGCCGTGTAATCCGAAATGTCGTAACCGAAATCCAACCTGCGGCGACGGGTACATCGGCGTAATCCAGATCGCGTCGACGCCGAGATCTTTCAGATAATCAAGCCGTGAAGTGATGCCGTTGATATCGCCAATGCCATCACCATTCGAATCCTGGAAGCTGCGGGGGTAGATTTCATAGATCACAGCATGCTTCCACCACGGGTTGGCGGATGGTTGTGATGCTTGCTGCACGGGCGCTATCTGGCTTGGTTGTTGTGCGCCAAGTGGCGCGACCGTCAGACAAGCCAGCAGCATCAACCACAAGCGAGACCTGAGGCAATTCATGGAGTCTCCACCCGCATCAATATTTTCGAAGTACAACCACACAGCAAATGCAGCATATTACTTTCAGACCCGTACGAAGCAAAGCGATTTCTTGTGATTTAAGGTTTTTTCGCCGACACTGCAATGCCTGTTCCTTCCTTCAAGTCGTGAATAGCGTTCACCAGAAGCTTCTCGAAACGCTCCACCAGGCCGGTCGGCCATCGGACTTGTACGAAATCAATCTTGTCCGCCGCTCCCAGGCCAAAATGGACGCGCATGTCGCTATTCGATGAGTAGCTGGAGCCACTGCGGACTTCGTCCTCGCGTACGCGTCCCCCGGCTTGCAAGCTGATGCGCGCGCCAATGCCGTCGCGATTAGATTTTGTGCCGATGGTGCGGAACGCGATCCAGTGATTAGGAGATTTGATCGGATTTACCAAAAGGCTAGGGTGAGCGTTCATGTTGCTGATCACCGCCGATAGGCGCCCGTCATTCCATAGGTCGCCGACAGCCAGTCCGCGAGCGGATGTTGCCGCGGTGATTGCGGAACCGGCGTTTGCGGAAATGTCAGTGAAGGTCCCGTTCCCGTTGTTGTGATATAGGATCTTCGGCTCCTGATAGCTGCTTCCTAGGTGCTGTTTGTCGACTTCGGGATAGACATGTCCGTTCACGAGCAGAAGATCGGGCCAACCGTCATTATCGAAATCCAGGAACATCGTGCCCCAGCCAAGGTACTGAGTATGGAGCCCCAGTCCGGCGGCGAAGGTTACGTCATCGAATGTGCCATTCCCGTTGTTGCGATAGAGCGTGGAAGTGTCGTCCGAAAAGTTCGTGCGAAAGATGTCCAGCTTGCCATCACCGTTGAAGTCGGCCACGGTGCTGCCCATGCCGGCTTGCGCGCGCCCGTCTTCGTTGAACGCCGCTCCGGCGACTATAGCCACGTCCGTGAATGTGCCGTCACGGTTGTTGTGATACAGAATGCTGGGCGTGCTGTCGCAAGCGATGTAGATGTCGGGCCAACCATCGTCATCATAATCGAGCGTCGAGACGCTGAATGCGTAATGCCCGGCGGCTTGGTCAATGTGCGATTTCGCGGTTACGTCCTCAAACTTTCCGACACCCAGATTGTGATACAGAATGTTTTTCGCCCCCGGCAGCCCTTGCGGCCCGCACATTACCGGCACCCCTTTCCAGATGCAAGAAGCCCGCTCGCCCGGCGCCGGCGCTGTTGAGAGATCGAAATCCACGTAGTTGGCGACCACGAGATCGAGCAGTCCGTCGCGATCATAATCCACGAAGGCACAGCCTGTTCCCCAGGCCTTGCCCGAGCCCGCAACGCCGGCCTGATCGCCAACCTCGCGGAACATCCCGTGCTCATTGTGGTAGAGACGGTTCTTCCCGTAATACGTGACGTAGAGGTCTTCCCAGCCGTCGTTGTCGTAGTCGCCAATGCAGACACCCTGGCCCCACCCGGTGGCGGCGAGTCCCGCCTTCACAGTTACATCGGTGAAGGTGCCGTCGTGGTTGTTGCGATAGAGATGGTTGGTGGGAGCTTTCCCCGCCGGGAATCCTTCGAGCGTGGTGCCGTTGACGATGAAAATATCCGGCCAGCCGTCGTTGTCGTAATCGAAAATGGCAACGCCGGTGCCAGTGGTCTCGATGATGTACTTCTTGGTGTCCACACCGCCGAACACGTTCATCATCGTGAGCCCGGCCTTCTCTGCGACATCTTCGAAATCCGCCAGCCGGGGTTGGTCTGCTCGCGCGGTGGACAGGAACGCGAGGCAGCCGAGAACGGGAGTCATCACCCGGCCGGTGCAAAGGTTGTAGAGATGATGAAGGAAAAATCGCATCCCACCTGGAAGATACTACAAGCCGGCGGCACTGCGCGTGGCCCGCTGCCCTTGCGCATCGCGGAATCTGGCAATAGTAGTATGGGAGTGGAAACGTAGCCATGCCATCGAGTTCTCGACTTCCGGCGCCGCTCATTACGGCGGTTTGCATCGCGGTTCTAGGCGTGGCGTCAGTGCTATACGCTCAAACTCCAGCATCGCAGCCACAGCAGGGCCGCGCTAAATCTCTTTATGCACAAGGGATGCTGGCGTTGCAGAAGGGTAACCTGCCCGATGCTCGTAGAGCTTTCGAACAACTGGTTCGCATTGCCCCGCGCAGTCCGGAGGGGCACAATTCGCTCGGATGGGTGCTTCTCAATCAGGGCGAGGTTGATTCCGCCATCGCGCAGTTCCATTCTGCTATTCGCATTAAGCCCGAATTCCCCCAGGCCCACTTGAATCTCGCCAACGCGCTGGCTCAGCATCGCGACTTTGCAGAAGCCGAGACCGAGGCCCGCGAGTCGGTTCGTTTGGCGCCTAGGGATTCGGAAACGCATCGCACCTTGGGGCGCGTGCTGAGTTTCCGCGGTGATTTGCAAAACGCGCTGAGCGAGCTACAAGCGGCCATTGCCCTAGAGGCGCAGCGCCCCGACTTGCACGACGAGTTGGGTTCGCTCTTGGCGCAAGCTTCCCGAATGGAGGAAGCCGCAGATCAGTTCTCCGAGGCGCTGCGCCTACAGCCGGATTTTCCAGCCGCAGAGTTACATCTGGGTGTGGTGCGCTGGCAGCAAAAAACGCTGTCACCGGCTCACGATCTGCTGGCGAAGGCATCGCAAGCGGTCCCCCAGAATGCCCCAGCGCATTATTACTTCGGGCGGGTACTGGAAGACGAGCATCAGCCCGAGCAGGCAATTGAGGAACTGAAGACAGCAACCGCTCTGCAACCAGATTTTGCTGATGCTCAGGAGCGTCTCGGGCTGTTGCTACAGCGCAACAATAACGCCGAAGGAGCAGTAGCGGCATTCCGCCGGGTTGTGCAGCTTCGGCCGCAGGATGCGGATGCACATAACAATCTCGCGCTAGCATTGATTCAGTCGGGAAACGCGGCGGATTCCATCCCAGAATTCGAATCGGCGATCCGCATCCGGCCTGATGACTCTAGTTACATCGAGAACCTTGGCACCGCGTATCTGCAAAAAGCAGATTTCGATTCCGCCATGAGTCAGTTCCAGAGTGCTCTGAAAATTGCCCCGCAAGACGCGACTGCGCACTACGATCTCGGGCTTGCTTTGAAGTTGAAGGACCGGCTCGGGGATGCGCTCGTGGAATTCCAGAAAGCCGCTGAACTCGCGCCAAGCCAGCCGGATATCCATTACACACTCGGAGTCACGCTTTGGCAGAAAGGAGATTTCGGCGAAGCCGAAAAGGAGTTGCGCGCCGCCACAGAGGCGAAACCGGATTATGCTGAGGCCTACTACACGCTAGGAACAGTCCTGAAACAGGATGGGAAGGTCGAGGATGCCGCGGCAGCCCTGCGCAAGGCGATTTCGATTGATCCAGGTCTGGTGGGGGCGCACACAACGCTAGCTGCAATACTGCGGCAGTTAGGCGACAGCGCTGCGGCAGATGCGGAGAGCCATCGCGCCCAGGAATTGTTCAAACAGTCCAACAGCCGGCAAGCGGCCACGTTCAATACCAACTCCGGAAGCAGGCTTCTGCAGGCAGGAGACTTGGACGGCGCCATCTCCCAATTTCGCTCTGCGATCAATCTGGAGCCAAACTATGCACCCGCTCATCAGCGTCTGGCGGAAGCGCTCCAACGCAAGGGAGAAAAAGCGGAAGCGGAAGAGGAATTTCGCAAGGCCGGAGAACTCACCCACCCCAAACCGTGAGTGCACTGGAACTTCAGTTCCCGAAGACTTTTCACCGACCACTGGTTTTTTACTGCGCTACTTTTCGCAACGCTACCAGTTCGCTTCCGACCGGAACTCCGCGGGCTACTTTCACGCGAATCACTGCTTCGAACGGTTTCAGTTCACCCGAGTTCGAAACGGAAAGCCGCAATAGCAGCTGTTCAACGGAATCTTGCTGGCAGACATATTCAACGGCGGCTTGTGTGCCGATGGTCGTGGCTCCCGCCAGAATCAGGACTGAGTGTGCAGGATTCAATCCTCGCTTTAGCGCTATGACCGAATAGTCTTCGGTCAGGGTTTGGTCAGGCGGAGACGGAAGAAACTCCTTCGGCTCGCCCGATTCCGGATGAGAATTGATGATCTCCATGGTGCCCATGCGCGGCCCAGAAGTGATCTGTTTGAAGGTGAATTCCTGGGTGTTTGGTAAGTCCAAGAGCGTCAGATTCTCCGAAGGCGAGCCAATAAAAATGAGATCGTTGTTCTTGGCGTCATCGAAGGAAAACAAGCTACCGCGCTTGACGCGAATTTGTTGATGAAGTGTTGCGAAAACATTATCGAGAGCGTGCACGGCCAGCACTTCGCCGACTCCGGTGTAGTGATCCAGGATCATGGCGCCGGAATCCCTGGCGCGATTGTAGTAGCGCATGCCAGTGTACGGCCGCCCCACGAACGCTCCGTTGCTGAAGATTACCCAGGGTTCTTCGGGGCCGACAGTGAATGGTTGCCAAAAAACCCGGAAAGCAGCGGGCGCACGTTCTCCGGCGCTCGCCGCTCCACTTGCGTTCGGGTTTCGGGTGAGCAGCAACCCTGCAATCACGATGATTGCAACCGCCAGGAGCGTCGCGAGCGCAATTAGAAGCAAAGAATGTTTGCTTGATTCACCCGTGCGCCCGCCTTGCGCGATTTCCCTGGCTCCATGCAAAATCGTTTTGGGCGCCGCTGAAGCGTAATGGAAGGCCAAAGTGTAAGTTCCCTTTGGCAGCTCCACCACAATAGGATCCTCAGCGCCCTCAGAAACGTAATACTCAGACAGTTTGGAGCGTAGCCGCCCCGCCTGCACGCGAACCAGAGAATCCAGATGCGGATCGAAATCCGCAGGGCGCCCGAAGATCTCAGTCGCGATCTGATATTCCTTGAGCGCAATCCCCGGATGCTTCAGCGCGTGGTCGGCCAGATAGCGCACCAGCTTGCAAAGCGACTCCGAGCCGTGGAGAGTGTGGCTGTTTACCAGCCTCTCAACCTCGACGAGGCACATCTCCATGTCGGTTACGTGACCTGTCACACTCACTTAACAGAGGGTAACAGAGTGTTTTTGCGTCTTGCAAGACAGCCACTTAGGAAGAAGTAACCGTAACAAACCCACTGAGACTTACAAATTCTTCAGAACGGAATCATGCTACGGCGCCGCAGAAGAAGGCCGAATTGTTGTTTTGTGCAGTTCGGCAAGTCTGTTTGTGCGCCGGAACTAATCGAGTTCGATTGTTCGTTTTTGATTGAGGGTAGGACTGCGTCCGCCGCAACACTTTCGCATGCGCAGACAGACGCGCAAGAACGTTATTGTTGAGCGCTGCGCGAGTTTTGGAGTTCTTGAATTTTGTAGAAATGCAGATTGAAAAAATTCCAATTGTAGTAGATGTGTACTTGGTCACGACTGAAGTCGGCAATGATTGCAACGTTTTCTGAGCGCGAGAATTTCGGAACTAAAACTGCAGTGCGTGAAAGCAGCCTCATTCGTGGCGGCTCAAAAACAACGGAAATCCAAAATAGGTAATTGATTGGGCGTTCGGCCCGGTGTTCGCAATGCCCAGGAGGAATCAATGAAAAGGCTAGGGCTCTTAAGCGGGTTGCTGGTTGCGGGACTTCTCTTGTTTAACGTTTCGACGCCACGAGCAAATGCTCAGGCAGTCTTTGGCAACATCCTCGGCACCGTCACCGATCCGCAAGGCGCGGCTGTTGTAGGGGCGAAGGTCACTGTTACCGATCAGAACAAGGGGACAACGCAAGAAACCACCACGAACGAGAGTGGAAATTACTCCGTGACGCACTTGATTCCCGACGCGTACAGCATAAAGGTCGAGGCGCAAGGATTTAAATCGTCCGAGCAAAAAGACGTGACGGTATCGGCGGATACGGGCGCCAGAGTTGACCTGACCCTCCAGTTAGGAGCGGCATCAGAATCAGTCGAAGTGACCGCCGAAGCCCCCCAGCTCAAGACCGACCGCGCCGACGTAGCCACGACTTTTAACGAGAGATACGTGGAGGATTTGCCGATCATCAACCGAAACTTTACTCAGATCGAGTTGCTTTCCCCGGGCGCGCAATATTTGGGTTGGGGCCACGCGGCTACGGAAAACCCGCAGGGTAGCCAGCAGATCATGGTGAACGGCCAACATTTCAGCGGTACCGGTTACGAACTGGACGGTACGGACAACCAGGATCCTATCTTGGGGATCATCGTTGTTAATCCAAACATCGATGCGATCACAGAAACGAAGATTACTACCGCCGACTACGACGCTGAGTTCGGCAAAGCCGTTGCTGGCCTTGTGACTGTCCAAACCAAGTCCGGCAGCAACACCCTACATGGCGGCGCTTTCTGGTTCCGCCGCACTGACGCGACCGAGGCAAAAGATCCCTTTAACCAATTCAGCGTAAATCCTGCCACTGGAAAAATCTTGCCGCAGGACAGGTGGAACCAGTTCGGCGGGACCATCGGTGGTCCCATCATCAAAGATAAGCTGTTTTTCTTCGGCGACTACCAGGGAACGCGGCAGGCTAGCGGCGCTTCGTATAAATTAACACTCCCGACCCAGCAAGTGCTGAGTTCGTGTGCTGGCGCTGGCGATGGCAGCGGATTTTGCAAGCTGAATCAGTACGTGCCATTCATCGGAAATGGCCTAGCGGGGGATCCCTCGACCTTGATCTATGACCCGGGCACCAGCAGCCCTTTAACCGATCCTAACGGCTCCAGTCGTGTAGCGTTCTGCGGACCGGCGGGTTGTGCGACTCAGCCGAACTGGATTCCGATGACCGCTGCTGCCGCCACTTCTGTGGGGCATCCTGCGACCAGCGTGGTCTCACCAATTGCTTCCAGTATCCTGGCCTTACTACCTCCGCCAACTGATCTGACCGCCATCACTAATAATTTTAGTGCATCTGGCAGTGGACCCTATAAACAAGATAGCTTTGACACTCGCATCGACTTCAACGCCAGTCAAACACTTCAGGTGTTCGGGCGGTTTAGTTTGGCGTACTTCTCGTTGTCCGGTAAGGGTCTCCTCGGGCCCTTGGGCGGAGTGGGTACAGGCCAACTCGGCTTGGCAGGCAGTGCTGTCACCCACAATTACAGCCTCGCCTCCGGGTTTACCAAGACGCTCAGCTCTTCGTTGCTGACCGATTTCCGCTTCGGCTATTTCAAGTACAATCCGAAGACTCACAAGCCGGATGAGGGCAAAGCTGCGGCAACGGCTCTTGGTCTTCCCGGACTAAACATGGGCGATGTTTTTACTTCCGGCCTGCCCTTTTTCGACGGTTTGGGCCCCGCCATAAACGCTGGGAATGATCAAGCTACTTTCGCGATGGGCGAAGGCTTGAACGTAGCGCGCTGCAACTGTCCGCTAATTGAGAATGAGCAGCAGTTTCAGTTTGTGAACAACTGGACCAAGATGCATGGGAACCACCAGTTCAAGTTCGGCGGAGACCTTCGCTACGCCGAGAACCTGCGCGTGCCCAGCGATGCAAACCGCACGGGCGAAATACACTTTACGGTGTCGAACCAGGGAACGCAAAGCGGCGTCACCTCCAAAGGGGGTGTTGGGGGATCTGGCTTCGCGAACTTCCTTCTTGGTTCTCCGAACCACTTTGACCGCTTTGTCAGCAGCAGCACAAGTGCAGCGGAGCGGCAAAAGCGCTTCTTCTTCTACGGGCAAGACACCTACAGAATAACTCCCAAATTAACTCTGAACTACGGTTTACGTTGGGAGATTTACTTCCCCGAGCGCGTCAACGCCAAAGGGAACGGCGGCTTTGCGAATCCGGTGGAAGGCATTATACGCATTGCAGGCTATGGGAAATACGGTTTGAACGGTAACATTGACAACAGTTGGAAGGCGTTCGCTCCGCGCGTCGGCTTTGCCTATCAAGTCACACCGAAGACTGTGGTACGCATGGGATACGGTCGTAGTTTCGATATGGGTGTGTTCGGTTCCAACTTCGGTCATGCTGTAACTCAGAACTTGCCCGTCTTGGCTAACCAGCAGGTATTTCCGGACAATAACACTGTGAATAACGGCTTGGTAACTACTGACAACAACGCTTTCTGGGGCGCCTTCACTCTGGCGCAAGGACCGCCTGCATATCCATTTCCGCCTATTCCGACGAATGGCATATTGCCGCTCGGTGGCCCTGCGAACAACGTCCAGCCGCGAATGCGCCCAACCTTCCAGCGATTGCCCACTCTGGACGCTTGGAATGCCACCGTGCAGAGGCAACTAACCAATACTATGAGCCTAGAAGTCGGATACGTAGCTAACAAAGGCACACATGTCTTCGCAGGCAACGGTCCGTCTTATGACCTGAACCAGGTTCCGTACGGGCCGGGTTCGGCAATTGTAACGACCGCAGGTGTCGCTCCAAGTTTCACGGCAGTCACGCCTCCGGATCAGCGACGGCCTTTCTTTAACAAGTTCACCTATCCAGGGTTCATTGATCCCAATACCGGCCTCACCATGGTGTGCTGCACGGATGGAATCATGGGCAACTTCTTTGGCAACGATGGCAATGCCCACTACAACTCATTACAGGTTAAGTTCGACAAGCGCTTCTCGCAGGGCTTGCAGTTCATGTCCAGCTACACGTTCTCGCACGCCACAAACCAGAGCGTCGACGACGGCTCGCTCTATTCCGTCGACAAGCCCCAAAGCACGGGGCCAGACGATTTCAATCGCAATCACGTGTTTATCTGGAATGGCGTTTACCAGTTGCCTTTCGGAAAGGGCAAACAGTTCGCCGGTGGTGTTGGGCGGGCCATGAACCTGATCGTCGGTGGCTGGCAGCTCGGTAATACGGTCATCTGGAGTAGCGGGCTTCCTTGGACAGCGACTTCGGGCAATTGCGGTCTGATCAGCGATACAGGACCTTGCCGCCCAGACTTCCACGGCTCGTTTCATGTCGGTGCCGGATCGTTTGATAAAGCTACCCACCAAGTCACTTACTTTACTCCGGTGGCTCCATTGACTTACGACCCTGCCTCGCTGACGGTTGGGACGGACACTTGCAGCCTGCCTCGGCCGACTTCGGGCCCGTTCTCCCTGGCGGCGTGCAGCAGCGGCGGCAATGTTGGGCGCAACAGCTTCCGTGGACCGGGTGCGATCACGGACAATTTGTCATTGTCCAAGACCTTCTCGATCACAGAACGTTTCTACACTGAATTCCGCATGGACACCTACAACCTGTTCAATCACCCGAACTTGGCGAACCCGAATAACTGCATCGATTGCAGCGGCAACTCCGGGAAAATTACCGGTCTGGCAGGTTCCACCAGCGGTATTTCCAACAACGGCATGCGGTATCTGCAGTTCGGGCTAAAAGTTGGGTTCTGATGTAGATAGGGCAATCTTAAAGGGGAGTCCTTGCGACTCCCTTTTTTTGTGCCCTGAAGGCGACTAGCGTAAATTTGTCTAAGATTGTCTTCGTAGAAGGTTGCACAAGCGGACACTAGCTTCTTTATTGGGTCTGCGAGCCAAAGGAATGATTTTCTTCCGAACATCCCTATTGTTACTGGCGATGTCCGCCACTCTGGTCGCGCAGTTGCCGCCGGAGACTTCTTCTTCCTCCCAGCTCGCCGGTACGGACTTCTCTCACGCGCGCCTACTCCTCGACCAAGGTAAGTACGACGAAGCTATCGCCGAACTGAAGCAGCTTTCCGCGACCCAACCCCGTCTGAAAGGTATGTCCCACGAATTGGGAATGGCGTATTACAAGAAAGGCGATTACTTCCACGCCGCTGAGTCCTTCAAACAAGCATTGCAGCAAGACTCCCAAGACAACGAAGCCACCCAAATGCTAGGCCTTTCCTATTACCTGAGCGGCAAGCCGGCGGATGCCATTCCTTTTTTGGAGAAGGTGCAAAACTGGTATCCGCGCGCCAACGTGGATGCCTCGTACATTCTCGGCCAATGCTATATCCAGACCAAAGACTATCCGCACGCGCGCCAGGCTTTCGCGAAGATGTTTGACCTGCCGGCGGATTCCGCTGCCAGCTATCTGCTGACTGCGCGTATGCTCTTCCGCCAGGAGTTCGAGCCGGTGGCCCTGGAGTACGCACAGAAAGCTGTCGCACTCGATCCCAAGCTTCCGCTTGCACATTTTCTGTTGGGAGAAATCCACCTCTTTCAGTCGCAGATCCCAGAAGCGATCGCCGATTTCCAACAAGAATTGAACTTGGACCCCGGTCACGCTGCTAGTTATTACAAACTGGCCGATGCCTACTCACGCGTACAGAAATTCGACGATGCCGAACGGCTTCTGCAGCGCTCGATCTGGCTGGATCCGACTTCGACGGGCCCTTACGTTCTCATGGGAAAGGTGCTCGAGAAAAAGGGAGAGCCTGAGTTGGCAGTCCGTGCACTGCAACGCGCGGCTTCAATGGATCCGAACAATGCCATCACCCACCATCTGCTAGGCCAGGCATATCGCGACTTAGGCAGGAATGAAGATGCGGAGCGCGAATTGAAACTGGCCGGCCAGTTGCAGTCGGGTGAAAACTCCCAGCCTTGAAGTGCGAACGGGGAAGAGGGTTCGAGGGCAACTTTTCCACTTAATTCTATTTAGCGGCATAGAGGTCGGGAAACTGCTGGCGAAGATGAGCAACTTTCGGCGCATCGTTGTAAACGATGTATGGGTTGTTGGGATGGTTCGCTGCATAGTTCTGATGGTAAGCCTCAGCGGGGTAAAAGCCCTTCAGTGGGACGATTTGGGTGACGATAGGGCGTGAAAAGGTTTTGGTCTTTTCGAGTTGTGCGACATAAGCTTCGGCAATCCGCTTTTGCTCATCGCTGTTATAGAAAATGACAGAACGGTACTGAGTGCCTTCGTCGGGTCCTTGGCGGTTTAGCTGAGTCGGGTCGTGAGCCACGGAGAAAAACACCCGCAGAAGCTGCCCATAGGTGATCTGCGAGGGGTCGTAGGTAATCTTCACCGATTCGGCGTGGCCGGTGTTGCCGGTGCTGACCAATTCATATTCTGAGGTCTTGGCTTCGCCTCCAGAGTATCCCGAAGTCGCGCTGATCACGCCTCTTACATGCTGAAACACGGCTTGAATACCCCAGAAGCAGCCACCCGCGACAACCGCGGTGTGCTCCGACTTGGCCGTGGCCAGAGAAGCGTCTACAGCCGGA
>WNFJ01204793.1_pt2 | contig 13019 bp, 13 predicted proteins | sample 5400461 | NCBI WGS metagenome assembly WNFJ01 (sample SAMN13153349, study PRJNA577476) | soil metagenome | isolation source: 115 cm saprolite on Douglas fir-dominated hillslope | place: USA:California | collected 2013-09-17 | reverse complement strand
ACGACGATCACGTCGTCTCCGAGATCCCGGAGCCGGGCCACGAGGTCGTGGAGCGCGGGCGCGGGCTCGTGGTGATCGCCGACCGCCTCTGGGGATCCCCTCCAGAGCCACTCGAGGCCCGTCCAGCGATCGCCCTGGCTCCACCAGAGCAAGCGCGTCTCGAGGTCGAGACCCGCGGCGTCTCCAGGGACGGCTCGGTTCGACCGCGCGAGGCGCTGGATCCACTTCCATGACGCGAAGGCCTCGCCCAGCGCGGCAAGCGCGGCGCGCGGAACGCTGGGATGCGCGGCAGCCCCGACCGCCAGACGCGGTCCCGCGCCAGAGTCGTCGAGGACCACGCCGAGAACAACTGGCACGCCCGTGTCGGTCTCCAGCCGGACCGCGCGCGGCACGAAGCGCGCGGCGAGGAGGCGCTCGACGAACGTGCGGAGGTGGGCATCCTCTGTGCGCTCGAGATCAAGCGGGACCGTCGGTCGGCGCGAGAGCCACGTGAGCATGAAGGCATCGCGCTCGATCACCTCGAGGAGGCCGTTGAGGATGGCGAGGTCGCGATCGGGATGCGCCGCGACGCCCGTCGTGACGCGCGGGCGCAGTTCGGGCTCGTCGTCGCATCGACCGTCGGCGCTGACGAGTTGGAGCGGCACCCAGACTGGGGTGCCGGCCGTGAGCGACACGCCGCGGATCCAGTGGAAGGGGGTGTCCACGGCCCATCGGAGACGCGGGTCGGACCTCCGGAGCTCGTCGGCGTATCCCGCGACGGTCTCGAGGTCGAGGACGGCGTCGGGCAGTTCCGCGCGCACCGATCGGCGGATGTCACGATGCCCGGGCAGGCGGCACCACACGAAACGCTCGATGGCTTCGCCGAGCGCGCACGCGCGCGGCTGGCGACGTCGACCGCTGAGCCGCGGATGCCTTCGATGCGCACCCAGTAGCCCGGGAGGGGCGGCTCATCCGGCGCGAACGGCAAGGCCCCCCACCTCACATCCAGACCCGCCAGGACGAGGTGAAGGAGCCGTCCGTACGCCGGCCAGAGGTCGCGGGGGAGCGCGGCCAGATCCGGTGGCACGCGGACGGCGAGCGTGACGTCGAGAAGCTTCTCGGCAGCCAGGAGGCTCGCGACGCCTGGTGCCTGACGCTCCCGGCCACTGCGTGACAGCTCGGCGATCGCCTGGACCGGCAGGGCCAGCGTCACGAGATCGGCGAGGCCGTCACGCCCACCCCCAACTTCAGCGGCGGCTTTCTCCGGCGTCGCTCCCCGTGCGTCCGCGCGAGAACGAGCTCCTCGTCGGCACCGAGGCCGAGGATGTTTTCCGCCAGTTCCTCGTCGAACGGTTCGACGACCTGGGCGAGCACGCCGTCTGCCTGAGCGGCGCGGAGGACGGCCGCGACCACGGCACCAGCGGCGAGCAGCATCCGCCGGTAGCCGCGGGGCCCGGCGGTGCTCGTGGCGACGCCAGCCCGGCCGGCGACTACGACGGCGGCGGCGGCGCGAGGGGGATCAGGCTCGAGCGTCCGCCAGAGCGCCTGGACGTGGCCCTCGGGGAGCGGAAGGACCTCGAGCGCAGTCCGGTCCCAGTGGTAGAGGCCGGGCGCTACTCCGATGATAGCGCGCGCGGCCACGTAGAGCTCAACGAGTTCCGCCGCTGGCACGGGACTCGCTGCTGGTCTCCCGTCGCTGCCAACAGCAACGGTCAGCAGGCGCCCGAGCGCCTCCGCCGAGAGATCGTGACCGGTGTCAGCATGCACGGGCGCTGAGGCCGCACTGAGCGCGACGCGTGGCATGCGCGGGTAGCGCTTCGCGAGAGCGGACGCGCAGTCGGGCGCGTCCGGCGCGTCGGCGCCCGTCAGGTCGTGGAGCGCCGCGAGCAGCGGCAATCGGGATCGCCACGGCCATGGCTCCGTCTCAGTCACGGCGGGGCGCCGCACGTGGCGTGACGCCGAGACCCCAGACCTGGCCGTTCCTGACCTCCACGACGAGGCCGTCGTACTCCCAGCGTTCGACATCGACACGCCGGGCAGGCGATTGCGCGGCGAGGACGAAGGGCGCGCTGACGGTGCTCCGGGCTCTCGGTTCGCCGAGGAGCACGGTCACGCGCGTGATCGGATCGCCGAGCCTGAGCCCCTGCGCGGTCGCGAAGGGCCGGAGCTCGCCGACCATTCGCGGAGTCGGCTCGTAGTGCCGAATCGTGACGCCGTCGACCTGGAAGCCAGCGTCCACCTCGACGGCGAGCGCGTCGGCGCCGAAGGCCCAGTGCAGCACGACGCCCTTTGAGCCGCGCGGCTGCTGGTCGGAGGGCTGACCGAAGTGGTGCAGCAGGGCGGCGGACGGGACGCCGAGCGAGAGTGGCCCGATACGCTCGCCGGGCAGGATCTTCGTGTCGGCAAGCTGCGCGGGCACGTTGAGCATCTCCGGGCCGAAGACACCGATCCCGACGACGTAGCCAGCCACGATATCGAGTTGAAGCCGGCTGGCCGTATACACCCAGCGATCCACGACGATCGGCCCGCCTTCGCTCCACCCCGGGAAGTTGAGCCGAATCGTCCCGCGACTCAGGGGTGTCCCGAGCCGCGTCTCGAGCGTGCCCTGCTGGCCGCCGAGGCCCACGCCCTCAGGCGTTCGGAACGCCATGATGACCGCGCGCGCCTCAGGGGCTAACGCACGGGTGAAGAGCGCTTGCACCATGACGATTCGCTCGCCGCGCGTGGCGACGACGAGGCCGAGGTCCTCCCACAGCATGAACGTATCCTGATCGTTGTGGTGGAAGGCCAGGGGGGTCTGGCCGATCCGCTCGATGAGGGAGCGGATCGGGGCGCCGACCTTGAAGGGGCCGAGCTGGCGGCCGCCGATGATCAGCATCTCGTCCGCGAACGCCGGTGAGCCGGAGGTGGTCAGAATCCCGAGGAGGACCAGGAGAAGACGGATCCGTGTGTCGAGCGCAGTCATGAGAGCACGCGTCCGAAGGTGACGAGCGAATCCGCGGTCAGGGTCGTTTCGTGAATGCCGTAGGTGGCCCGTTGGACGAAGCCGGCGTGCGCCAGCGCCGCGTCGACGTCGGGTGTGTTCAGCAGCAGGGCGCGCGGCCGGTCCCCGCGTGCGGCGGCGTAGCCCCGGAACATTCGCGCGCACGCCGTGAGCCCATCCGTTGGACCCTCGGCCCAGAGGAGATACGGGCCGTGCGCGGCCCGGATGAACATCGCGCGGGCGTCGCCCTCGTGCAGGACGCGGTCGAGCCGCAGTTCCTTCGCGAGGTCGGCCCACGTCAGGCGGCGCCAGTACCAGTACGGCGCCCAGAGCGTGCGCGAGCGATCCTGGCTGAGCCAGAGGTCCGAGAGTTCCCGCTCGCACTCGCGGGGCAGGAGGCGATAGGCGACGTCGGGTAAGGGATCGGCGTCCCAGTAGCCGAAGCTCCCGGCGCGAACCACTCGGCCCTCGAACAGGTCGGTCAAACCGGTCTCGAAGCGGCCGAATCGATCGCGGTTGATCGCCCAGCGCACGATCGAGCGCCCGCGCCTGAGGGCCCAGGCGATCCCGAACAGGAAGAGGCGGTGGGACGCCACCAGGAAGTAATGGCGAGGGCGTGCGCGGAAGGCGTGGAGGTAGGCTTCGCTCGCGCTCACGAGCGTCGTGACCGACAGCGCGGAGATCCGCGCCTCGGCCTCCGCCACCGCCAGCAGGCTTCCGGCGCCCCGGAGCCAACGGCCCCACATGCCAGCGATCCAGGCGTCGACGCCAGGCGCTTCGGAGTCACGGAGCAGGTCCTCGACGACCGCGCGATCGCGGTCAAGGACCGGGCGCACCAGAAGTCGATGCCGGTGCGCCCGCGGCCCCCGGCGGACCCGTGCTGCCCCGTCCGTGACGCGCGGCATGGTCTTTGAGGCGACCGATGTCGTCATCGCGCGGGCGGTCCGCATCGTCTCACTTCCCGCCGCCTCCGCCCCCGCCCCCGCTGCCAGCGCAGTCACAGCAGCCGCCGTCGAAGCTGCCCCCGCCACCACCGGCAGGCGAGCACTGCTGGTGGCTGGCCTGAGCGCTTTCGATCGGCGACCAAGGAAGAGGCAGAAGAGTCTGGGCCGCGACCCCGATCGCCACAGCGAGCGCGATCGGGCTTAACACCACCCGTTTGCGGATCTCACTGCCGGCCATGCTGCACCTCCTGTCTTGACCCGAGGGACCTCGACGATCACGACTGCACGGTGGCCGACGATCGTTCACCACGGCAGTCTCTGAATCGGATCAGACTGGGAGGGGAGGTGCGCCGGAGCAGCCGTGACGGGACAGGGATCGACAACGCGCCGGAACGCTATCGGTTCGGCGAGGAGACCACCGCCGGCGAGAGTGCGGCGAGGGTCGCGCCGTCGAGTCCCGCACAGAGTTGCGGCAGGTCGTGCGCCCAATCATCAACAGCCGAATCGATCACGGCGCTGCCGCCGGCAACGAGCGCGGTGTGGGATGACGGCGTCCAGGGAAGCCACCGCGAGACGAGTGCCGGACCGGTGTGGCGGCAGTCGACGAGCTGGAAGCGCCACCGGACCGGCGCTCGGAGGGACAGACAGAAGATCCGAAACGCGCTGAGGATGGGCTCCATCGGGGTGCAGGAGCGTGGCTCGAAGAGCCAGAGCCGGAGCAGCCGCTGCATGGCGGCGATCCATTCGCCGACCGTTCCCTCCGGCCGGGGCAACGCCAGCCAGGGCACGCCAAGGCAGTCGAAGTAGTAGAACACCTCCTCGGCGGCCGATGGCGGCAATTCGACGGCGAGCCGCAGTCCGGGATGCTGGAGCCTCGCGAGCAACAACGTTGCTTCATCCATCGGTGCAAGCGGCCAGGCGAGCCACACGACAAGGCGGCCGACATCGCCGCCGCCGCCCGTTTCGAGCACGCGCTGGAGGCCGTCGAGGTCCGTCACCCATGCTTCCTCGACGGGACGGCCATTACGCTCAACTGGCGCCGACGGTAGCGGCAGCGGTGCGTCCAGAAGCCAGCGTTGGACGATCACAGGTCCTCGGCCGCCGCCGGGCAGCTGCGCCAGCCACTGCCCGGACGGCATGCGGCCATCCGCGTCCTTGGGCAACCGCAGATAGGTGACGCGGTGCTCCGCGCTCATCGGTGTCCTGTCCCTGTGTGGCGCCCGACGGGCGCCAGGAGATCTACGGCTTTCAGTAGTTGGCCTGGCTCACCCAGTGGCCGATCGAGTTCACGGCCATGTCGTTCGCCGAGATGTTGCCGCTGAAGGACGCGGTGTCGCCGCTGAGCGAAGCAATGCGTGCGGAACCGAAGGTGCCCGAGCCCGCGTTCAGCCCCGAGAAGTTGCCCGAGCTGGCGTTGATCGAGGAAAAGCTGCCTGGGCCCGCGCCCACCGACGAGAAGACGGCGGGGCCCGCCGCCACGGACGTGAGGCTCGTCAGACCCGAGCCTCGGTCGATGCCGAGGCGCTGCGTGCCGAAGTCGCCGATGCTGAAGCTGCTGCCGTTGAGCCCGACGCGCCAGAGCGGGGTGCCGCCGGAGGTGAACGCGATCTGAGTGTCCCGTAGCTCGAGGGGGCCGCTCATCCAGTCCCCTTGCTTGTGGACCAGCATCGCGAGCGACGCCTCGCGACCGGGGACGGGAACGGTGCTCGTCACCACGACGTTCGCCCCCTGCAGGGCGGTGGAGGGCGTGACGACGAGCTGCTGCACCTGGCCTTCCACACCGGCGGGCACCGGGGCCGCCACCGAGAACGACGTGCTCGTCTGGCTCAGCGTGTACGGCTGGCCCCACGGCGTGAGGCCGTTCCAGGACGGGTTGAGGTACTGGCCGCTCTGCAACTCGGCGATCGATGCCGGCCATCGGCGCTGGTCGACATAGAACCACTTGGCGCCCTCCTGAATGAGGGACACCTCGCGTCCGGTGCGTTGCGCGAACTGGAGCTCGACCTGGCGGATCGCCACCGGGACGATCCCGGCGGCGAGCAGCGAGAGGATCGCCATCGCGAGGGCGACCTCGACGAGGGTGAAGCCGGCGTGCAGACGGCGACGAGCGCGCATGGAGGTTACTCCGAGTAGAGGTGTTTCTTCCAGTAGAGGGGTTCCGCCATCCCGTCGTCGGTGAGGGTGCCCGTCACGGTGACGACTGTCTGCCCGCCCGCCGCCACGGTCGACAGGCCCGTCCCGCCCGAGGTGGGGATGGCGGGCAGCGGAATGTTGGTGCTGACGAGAACCTGGTTGCCGCCGCCCGCGACGACGTACGGGAACCCGAACCGGTTCGTGCTCGCCGAGTTCGGCGGGAGTTCGTAGGCGGTCAGATCGGCGACGCTGCTCGGCCACCGGCCCGTCCGCCAGCGATAGCGCACGGCCGCGTCCGCGATGGTCTGCGCGTCGCGCACGGCGTGCTTGGCGAGCGCCTGGTCGCGGCGGCCGGGGATGGACGTGGCGATGCCGGCCAGGAGGATTGCCGCCACGCCGATCGCAATGGCGACCTGCTCGAGCGCGAAGGCGGCGCGACGAGCGCGCGCGACGGCGCGGATCACTGGAACGCGATCCCGAACTGCGTCCCGTCCCATGTCGTCTCGAGGGCCTGCGTCTGGTAGTGCCGCGTGAGCGCGGCGCGCGCTGACTGGGGCAGGCCCGTCATCGTGATCCAGTACGAGTCGCTCGTCCGTGCGCTGAGCTCGATGGTCCCGCCCCAGGGATGGGCGACGGCCGGCGTCGTCAGCACGTTCGCCACGTCGAGCGCGGCGACGCTCAGCCCGGCGTAGGACGTCCGCCCCTGCGCCTTCGCCCACGTCTCGACGGCCGAGCGCAGCGTCTGGATATCGTCAATCACGCGCGCCGTGCGCCCCGCGTCGAGGGCCCCCATGCCCTGCACGACGGCGGCGAGCAGGACGGCGGACACCCCGATCGCGACGGCGACGTCGATCACAGCGATCCCTCCGCGCCGCGGCATACCGCCAGTCTCGGAGGGCGGGCGCGAGTCCGCCGCGGTCATTCCAGCTCAGCGCCACGGCTGACGTGAGCGAGTCGGCGTCCCGGATGGATGCCGGAGACGGAATCGGCGGAGCGCGACCGAGGCATCAAGAGGACGGCCTGCCCGTTCGTCGCCGGACGTGTCGCCGGCCCCAGGGTGGTGACTGGGTCACGCGGTCGACGCTGGCGGCGTGATTCGCGGGTCAGGGCCCCCGAGCCCGACTACACCGCCCGGCGAAGTGTTGGACTCACGAAGGAAGCTGACCCCGCGGAACTGGGGTGCCTTTACGGACCACCGACAGACAGCGACCCCAGTCCTGCATACAGCGGCACGAAGATGGCCGAGGCGACGACGATCAAGAGGCCTGCTGCGGCCAGGCTCAGGGTAAGGCCGATGTTGTTGGCGAGCACGTCGAAGCGGTCCTCGACGAAGCGCCGGTAGAACGCCCCCGCCTGGCCGATCCCCTCGGCGAGCTGCCCGATCTCCTCCTTGCGCCGAATCGTCTCGAGGACCTCGGCCCTGAGACCCACGCCGGCGAGCGCCGCCGAAAGCGGGGTGCCCTGGCGGATCCGCGTCGCCGCGTGAGTCACGCGTTTGCCGAGCCGCGCCTCGAGGCCGGCGCCGACGATCGCGAGCGCACGGGCGGCCGGGAACCCCGAGCGGAGCAGCAGGCCGAGCGCGGTGCAGATCTGGAACCCGCCGATCGCCGCCATCAGGGGCTCGATCCCGGGCAGGGCGGCCACGAGCTTCGCGCGCTGGTTCCACCCGAGCGCGACCACACCCAGAAAGACGGCGCCCGAGGGCCCCGTGTGCTCGCTCACGCTGTCAGCCACGCTGAAGATCGCCCGAGCGAGCCACGGGAGGTCCTTGAAGAGCGCGAAGAGCGGCCGGAGCCGCGGCACCAGGACCGTGACCACGAACGCGACGACGGCGAAGACGATGAGCGCCGTGATCGCGGGCTGGAAGATCGCCTTGCGCGTCCGGCGGTTGAACTCGGCGTGCACGCGGTAGTGGTCGCGAAGCGACCGGAAGGCCTCAGCGAGCGCCCCGGGCGCCCCGGACTCCTCGGCGGTCCGCAGGAGCTGGATTGCGAAGATCGGCACGCCACCGGCGCGCTCGACCGCACGGGAGAAGCTCGCGCCCTGCGCCAGGAACGCGCGCGAGGTCGCGAGATGCTCGCGGAGCCGCTTGTCGGTCGTGCTCCGCTCCGCAATGCGGAGGACGTCAGCGAGGGGCAGATCGAGTTCGGAGCTCTCGGCGAGGAAGCCGAAGGCGTCGGCCAGGCTCCGGACCGAGAGCTGCATCGGGTGGATCCAGGCCTGGAGGGTGCGGATTGGATCCGGGTCGACCTGGATCGGCGTGAGGCCCTGGGCCCGCACCTGGCGCTGCGCGTCGGCGAGGTTCTGAGCGGTGACGCTGCCGGTGAGCCGCTGGCCGCCGGCGCTGATCGCCGTCCACCGGTAGACACGGTTCATGAGGGCCGCCCGTCGCCCCGGCGGGCCTCCGGCGTCTCGGCGAGGGGGCCGAGGACGCGTTCAGCCTCCCCGAGCGTGATGCGGCCCATCGCGACGAGCCCGAGCGCGTCCTCGGCGAGCGTCGAGAAGCCCTCCCGCTCGACCAGCTCCCGAATCTCCTCCGTTGACGGCCGACACTCGATGCGGGCCCGCAGTGCCGGGGTCATGGTCAGGACCTCGCTGATCGTCGTCCGGCCCGCGTCGCCAGTGCCCCGGCAGGAGGGGCAGTCGGGGTCGCCGGCGTGGCCGGGGACCTGCCGCGAGGAGCACGCCTGGCACCGGAGACGGACGAGCCGCTGGGCGACGACGCCGATCAGCGTTTCGGCGAGGAGCCCGGGCTCGACGCCGAGTTCGAGCAGCCGCGGGACGGCGCCAATGGAGTTCTGGGTGTGGAGGGTCGAGAGCACCGTGCGCCCGGTCAGCGCCGCACGGATCGCCTCGCGCGCTGTCTCCGGGTCGCGGATCTCGCCGATCATGACGATGTCGGGGTCGTGCCGGAGGAACGCCCGGGTCACCGTGCCGAAGGTCGTGCCCAGGGCCTCGTGGATCGTCACCTGCTGCACGCGCGCCAGCCGCACCTCGACGGGATCTTCGACCGTGACGACCTTGAGGTGCTGGCCGTTGAGAGCGTTGATGATCGCGTAGAGCGTCGTCGTCTTTCCGGCGCCCGTCGGCCCGGTGACGAGGAGCAGGCCCCACGGCACGCGCAGCAGCTCGTTGATCGCCTTCTCGCGGCTTGGGCTGTAGCCGAGGTCCTCGAGCCGCACCGAGCTCCGGCCCTGGTCGAGCAGCCGGAGCACGATCGCCGGCCCGTCCTGCCCCGGGATCGCGCTGAGCCGGATGTCCATCTCGCCGCTCGGCGTCTCGTGGCGGAAGTGGCCGTCCTGGATCTCCATCGTGACGCCGTGGCGGAGCTCGGCCCACTCCCAGAGGACGTTCACGACGTTGATGTAGTACTGGCGGTCGATGGCGTGCAGTGGCTGGAGCAAGCCGTCCACGCGGCACCGGACGACGACCGTATCGCGCGAGGGTTCGATGTGGAGGTCGGAGGCCCCTCGCTCGAGGGCCAGGTTGATGAGGGCGCGGACGACGCTCGGGACGTGGCCGGACTCGACGCCGCGGCTCTCGACGGCGTGCATGCTCTCCGTGATCTCGCGCTCGTGTCCCTGGCCGCCGAGCGAGAGCAGGCGTGCGACCGTCTCGGGCGTGGTGACGACGTACGCGGCGGTCGGCCACTCGTGGCGGAGGCGGTCGATCTCGCGGAGGTGGAAGGGGTATGCGAGCAGGAACGTCTCGTGGCCCTCCACACGGCAGGGCGCCACCTCGAACTGTCGGCACCAGGGCTCGCCAAGTATGCCGAAGGCGTCCCCCCAGAGCGTCGCTCGCTGGGCCTGCTCGGGCTCGACGTACGGGTAACGGGCGAGATGCGCGAGGGCCTGCGCGAGCACCATCGACGAGACGAGACGCTGCGTGCGCAGGACCTCGTCCAGCCGGCGCTTGTTCCGCTTCATGACCTCGAGCGCGAGGTCGAGGCCCTTTCTGTCGAGCGCCCCCCTTTCGACGAGGTACCCGCCGAGCGTGTGGCTCATGCGCTCTCAGTGGCGCGGCGGTTCGGAGCCCTGCCGCGAACCCGCCGGGCGGCTGTCCTGGGGGGGCGCCCCCAGCGCGGAGCCGCCGACGGGATAGAAGAACCCGCGGCCGGCAAAGGAGATCGTGACGCCGTCCGCTCCAATCCGGGTGACCACGAAGTCTGGAAATTTCTGCCCTTCCTGCACTTTGAACCAGCCACGGCTGTCGCCGTCACCGGCCTCGATCAGGGCCTCCTTCGGCGCGAGCGTCACCATGCGCACACGCATCTGGGGCGGTGCCGGCGACTGCACCGGCTGGGCCGGCGCCTGGAGCTGCGCAGGAATCGGCACGGGACCCGGGATCGGGAGCACCGGGGGCGGCACGCGCGCCAGCCGCTCGAGCGCCTTCGCCTCGTTCTTCGGCTCGGCCGGAGGCCTCTCGTCCTTGAAGAGGCGTTTGGGGTTTCTGCGTAGCTCGTCGGCCTCGAGCTCCGCCTTCAGCTTCTTGAGCTTGAGCTCGGCGATCTGCGACCGGAGGTTCTCGACCGTCGCCTCGTGCGATGCCTGGGCGAGCACGCTGTACGGACCGCCCGCCGGGACTCCGCTCTCCTGGCCGGCGGCGACCTGCGCGGCCTCACGCGGATCGCGCTGGAGTGGCTGGTGGAACGTCGGCGCCTGGGCTGGCTGCAGTGGCGCCGGCGGTGCGCCCTGGAGCGGCCCCGGCGGCTCCTCTGCCAGCGGGGCCCGGCCCTGCGGCAGCAGGCGTGGTGGTGCAGGCTCGACGCTCCGGCCGCCGTTCCAACTGAGGTAGAGGACCCCGAGACCCACGGCGAGGATCCCGAACGCGAGGATCGGCTTGAGCAGGCGCCGCCCTCGTCCGGTCGAGGGTCCGCGTGCGCCTTCGGCGTCCGGACCGAGGGCCTCGGCGCCGACCGATGGGGCGGCCTCCTCGGGGTCGAGCTCGAAGCTCTGGCGTGGAGGGCGACGAAAGAGGCGGAACATCGGTGGTCGTCTCCTTGGGCTACGGGCCGAGCGCAACGGCCTGGACACCCCCGGTCCGCCCGTCCCACTGGATTCCGGTCAACAGGACCGTGTAGTGCTCGAGCGCGATGTCGAGCCAGGCGACGGCTGCCATCGGCGACACGTCCGTCCGCATCGTGATCTTCACGGTCTCACCGGCGAGCGGAGCCCACGGGTTGCCCTTACGCGGACCTGGCTCGAGCTGCGCGCGCACCTCGAGCGGCGTCGGCTGGGTGAACAAGTCGCGGTCGAGGAGGAGAAGGGTCTCGGGGATCGCCGGCAGGGGCTGTCGGTCAGCCGGAATCGCCCGCAGACGATCGAGGTCCCGCTGCGCGGTCGCCACCCGCGCTTCCGCCGCCGCGGCCTCCCCGCGCAGCGTGAGCGCGTCGCGGCCGCGCGCGAGGCCGACGAGGGCGATCAGGAGCCCGAGGGCGATGCCTGTGATGGCCAGCCGATCCATGCCCCCTCCGGGACCTCCGCGGTGAGCGCCCAGCCCAAGCCGTCGTAGACCCTCCGCGGCCGGAGGGTGGTCCGCCCGCCGAAGGCCGCTGCGAAGCGTCGGACCGACTCGAAGGACGTCGTCTCGAGTTCGACCTTCCAGTTCCCCTGCTCCAGGAAGGCGCGCAGGCTCGGCCGGTCGTTCGGCGTCAGCGTGGCCAGCGCGGCAGACCACGCGCGGAAGCCTGCGCGGTTGAGATGCCGGCGCATGCGGTCGGCTCGCTCCCAGAGTGCCGTCTCGCGGGCGACCGCCAGGCGCTGGTGCGCCTGCCTGGCGTCCGTCACGCGTTGCTGCGAGGCCGACCGGAGCCACTCCGCCGAGCCAGCGAGGGCGATGGCCCCGGTGAGCACGGCGGCGGCCACGGCGCGCTGGAGCAGCCGCCGCCGGCGGAGGCGCCGCTCCTCCGCGGCGTGCAGCAGTTCTGGCAGCCAGAACTGCGCGTCGACCCCGAGTCCCTCGAGCCCGTCGAACGCCGGCGAGGGTCCGTCGACCAGTTCCGTCCGGAGTCCCTCCTGCGTGAGGACGGGCAGGAGATCGGCGCTCGGCGTGAGCGCGACGATCGGCGCGGGTGCGCCCTCGGCCGGCTGGACCTGGTGGAGCGAGCGCGCGACCTCGGCGCCAAGGTCGGAGGCTGTCGCGATGTGCCGCCACTGGACCAGGCGGGCGTCGTCCCACACGCTGAGCCACGCCTTCGGTCCCGTCACCTCGAGGAACATCCAGCAGCCCTCGGGGCGCGCGTTGCGCCGTTCGAGCCCGCGGCGGAGGACGAGCGGATAGGCGGTGACGGTGACCGTCCGGTTGGCAGCGTGGAGGCGCTGGACGTCCTCGCGCGGCGCGAAGAAGCCCTGGGCGAGGTCGGTGTCGATGCGGTCGATGAGGCTGAGCTTCCCAGCCGGGAGGCCAGCGAGGAGCTGCCGCAGGTCCTGCACCGGTGCGACAGACTCGGCGACGCTGACGTCGGCCAGCGCCACCGTGACGCCCGACACGTCATGGATGCGGTCCAGAGCCTCCTCGGGGCTGAGGACCGTCGCGTGAGAGCCCTCCAGGACGAGGGCGACGTGCGGGTCGACGATGACGCGCATCGGCCCCTATGACCCGTGTTTTGCGACGGTGCGCGGGACGATCGTCGGCGTGAGCGTCAGGACGATCTCGGTCCGAACAGTGCTCTTGTCGCGTGACCCGAACAGCCAGCCAAGGATCGGCACATACTTCAAGGCGATCGGCAGGCCCTGGCGCTCGTCGCGCTCCTGCGAGCTGATCAGACCGCCCAGCACCACCGTTTCGCCGCTCTTGAGCCGCACGGTTGTCTGCAGCGCGCGGTTGTCGACGTCGGGCGCCTCGACGCTCGTCGTTCCCGAGGTGACCTTCCGGATGTCGCGCACCTGGGAGAGGATCGGCGCGAGGGTGAGGATCACCTCGTCCTGGACGATGCGGGCGGTGAGCGGCAGGATGACGCCGTCCTGGACGGAGCCGAGCTT
>WNFJ01135474.1_pt1 | contig 13019 bp, 10 predicted proteins | sample 5400461 | NCBI WGS metagenome assembly WNFJ01 (sample SAMN13153349, study PRJNA577476) | soil metagenome | isolation source: 115 cm saprolite on Douglas fir-dominated hillslope | place: USA:California | collected 2013-09-17 | reverse complement strand
CCTACGTCAGCAATTCCGGTGACAACACAGTGTCGGTGATCTCAGGGTAACCAGCGCAGCGGCCCGTCAGGATATCCGCTGGCGGGCCGCTGGCGCCTTTCGTACCGAATGGTGACCTGAGAAAACGTAGCGTTCCTACTGGAATGGGCAACCCGGGTTCGGAACGGACACCGCCAGCGGACTGCCCACCTGGGAGATGTAGAGCACCAAGAGTACGACCGGGGTCGTACCGAGGTTACGGCCGATGTGCACGTTGCCGGGCCCGGCTTTCTCGAAGATCAGATCGCCTGGCCCATAGACGCCGTCGACCGAGCAGTCGGAATGGTTGTGCGTTAACGTACCCTGCTCCACCACGGCGTACACCGGGCCCGGATGGTAGTGCCAGCCGGTGGTGCCGCCGGGAGCGATGGTGATCTTCTTGAGGACATAGTCGGTGCCGCCGACCACGTGGTCCTCGATTGTCACCGCGGTCACCCCGGAGGACGGGGTCGCTGATGCAATCACCGGTGTGGCGGTCACTATCCCGACCACGAGGCTCGCGCAGAGCGCGAACCGATGAATTTTCCGCATGGATTTCCCTTCTGCCAAATCGCAGCCGCGGTGGAAAGCCCCGCCGCCTGTGCCAGTTCCTCCTGGGTCAGCCGGGCCCGGCCCGCGGCTGCCGCACCACGGGCGCTGCCGGCGGCGGATCGCGATAGCGCCCTGGCCGGCTGCTTCGGCGGCATCGTGGCTCTCGGGCCTGGTATCGGTCCACTACGGTCGGCTCGCGCCAAAGGTTCAACGAGACTGCGGACATCACTGGCCGGACCGCGCTCCGACCACAGTATCGTTGCGCAATCCGAATGGCGGGGAAACGGGTCCTTCATAGCGTTCTGCGCGAGTTGTCATCCGCGTCCGGCGATTCGCCGTCCGCGCCGCTGACGATCTGGAGGAAGCCGCATGACCACAACGGCCGGCCGCGATTCGGCGCCGTCTTCGGCGGCAAGGAAGCCGGGCCACTGGATAACCGAATGGAACCCAGAAGACGGCACGTTCTGGGCGGCCCGCGGTTCCCGCGTGGCGCGCCGCAACCTCGTGTGCTCCATCTTCACCGAGCATGTCGGCTTTGCCGTGTGGAGCCTGTGGTCAGTGTTCGTCCTCTTCCTGTCGCCGGCCTACGGCATCAGCCCGGACCCGAAGATCGCGGCCGCGCAGAAGTTCCTGCTGATCGCGCTGCCGACGGCATTGGGGGCGGGCGTCCGACTGCCGTACACCGCCGCCGTGGCCAGGCTGGGCGGTGGCAACTGGACGTTCATCAGCGCTGCCCTGCTGCTCGTGCCCACGGTGACCGCCGCCATCACCCTGCATCCGGGCACCTCATACCGGACCCTGCTGGTGACCGCGGTCCTGGCCGGGGTGGGCGGCGGCCGGCTGCTGTCAGTAGCGCCAGGTGTCGCCGTTCGCGTCGGCCCGCTCCGGCTCGTAGGCAAGCCGGTAACCGCGCTTGACGACGGTCTGGATGATGCGCGGGTCTCCCAGCGCGGTGCGGAGCCGGCCCACTGCGACCTCCACTGCATGCTCGTCGGCGCCCTCACCCGGGGTGGCCTGCAGCAGGTTGGAACGGGACACGACATGACCGGGCCGGCTGGTGAGCTCCCTGAGCAGGGCCATGCTGGCGCTGCTCAGCGGGATCAGCCGGTCATCCACCACCGCGGCATGCCCGCGCACCTCTACCTGATGGCCCGCCGCCGGAAGCCGCCGCCCACAGCGAAGCGGCAACTGCTCGACGATTTCCCGGACCAGGGCACCGAGCCGGGCCCGGCCCGGCTGGATCACCGGGATGCCCTGCTGCTGGAGCGGCCCGGCGGTGATCGGCCCCACGCAGGCCGCCACGACGGGCCCGCGCAGCGCGGCGCGGATCGCAGCGCCGCAGCCCAGCTCGCCGGCCGCGGCCAGAAAGCTGGCGGCGGCCGGTGCGCTGGTGAATGCCACCGCGTTGAGATCGGCCACGCTCGCCGCCCGGATCAGCCGCTGCAGCAGCATCGTGTCGTTCGGCGGCACCCAGCGGTAGACGGGCACTTCGATCACCTCGGCGCCCGCGAGCTGGAGCGTCTGCACCAAGTCGGGAAGCGGCTCGCCGTGCAACTGGACCGCTATGCGCTTGCCGGCCAGGCCACCGGAGGCGATCAGGTAGGCGAGGACCTCGCTGGAGGATTCGGACTCCGGGCACCACGCCTCGTGCAGGCCCGTGGCCCGGATCGCGCCGCGTGCCTTGGGGCCGCGGGCCAGCACGGTGGACCGGCCGATAGCCTCGGTCAGCTTCTCTGCGAGGCCCCACGCGTCGGCCGCCTCCATCCAGCCGCGGAAGCCGATACCGGTGGTGGCCACCACGATATCCAGCGGGTCGCTGAGACAGCGCCCGGTTGCCGCGCGCAGCTGCCGGTCGTCGGCCAGCGGCACGATCCTGATCGCCGGCCCGTACATCACCTTAGCGCCGCGCCGCTGCAAGGCCATGCCGAACTCCTCCCGGCGGCGGGCAGCGGTGATACCGATCGTGTACCCGGCCAGTGGCTCGACGTCGGCGCCCCCGCTGCCCGGCGGCGCAGCGGTTACCCCGTCCCCGGTCACCCCGGCATCACCTCGACCAGGCCGTTGCGTACCCGCACCTGAAAAGCGGGCACCGCGACCGCCGGGTCGTCCAGGCAGGCGCCGGTGCGCAGGTCGAACACCTGCTTGTGCAGCGGGGATGCTACGGTCGGGATCTCCGCCCGGCTGCCCACGATGCCACGGGAGAGCACGAAGGCGCCGGTGAAGGGATCCTGGTTGCCGATTGCGTACAGGCTGCCGTCGAACGTGCGGAACACCGCCACCTGCAGCTGGCCGATCAGGGCCGCGGCACCGCGTTCGGCCTGCAGGTCGCCGTACCAGCAGATCGCCGCCCAGCCGTGCTGCGGGGCCGCTGTGGCCTGTTCTGCCGTGACGCTGGTCACGGGGTCACCTCCAGGGCTGGCCCGGCTACCGGTACCGGCGCAGGCGGTATCACGGGGCGGGGCTGGCCACGTTGGGTGACGAAGCTGATGCTCGGGTCTGGGGTACCGGGTGCGTTGACGAACGATACGAAACGGCGCAGCCGCACCGGGTCGTCGAGTACCGCCGCCCATTCGTCCGCGTACCGTTCGACGTGCCGGGCCATCGCGGCGTCGAGTTCCGCGCCGATGCCGAGGCAGTCATCGATGATCACCGAACGCAGATAGTCAAGGCCGCCGTCCAGGCTGTCCAGCCAGCTCGCGGTGCGCTGCAGCCGGTCGGCGGTGCGGATGTAGAACATGATGAACCGGTCGATGGCGCGGATGAGGGTTTCTGTGGCTACGCCGGCCAGCAGCAGGTCCGCATGCCGGGGGCGGAATCCGCCATTGCCGCCGACGTAGAGATTCCAGCCGTTCTCCGCAGCGATCACACCGATGTCCTTGCTCCGTGCCTCGGCGCATTCCCGGGCACACCCGGATACGCCGGCCTTGATCTTGTGCGGAGAGCGGATGCCCCGGTACCGCAGCTCCAGCTCGATCGCCAGGCCCACCGAGTCCTGCACGCCGTACCGGCACCAGGTCGAGCCGACGCAGGACTTCACCGTCCGAACGGCCTTCCCGTAGGCATGCCCGGACTCGAAGCCGGCGTCCACCAGCCGCCGCCAGATCGCCGGAAGCTGCTCCACGCGGGCTCCGAAAAGGTCGATGCGCTGGCCGCCAGTGATCTTCGTATAGAGACCGAACTCCCGGGCGACCTCGCCGAGCACGATGAGTTTCTCCGGGGTGATCTCACCGCCCGGGATGCGCGGCACCACCGAGTAGGTGCCGTTGCGCTGGATGTTGGCCAAAAAGTGGTCGTTGGTGTCCTGCAGGGCCGCCTGCTCGCCATCGAGGATGTGCCCATGCTCCAGGCTGGCCAGGATAGAGGCGGCCACCGGCTTGCAGATGTCGCAGCCCCGGCCGCGGCCATGCCTGGAGATCAGCTCGGTGAACGTGCTGATCCCGCTGGTCGCCACGAGTTCGAACAGCTCGGCGCGGGTCTGGCTGAAATGCTCGCACAGCGCCTTGCTCACCGCCACGCCGCTGTCCGCCAGCAGCGTCGTCAGCACCGGGACGCAGGAACCGCAGCCGGTCCCGGCCTTGGTGGCGGCCTTGAGGGCGGGGACATCGGCGAGCCGCTGGCCGGTGATCGCCGCGCAGATGGTGTCCTTGGTCACCGCGTGGCAGGAGCAGACCTGCGCATCGCCTGGCAGCGCGCTGATGACCGCGCCGCGCGCACCTGCCGCGCCGCCTTTGCCCGCCGATGTGATCATCGACACCGGGTCGCCTGGCAGTGGGCGCCCGACCAGGGGCCGCAGCATGGTGTATTTCGACGCGTCGCCGACGAGCACCCCGCCGAGAAGGGTCTTCGCGTCGTCGGAGATGACGAGCTTGGAGTAGCTTCGCTCAACCGGGTTGCTCAGCTTCACCTCCAGCGCGCCGCCGGTCGCAGCCAGGGCGTCCCCGAAGCTGGCCACGTCCACTCCCATCAGCTTCAGCTTGGTGGAGGTGTCGGCGGAGGTGAAGCTGGCTGTGCCCCCGGTCAGCCGGTCGGCCAGCACCTCCGCCATCGCGTAGCCGGGGGCGACCAGGCCATAGACTCGCCCGCCGACGCAGGCGCACTCGCCGATGGCATAGATGCCGGGGTCGCAGGTACGGCATCCCTCATCGACCAGCACACCGCCCCTGGCCCCGGCCGCCAGGCCGGTGTCGCGGGCCAGCTCGTCCCGCGGTCGCACACCGGCCGAGAAGACCACCACGCCGGTGCCGAGTACGGTGCCGTCGGCCAGGGTGACCGCTAGCCCGCCATCGGCCCGCTGGATGCTGCTGACGGAGGTGCCCAGGTGCACGGTCACGCCGGTGCTCTCGATCAGCGTGCGCAGCAGCGCACCGCCGCCCTCGTCCACCTGCTGAGGCATCAGCCGGGGCGCGAGTTCCACCACATGGGGGTCCAGCCCGAGCAGGCGCAGGGCCCGGGCCGCCTCCAGGCCAAGCAGCCCGCCCCCCACCACCACGCCGGCCTGCGCGGCGCGGCCGGCCCCGGTGACCTCGCCTTGCGCCGCGGCCCGCTGCGCCGCCGCCCGGATCGCGTCCAGGTCATCCAGGGTGCGGTAGACGAAGCAGCCCGGCAGGTCCGCGCCGGGCACCGGCGGAACGAACGGGTACGAACCGGTTGCCAGCACGAGCGCGTCATAGCCGAGGCTGCGGCCGCGGCTGGTCGTGACCGTGCGCGCGGCGCGGTCCACCGCGGTCACCGCCTCGGCGAGGTGCAGCGCGTACCCGTCGGTCCCGTAGCAGCCGGGCGGGACCAGGTCGAGTTCGGCCGCGGACACACGGTCGAAGTATGAGGAGAGCGATACCCGGTCGTAGGCCTGGCGTCGTTCCTCCGACAGCACGGTGACCCGCCAGCGCCGGGCGGCATCGCGGTCCTGCAGCGCCTCGACGAACCGCTGCCCCACCATGCCGTTCCCCGCCACCACGAGCTGGCCGCCGCCCGGATCGTCCGGCATCTCAGTTCCCCCTTCCTGCGATCGCCCCGGCCACGAGCAGGTCCGGCTCCAGCAGCCGGGCAGGCTCGGGGTAGGCGATGCTCCTGGCCGAGCCGGGCAGGAGCTGGGCGGTGGGCTGCGGATCGGCGGCAGGCTGTGTCCCGGCGGCAAGATCAGCCTGGGTCGGCAGGCCGGATCCGGGCTGGCGGGTGAGCCCCGGCTGCGCTGCCGCGCCGGCTGGGGCGGCTGGCCCGGTGTCGGCGGCGGCCAGCCAGGTGACGATCCCTTCGACCGCATCCCGGCAGGTCCCGCAGCCGGTCGTGGCCCGGGTGCGGGCCGCTATCTCCGCCACCTCCCGGGCCCCGTCCTGCCATGCCCCGCAGATGCTGGCCTTTGTGACGCCGTTGCACTGGCAGATGATGGCCCGCCCGGGAATCCTGGTCGGCGACTGCGCGTCGGCCACCGCGTTACCGCGCCGTCCCAGCAACAGCGCGGCCCGGTCGGCCGGCAGCTCCGACTGCCGGTCGAAAAGCTGAGTGATCGTGCCGACCGCGCGGGTGTCGCCAAGCAGGATCGCCCCGGCCAGCCGGCCGTCACGCACCACCAGCTTCTGGTAGACACCACGGGAGCGGTCCGAGAAACAGATCACCTCGGGCCCGTCACCCGCCGGGCCGCCCGTGGCCTCGCCGTTCCCGGTGCCGCCCTGGGTGCCTTCCTCGGTAGCCTCGTCCTCCCCGGTGGCCTCGCCGAGGCTGGCCAGCTCGATCCCGGGCGCCTTGAGCCTGGTCACGGTCAGCGACCCTGGGTAGCTCACCGGTTCCGCTGGCCGGGCGATGACATGCGCAGCCACCCTGGCCTGGTCCCAGGCCGGGGCGACCAGCCCGTATGTCCGCCCGCGATGCTCGGCGCACTCCCCGATCGCGAAGATCGGTGGCTCGGCGCTACAGCGAAGCTGGTCGTCCACCAGCACCCCTGCGCCCACGGCCAGGCCTGCCTGACGGGCTAGTTCCACCCGGGGACGCGCCCCGCAGCACAGGACGAGCAGGCGGGCATCGAGCACGCCGCCGTCGTTAAGCATGATCTGGCTCAGCCGCTGCGGGCCGCGCACCTGGAGCACAGCCGCCTCCAGCCGGACCTGCACGCCGAGATCCCGGGCGCTGCGGGCCAGCACCCGCGAGGCGGCGGCGTCGAGCTGGCGTTCCATCAGCCGCCTGCCGCGCTGTACCAGTGTCACCCGGACGCCCTGGCCGGCTAGGCCACAGGCGACCTCAAGGCCAAGCACCCCGGCCCCGAGCACCACCGCGCTTTCCGAGGTCGCGGCGAGCCGGCCAGCGGTGGCGCAGTCGGCCAGCGTGCGGAACGCCACCACCCCGGGCAGCAGTCGCCCATCCGGGCCGGCCAGGCCGGCCACCGGGGGCAACATCGGGCTGCTGCCGGTGGCCAGGACCAGGATGTCGAACGGCACCCACCCGCCGCCATCGGTGCAGACCCGATGCTTGGCGCGGTCGATCCGCGCGGCGGACGTGCCGCCGTGCAGCGTGACACCATTCGCCGCATACCATGATTCGCTCGCCAGCTGGATGTTCGCCACGTTGGTCGCGCCGGCCAGCACGTTCGGTAGCTGCGCCCGGTTGTAGGCGCCGCCGGGCTCCCCGCTCAGCACGGTGATCGCCAGCCGCCTGCCGGTGTCCCGCTCCAGTACCTCCTGCACGAACCGGAAACCGGCCATCCCGTTACCGACCACGACCAGCCGCCGCGGTGAGCTGCCCGTCATGCCACCGCCCCCAGCCGGCCCACCGCCAGCGGGCCCGCCGCCGCGCCTCCCTCTCCAGGTGGCTCCGTTTCCGCCCGCACCGCCTCCAGCCGTACCGCGCAGACCTTGAACTCCGGCATCTTCGACACCGGGTCCAGCGCCGGGTTCGTAACCAGATTCGCCGAGTGCGGCCCGCCCCAGTGGAACGGCATGAACACCGTGTCGGGGCGGATGGTGTCGGTGATCCGCACCAGGCCCTCGGCCACGCCGCGACGGCTGATCACCCGGACCCGGCCCCCCTCGCCCAGCCCGCAGGACTCCGCGAGATCGGGATGCACCTCGACCATGGGTTCGGGCTGGGCCTCGTGCAGTTCCGCGATGCGCCGCGTCTGCGCACCGGACTGGTAGTGCTGGAGCAGCCGGCCGGTGGTGAGATACACCGGGTATTCCGCGTCGAGATCCTCCGCGACCGGCCGGTGCCGCACCGGGACGAAGCGTGCCCGCCCGTCTGGTGTCGCAAAGCCGGCCAGGAACATCCGCGGCGTGCCCGGATGATCTGGAGTGGGGCACGGCCAGAAGACACCATCCTCGGCGGCGATCCGCCAGTAGCTGATTCCCGCGTAGTCCGCCGGGCCACCCGCGCTGGCCCGCCGCAGCTCACCGAACACCGCCTCCGGCTCGGCGGGCCACAGCCCAGGTGCGCCCAGCCGCCCGGCCAGCGCCGCGATGACCTCCAGGTCTGTCCGCACGCCCGGCGGCGGCGGCACCGCTTGTCGGCGGAGCAGCACGCGGCCTTCCAGGTTGGTCATCGTCCCGGTTTCCTCGGCCCACTGCGTGACCGGCAGCACCACGTCGGCGGCCGCGGCGGTCTCGGACAAAACCACATCAGACACCGCCAGGAACTTCAGCGCCCCCAGCCGCCGCCCGATCAGCGCCGATGACGGCGCGGAAACCGCCACGTTGCTGCCCATCACCAGCAGCGCCTGCGGGCCGCCACGTGTGCCGAGGGAGTCCAGCAGCTCGAAAGCGGAACGTCCCGGCCCCGGGATGCGGGCCGGGTCGATCCCCCACACCGCCGCTACCTGCGCCCGGGCGTCCGGGTCGTCGATGCGGCGGTAACCAGGTAGCTGATCGGCCTTCTGCCCGTGCTCCCGGCCGCCCTGCCCGTTGCCCTGCCCGGTGAGGCATCCATAGCCGCTGCCCGGGGTACCCGGCAGCCCCAGTGCCAGCGCCAGGTTGATCAGCGCGGACACCGTGTCGGTGCCCTTGCTGTGCTGCTCGGCGCCGCGGGCGGTGAGTACCATGGCTCGTTCGGCACAGGCCAGCAACCGGACCGCCGCGCGCTGCTGGGCCACCGGCACCCCGGTGATCCGCTCCACCCGTTCCGGCCAATAACCCGCCACGGCCTCGCGTACCTCGTCGAAGCCTGAGGTGCGGGCGGCGATGTACGCCTCGCCGAGGCTACCGTCGGCGATCGCGATGTGCAGCAGCCCGTTGGCCAGCGCCAGGTCGGTCCCCGGGGTGAGCTGCAGGTGGAGCGTGGCGCGGCGGGCGGTGGGGGTCTGCCGGGGGTCCACGACGATCAGTGCGCCGCCACCCGCCTGCTGCTCGGAGATCCAGCGCATGAACGGCGGCATGGTTTCCGCGGCGTTGCTGCCTACCAGCAGGATGGCCCCGGCCGAGGCTAGGTCCGGCAGCGGGAACGGCAGCCCCCGGTCCAAACCGAACGCCCGGATGCCGGCGGCTGCTGCCGACGACATGCAGAACCGGCCGTTGTAGTCGATGTTCGAGGTACCCAGCGCCACCCGGGCGAACTTGCCGAGCGCGTAGGCCTTCTCGTTGGTCAAGCCGCCGCCGCCGAACACCGCAACGGCGTGCGGCCCGTGCGCTGCCTGGATGCGGCGGATCTCCGCGGTGATCCGGTCCAGCGCCGCATCCCAGCTGGCGGGCTCCAGCGGGCCACCCTTGGCCGCCCGGACCAGCGGGGTGGTCAGCCGGCCGGCCGAGTGCAGCAGCCCGGTGGAGGTCCACCCCTTCTGGCACAAGCCACCGCGGTTAGTGGGGAAGTCCCGGCTGTGCACCTCCAGGCGGCGGCTGGCGGTGGGCACCTGGCCGGCCTGCTCCGGGCTCCCGGGCTCGTCCCGGTGGGCCTGCGCCTGCTGGCCGGGGACTGGCTCGCGCAGCGACATGCCGCACTGCAGCGCACAGTAGGGGCAGTGGGTCGGCACGGTACGGGCACGCATACACCTAGCGTGTCCAGCACCTGTTATCCGGAGTATTCATGCGTGTTACGCCCGCGAAACGACTACCTCTCCGCCACGCCAAGCGCCCGGTGCGGGAAAGCCTGCAACGTGTCGAGGGTGCGGCGTTTCATCTCGGGGCCGCTTCGAATGCCCGGCCGACAGTCGTCGCTACCGCGCCGCTGCGGAACAAGCCGGTGCTGCCGTCGCCAGGCGAGGCAGGGAGCGCGAACCACGCGTAACGCTGCACGTAGGTCAGCCGGTCCAGCATGGATATTGACGCGGTCAGGAACGCCGCCTGCTGGCGCTCGGCCGGGAAACTGGTAGTGGCGCCGAACCTGGCGAGGGCGAACTCGGTGAGCCAGATCGGCAGGTGGTAGCGGGCGTAGATCGCCTGCAGGTAGCTGTTTAGCTGAGCGACCGCGGCGGCGGTGGCGAAGTCGGCCCCGTACCAGTGCACGGTGATGAAGTTGACCCGGTATCGGCGGGCGGCGGCGCCGCGCATGAAGCTGTCCAGCCAGCCGCCGGGGGAGGCGGCGTTAGCCGCGACGGCGGGGCTGCCCACCCTCATTCCGGTGGCCATAAGCTGGGGCCACAGGCGGAGCGCCTGCGAGACCGTCATGTCCGACTGGCTGCTCAGGTCCGGCTCATTGAAGCCAAGCAGAGCGCGGCCCTGCTGTTGAGCCTGCCCGAGCGTCGCGGGATTGACGCTGCCCGCTCCCCAGATCATCGGGACGAACTGCGCACCCGGCGGGCTGGTTATGCCCACGTGATTGGACGACCACGTGTAGTACCAGGATGCTCCGGATTCAGCGAGCGCATTGCTGACGCCGGGGAATATCCAGGCGCTTACGCCCTTCTTGGCGGGGCCGGCGGGGCCGGCGCCGGTGGCGCCGGTGGCGCCGGTGGCGCCGGTGGCGCCGGTGGCGCCGGTGGTGGTGGTGGTGGTGGCGGCGGTGGGGCGCGGATGGTGTGGCGAGTGGCGGGCTTTCGAGCCCCCGGCCGCGGTGGCGACGGGAGTGGCGGCAGCCGGGCGGGCTGCCGTGGGGCTGGCCAGCGCGGCCGGCTGTGCCCGTTGCGGCCAGGCCACGGCGGCGATGCCGGCGGCGCCGGCGGCAACCAGGACTGCGGCGGCAAGTTTCGGCTGGCGGGAGAGGGCAGGCGCGCCCTGCCGGGCCTTGTGCAGGATCGGCATGTCAGCGGCCGTTGGGCAACAATTGGTAGTTCGGGCCGAGGACGGCGCCGCGACCGGGTTTGTACTGGTCGAAGCCGTGCGAGTCACACTGCAGGCCACCGTTGATGCAGTGCTTCACCAGGGCCGCCAGAATGGCCGGGTCCCATGCGTTGAAGAAGTCGTAGTGCCAGGTGTAGGCGGGCCCGCTGGCGAGACGCAGTTGCGACAGGTTGCCGCTGACCGGGAACGCCATCTTGAACTCGAGCATCGGCACCGCGACCGGGTGGCTGGCCGGGCAGGCCAGCTTGCCGTTGATGTGTATCGGATAGGCCATGTGGCTTTGGTGGCCGGGGGAGTCCAGGTGCACGCCGTCCCAGCAGCTCGGCGCCTGGTAGCGGATGACCAGATTGCTTCCGGGCAGACAGGAACTCGGGAAGGTCCAGTTGAAGTAGCTGTTCCCGCACTCCCAGCCCTCGACCGTGCCGCGGCTCTGCTGGAACTGGGCCAGCGTGGCCTCATGGTTGCCGACAACGAACCGCAGGCCCCTCGGGAACGGCCGCACGGTGCGGTAGTCATAGATCCCGGACTTGTAGTAGATCACCTGCGGGCCGACGGGCATGATGGGCTTGCTGCCGTTGAAGAGGGCCGGGAACCAGTACCCAGAGTGGTCCTGCGGGGTCAGGCATGACGTGCTGCTGTGCGAGAGCGAACCGGTGGTGCTGTACGCGTTGGTCGTCGTGGCCCCCATGAACGTGTGCATGTGCGAGGCGCCTGGCATCCTGGGGTAGACGATCGCGTCGTCCGGCAGATCCCGGGTGACCGAGCAGTCGGTCTGGAACTCGTAGTGCGAGAGGTCCGCCGGGTAGACGAAGTTCTGGTCGGGGGTGATCCCCATCACCGGCGGGGAGACGGTGATGGATTCACCCGGGTCGAGGTTCGGGCTGAACGGCGGCATCGGCATACCAGTCGGAGCGGCCGAGCCGAAGACCTGGAATTCCCATAACGAATATCCATACCCCGTAGCGCGGGCCGTGCCGTGCATCCGCACGTACCTCCCGGTGCCGGTGCCGTTGAGCGTCTGGGTGCCGCCGGTGCCGGTGGTGGTCGAGTAGATCGTGGTCCACGTCCGCGCGTCGACCGACGTCTGGATCTGGAAAGCCTTGGCATAGGCGGCCTCCCAGTCCAGCACGACCCGGCTGATCATGTCCGTGGCACCGAGGTCGACCTGCAGCCACTGCGGGTCACTCCAACCGCTGGACCAGCGGGTGCCGGGATCGCCATCGACAGCGGCCGACGCCGGGTAGTACGCCGGATCCTGGCTGGAAGATGCGGTCGCGGGCATTCCCTGCGAGAGCGACGTGGCCGCAGCCGTGACCGGACTGGTGGCGGAGGCTGCACCGGCGGCAGAGGCTGCGCCGGCGGCGGAGGCCGAATCAGCAGCAGGAACCAACCGAGGAGCCTGAGCCAAACTAGCCAAGTAAACGGCGCCCGCTGACACGAGCGCTAGGGCCACAGCGGGGATCACCCATATGCGCTGCCTGATCTTGCTGACCGCATGGCGAGGTGATGACCGGCCTATGTCAGGGAAATGGGGCTTCATGGCGACTCCTGCCTGAAATGGCGGCTATGACCGTTTAGATCCACCGAGCTGGAGCCGGTGGAGTAGTGGTATCTACCTACGACGAAAAGACTCTGCCGGGTCAAATTCGGGGCAGGCTTTTCCGCTGGCGAGCGCCGGGCCGGCCGCGAGGCGCACGCACTGCCCGGAGCCGCGCTCCATCCCGGCGGCGGCGAAGAAGGGTGTGGTGGCATCGTTCGCAGGCCATTTCGTGGCTGCAGCAGGTTCGGCAGGCGCGCGGCCGCCGTCCCCGGGGGCGGCCTTGGTGCGGTCAGCCCGGTGGCCGGGGAACTGCTCCCATTCGGCGTGGGGGTGCGGTATCCGGCGGCCAGTCGCAGGTGCGGCGGTGGGTGTCAGCGTGGCGGGTGACAGTGTTTCGTGATGGTTGTCCGGTTCGGTGTTTTTTGGTGATTTCCGCGTGTGTCTGCGTGTATGCCTGATTGTCGTGCTGCCCGCCGTTTGCCGGGCCCGCCTTTGGTGGGAAGGCCCCGGGGTTTGGCGCTGCCTGGTGGGTGGCAATGTCGGGGTTTCGGCGACACCGTGTCGCCCGGCGTGAAGTGCGCTGGCCGTCCCTGACCGGAACGGTCCTGTCCGTCCCCCGCTGTCCCCCAAGGGGGGCTTGCGGGTACCGGGCCGTGCCGGGCTAGCGTCGAAGCCTGCCTGCCGAAGGCGGTTTTCAGGTGCCCGGGCCCGCTGCGGCG
>WNFJ01550646.1_pt1 | contig 13020 bp, 10 predicted proteins | sample 5400461 | NCBI WGS metagenome assembly WNFJ01 (sample SAMN13153349, study PRJNA577476) | soil metagenome | isolation source: 115 cm saprolite on Douglas fir-dominated hillslope | place: USA:California | collected 2013-09-17 | reverse complement strand
TGTACAGCACGCCAAAAGCCCCGGTTATCGCCATGAATAGATAGAGTAATCCCGCGACTCTGGCTATCTTTTTGGTTGAATTCATCGCTTCGACCTCCGTCGTTCAACGGTCGCGCCGATCACGAGGACTCACACGATCGGCGATTCGTTCCCCAAGGACGCGTCAACAACGCCGTGCGACGCGCGTTCCCGAGTGATGGCAAAACAGACCAGGAATGCTATCCCGAACAAAAATAGCGTGTGCTTCTTCCTGTAGACCTAAACGATGACCGGAGCCCCAACGTTTCAGGTTTCTTTTTAGGTGAAAGTGCGAACAAGGCGGGTCTCATAGTCCGCCTGGCGCAACCGGGTGGTCCTTTCGTCCCGACCCTTTCTGAGCCCCATGCCCACCCGCTTAAGTCCCGATTAACGCCCTTGTGTCCACGAATGGAGTAGTGCCCGGTTGGTCGGCAACCGGGAAACTATCTAGAAACGGGATTCTGCGGAATAGCTCCTCCCTGGTCGCCTGGTGCAGAGCTATCCGGGGTCTTGGGTTCACTTGGTCGGATCACGGGCTACTCGCAGAAGTGCCTCGGTCTGCGTGAGATTGGTGGGATACTCACCTAGCCTCGTTCGGCATCCTGCCATGTTTTCACCAACTTGCATTAAAACCGCATGACTATTGGCGATTTCTACGACCTCGCCTGTTTCAACTCTTTCAATCCTTCCGCATAAATAGCGCCAATTTCGGGCTTAAACAGACACCAAAGACACCAAGGCCGGAACTACTTCTTTACTTCTTCTAATGACCGTTCGGGAGATGGGCGACGAGAACATCGTGGTTCTTCACCATTGGAGAAGGATTGATCAATTCCTTTGCCAAGGCTCCCTCAGCATCCGGCCCAGTCAGAGACTCCAGAAAAGATGCGGATTCCCAGAAGGACAAGAGCAAGAATTCGGTACAATCCGTGCGTCTTCTGGATAATAGTATCGCGCCCCGATTACCTGCAGCCTCGCGATACGTTCGGAACAATTCCTCCTGAATGTACTTGAGATGTTCTCCGGTCCTTGATTCTGACGCAACTCCATGCCATATACGCGCGATCATTGGCTTTTGTGGCTTCCCTCACTGAAAGGCCTTTCCCAGAACTGATGGCACGACTCTGCAAGTCCAAAGGTGCTTCAGTGTTAGAGAGCAAGAAAGACGCCGAACCGGAGGCGCAATTACTTATGTCGCCACTCCGAGAGTTCTCTCTCTTTTCTTCTATCAACTACCACCTGGTCTCGGCGAAGGTGTCAGTTTTTTGCCGCCTCCGCCTTCGGCAATTCCCGCAGCCCCGGCAAACTCACGTGGAAGAAGGCTTCGACCTGGGATTTCTGGTCGCCCGTATAGGCCCCCGCCCAGTTTTGCAAGACCTTGCCTTCAGGCGAAATGACGATCGTTTGTGGCGTTCCGCCCAGCCTGTAGGCGGTGCGCGCTTCAGCGGACAGGCCGGAAAAGATTGAAAGCTTAAGGTCATTCCTGGCGACGTACTGTGCTAGGCCCGCTTCTGATAAGGAGAGACCGATGAAGCGATACTCGACCCCTTTTCGAGTGACCAGTTCCTTAAAGTTGTCAATATTACGTGTACACCACGAGCATGGTGGCGTGAAGACATAAAGTACCGTCGGCTTCGACACTCGGCTGTACTCAATTCTTTGCGCCTTCCCCGCGAGGTCGATCGCTTCGAACGGTGGGACAGTTGCTCCAGATTTCAGCTGCTGCTGCGGCCTGAGGCCGAAAACATGATTCAGCTGTTTAAGCTTGTGCGCAAGCACCACGTTGGCCACAACCGATGCGCTCAGCATCAAAATGAGGATAGTCCGCTCTTTCATGTGGATCATGGCTTCCGGGAAGAACGATCCTTCACACCTGTAAGACCGACCTGCCCGGACGGCACGTCAGCGTCAGATCGCGGATAAGGCTACGTCTACGAGCACTGGTTAAAGAAAGCGCCACAGGTTCCCCCGCTAGAGTCCTGGCAAAACAGCACATATCCGCTTGCGTCGCATGAATCTACCACCCCCACATCGCACTGCCATCCGTAGATTGAGCCGCAGAGAAAATCGGCAGACTGCCTGATGCTATCACACTGCGTTGGGGTACAAGCCGCTAACGGTGTGGCGGCGACCGTGATGAAAGCGTAGATCATGCCCGCGCCGACCAAACTATACAGAATCAAAGAACGAACCTTCTTCATGGCGATTCTCCTTATTTCCTCAATCTACTGTCGTGCAAGATTGCACGTACGACTTCGCTTCCTACTCATAAAGGGGACGGGACCGATTGTCCATCGCATTTTATTGGCCGATTCGATAATCTATTGGCCATTACGCAACTAGGTTACCGTTGCTCGACCCTTCGCTAATTAACCGAGCATAAAGCCGGAACTCACTGGGGGTTCGACTGTAGTGCTTCTTAAACTCGCGCACAAAATGACTCAAATCACCCGCACCGCTTTCGAAAGCCACTTCTTTAACGGTCAGGAACGATTCGTGCAACAGCTTGGCGGCTCTTTGCATTCGCACATGTTTGAGATATCGCATCGGAGTCAAGCCAGTTTCGCTTTTGAAGATTTGACGAAGTCTCGTTGGAGAAAGATTGACGCTTCTCGATATGGTCGCCTCTGAAAGCCTGGCCCTTGGACATCCCGCCATTAAGTCAATAACCGATTTGACGCGAACATCCATAAGCTAATGTGAGCTGCTCCTTTTCTATTTCTGTCTTAAGAAAATCACCTCTTCCAAACGTTCCCTTGGTCCCGCGTCAGAAATTGATTCGGAGCCTATCGTTGTTGCGAAGACTCCGACTTCTGAAGCTTCCGCAGCTTCGGCAGTTTCCGCCAGCGCAGGTATTGATCGGGATCATAGTCAGGAGCTTCGCCATCGCAACATTGCATCCAAAAGCGAAACCAGTCCACGTTCCGTTGAAATGAGGCAACCCATTCAAATGGCGTATCGGGTGTTCACCCTTGGGATAACGAATAGCTCGACCGTTTACACCAGCCAGTCCCAGGCAAGGAGAATTCGTAGCCGGGACCTGCTTTGCGGGCAAAGCTGGGTTTGATCAATGTTCAGCCCCGACACCACCGAGATATTCGGAAAACCAGTTCAACATTCGTACTTCGGCGTCGCGTTTGTTCGCCGGACTCCACCACTCCGGAGCGTGCTGCTCACCGGGATAGCGGCGGTACTCGACAGTCTTGCCCAACCAATTCAGCGTTGAGAACAGATATTCTGATTGCGCGACATTATCACTCGTATCCGAGAGTCCCTCCAGCATGAGCAGCGTCGTCGTGATCTGGTCCAGATGATAGCCCGGCGAATTATCGATATACGCTTGAGGTGTTTTCCAAGGAGGAACCCCGATCCCCATCTGCTTCATCACCCAATCCGCGGCGCCTGTATTGTCCATGTCCCCTGCGAATTGCGATGACAGATCGTAGATTCCGGCTCCGCTCGATTCCATTGCGGCGCGGAAACGCTTGGTCTGGACCAGCAGAGAGAGCACGTCATAACCTCCGGAGCTGTGGCCTATCACGCCAATCCGGTCGGGATCAGTGATTCCGCGCTGGACGAGTTGATCGACCGCGGGAAGAACCTGATCGGCGATGCCGCGCATGACAGCTCCAGGCTTCCAGGTTACGTCTGGAAACAGCACCGCGTAACCGCGCGTTGCAAACATTTGCAGGTTGTAAAACTGCTGACCGTTGACCCCAAACGCGTTTGCATAATTGGCAATTGCTTGCTGATAAACCCAAACAATGGTGGGGTACTTATGACCGGGCATATAACCAGCGGGCATGAGCACCAAGGCGCGGGACTTCTCGCCCGCAGAGTTCGTCCATTCCAGCAACTCGCGTTTGCCCATCTCGATGGCGGCGAGTGCAGGATTGAGAGTAGTGAGCCGCTTGGGCGCCTGTCCGTTGCGAATGATCCACAAATCGGCTGGTTCGGTTGCAGACTCCGACGTGAAAACGACAAGATTTCGACTATCGGAAGCAGACACCTGCCCGACAGCTACACCTCCAATCGCGCGCTCTTCCTCAAGAATGGTCGACGTCACACCGGTTCTTATATCGATTTCGTAGATTCCGTCGGGTCCACCTGCCACTGATCTTCCAAGGACCCAGATAGCCGTCTTGCCTGTGGGAGACCAAAGGCAATCGTTCGTGCGTCTAACAATGTAGTTAATTCGAAAACCCTTGACCGTAGCCAGCGTCCGTGTGCGGCCATCCTGAGCTGCGCACTCGCGAATGGAATCGCCGTCTTGGAATATCACCGCACCACTATCGTCCTCCCACAATGGCGCTTCGTTGTTAGCAGTGTCTGCGACTGGACATTCTTTTGTCTTTAGCGACTCATCCTTTGACTGAGATCCGACCCACGCAATGACAACTTTGCGCTCCGTAGGAAGCCCCAAAGTGCGATAGGCAATGAATCGACCGTCTGGCGACCATGAAACCCGTGCACTCAACGGGAATGCCAAAGGTGCTGCTTCTGCGATTCGAACAGCCTTATCGCCATTCACCGATACGAGCCAGAGATCCCAGTAGTTCTGGTTTTGCGCGCCGTCTCGCCGTTGTATGTCTGAACGATGACGCGCGTGTACCAACCTGCTTGCATCTGGTGCCACCGCCGCCACGCCCGAGGAAACAGAGGATAGTTCGGTCGTATTACCCGTCTGTACATCAATCTCAACAAGCCGTTGGTCGATTAGATTTGGGCCGCTGGTAGACTGTCGATCAGTTGAATGCCGGGGCGATATCCGAACCTGCACTGTAGGTTTGTCCGAATCTACATCGTGCCCCGTATCGAGAGTGGCCGGAGTCTTGTCGACTATTGAAACCTCAAACATGGACGTTATGACGGCAGATCCATGCTTCGCCCAGCGAATCTCGGCCCAGGGATAGAGACCGAACGGACGCTGCGTCACTCGACTTGCCCCACCACTCGCACTCCAAATCCAAAGGTGAGTACCTTTTCCATCGTTGGCAAAGAACGCGAGGCGGCTTCCATCCGGGGACCAGCTTGGCATCCAAGCACTAACGCCTGAGGGTGTGATTTCCGTTAATCGACCCGATGAAGTATCTCCTATCATAATCCGACATCCATCGAACTGTGCGATGTTACTTTGAACGGGGCGCTTGAGCCGACGATCTTCAATCGTGAATGCCACCCATCGTCCGTCAGCCGTGATGGCGAGCGGCTGAAAGTCTTTTATAAATAACATTCCAAGGAGGCTGTCGACAGAAATCGGCTGCAACCGGCTATCAGCGTCGTTCACAAACGCATGCGACATCCGAATCACTAGGACGACGAGAAACGCGAATACGCGAGAACCTCTCATTAAAGATATCCCTTTTCTTCGCTGTGCTTCCCCTGCGCGACCTCCGACTCTTGCTCGCGTTTGCGCATGGCGCAGTCAAAACATGAATTTCAGCGCGAACTGAATCGAGCGAGGCCCTCCCAGTTGATAGAGGGGATTGAAGGGTCCGGTGCCCGTAGTCCCGGGAGCAGCGAGGCCCACATTGAGGGTCTGACTTGATAATCCAAAACCGCCAGCCTGAAAGCGCCCACTGGGCTGCCCAAAGTTTGGATGATTGAGTACATTGAACAATTCTGCCCGGAACTGCAACTTGACTGATTCGTGTATCGGAAAATCGCGGTGAACAGCAAAGTCCCACTGAGCTGCGCCGAATCCCCGGAGAAAATTTCTCGGTACATTGCCTTGACGAAGCGCCTGGCCACCCGAGTTAGGAGGGTCCGTGAATGCAGCCGTATTAAACGCTTTGCCCCCTGGGTATTGAGGACCAAACAGGTAGAGCGGCTGCCCCTGAACCAGATCGGGTCGTACATCCGCAGCGACACCATTGAGTCGAGGGAACTTGCCGTCAGACACATCAACCGGAGGAGCGGAGCGTGCCTGAACCACATTCTCAAGGGACCAGCCGCGGAGAATCGACTTCATGAACAGATTCCGCGCCGGCCCTGGGATGTCATACGTTGCCGCAAAAGAAAACGCATGGCGGATATCGAAGTCGGATGGACCGCGGTTTGTATTGTTTCCGGGGATGTTGCGATTCGACAGGAGTTGTGTTGAACTGGCGGACCCTGTATCGATCGAGTGTGCCCAAGAGTAAGAAGCAAGGGCCTGCAAGCCATGTGACAAACGCCGCTGAAATTGCACTTGAAGGCCGTCGTAATCCGAGGTTGCGGAATTGTCCACGAGTTGTCCGATTGTAATGTTCGGGTTGCTAGGCGGCGATTGGAGGAATGTGGTCTGGAGAAGGCGCCTTCCGGCTGCGCCAACGTAGGAAAGCGTCAATGCTTGCTGCCCGCCGAGCGCCTCCTCCAACGCAACATTCCACTGCAGTGTATATGGCAGATTCAAGTCCGGGTTAGGCGCTGCGACGTTGGCAAGTGTGGCCACAGAAGGAATAACCGGAGGCGCGCTGTTCGCCGGAGAAATGGGAAACGCCCCCGCTGCTCCAGCCAGGATTTTCGTCAGTCCGAAGGGAGGAAAAGTTCCTGCCGCTGCTCCCGTCTGGACACTCGCAAGGTCATAAAAAACTCCAAAGCCTCCTCGAAGCACTGTTTGCCAGTCACGATTCTGCAGCACTTGGTACGCAACACCAATTCGTGGAGCAACATTTTCGTATCGAGTTTTGAACGGAGGCGTTCCTGCCGGAGCAATGGCCAATTGCGAAAGATCGTTAAGGTTAAAACCCGTCACGGCCGGGAGGCTCGGCCCACTTAGACTAGATGGAGCGAAGTCGACATCCCATCGCAGGCCGTATGTTAGCGTAAGACGGGCCCCGAAGCGCCAAGTGTCCTGAGCGAAAGCGCCAAGGTTTCGGAACAATAAGGATGTAGCAGCGAGAGATTGTGTTAACGTTTGTAACGTATTATTGCCCGTTTCCGCTGCGGCGATAGAACCAAAAAACACCTGTTGCAAGTATTGTCTGGGCTGCTGAACGGGCGACAGGCGACGATAGTCCACGCCGAACTTCAAGCTGTGCGAGCCTTTTTGCACGGACAAGCTGTCAACAAGATTGACCTGCCGCTGGGCATTTTGGGTATTGGCGCCGTCCGTCAAGGCCCCAGACTGCAGGGCGATGATTTGGAAAGCAAGCAGCCCGTTCTGGCTTGTAAACGGACTTGGAAAAGGCAGGCTGGTCAGCGGAACCGCGCCCCCAAAGTCATCCAAGAAGCTGTGACTCTTGGCATTGGTTCGGCTGTAGTTAAACCGCAGATCATTGATGATGCGGGGAGAGATGGACCACGTCGCACCCAGAGTAGCGGTTTGGGTTGTGATCTGGATTGGGGTGACAACGCTCGGGGCCTGTGCTCCTCCTCCACGCTGAACGACCTCCGACGGTGAATAGTTGTAGCGCGCAAACAGGCTGATCCTGTCAGACAACCTGTGGTCAAGACGCAAGCTGGCGGCATCCAGGGAAGAGCTGCTGGCAAAGCTGGAATTGAACCCGGCAACACCGGTTACAGCGTTGTCTGCGCCATTCGGTAGAGGATACGCCTTTAGGAAAGGCTGCATCACTAGGGCTGCACCTTGACGTGCGGCGAGGTCGGGGACTGTTGATATGACAGTTTGCGGCAGGCGAAGCCGCAGACCCTCATAAGAAAAGAAAAAGAAAGTCCGATTCCTGAAAATTGGACCGTTGAACGTACCTCCAAAGTCGTTCTGCCGCTCTTTCGGTTTGGGAATGGCCGGCGTAACGAAAGTATTAAACCAGTTGTTCGCGTCCAGAGCGTCGTTACGCAAGTAGTCGAAAAGCGTCCCATGGAACTGATTGGTCCCCGAGCGGGTCGCAATAGAAATCTGTGCTCCCGGAGTGCGGCCAAATTCCGGCGCGTATGTCGACGTCTGGATACGAAACTCTTGCATGGCGTCTACTGAGACCAGGCTGTTCGTCCCGCCCAGAGCGCTGAAAGACCCAATCGATCCAGCCATTCCGTTTGTACTGCCTCCTGAACTAACGGCACCGACACCGATATTGGCGCTCACCCCATCCACCGTCCAATAGTTGGAGGCTGCGCGCTGCCCGTTTACACTGAACTGTCCCTCATCGACTGCATTCGCAGTAACAACGACGACCCCAGGGGTGAGTTCGACCAGGGTTTGAAAACTCCTGCCGTTCATCGGTAGGTTTTCCGCAAATTGCCGATCCACAACTGTGCTTACCGTCCCGTCTGTTGTGTTAAGCACCAGTCCGCCCGCTTCGACCGTCACCGTCTCATTCACGGATCCTATTTGAAGCTCGAAATTGATTGACGCCACGTCTTGGACGTGAAGCTCGACCCCGCTTTTCACGATACTTTTGAAGCCATCCTTATCGAGAGTCATCCTGTAAATGCCGGGTTGAAGAGATGGAACCCGGTAAATGCCTTGATCATTTGTGACGGTTTTAGATCCTACATTCGTCGCGAGATTGGTGATGATGACAGTGACATCGGGCACGCTCCGGCCATTCGGGTCCGTGACTAGTCCCGTAACCGCAGCCAGTTCATCGGCTCGACACATAGCCAAGCCTCCCAAGCACGCGAAGATCAACACAAACGCTCGCATCGAGAATCGTTTCACAGGCGCTTCTCCTTCGAGGAACTTCACACTCTAAATAGGCTATTCCCGTTTCGAAGCGATTTGTGTCAGACCTGACTTGTGAAAATCTGATGAACTCCTCCGCATTCGCCTCGCTCAAGTTCGGCGGTCCGGCACACTGCCCGTGATGTCGGAAGGGGTGCAACAATGGATTCTTATTTCTTTTCTAGCCACGCGCGACTAGACGCCAGCCGCTGCGTTTTTCACGGATGGTTCGGAGGGCCTATGAGGTTTGCGTAAAGGACTTTCTTGCCGCGCGGAGCCGTACTGCCGCCAAAGGGCTCAACCGTGACGAACACAGCGTCAATGTGGGAGAGCACATCTGGGTGGTTCACCGTTAGAACCCACCGGCTCGTCGATTTGTCGTCAACGGTGAAGAGGCCTAGATTCAGAGGCTTCCCTAGATTCGCCTCGCGGTATCCCCATGCTTGGAAAGCGCCCAGTTTGTGATTCTGCCGATTTTGCAGATCGAATGCGTAAAACACGAGAACCTTCTTCTCCACGTAGTAGACGCGTCCATAGGTGCGCTTCGTTTTGCCGTCACCCGTCACGTCGTAAACATCCACGATGTGAAGATCACGTGCACCGAACAGATTTCGTGCCTCGCCTTCGCTGGGCGATGCCGCGCCCGCGCCAGTTTCCGAAGGGGACTGCGCGTTTGCTTCAAGAGTTGTATCCTCGCCGGCTTCCCCTTTCGCAACGAGTTGCGCATTCGCTTGGCGTGCCTGGTACAGTTCTGCAAGAGCTTCGTGCAGCTTCGCATCGGAATCGCGTTGAAGCCTTGCCAGTCTTTCCCGGTCGCTATCGTTCATTGCCAGCTGCTGTCTGAGCTGTTCTGCAGTTGTAATTGCGCCTACCAACTTCTCTTCACTGGCTTTTTCTCGCTCGCGCAGCTCTTCGTTCTTTGCTTCAGACCCCGCTAAAGATTTTTCCAGAGTATCGCGTGCTTTTTGACTCTCTCGCAGAGACCGCACCACGGCACTGTCAGAACCATCCCTGTCATTCTTCTTCTGTTGTTTCAGAGAATCGACCACTGACTGCAATCCGCGTGAATGTGCGCGCTCCGCCGATACGTCCTTCGTGGTGCGCCACAACGCAATCCCACCTACGGCGACGGCAACCGCTAGGAGAATCGTTGCGGCAATGCCGTAGACGGCCGGACGATACGTCCACAGAGGGGCAGGATGAGTCTTCCCTGCTTCGCCCCTGCGAACCCCTCCACGCGGTTGCTGGGCTGAGGCATCCGCCTTTAACCGATCCCGAAGCCGTCCAAGATGTTCCCGCGCTTTCGTTTCATCAGCATCCCCAAGACCGATATCTTCAATGGGGTGGGCGGCTGCAGCGGCTACACCAAGATCATTCGACGCCACGTCCGCAAACGCCTCATATACCTCCCGGCACGACACACACTCCGCGAGATGGTGACGAAGGCGCTGCAACTCAAGCGGACTCAATTCTCCTATCGCAGCCAGTGCCGCAAGTTCTCCAAAGGTTTCGTGCTGTGGGCACGAGCTAAAGCTCGATTTCATACTCTTCCTGTCTCTTTGTCGGAATCGCCGCCCGAACCTGGCCTCGGCGAACTCCTTCAGTCAAAAACGTCTTCAACGTTTTTAGCCCTCTATAATAGCTATTCCTGATTGCACCCAATTCTTTTCCTTCCATCTGCGATATTTCCCGCAAAGTGTGGCCTTCAAAATGCAACAACTTCACAATTCGTCGCTGTGCCGGATTCAGAGACGCGAGGCACTGTTTCACAATCTCTTTCTCTTCGACACTTCTCTGTATAAATTCTGCCTGGACCAGCGCCGGATCACGACCATCGCCAGCTTCATCGACGTGTGGAGCGTAGAATTGGCGGTTACAGAGGTATGTTCGACGCTTCAATGATTTGTAGTAGCCGAATTGTAGAACCCACGTCCGCGCTGTACCTACAGAAGGGTCAAACCGTTCTCGCTGCTGATGAATTGCAAGAAACACTTCTTGGACAACATCTTCCGCCTCCGACCTGTCCCGAAGAATCTTGAACGCTAAGCTTAGTGTTGGCCGAAAAAAACGCAAGAAAAGCAGATCGAAACAGTCCTCGCACCCGTGCGCGATGTTGTGAAGCAACGCTTCATCGGTGAGCAGTCCGAGATGCTGGTGTCCTGCCATTTTGGGCGAATTATAACCGTGCAATTCGGGCCCAACAAGCGCCAACAAACTTCGCCTACCCACTTTATTTTTTCATCTGTCTGATACAAATCGCCTTCTTCAGGGTATACAGAAGCGGCCGTCCTTCCCGGCAGTGACGTGACCAACTGAAACACACCGGGTGCTTTCAGGGTATAGATAAGTAAGTGCGTGGGTACTGGACCGACCCAGTATTCGCAAGCGGAGCGATTCGTTTTGGAACGCCTCGTTAAGCCGTTCCTGCGGGCTGAGGAGTGTCCATGTACCCCGGCGTCGAACTCCGACTGTATCGCTATGTCGCGGTGCTGGCGGAGGAACTTAATTTCACCCGCGCAGCCGCACGTTTGCATGTCGCTCAACCTTCGCTGAGCAAGCAAATCCGCGAACTGGAGACCTACCTCGGCGCGCAACTTTTCGAGCGCACCAAGCGAGACGTGCGTTTGACGGCGGCGGGAGAGGCATTCACGGCGGAGGCTAGATTGACGCTTTTCCACGCCGATCGCGCGGTCCAAGGTGCGCGGGCGGCGAAGGGACAGTACCGCGGCCCCTGGAGCCTCGGCTATTCGCCGCTGATCGACTTGCGCATTCTGTCCAGAGTGCGGGGACATTTGTCATCGACACATCCCGCAGCTGACGTGCGTCTAGTTAGCGCGCACACGTCGGAGCAAGCCGATGGTCTGTTGCGCGGAACGCTCCACGCGGGACTCGTCATTCTGCCAGTTCGGGAACAAGCGCTGGTCGCGGAGGGATTGTATCGCGAGGCGCTGGTTCTGGCGTTGCCCGCGGGACATCCGCTGGCGACTAAAGATACGGTCGAAATAACGGATCTCGATGAAATTCCGTTGGCGACCATACGCGGGGACATCGAGCCACGCTTCGGCGAGGACTTGAATCGGATTTTTGGAGTGGCACGCGTACGCCCGCGCATAGCCCAGCAAGCAACGACACAAGCGGAAGTGCTCGAACTCGTTCTGGAAAGCGGTTTTCTGGCGGGGTTGATCATGCCTTGGGCTCAGCATCCAGCACGAGAAGGAATCGTGTTTCGCAGGCTGGTGGACGAGTTTTTGACCGCGGAAGTGGGCCTCGCCTACCTCCGGGACTACGGTTCTCCGATCTTGAAGTCCTTGCGCAAGTTTCTAATCGACGTATTCCAGCCTTTGTCGCCCGAGTCTGGCGGGCCCGAACGCCGAGCGCGCCAGATGACCCTCTTTTGACTGCAATTCGCCTGCGGGCAGTTGGCCCGCTCAGGCAGCCGAGCATGTATAACACTCATCGTGTGTAGACTCATCGTGGTCATCGCTTCGAAGATGGCCGCGTGCCAACTAGCGACCCCAGAGCCTATTTCGGAAAGCAAGTGCGCAAGTTGCGCCTTGACCGTGGCCTCTCGCAAGAAAAGCTGGCTGAACTAGCCGATTTGCATCGCAACTACGTAGGCGGCGTCGAACGGGGCGAACGGAATATCGCGATCATAAACATCGTTGCGCTGGCACACGCACTCAAAGTAAAGCCCGCCAAACTTCTCGAAACCCTGTCTTAACTACTTCTCCAGAGCCCTACCCCCCATTGGTTTCCAACGCTCGTCTTCTCCACGCATGCCTTCTTATTACGAGTTTCGCCCCTAGAAATTAAGACATTTTCTGGTGTTGAGTGTGCTTGCTTGAGTTCGTATGCTAGGCACGTGCTGAGAAGCGCCGTTCTCAATTGCTATGATGTCACCTTAGGAAGCGAGGACTATGACTCAACTAATGCCGCCGGTACTCGTTAGTGTACTATTTGCAGTTTCGCTGCTAGCCAGCATTCCTGCTCGTGCCCAGCACATGAACGAGAAAGACTCCCCCTGTGCAGATGTCGTAGTGACGGTGGACCTTGCTAATTGTCTTTCAAAGGCAAGAGATTCATCCGACGCGAAGCTCAATTCTCTTTACAAGGACCTCCGCAAGAGACTCGATGTGAGTGATGCCGAGCGTCTCGTCGTGGCCCAACGGTTGTGGATTCAGTATCGCGATGCAAACTGCTCGGCTGAGCGGAAACTCTATGAGAGTGGAACGGCATCGTCCCCGGCATATCTTGCCTGCCTTGAAGCGATGACCAGAGCGCGTACGAAAGAACTCGAAGTCACGTATGCGGTGAAATTGAAATAGCTATCGATAAATCCCCTTTACATTAACGCCTCAACCGAGTTTTTCCGCAACCTGCTAGTATCGAATGCTCCC
>WNFJ01179285.1_pt1 | contig 13020 bp, 9 predicted proteins | sample 5400461 | NCBI WGS metagenome assembly WNFJ01 (sample SAMN13153349, study PRJNA577476) | soil metagenome | isolation source: 115 cm saprolite on Douglas fir-dominated hillslope | place: USA:California | collected 2013-09-17 | reverse complement strand
CTCCGCGCGCGCGTGGAGCCTCGTAGTCGCAAGTGTCTTGCGCGACGTGGGGCTGCACTGCCTCGTTACGTACCGCGCCGGCGAAGAGCACGAACGCTTCCACGTCGTGGCAAGCGGCCTGCCTCCCGGCGCGCTCAGCCTTCAGATGCCTCGCGTTCTCGCGGGACGGCCGCTTCGGGGCGAACCGCGCGTAGATGCTCTGGCAGCGTCGCTGCGCATCGAGTTTGACCAAGACAGCGGCGGCTACGTCCTTGACGGCGACGTCATGCGCGCTCGTTGGGCCAGCGTTCAGGTGGGGCCAACACTCTCGTTGCTCGTAGCGTAAACCAGCACGCAGTAACCCGTGCGGACTCTCACTTCGCGGAGAGTATGTCATGGAGCACGGCGCGCGCTTCGTCTTGGATTCGCCTGAGATGGTCGAGCCCCTTGAAGCTCTCGGCGTAAAGCTTGTAGACCGCTTCTGTCCCGGACGGCCGAGCGGCGAACCAGCCATGGTCGGTGACCCCCTTCCCCCCATGACCGTCGCCGGGGGCGTTCGTCAGAATGGCCGTCACCCTGTCACCCGCCAGCTCGGTGAGCACGAAACTGCGATCGGTGAGGGTCTCGAGAGCACGCTTTTGGTCGACCGTCGCCTCGGCGTCGATGCGTTCGTACGCTGGATCGCCCAGCTCGCGCGTGAGCATTCGGTAGTGCTCGGCGGGGTCGCGTCCGAGCCGCGCGCGGATCTCGAGGGCAAGAAGCCCCATGACGGGTCCGTCCTTGTCCGTGACCCAAGTCGATCCGTCGAGGCAAAGAAGGGACGCGCCCGCACTCTCCTCGCCACAGAAGCCGAGCGATCCGTCGAGAAGCCCCTCGACGAAGTACTTGAAACCGACCGGCACCTCGAAGAGGCGCCTCCCGAACCGCGCCGCAACGCGGTCGATCATGCTGCTGCTGACCACCGTTTTCCCTACCGCGGTCTCGGCCTTCCAATGAGGCCGGTGCCGAAAGAGATAGTCGACGCAGACAGCCAAGTATTGGTTGGGGCTCATGAGTCCCGCGCTCGGGCAGACGATGCCGTGCCTGTCGGCATCCGGGTCGTTCGCGAAGGCAAGGTCGAATCGATCGCGGAGCCCGATGAGCCGACCCATAGCGAATGCCGACGAGGGGTCCATGCGGATGGCCCCATCCCAATCGACGGTCATAAAGCCGAAGGTCGGATCGACCGTGTCGTTGACGACCGTCAAATCAAGGCCGTAGCGCGTTGCGATCGGCTCCCAGTAGTCGCGGCTTGCGCCCCCGAGCGGATCAACACCCACCTTCAGGTGGGAGCCTCGGAGAACATCGAAGTCAATAGCAGCGGCCAGATCGCGAACGTACGCGTCGACGTAGTCGAAGCGATGTGTCGTTGGCGCGCGCAGAGCTTGCTCGAATGCCATACGCTCGACCTCCCTCACTCCGTCCTTGATGAGGGCATTGGCCATTGCGCCGATTTCTCCGGTGACCGTGGAGTCGGCAGGGCCGCCCGAGGGCGGGTCGTATTTGTAACCGCCGTATTCGGGCGGGTTGTGCGACGGCGTAAGGACGATACCGTCCGCCAATCCGTGCGGCCGACCCGCGTTATAGGCGACGATGGCCCGCGAGACGACCGGCGTTGGCGTAGGGCGATCGCGCGCATCGATCATGACCTCGACGCCGTTGGCTCCCAGAACCTCGAGTGTCGTCACGCGCGCCGGCTCCGACAGCGCATGGGTATCCCAACCAAGGAAGAGCGGACCGCTGATCCCATGCGCCTTGCGATACGAACAGACCGCCTGGGTCAACGCCAGGATGTGGGTCTCGTTGAAACTAAGCTTCAGGGAAGAGCCACGGTGACCCGACGTACCGAAGGACACGCGATGCGCGGCGATCGCGGGATCGGGGCTCAGCGCGTAGTACGCCGTCACGAGCTTAGGGACGTTGACGAGGATCGACGCGGGGGCGGGTTGGCCGGCTAGAGGATGTATCGCGCTCACGCGCGAGACCGTAGCGCGGGCGCACGATGACGGAAACGCCGGCAATCACCACTGCCTGATCACCGAGGCAACATTACGACGCGGCCGAAGGCGGAACGCCCCTCGACGTACGCGTGCGCATCGTGGGCTTCGGGGCCACCGTTCTCGTAGTAGACCGCCGCCTTCATGGTGTCGTTGAAGCGCTCTAATACGGCGAAAATGGCTGCTGGTAGGGGCGCCCGAAGGGCACACCTGCGCGGACGGTTTGCACCGGTCGCAGAAAGACCTTGCCGTCTCGTGTGTGCTTCTTGGTGTCGACGAACTGAATGGGGCCCTCAACGAGGTCCATGATGGCGATGTCCGCCGGAGCGCCGGGCCTTAGCGTTCCGAGCTTGTCGACCCGCCCAATCACTTTCGCGGGATTGGTCGTTGCCATAGCAATGACTTGGGGCAGCGTGAACCCCATGTTCAAAAACTTGCTCATTACCCACGGAAGATACGGCATGCCGGGCGTATTGCCGCTGAGCACGTGAATGTCGCTGGAGATCACGTCCGGGCCAACCCCCTGCTGGATCGCCGGCTCCGCGACGGTGTAGTCGAAGCTTCCGCCGCCGTGCCCGACGTCGAAGATCACGCCGCGTTTCTTGGCTGCCAGGGCCGCGGGCAATACCTTCCCGTCCTGAACGATGTTGTTGCCGGCGCCGCTGTAGGCGTGCGTCAGGATGTCGCCGGGCCGGAGCAAGTCGAGCAGATCGCCGAGCGGACCCGGGACATCGCCGATATGGCACATGATCTTGCCCTGCGTTCCGGAACGCTGGATCGCGGTGAGGGCACGCTTGAGCGGTTCGAGACCGTTGTTGCCAACGACGCTCTTCGACATACGCACCTTCACGCCGAGAACGACATCCTGATTCTGCGCAACGACTCTCGCGCAGACGTCGGGGTCCGCGTAGTCGATGTTGAGCATTTCCGGAACCGGAAAGCCGGCAAGCCCGTTATTGGAAATGTGAACGAACGCGAACATCCGGGTTCGCGTCTGCGCCATAACGTACCGTCGGAAGGCAGCAAAGTTGTTTGCGCCGGCATCGCCCGCACTGACGACGGTGGTCGTGCACGTCTGGGCCACGAGCTCGTCAGCCGGGATGCCGAGTGCAGACCCGTAGGGGTAGACGTGGGCGTGAAGATCGATGAGTCCCGCGGTGACAAGTTTGTCTTTGGCATCGATGACACCGCCCTTCGCTCGTGCCGCAGGGATGTCTGCCTCGAGCGCCGCAATCAGGCCATACCGGATCCCGATATCGCGGCGCGCATTCAGATTCTGGCTCGGATCGACGACCGTGCCTCCCTTGATGACGACGTCGAAGTTGCCCTCTGCCGGGCTCGGAGGCATCTGGGCGAGCCCGCGGCACCCCACGCTCATGCCGCCGGCCAGCGCGGCAAGCCGGCCCGTACCCAATAGAAACCTTCTTCGTGACACGCGGGCCATCGATGCTCCCTTCTCGTCCAAGAAAAGGACGGAAGCTATACGGGATTCCCCGTGGGCGATCAGAGAAATATGTAGAACAAACTCATCCCGAGTCGATGGTTTATCTCGTTGACGCCGTCGAGGAATCTCTGGTTGGTGTACTGGTAGGTAAAGTTGACTTGCGCCGCCCCACCGAAGCCGATGAAGAGGTTCGCATCAATGTAGTCGACTTTGTCGTAAGCGTTCGCGTTGGTCGCAGCAAGCTTCGCCAAATTGCCCGACTCCGCGTGGCCGTAGCTCCCCGAGACCCAGAAGAGCTTTCCGTTCTCGATCGGCAAGTAGTATTGAAGGTTGGCGGTGTACATCATCCAGTCGATCGTGTGCGAGACGCCCGACGTGTCGTATGTGACGAGACCCGAATCGATGTCGGAGCCCGTATAGGGCACACTCGTGGTCATCGTGGGCGGCATGGCCATCGGATTGCCGGGAGTTACGATGTTGGGCCACGTGTAATTGCCGGCCAGACCGCCGAAGAAATCGGCGATGCCCGTCCCCTTCACGAACGAGCCCGTCAGCGTCAGCGCATTGCTGCGATCCTCCGGCGTTGCCGGAACGATTGGAGCCAAAAGCGCCGCATGGATGCCCCAGCCATCCTCGGAGACTCGGGTCGTCGTCGGCGTCGCCGCCGCGTTGGAATAGGGGTTAAATAGGAAGTGCCGCCCGACCCCCGAAACGCCCACTTGGAGCGCGTCGATCCCAGGGGCGATCGCGCCGTGCCCTGCCATCCCCTTCCACTTGGGGAAGATGACCCGGATCGCAGCCTCTGCGTCGGGCGTTTCGCCATCGCGCGTATAAGGCCGCAACGCCCCGAGCGTTACGTCGACGCTGATGTCGTCGCCCTTGAACATGTGTCCCAATGTGAACTGCGGTTCCCGCCCGTAGATGAGGCCAGGAGTGCTGAGATACGCGTTGGTCGTCGGGAGAAAGTAAGGCGCAAGGCCGAAGAGGTAGAGCTCCTGGCCCCCCGTGAGCTCGAAGTACTCCGACGTGATTTTTCCGAAGGCCAGACGAAGCCTGGGCACCATGTTCGAATAAAATCCAAATTCGGAATTCGAGTACTGGCTTGTCCCCAGCGGGGGATAGGCCGCGTTGCCCTGGTTGCCGAAAAAGTCAATCTCGAGCACTCCCGATGCTGTAAAGCCGTTCCACTCGGGCGCCGAGAGCCTCGCGCCCAACCGCGAATTGCGCGCGGAGAACTGTGTGCGGCCGCGCTGCCCCGCGAACGTGGTCCCCCTGGCGACCTTGTTCATGTTCGGCCCTTCGGTGAAACTCTGGGTCGAATCGTGCACCGCGTCACCCTGCGCGAAGCCGTAGAAGGTCACGTTCCACCTGGCCACGGTCGGATTGAGATTGTCTTTTTTGGGCGGGGCAGGGGTAGGGGCGGCCGCGGGGGCAGTCGCAGCTTGCTGGGCGCGCACAGCGGGCGATACGAATAGGACGATCGCGCCTGCGAGCGCCCCGAATCTCCAATAATTCATGTATGTCTCCAGTGGTTTCGGTGAACGGCGAACGCAATAGCGGACTTGCCGCAACGCCGGTGAGCCCTTCGGCGGGCGCAGGTCTGCCGTTTGGGGCCCCGGCCCCAAACGCACGCGGGCATGGGCTGAACATCAAGCCCCGATCACGGGGACGGAAGAACAAGCACCTTGCCGGACTATGTCCCTTCGTATCGGAGCCCCCTCCGCACGCTCAGACAAAGCGTGAATCGACACTTACCCCGGTATTGGTACTCGATACAAAGAAAAACTTATTTTCCCCTTACCTGTTTGTACAACCTGTTTGTACAACCAGAAAGTTGGCAATATTGCAGTACCAGCGGACGCGCAGGACCTAACGACTGGCCGTCAGGGAACAGCCATCCCCGGAAACTCCAACTTCATTGAATACATACGTTTGTGGCGAACGTGGCGCCCCCCCCCGCGCGCTTTTGACAAGGGGCGCTCAGTCTTAGGGGGGGTGCGCGCTTCGGTCACGGATGGCGCAGAGGTGCTCCACGAACGAGCCGCCCTTAGATTCCCAAAAGAGCTCTTGCCCTCCGGAGCACTTCCTTGGCGGAGTTCTCATTCGTCGATTCGATCGTCACGGCGAAGCCGTCTCCCACAGATCGGACGGTTGCCGTAATGTCTTTTAGCGCGAGGGGAGAAGTGGTTCTCTCGAGGTAGGGCGCTCCCGCGGAGTCGTCACGAGCCATCTTGCACTCGACGACGTGCTGCAACCACTCTGCCGTAAGTCCGCGGGACGCTGGCATGATAAGGGTGGCTCCGGTGAGGGTCGGAGGTTCTGCACCCATACCCTCGCTACCCGCGGGGAGGTATCTGTGCATTGGCTCAACCCGAGTGAATGCACTTGAGCCGGGCACGAATCGAATGGAATTGAAATCCTGCTCGGTGACGTTGGCGCAGCCTTCAGTCTGGTCGGAGGCCGACTGCGCCTGAGCCTCCGTGACGCCCCACGGTTGGGCATGCTGTGTCGCCGTGCACCCGCCAACGAAAAGAGAAACTGTGGCCGTGGTCAGACTGCAGAGTTTCATGGGGGGTCACCTCCGTGAATAGGTCCACGAAAGAGTGATCATCTTTCGTGCCGACAGCGCTAGCCAACCTCGGCCCGTAGCGCTTCGATCAGCGCATCGCACTGCGGATCGGTCCCGACCGTAATCCGCAGGAACTGATCGATCCGTGGAAGATCAAAATGACGAACGAGGATCGCGCGCCGTCGCAGCGCGCTGGCAAGCGCACGCGCTTCGGCCGTGCGATGGCGAGCGAAGACGAAGTTCGCTTTCGATGGAAGAACTTCGAAGTCGAGCCCCTCGAGGGCCTTGGACAATCGCTCCCGCGTAGTCATCACCGCGTTCCGCGTCTCATCCAGCCATGCCCGATCCTGAATCGCCGCGGTTGCGCCGACGATTGCCAAGCGATCCACGGGGTACGAATTGAAGCTGTCCTTGACCCGCTGAAGCGCCTCGATGAGCTTGACATGCCCCAGTGCGAAACCGACCCGCAGTCCGGCGAGCGCATGCGACTTCGAAAAGGTCTTCACGACGAGCAAGTTGGGGAATTGGGCGAGCAATGGAACCGCTGTTTCGGCTCCAAAGTCGACGTAAGCCTCGTCGACGACGACGACCGCATCCTTGTGCGCGCTAAGAAGCTGGACAACATGAGCTCGCGGCAATGCGAGTCCGGTGGGCGCATTCGGGTTGGCAATGACGATTCCTCCGCACGGGCTCGTATAACGATTCACGTCGATGTCGAAGCGTTCCGTAACCGCGATTTCGCGATACCGGATGCCGTACAGCTTGCAGTAGGTGGGATAGAAGCTGTACGAGACGTCCGGGAAGAGCAGTGGCTCGGAGTGATTCAGCAGCGCTTGAAACGCGTGCGCCAGAACCTCGTCTGAGCCGTTCCCGGCGAAGACCTGATCGACCCCCACGCCCAAGTGAACCGCAATGGCCTCACGCAGCGCCTTGGCTGTGCCATCCGGATAAAGCCTCAGACGGTCCAATTCCTCGACGATGGCGGCTCGGACGCGCGGGGAGGGTCCGTACGGGTTCTCGTTGGTATTGAGCTTGATGACAACGCCCGGCGCCGCAGGTTGCTCGCCCGCCACGTAAGGGCGAAGCTCTGACACGATCGGGCTCCAAAAGCGATTCATGGTCTTGTTACGGCGCAACGCGAGGGAAAGGCGGACTAGTCTTCTGAGTGTTGAAGCAGCGGGACGATTTCGCCCGGGACTGTGACTCCCATCCTCAGAAGAGCCCCTGCGTATTGAGACAGCTCGACGTGAGCGCCTCTGCCGGCAGCGGCGCGAAGCTCGGACAGACTCGCTCGGCGACCGATGGCGTCTCGCAGTTCGTCATTCACGACTAGCACGCCGTACACCGCCATTCGGCCCAATAGCCCCATGTTGCGGCACCGCGCGCAGCCCGCCCCGCGCATCAGGACGGGCGGCTGACCAGTCGGAAGAACGCCGTGACGCACAAGCGTGTCGATGACAAACGGCGGATATTCGAACGGAGCGACGCAATGCGGGCACGTGCGCTGGACCAACCGCTGATGGAGCACGGCCAGCAACCCATTTGCCAGTGCATAGGGCTCGATGCCCATGTCACGCATGCGCGCGATTGCCTGAAGCGTCCCGCTTGTGTGAAGCGAGCTCATGACGAGGTGGCCGGTGAGAGACGCCTCGACGGCAATCCGCGCCGTCTCGGCATCGCGCATCTCCCCGACGAGAATGATATTCGGGTCCTGCCTAAGCAGCGCTCGAAGGACCGTCGCAAAGGTAGTTCCTGTCTCCGGGTGCACCTCGACCTGCGTGACGCCGTCGAGGTGATACTCGATCGGGTCTTCGACGGTCATGATGTTCACATGATTCGCTCGGCAAGCATTGAGCGCGCTGTAGAGGGTCGTGCTCTTGCCCGAGCCTGTGGGGCCAGTGACCAACAGGAAGCCAGTCCTGCGCGACAAAACCCGCGCGAACAGAGTCCTCACTTCCTCGACGACGAACAACGTCTTCAAGTCGGTAATCGCCTCTTCGGAGTCGAGCACCCGTAGGGCGATCTTCTCTCCGAACTTCGCGGGAACCGTCGAAAGACGGAGATCGACCAGCCTCCCGGACGAAAGCCCGACCGAAATTCGGCCGTCCTGGGGCTTTCTTGTCTCGGTAATATCGACCCGCGCGAGCGTTTTCAGGCGAATCGCGATCGCTTTGGCCAGGTCAGCGGCGATCGGCTCCGCGCGCCTGTGCAACGCGCCGTCAATCCGGTAGCGCACGGTGACCCCTTGCCGCTCTGGCTCGATGTGTATATCGGACGCGCCGGACGTGAGACCGACGCCCACGATCTCTTCGATCGCGCTCACGGCGGGCGGTGGCAGCGAGGGGGGCTTGCCGCGCAATTCACGGGTGGCTACTCCCTCGTCGGCAAGGAATCGAAAGCTCGCTCGTGCGTCCGCGCCGAGCGAGGGCGGACTTGACAAAGCCGCCTTTCCTGGACGCAAGTGACCACGTGTCCCGATGAACCGACCCAGGTCTTCGGCCGAGCACGCAACGACGCGGAACCTTACGCCCGGGACCGCGTCGCTCAGTGCGTCGAGCGCCGCTACCTCGCGGGGATCGACCATTGCGACAGTCATCGCGTCGCCAGAGAAATCGAGCGGACAGATGCACGCCCGTGCCGTGAGTGAAGCAGGCAGGCACGCCCAAAGGTGCTCGTCGAACGAATACGCATCGAGGTCGACCCAAGGGATGGCCCCATGGCGCGTGAACCTCATCGCTTCGCCCGCAATGCTTTTCGACACAGCCAGGGCAAACTCGGGAACTTGCCGGAAAACTGCGTCGAAAACGTCCTTCGGCAAAAGGTAAACGACCGAGGGGTCGAGCACGACGTACTCCACATCGGCCACCCCGCCGAGAACGAGAGCGGCGGCACCGATTGCGTCTGGCGGACCATGCGTCTGCACGACTTGCGTCGTTGCCCCCCGCCCACCGCGCACGACAGCGGCCAGGCGCCCAGACTCAATGAGAAAGAGGCCTGCGGGACCGTCCGCAAACCTGAGCACGTCGACGCCCGCCCTGAGACTGTAGCGCCCGAGTCGTCCCGCGAGCTGCGCCACCACCGCCGGCGGGAGCGTGCCGAATAACGGACTTTGCATCAGCAGCTGAACCTGGGCCCCAGGCGGCTGCACCGCCGGCGCAGCAGCAGCCTCCCTCGACGCCAGATCGCCAGCCATGGGCAACGGCTCGGAAGCCTACGCCGCCCTGATCCATTTGTCGCGGTCGGCGCATCTTGTGTCGGCCTTGAGAAGGGGGACCGGCTCCAACGCCGTTCGCGGTTTTGCGTGTCCCCGGCGGAGGCGCCTGAACGAAGGTGGGGGACGGACTGCGCCAACGTTGGCCTGACCGGCCTCGCCACAAGGAAAAAGCCCATGTCTCTAGCTGAGTTGACTCCGCGCGGCACGGGGCCGGTTGCTCCCCCATGACCCCCGCCTTGCCCACCCAGACGCGCCGCCGTGGATAGCGATGCCGGCGTCCGCGCCAACCGGAAAGCGATGGCCAACCGCATGCATTGCCGAAGGGGGCGACATGGCACGATACATGAGCAGCGACGAACAGGTCCCGCGACTCATCTAGATGTAACCGGAGAGACGCTGGCGCCCACATGCAATAGGCGACGCGAGTCCTTAAGATACCAGTGCGAAACGACCGAAGTACTCGCTATGGGCGGCGAGTTTCCAAGTCAGCCGTTCAGAGTTTCCGAAGAGCCTACGAGGCAACGACCCACTCGATGCCGAAGACTGCACCGCAATCTTTGCGAACCCGCCGGCACCCACGGCTGCCTGGCGAGGCTCAAAAACTACCGGACGCTCCGTCGAGCGGCGCCAATGTGACTCATGCATCCAGAACTTCATCACAATCCGCACACCCGCCTACGAGCGAGGGAACCATGAGCAAGATCAAGAGCAGCGCCGCCGCAGTGCGTGATAGCGAACGGCCCTCGGCACGCTCTCGGATGCACTCCGTGAGCAAAGCGACGGGCCGAGGGGGCAGCACCCACGCGCCGTCGGCAACGCCGGACGCCCCCCGCGACGACGACTTTGAACCGGACGTCTTGCCAATCGGACCGGCAAGCACGGGAGGCGAAATCGAGCTCTTGGAAGAGGAGCTCGACCTGGAATCGGCTTCGAGCGAGGTGGGGGCGGACGCGCCCAGAGCTGCCAAGGCGCCGTCCGACCGTGAAATCGAAGAAGGCGGGGGCGACTCGATGCTTGCCCGCTACTTCCGCGAGATGGCCACGCATCCAGTGATGGGCCAGGAGGAAGAGCTTCACACCGCAGTCGCTGTCGAGCGAGCGGAGATCGAGCATTGGACTGCGATCCTCAACTTCACTGCGGCGGCCGACTTTGCCCTCGACTCGCTGGAGAAGGACCTTCCCACAGGAGAAGAAGCCCTCGATCTTCCACAGATTGCCGAAATACGCAAGCTGCTCAAGTCCGCCAAGAAGCGTAAGCTCGCGGGAGCGCAGGAGAAGAAGTATCGCGGATGGTGCATGGCGTTGGCGAAGGCCATTCGCCTCGCAGACAGCGATCGGCTTTGGATCGCGCACGCCGAGGAGGCCGTGCGCAAGCTCGGGGAGGCGCCGGACGAGGCGGAGCAGGACGCGGTTCTCGAGCAAGACGAGGGGGTGTCGTCGCCGCTGTCGCCTCATCTCGAGCCCACGCCCTCCTACAGGCGATTTCTCGACAAGATTGCGAGCGCATCGGTTCACTCGCGCACGGTCAAGAACAAGTTCGTCAAAGCCAACCTCCGCTTGGTCGTGTCGATCGCCCGTCGGTACAATCGCGGACGCCTACCGCTAATCGACCTCATTCAAGAGGGAAATATCGGGCTAATGAAGGCCGTCGAGCGTTTCGATCACACGCGCGGATATCGGTTTTCGACCTACGCCTCCTGGTGGATCCGCCATGCGATCAGCCGTGCGCTGGCCGACAAAGGCCGCGCGGTGCGCATCCCGGTCCATATGCTCGACACGCATAACCGCATCCAGCGAGCAACGCAGGCGGTTCTGGCCCGTACCGGCCGCGAGCCAACGCTAGGAGAGCTGGAGCACGAAACGGGCATTCCGCAGGAGAAGCTCGACAAGGTGAAAGGGTCGTGGGCCGAGACGCCGTTCTCCCTCGATCGGCCGGTGGGCGACGAGGACGGACGCAAGTTCATCGACTTTCTCCAGGACGAAAGCTCGCTGACGCCTTACGAGTCGCTCGCCAACATGAAGTGGAATGACGAGGTGAGGCGCCTGCTCACGACGCTGACGCCCATCGAATCGCGCATCATCCGGTGGCGCTTCGGGCTCGACGACGAGGACGAGCTCACGCTCAAGGAGATCGGCGACAAATACAACCTCTCGCGCGAGCGGATTCGTCAGCTCCAAGAGCAGGCTCTGGGCAAGATTCGTAAACATATGCGGGAGTAGCGCCGCGGCGTTACCTGTAGGTTCGCGCGACAAGGTCTACCAGCCTGTCCGCGGTGCGGCGGGCGGCGTCTTGCTTGCCCGCCACGCGATTGAAGAAAAAAGAGAAGGCGATGGGTCCGCGGCCTGCATCACGGAGAACGTAACCGCTGAGCGCTATTGCGTCGTCGAGCGTTCCCGTCTTTGCGCGGACACGACGTCTTGTCAACTCGGCTCGGAAGCGCTTTCGCAACGTTCCATCCACGCCTCCAATCGCGAGCTGCGCCAAGTACTCGGGCTGGATTTGCGGGTCCCGCCAACCCCACCGAAGCAGCTGCACGGTGCTGAATGCGGTCACTCGGTCCGCGTCGAAGAGGCCGGAGCCGTTTCGGAGGATGAGCCCCGAGTCGGTCGCGCCGACACGCTCGAGCCACTGCAGAACGAGCTCGCTCGAATCGCCGCTTCGTGCCGGGTGGCCCTTGGCCTCCCCGGCAAGGCTTCGGAAGACCATCTCCGCATAGAAATTGTCGCTGCGCTTTCCGAGGCCATAGAGAAGCAAGGAAAGCGGCTCTGACAGGTGTCTTGCTAGGACACGCCCTTTCGCGGTGCCCAGCTTGACCTCGCCGGAGACCTTCACCTCTGCTCGCTCGAGCAACGCCTTGAGCCCGTAGCCGGCCAGAAGGCGCGGATCGTCGACGCGCCGTGTATAGCGAACGACGCGCGAGTCGACAGCGACGGCGCCGCTTACATGCGCAGTCATGCGCGAGCCATTTCCTGAGAGCGCGAGCTCAACGTTGTCCGCCGTTCCGGGCGCGGCGGTGCGGACACTGCCCTCCGCGTCGACGAAACCTGGCGGATCGAAGTCGACATGGGCCAGTCCACCGATCCCCGAACGAGAGGGGCGCACGGTCATCATGATGCAGTTCTCGTCGAGGGCAACCGAACTGATGGGCGCACGGAATCCCGACCACTCGTCGGGCTGCTGATCGAAAGCGGGCGGCGTTGTCTGCTCGTCGTAAAATCGCTGGTCGACTAAGATATCCCCCTCCACGCGCTTCACGCCGTAGCCCTTGACCTCCTGGACCAGGGCCCAGAGGTCGGACGTCGTCAGCGATGGGTCTCCGTAGCCGCGGAGCGCGAGCGACCCGGCAACGGCGTCGCCTTCGAGCTTGCCTGACAGCGTCGTCTCGTAACGATGTTCGCCACGAAGGATCGCGAGTGCAGCCCCTGCCGTGTATAGCTTCGCATTGGACGCGGGGTTGAGCGCGAGGTGCTCGTTGACGGCGGCAAGGAAGCGACCTGAATCCACATCCATGATCCCAATGCCCACGCTGGCGCCCTGCAAGGCCTGCTGCGCGATTGCACCTCGTAGGGCTGCCTGTAGCTCATGCACGAACCCGGCATCTGTGCTCGCATCGACGGGTGGATCCGAGCGCCCGGAACGTGGGATGGCGGAGAAGGCAACCAGGCAAACGAGGAGAGAAGGCAGGCGAAGTCGTTGGAGGCGCATGGATCGTTCGCCCGCATGGTGGCTGACGGACAGCGCACTGCATAGATCGGGGCGGGCGGCGTGGGAAGCGGTT
>WNFJ01135190.1_pt1 | contig 13020 bp, 8 predicted proteins | sample 5400461 | NCBI WGS metagenome assembly WNFJ01 (sample SAMN13153349, study PRJNA577476) | soil metagenome | isolation source: 115 cm saprolite on Douglas fir-dominated hillslope | place: USA:California | collected 2013-09-17 | reverse complement strand
AGCCATTCCGGCCGCCTTCTACCGCCTTGGCCCACCATCTCACATATTTTCATCAGCGGGGGTGAACGGAACCCGGTCATGAGAGTTTCGTTTTTTCAAGAGCCGAAACCGGCTCGAGACGCGGCGCCTGGCCGCAAATTGGACGACGGGTCCAGACCCGGAGCACACACTCGCGCGTTCCACTCGTGTCCACTCACTCTGCGGACGCGGGGAACTGCCACTTGCCAGGCGCACGCCAATGACGATCGCAAAAAGGTGTGCCGCTTCGAGCAGTCACAGATGTAACGCACTATCCCTCCCACCTCCCACCACCTACCACCCACCTCCCTCTTCTGCTACCATCTATTAGATTTCCTCCGAAAGGAAGGTGGACCGGTGAGTCCGAAGCAAGAACCCGAGAAGAAGAAACGCAAACCGAATTTTTCCCGCCGTGGTTTTCTCCAGGGCGTGGGCATTACCAGTGGCGCTCTCACAACCGGCATTCTGGAAACCCAAGCCGATGCGCAGACCGGCGCTAAGACGTCCGGACCCGGTGAAGTCCCCATTACCTTGCAGATCAACGGCAAACCGTACCGCACCAGCGTCGAGCCGCGCAGTACGCTGCTCGATACTCTGCGGCACCGGCTGGATCTAACCGCCGCCAAACGCGTGTGCGACCGGGGCACTTGCGGCGCCTGCACCGTCATCATGGACGGAAAGGTCGTCTACAGTTGCACCGTCCTCGCCATCGACGCGCAAGGCCGCCAGATTCAAACACTCGAAGGACTGTCGCAAAATGGCAAGCCGCATCCCGTTTCGACGGCGTTCGTCAACAACGACGCCCAGCAATGCGGCTACTGCACGCCGGGCTTCGTGATGGCCGCGAAAGGATACCTCGACCGGCATCCGAATCCGACGCGCGAAGACGTCAAGAAAGGATTAGGCGGGAACCTCTGCCGCTGCGGAACCTACATGGGTGTCCGCCAGGCAGTGCTCGATGCCGCCAAAGAGATGAGGGGAGGGAAAAATGCCTAACGCACCCGATTACCATTGGCCCCCGATGGGCAAGCGCAAGGTCATGGGCCAGCGCCTCAACCGGCTGGATGGCATCGCCAAATCCACCGGCGCGGCCAAGTACAACTCGGACATACACCCGGAAGGAATGCTGTTCGGCGCGCTGCTCACTTCACCCTACGCGCACGCCAAGGTGAAGAGCATCGACACCAGCGCCGCCGAGAAACTTCCCGGAGTAGCGGCAGTCCGCGCGGCGGTGAAACCGGGCGACGAGATCCAGTGGGCCGGCGCCGAAATCGCCTTCGTCGCCGCGAAAACCGAAGAGATCGCCAACGACGCCGCGCGCCTGGTGAAGGTCGACTACGAAGTCATGCCGCACCTGGTGCTCGAAGAAGACGTCTCCAAGGCCGGCAGCCGCGCCAAGCCCGCCGGTGAGTCGCTGACCGGCGATCCGGATAAGGCGTTTCAGGAAGCCGACGCCGTCTCCGAAGGTCACTACGGCATTCCGGTCATCACGCATTGCTGCCTGGAGCCGCACGGCCAGACCATCGCCGTGAACGGCGAGAAAGTGGAGTACTTCCCCTCCACGCAAAACGTCTACGGCATCGCCGGGGATATCGGCCGCTCGCTGAACATTCCCATCGCCAACGTTCATACGCAAATGGACTACATGGGCGGCGGGTTTGGCAGCAAATTTCCCGCCGACAAGTGGGGCGTCGAGTCCGCGCAGTTGTCCAAGACGACTGGCAAGCCCGTAAAGCTGTTCCTCGATCGCGCCACCGAACTGACCATCGCGGGCAACCGGCCCTCCATCTTCGGCAACGTGAAAATGGCCGCCAAAAAGGACGGCACCATCACGGTGTGGCAATCGGAAACGTGGTCCACGGGCGGGATCAGTGGCGGTGTGAATGCCGCGTTGTTCCCCTACGTCTTCACCAACGTTCCGAATCGCCGCGTCAATCACACTTCCGTCTCCATCAACGCCGGCGCCCAACGCGCCTGGCGCGCGCCGAATCATCCGCAGGTTTGTTACGTGACTTGTTCGGCTATGGAGGATCTGGCGGCCAAGCTCAACATGGACCCGCTCGACATGTTCCTCAAAAACCTCAATTACACCGCTCGGGCGGACCTCTATAAATTCCAGTTCGCCAAGGGCGCGGAGCTGATCGAGTGGAAGAAGAATTGGCATCCGCGCGGCGATTCCGGAAGCGGTCCCATCAAGCGCGGCCTCGGCCTGGCGCTCGGCACTTGGGGCGGCGCCGGCCATGCCAGCACCTGCAAGACCACCATTCATCCGGATGCCTCGGTTGAAGTGGAGCTGTGTACGCAGGATCTCGGCACGGGCACGCGAACCATGGTCGCCATGATCGCCGCGGAAACCTTCGGGTTGCCGGTGAGCGCGATCAAAGTGAAACTCGGCGACAATTCCTATCCCAACTCCGGTGGATCCGGGGGATCTACTACCATCGGCGGCGTCACTTCATCCACGCGGAAAGCCAGCGTGAACACGCTGCAGAAGCTGTTCGAAGTGGTGGCCAAATCGCTGGACGTGCCGCCGGAAGAACTGGAAGCCGTCGACCAGCGCATCCGCGTGAAGGGCAATCCCGAAAAAGGGATGAGCTTCCAGACGGCGTGCCAGAAGCTCGGAGTCAACAGCATTTCCGAGACCGGCCAGAATGTTCCGCTGCAAGCCCCGCAAGAAGGCTTGAATACCGGCGGCGTGGGTGGCATTCAGATGGCCGACGTTTCCGTCGACATCGAAACCGGCGTCGTACGCATGAACCGCCTGGTCGCCGTCCAGGATTGCGGCCTGGTGGTGAATCCCAAGACGGCCGAAAGCCAGGTCTACGGGGCGTGCATCATGAGCGTCTGTGGCGCGCTGATGGAAGAGCGCATCATGGATCAGCAGACCGGACGCGTTCTGAATCCGGACATGGAGTTTTACAAGCTCGCCGGCATTAACGATATCGGCGAGATCGTCGTCCACATGGATATCCGGGAGGAAAACGACAAGCGCGGCGTCGTCGGGTTGGGCGAACCCTGCGCCATCGGCGGGATCGCCGCCATCGGCAACGCTGTCGCAAACGCCATCGGAGTGAGGGTGCCCAAAGTGCCGCTTACGCCGATGCGAGTATTGGCCGCACTGGAAAGGAGGAACGCGTAATGCAACCGTTCGAATACGCAAGCCCTTCCACTTTGCACGACGCTCTGGCGCTGCTTGGCTCCAAATGGGGCGAAACGGACGTCCTGGCGGGAGGCACCGACGAGATCAGCTTGATGAAGGATTATCTCCACACGCCCAATCGTGTGGTGAACATCAAGGGGATCAAGGAACTTGGGGGCATTCATCACAGCGCACAGGGACTGCGGATCGGCGCCACGGTGACCTTCGATGAACTGGCCGCCAACCAGGCGGTCCACAGCGAGTATCCGTCGCTGGTCGCGGCCATTATGGGTGTATCCAGCCCGCAGATCCGCAACATGGGCACGGTCGGCGGCGATCTTTGCCAGCGCCCGCGTTGCTGGTATTATCGTCGCGGCTTCGGGTTGCTTGCCATGCAGGACGGCAAGAGCCTGGTGCCGAATGGCGACAACCGCTACCATTCGATCTTCGGCAGCGGCCCCGCTTATTTCGTCAGCGCGTCGAGCCTCGGGCCGGCGCTGGTGGCTTTGGGCGCGAAGGTGAAACTGGTGTCGGCCTCCGGAAGCCGGGTCGTAGCGGTCGACAAATTCTTCGTCAGCCCGCAGAATGAATCCACGCGCGAGATCGCGCTGCTTCCCAACGAAATCCTGACCGAAATTCAGGTGCCGCCCGCGCGCGGCGTCAAGAATGCCACTTACGAAGTTCGTCACAAGGAAGCGCTCGATTGGCCGCTCGTGGCCGCCTCCGTTGCTCTTCAGATGTCGGGCTCGTCGGTTGGGCAGGCGCATGTCGTGCTCGGCCACGTCGCTCCCACTCCGTGGGTGGCGGCTGAAGCTGAAAAAGCGCTGGCTGGGAAATCGCTCTCGGCGGACGTGATCGAGCAGGCGGCGCAAGCTGCCGTCGCCGATGCCAAGCCGCTCAGTGGCAACGCCTACAAGGTCCAGCTCACGCGCGTCGCCGTGAAGCGCGCGCTCCTGGAGGCTTCCGGAAAGGCGTAGTATGCCCGGTGAACGTTCGTCCTTGACGGAACTGGACGACGATCGTTGCGAACTGCTGCGCTGGAAAGGCATGTACATCGAGGCGGAATGGGACCCCACCGTTCCGCACTCGGGTGACCGTGCCTTCTGGTGCCACCTGACCCAGCAATGCCTTGGCCCGGACGGCAAAGTAGTCGACGACTTCGAATGCAATCCGGCCAGGAAGTGCTACAAACCCCTCTGACGGGTTTACAAGCCCAGTTTCTTGTCCAGGTCGGCAGTGATCTGGCGCAGCGTTTGCGGGTTATTCACTACGTTTCGGATTCCGTATGCGCTGTAGTTTTCGATGAGCGCGTCTGCCGCCGCCAGCGCCAGAGAGTAAGCCACCCGCGCGTTGTCCCCGTTCATACGCGACCAATTCTGGCGGAGGTTCTCCAGCCGCGGGATCTGATGCGCCTCGGCAAGGTGGCGCAGTTGTTCGCGCACATCGGGTGCGAGTGTGTCGCCGGAGAGCTTCTGCGCGAGACCTTCCTGCAACCAGGCCGGCCAGGGAGCGCCTCCGGATGCCAGGTTCGTCAGGCAGGCGTGAACCAGCTCGTGGGCCGCGGCTCGTCGGGTTTTGGGGCCCGCTCGATCTCCTTCCAGAAGAGCGATGTGGATGCGCCCGTCATAAAGTCCGCCGCTCCATTCCGCCGCGCCCGTCGTCCGCAGATAGGCTTCGCGGCTTTGGACGATGGCGATGATGCGCTCGTCGGCCGCGCAACCGAGCTGGCCTGAGATGCGCGTGAATTCCTCATCCAGGAGCGAGACCATGGCGCGCGCAGTTTCGGCCGGGAACGCCTCGCCTTCGTAACGCAACGCGACGCGCAGACCGTACAATTTGTCGCGGCTGCGGTCGTTCTCGGCTTCGCGCCGGACTTTGTCGTAAACGCGCGAGAGCGTTTCGTTTGGCGCAAGATCCAGCGACTGCTTCCAGTAATCCAGCGCCGCGCGAAGTTGATCGGCGCGATACGACGCCAGGCCGGCTAGCATCAAAACGCTCGGATTGTTTGGATAACGCCTGAGTGCCGGATCCAGGATCTCGAGCGCCTGCACGGGATGGTTCGATTCGATCAGTTCCGCTGCGCGAACCAGCGCCGGGTCGCCAGTCACGACGACCGACTTCTTGGTCTCAGCCGCCACGGGGCTCAAGGCCTGGATCACATCGACGGAAGCGGCAGAGGAACGATCTTGCTCAAATCGATCGACGCCGGCCAAAGCTGTTGACGGGACGTAGCCGGAGATCGCCTTTCCATTGACTGTTGCGGCGATCTTGAAACAGTCGGACCCGTCGGCCAGCCGGAAGCGGATCTCAACAGGTGTCCCTGCGGGCAGGCTGGCGACCGTTTCGGCTTCGGCGTCGCAGCCGGATCGCAGCGGAGTCTGGTCCTGCCTGATGGTGAGCGCTGCCAGAAAGAAAAGAGCCGGGGGCGCCATACTTCGATGCTACCGGTTATGGTGTAACAAGTCCCTCGGGGGAACGCCTTACTTTCAGAGAGTCTTAAGGTGATTGCTATAAACTACGGGTTGAAGCTGATTCTGGCTATCCTCCTGATCGCTCCTGCTGTTTTCGCCCAAACCGCGACTCTGCGCGGACAAGTCACCGACGAAAGCGGCGCCCTGGTTCCGCGCGCGAAAGTTTCGCTGACGGCCCCGGACGGCAGCGTCAAGGCGGCGACTGCCGACGCGCGAGGTTCTTATTCTTTCGAAAAGCTGGCGCCGGGTCCATACACCGCGGCGGCAACCGCGCCGGATCTGGCTACGCCTCAGCCCGTTAAGACTACGCTCCGGCCGGGCGCGCAGACGCTGGATCTGCAGTTGAAAGTAGTGGTGGCCAATCAGCAGGTGACAGTCCAGGAGAATGCGGGTCCGAGTGTCAGCACCGACGCTGCCAACAATGCCAGCGCGCTGGTGCTGTGCGGCGACGAGTTGCAGGCGCTCTCCGACGATCCCGACGATCTGGCGGCGGACCTGCAAGCGCTCGCGGGCCCGGCGGCCGGCCCGAACGGAGGCTCCATCTTCATCGATGGATTCAGCGGCGGCGAGCTTCCACCCAAGGAGTCCATCCGCGAGGTCCGCGTCAACCAAAACCCGTTCTCGCCCGAATACGACAAGCTCGGCTTCGGCCGCATCGAGATCTTCACCAAGCCAGGTACCGATCATTTTCGCGGCACCGTGAACTACAATTTTGCAAACGACTTCTGGAACTCGCGCAATCCATACTCGGCCGAGAAAGCGCCGCTGTTGCTGAATGAACTGGAGGGCAACGCCAGCGGGTCCATCAACAAGCGCGCATCGTTTACGGTGGATGCGCAGCGGAACACCGTCGCAAACGGCGCCATCGTCAATGCGGTCACGCTCGATCCGCAGACGCTCGCCATCCAGCTGTTCTTCAGCATCTATCGAACGCCTCAAAAGTTCACACGGGTGAGTCCGCGCCTGGATTATCAACTCAACGACAACAACACGTTAATCTTCCGGTACTCGGTGACCAACGCGGACATCGACGGGACAGGTATCGGAAGCTTCGACTTGATCTCGCGAGGATACGATTATCAGTATCTGAATCAGACCGTGCAGGCGACCGAAACGGCGGTGCTGGGCGCGAGCATCAACGAAACGCGCTTTCAGTATTTTCGCAGCGCGAGCCACAGGATCGCGAAGACCCCCGGCCCGTCGATTCAGGTGCTCGGATCGTTCAGCGGCGGCGGCTCCCCGGTGGACCGCTCTTTCGACGCGGAAAATACGTACGAATTGCAGAACTACACCACCATTTCCCGCCGCGCACACGTGTGGAAGTTCGGCGTGCGTTTGCGAGGGTATACGGACGACAACGTTTCGCCGCACAATTTTAACGGGACGTTCATTTTCGGAGGCGGCGATGCACCGGTGCTGGACGCCAACAACAAACCGTTGCTGGACGCTTCCGGCCAGCCAGTGATTGCGAACATCAGCTCCATCGAGCGCTATCGCCGAACGCTCGTTTTCCAGCAGCTCGGATTCTCGGGCGCGCAGATCCGCGCTTTGGGCGGCGGCGCGACACAGTTCAGCATCAGCGCGGGAATTCCGGCGCTGGCGGTTGCACAGTTCGATGCCGGAGCGTTCGTTGGCGACGACTGGCGCGTGCGCCGGAACGTCACCTTGAGCGCCGGGCTGCGCTACGAAACGCAGACTAATATTCGCGATTGGACCGACTTCGCGCCGCGCATCGCCATCGCGTGGGCGCCTGGCTCCAGCGCCAGGAACAGCCGGCCGAAAACGGTGCTCCGCGCCGGATTCGGGACGTTCTACGATCGCTTTGCTCTGGCATATACGCTGGCTGCTCAGCGCTACAACGGCGTGGTTCAGCAGCAGTACGTAGTCGCGAACCCCGATTTCTTCCCCAATATCCCCGCGCCCGCCGGGCTCCAGACAAGCACGCAGGTGATCCAGCAGATCAGTTCCCGGTTGCGCGCGCCTTATATTCTGCAGTCCTCCGTGAGCCTGGAGCGGCAGTTGCCGGCGAACATCTCGCTCGCAGTCACCTACACGAACTCCCACGGATTGCATGTATTGCGCTCGAACGATATCAACGCGCCTTTGCCGGGTAGCGGCGTATTTCCGTTGGGGCGGCGCGATCCGGTGTTTCTGATGGAATCCTCGGGCCTCTACAACCAGAATCAGCTCATCACCAACGTGAATGCGCGCGTGAGCGGCGGGTTATCGTTATTCGGATTCTACGTGCTGAACAGGGCGCTCAGCAATTCCGACGGGCTCGGCACATTCCCCGCGAACCCGTACGACTTCGCGGGCGAATATGGGCCGGCTTCCACGGACGTGCGGCATCGCGCCACCGTTGGCGGATCCATCAACACGCGCTGGAACATTCGCTTGAGCCCCTTCGTGACCATGCAGTCCGGGCCGCCGTTCGACATTACTGCCGGAAGCGACCTGTTCGGCACGACGCTGTTCAACGGACGGCCGGGTATCGCGACGGATGCATCGAAGCCCGGCGTGATCCGGACACCGTACGGCCTGCTGGATCCGAATCCGGTGCCGGGTGAGACCATCGTGCCGCGGAACTTCGGGCGTGGGCCGGGCCTGATTTCGGTGAACATGCGGCTGGGGAAGACGTTCGGATTCGGCACCAAGCGCGAGGCATCCGCCGGAGGGGGGACGTCCAGCGGGGGCGGCGGGCCCGTCGCGTTGGCGACGGGGCGCGGATTGGGCTCGCTTATCGGAGCGCCAACCACCAACCATCGCTACAACCTGAGCGTCTCTCTGTCGGCGCGCAACGTCTTGAACCACACCAATCCCGGACCGATCATTGGGAACATTACGTCGCCGCTGTTCGGGCGGGCAAATCAGATGGCGGGCGGGATGAACGGCGAGGGCTTTTCGGAGAACGCGGACAACCGGAGACTGGAATTGCAGTTCCGCTTTACGTTCTAGAACCCGTTCCTTAGTTCCTCAGTTCTTTGGTTCCTTGGTTCATGCTTCCGAGCGGCCGGGGAACCAAGGAACGAAGGAACCAAGGAACCAAGGAACCAAAGAACCAATCCTCCCAGTAACCTCCGGGCTTTCGGAGACGCCTTTGAAGCTTGGGCGGTAGTGTGCCTGATAGAGTGAGGTTGACGGCTTGAATTTCTCGGAAACTTTCATTCGGCGGCCCATCGCGACCAGCCTGCTGATGGTGGCGATCGCCATGTTTGGCGTCATCGCCTACCGCGCACTGCCGGTCAGCGATTTGCCGCAGGTTGACTTTCCCACCATATCGGTGTTCGCCGGTCTTCCGGGCGCTAACGCCGAGACCATGGCGTCGTCGGTGGCGACCGTGCTGGAACGGCAGTTCACCACCATCGCCGGCATCGACTCGATGATATCGAATAGCAGCCAGGGGTCGAGCAATATCACGCTGACGTTCGATTTGAACCGGGACATCGACGGCGCCGCTGTGGATGTGCAGACCGCGATTGCAGCCGCGATGCCCTTGCTGCCTCCGGGCATGCCGACTCCGCCCTCGTTCCGCAAGTCCAACCCCGGCGACCCGCACATCATTTTCATCGCCGCCACATCCGATTCCATGCCGCTCTCGGATTTGGACGAATACGCCGAGATGATGATCGCTTCGCGCATCTCGATGATCCAGGGCGTCGCGCAGGTGAACGTGTTTGGAGCGGCGAAGTACGCCGTGCGGGTGCAGATGGATCCCAACAAGCTGGCGGCGCGTCGCATCGGGCTCAATGAGATTCAGAACGCCATCCAGAAGTGGAACGTGAATATTCCCACGGGCGCGCTTTACGGACCGCATACGGCGTACAACATCCAAGCTAACGGCCAGCTTTTGCGCGCCGCCGATTACCGCCCCATGATTGTGGCTTATCGCAACGGCGCTCCGGTTCGCCTCGAGGACGTAGCCAACGTGATCGACAGCGTGGAAGACAACAAGCAAACCGCGCTGATGTACGGAGATCAATTCGGCGCCAAAGGGAAGCCCATCGTGATGCTGGCGGTGGCGCGGCAGCCTGGCAGCAACACGATTGAGACCGTGGCGGAAATCCGGCGCTTGCTGCCCAACCTCGAGAAATTGATTCCGCCGAGCGTGCATCTCATCATACGCGGCGACCGCGCCAAGAACATTCAGGAAACCTTCCAGGACATCCAGAGGACGATGATGGCTACCCTTTGCCTGGTGATCCTGGTCATTTTCCTGTTTCTGCGCAAAGTATCAGCCACCATGATCCCGGCCATGGCGCTGCCATTCTCCATCCTGGGCACCTTCGCGGTGATGTATCTGCTGGATTTCAGCTTGAACAACATCTCCATGATGGGCTTGATCCTCTCGGTCGGTTTTGTCGTGGACGACGCCATCGTGATGTTGGAGAACATCGTGCGGCACATCGAAAAGGGCGAGAAGCCGCTGGTGGCGGCCCTGCGCGGATCGAAGGAGATCGGGTTCACCATCGTTTCCATGACGCTTTCGCTCGCCGCCGTCTTCATTCCGATCTTGTTCATGTCGGGAATTCTCGGCCGGCTGTTTCGCGAGTTCGCCATCACCATCTGCGCCGCAATTCTGATTTCCGGCCTGGTCTCGATCACGTTGACTCCGATGTTGTGCAGCCGCTTTCTCAGCGAATCGCGGGGCAAGAAAAACGGCTTGTTCCATCGCGTTAGCGAGGGAGCGTTCCTGGCCACCCGTAACGCCTACGACTCGAGCCTGGGCTGGGTTCTGCGCCACCGCCCGGTGATGCTGGTGATGTTTGTGGCAGTGCTCGGCGCCACCGCATACCTGTACGTCGTGGTTCCGAAAGGATTCATTCCGGAGACCGACATCGACCAGTTCCAGATCAATTTCCAGGCGGCGCAGGGCACTTCTTACTATCAACTGATCGACTACGCCAAGCGCATCTCCGAAGTGGTGGTTCAGGATCCGGCGGTCACCAGTTTCTTCGCGCGCAGCGGTGGCATGGGTGGATTCGGCGGCTCCAACACGGGCAGTCTGTCGATCAATCTGAAGCCGCGGCGCCAGCGCAAGGAGACTGTTGCGCAGGTCGTAGCGAGGCTCCGGCCCAAAATGGCCCGCTTCATCGGTCTACAGATCTCCATGTCCATTCCGCAATCCATCCGCGTCGGAGGGCGAATGGCCAAGGCCAGTTACGACTACACGCTGTACGGGCCCGACACGGAACGGCTTTACGCCGAAGGCGCGAAGCTGGAGCGCGTGATTGCGCGCCTGCCTGGCTTGCTGGACGTTACCAGCGACTTGCAGATCAAGAACCCGCAGATCGACATCACCATCGATCGGGATCGCGCGGCATCGCTCGGCGTGGACTGGAGGAACATCGCCAACAGTCTTTACGATGCCTACGGCCCGCAACTGGTATCCACCATCTACGGAGAGAAGAATCAATACCGGGTTTTGCTCGAGATCCTGCCGAAATACCAGACTTTCGAAGATTCGCTGAAGCTGCTGTATTTGAAGTCGAGCACCGGCGACCTGGTCCCGCTGAAGGAGATCGCGCAACTCAAGTTTCGCGCCGGCCCCATGACCATTCCGCACTCCGGCCAGTTGCCCTCGGTCACCATTTCGTTCGCGCTCAAGCCCGGCTTCGCGTTGGGTCAGGCCACCGACGAGATTGAGGACGCCGCGCGCGCGAATCTTCCCGGCAGCATTACCGGGACGTTCCAGGGTGCGGCCAAGGTTTTCCAGGATTCCATGCGCAACATGGGGCTGCTGCTGCTGATCGCCATTCTGGTGGTGTATATCGTGCTCGGAGTTCTTTACGAGAGCTACATCCACCCGCTGACGATTCTTTCAGGGTTACCGTCGGCCGGGTTCGGCGCATTGCTGACGCTGATGATCTTCCACATCGAGTTGAACATCTACAGCTTCGTCGGACTCATCATGCTGATGGGGATTGTCAAGAAGAATGCGATCATGCAGATCGATTTCGCGCTGGCGGCGCAGCGCAACGAAGGCAAATCGCCGGAAGAAGCGATACACGAAGGCTGCCGCATTCGTTTCCGCCCGATCATGATGACAACGATGGCGGCGCTGCTGGGCGGGATTCCGATGGCGCTCGGCTGGGGCGCCGGCGGAGAAGCGCGCCGTCCGCTGGGAATGGCAGTAGTCGGCGGGTTGGCTTTCTCTCAGATGATGACGCTTTACCTGACGCCCGTGGTTTACACCTACATGGCTGCGATCTTCGAGCGCAAGCAGGCCCGGCGGGAATTTCCCGAGACTCTGCGCCCCGCGCCGCAATCCGGCGACTGAGGTCAGTTCTTTCTGCCGAAAGCGACCTCGAATCGCGACTTGTACACGAGCCGATTTCCCGCGGGCGTCGTACCGATCCCGATACCAAAGCTCCACAGAACATTCTTGGCTAGCTTCCAGTCCGCGCCTGGAAGGATCTGGTGAAACTGCTCGCGGCCGGGCAGGAACGATGGCAGCGGTCCCCAGGAGCTGTAGTACTCGAGGCTCGGTGTGAACGTATTAGATAATTCGTAACCGATGTGCGCGGCAGGTTCGAAGCTCCAGCCATCGCGCGTTCCCGGCCCGCGCAGAGCGCGTTCGAAGACGGGATTGAAGACGATTTGAAACCTGCCGAAACTCTTATCCAGGATCGGGCGGATTTCGAGGCGCCGGGAGTTTTCTTCATAGGTGGTCCTCTGAAAGGAGAACTCGGCCACGAGTCCCAAATCGATCGGCAGATGCCAGGAGCGGGGAACGTAGAAGTGGGGAAGAAGTCGCCAGCCCGCGTATTCGGGCCCGTGGTCCGGGCGCCGGGCGTTCAATTGCATGAGTCCGAGCGAGATGTTGTCCGTCAGTCCGGCAGTCAGTTCGTTGGTCAAGTGAAATTGGTCCCGCAAAGTGCCTTTCCCAACGTAGTTGAGATGCGCTTCGTAAGTGAACTGGCCGCGCTTCAGAGTTTCGTATTCGTAGACGTGGATCTCGAATGGGTCTTGGGCGCAGGCCGCTGCAGCCAGTACGTGGCATACCACTGCTGCCCACAATGTTGCGCAAGTTGCATTGCGCATCCGTGCTGCGCTTCTGGACATGGAGAGGGGCAAACTGCTCCTTCGCTAATGACACTACATCCTGCTGAAGGTTGCAAATGTTAAAACGTGTAGGGGAGGCTATTTCGTCTGAGTGAGATGGGATATGTTGAACTGTTGTGACCGCGTGACCGCTAGCAGCCGTGGCAGAAATTCAAGGGAAGCCCAAAAACCACAGGCTGAAGCCTGTGCCACCTCGTACTCTCAAGCACTTGCGAGATCTGGTGGCACAGCCTTCAGACGTTGCTGAAAAAGTAAGTTGTGGTGTATCCCTAGAACATTTCTGGTCGTCTTTGTAGTATGCGCGGAACTGATCAAGATCAAAGCCGAATG
>WNFJ01322465.1_pt1 | contig 13021 bp, 13 predicted proteins | sample 5400461 | NCBI WGS metagenome assembly WNFJ01 (sample SAMN13153349, study PRJNA577476) | soil metagenome | isolation source: 115 cm saprolite on Douglas fir-dominated hillslope | place: USA:California | collected 2013-09-17 | reverse complement strand
CGGATCGAGCGCACCTGCCGACACGCTGTGTCCAGAACGTAACGACCGAGCGGCAGTATCAGCCCTGTCTCCTCTGCCATCGGGATGAACCTCATGGGGCTGATCAAACCGTTCTTGGGGTGGCGCCACCGCACCAGCGCCTCTGCGCCCACGATGTGCTGCTCGTCAAGGGAGTAGAACGGCTGGTAGTGCACCTCGAGTTCATCTCGCTCGAGCCCTTTGCGCAGATCGGCCTCGATCTGGAGCCGCTCGGAGGAGCGGCTTCCCATGGAAGCTTGGTCGAACACCTTGTAGATGCCGCCCCCGCCCCTGGCTTTGGCGTCGTACATCGCCACGTCGGCGTTGCGAAGCACGTCGTCGGCTGTCTTACCTGGCTCTGTAAGGGCGATGCCGACCGACACGCTGGCAACCAGCTCGTAGCCGCCGGAAAGCACCATGGGCTGTTCGACGGCGGCGCAGATGCGCCGCGCTGCGGCGACCGCCACGTTCACTCCAGCCACGTCCTCCAGCAGCACCACGAACTCGTCGCCGCCGAAGCGAGCAAGCAGGTCGTGACTCCGCACCACCCCCTTCATGCGGGCCCCGATCGCCGCCAGGAACTCGTCGCCGGTCACGTGACCAAGGCTGTCGTTGACACTCTTGAAACGGTCCACATCGACAAAGATCAGAGCGTGGGTCTTGCGGTCCAGGGCTGACCGCCGCAGCGCCTGATCGAGGCGCTCCACCAGCAGCCGGCGGTTCGCCAGGCCGGTGAGGCTGTCGTAGAAGGCGTGATGTTGGAGTTCGTCTTCGAAGGCTTTGCGTTCGGTGATGTCGCGAAAGGCGATCACCGCACCTGACGGTGTGCCGTCGCTCATGACCGCAGAGGCCGTATACGCAACCGGGATGGTGCCGCCGTTCTTGCCGGGGAACCGGGCGTCGTCCTCCCGGATGGTGCGGCCCGTGCGCATGGCTTCGCGGGCCGGTACGAGCAGAAAGTCGGGCGCCGTGAGGGCGCCATCGCTCACCGGGTCGTCGATCGTTATGTTGAGCGACGGCAGCTCGATCATGTCGGCTGCGGCCTGGTTAATGAAGGTCAGCTTCCCGCCTGCGTCTATGGCGCAGACGCCTTCTCCGATGTTGAGAGTGATCGAGGAGAGCCTCTCGCGTCCGGCATGGACCTGCTGGTATAGCTCGGCATTGCTGAGCGCCCCGTTGCCCACGGCGGCCAGGGCCCTCAGCAGACCCCGATCGGCGTCGTCGAAACCCCAGCCACTGCTGCTGATCGGCAACGGTCATAGGCGCCGCCAGCTGACCAGGGCCCGGGTCGGCATATGTCAGAGCCGCCTCCGGGCTACGAAGCAGTCGCCGTGCCGACCCCAAGATCGTCTCGAGCACCGCTTGCTGCCGCAGCCCCCGGTTTGCCTCCAACGTGACCTCGTACAACCCCTCCATCCGGGCGCGGTCATACAGCGCCGCGAACCGGGCGCTGATGAGCCGGCGCTCCACGACCAGGCCCGGGATTGCCAGCGCCACTGCCCACAGATGAGCCTGTATCGCCATTGCCAAGACCACGCCAACCAATGCTCCTGCGCCAGCATGTGTCACCTGGATCGGAAGATCGTTGGTGAACTCTCCCCAGGTGGTGCCCATCGATACCACAACGCCGGCCACGAGAAACGTATTGATGACGAAGTACACTCCCACCCCGAGCACGATGGCTGCAATCTGACCTGCGGTGAGGGAATTCGAGGGAGCAGCGATACCGCGGCTCACAGCCAGTCCCAGACCCACCGCGATCAGAACTTGCCCAATATTGAAGGCCGACTTGAGTAGAGGACGCCGCCGGGCGATCTGAGCCAAGACGGTCGCCAGAGCAAAAATCCCCAAAGTGACTAGCGGCGGCACGAGGAGGGCGAGGATCACAAAGAAACCTTCGTCCATATTGAAGGCCGCTGATTCGCCTCCCCGGTACACCACGACCGGCCACACCCAGCTCCCCAGGGCAAGAGCGCCCACTGCCGCCGCGCGATTGCCTCCATGCAGCGACGAATAAGGTAAGCGCACCACCCACGACCGAAGCCGCAACGACGGCCCCGGTGGCATGCGGTACCTTCATAGGCTGACTACCGCATCGGGGCACCTGTCAGCTCCATGCTGAGCTGTTCCAGGCCCCGCCGTTCCAGGCGGAGCCGTCCCAGGCCGAGCCGCTCCAGGCAGCGCCGTTCCAGGCCCAGCCACTCCAGTCTCCGCCGTTCCATGCTGCGCCGTTCCACGCTGCGCCGTTCCAGGCCCAGCCGTTCCAGGCCCAGCCATTCCAGTCTCCGCCGTTCCATGCTGCGCCGTTCCACGCCCAGCCAGTGAATGGCGGCTGATTCCAGGAGATCCCCGACCACAGGTTCCCGTTCCATGTGTCGACGGGGCGGGTGGGCGACAGCGAGACCGTGGTGCCACGCGCGGTCGGGGTCAGGCTGGCGGCCGACTGGTTGAAGTTCATCGGGCCCGAGGTGGCCGCGGCGTAGGCGTTGAGGGCGCCATGGCCGTCGACGAAGGGGTTGCCGACCGGACCAGGGCTGGCCGTGCCGAGCAGGCGGGCCTTTACCTGGTTGGGGGTGAGACCCGGGTTGCCGGCCAGGACCAACGCGGCCGCCCCGCTGGTGATAGCCGCGCTGAACGAGGTACCCGAGCCGACGAAGTTCGCCGAGCCGATCCGCGCCGAGGGGTAATTGTTGTAGATCGTCGAGCCCGGCGCGGCCAGGCTCACCACAGATCGGCCCGAGGTGACCAGGTCAGGCTTGACCCAGCCGTCTGGCGAGGTGGGCCCCGCGCTGCTGAAGTCGTTCATCTGGTCANGCCGGGCCGTTCAACGGCACCGTGCTTTCGCCCGCCGTGATCACCAGTGGGTCGTCGCCCGGGGAAAGCACGGTGCCGTTGAACGGCCCGGCGTTGCCCGTCGAGGCCACCACCGCGATACCCGAGTTCCACACCGCCTCTGCCGCCTTGTCCAAGGGGTTGTTGACCGTGGACTTGGCGGGCTGGAACCCCAGGGAGACGTTGACCACCTTGATGCCGTAGCTGCTCTGGTGATCGACCGCCCACTGCAGGCCCGAGATCAAAGCCCCCAGGTGGCTCGTGCCGTCTGCCCCCGCCACCTTGACCGACACCAGTTTGGCGCCAGGCGCTTCGCCTGAATACTGCCCGTTCGACGAGGCTCCATTACCGGCAATCAGCCCCGCCACGAAGGTGCCATGGCCGTAGCTGTCCTGGTACGGGCTGTTCCCGTTCGTCAGGTCGACCCCGCCGACCAGCCGCCCCGAGAAGTCGGGCAGGTTGTCGATACCTGTGTCCAGCACGGCTACGGTGACCCCTTGCCCGGTGTCGCCACTGGACGCCAGCCGCGTAGACCCGGTCTCCTGCAAGAACGCATCAGATGGCGGGTGGGGCCCGGTCGATTCCGTCGCAGCCTGGACATTCACCGAAACATCAGGAGTCACGGTGATACCCGGCAGCGCCGCGAGCAGCGACTCCGCAGCCGTGGGGATCAAAGCGTCGACCCCGTCAATGAGGTGGTACTGCGTCACAACGGTGCCGCCCACCTCCAACACCGCCGCGACCGGGCTCAGGAGCCCATCCGAGGTGACGATGACCGTCTCACTCGGGCTCGCTGAGGCCGCCGGGACGCCAGCCATCGACGTGCCCGCTAACGCAGCGACTACCGCTGCACCCGCGGCGGCGATCCGGCCCTTCTTCCACCAGATGAGCGGTGTCCGATAGCCGATGGCTGCGCCGAATGAGCTTGCATGCCGCATCTGATAGCCCTCCCCTGGGTTACCTTTGTGGCATCTACCGTACGCTCAAAGGGGGACTTTAGTGGAAAATTCCCCAACACCAAGCCACCACTGGGAATAAACGACTCATACTAATAGCCTTAGTCACTAAGGCTATTAGTTGCGGGTTTCCTGAAGGTACGGATAATACCGAAATGACGCGCTGGCCGATCTGATCTTGAGGAGCCCGGCCTGCGGTTTATGGGAGCGGTACGTCGTTGGGCGGAGGCAAGGTGGTGCCGTCGCGGAGCAGCACCGGCCCGACTGGCGCCGGCACGGATACCGGCGGGGGCGGAGGCGGGCTCGGGGCTGGAGCGGGCTGCGGCGTTGGTGGCTGGGTGATGGTGGTGCCGTAGGCCGGGGGCGCCGGGGCGAACGACGGCGGCTGCGGACTGAGGTCGATCAGGTCGGCCAGCCCTGGATCGTTGTCCACGCGGGCCACGCCGAGCGCCGGCAGGCCGAACAACTGCAGGGCCGTTTTGGGGATTGACGCATGCGAGCACCAGCGATGATCGATGCCGGGCCGGACGCGGCCACCGAACATCAGCAGCGGCAGGCGTGGCCCGTAGGCGAGCTGGATGCCGCCGAGGTCGGTCTCGACGTTGGGGGTCGCCACGTGGTCGTCGTAGCCGCCCCAGTCGTCCCAGGTCAGCAGGAACACCGTAGAGTTCCACAACCCGGCCGAGGCGACTGCGCCGACGGCCTGCCAGATCGCGTTCTGCCCGCGTGTGACATCGGCCACCGGATGCTCGTCATAGGGGCTGTCGTGCCAGACCATCGACAGGGCGGGCAGGCTGCCTGCGGCGGCGTCGGCCAGGAACTGCGCCGACGGCCCGGCTGAGCGGACGATGTTCGGTGAGCCTTTCAGCTGGGTGTAGAACTCCAGCGGGTAGCCGCTGGAGCCGGTGTACGCCTTCCAACTCAGGTTGTTGTCGGCGGCGTGGCCCGGTAGCGACGGCATGTCCCACACCGGCTGGGGTGCGCTACGTGAGGGGTTTTTCAGCGTCGGGGTCTGGCCCCCGACGATCAGCAGATGATTCGGGGTGGAGTTCGTTCCGAAACCAGAGCAGTGGTTTTCCAGGAACGCCCCCGAGGCGGCCAGCCACGCGTAGAAGGGCAGCACCGCTGTGGTGTCGAACTGTACGTGTGCGCCGGTGATCCTTCCGGTCAGCCACCGGTAGTAGGCGTGCCGGTCGTGGGGCTGATCAGAAGCCGGCGGATTGGCCGCGACCGGCCAGTCGGCTGCGACGTTGGCGCCGTACGCCGCCATCGAACGGAAGTAGTTGTCGGTGGTGTGATTCTCCTGAACAAAGATCACGACATGTGAGATCGGGTTCCCCGGCGCTGGTGTAGCCATCATGCCCGCCCTTCATCGAGGTAGGTGCCGCGTCCATTCAGCCACAACTGCACCAGCTAAGAGGTCAATGACGCAGCGAGACATGACGGACCGGGTGCCACGTTCGCGGCACCCGGTTGTTGTCGGCGAACGTGCCGGGAACGATGACCCGGCCCCGCGGGACGTTGGGGTAGCGGGCCAGCCACCCGGCCTCGAAGTTGGTCAGGTTGGTGGCGCTGTACGCATAGGGCTCGTTCATGATGTCGAAATAGAAGTTGCTGCTTCCCCCGTACTTGTTAATGACGGTGTCCCACATCTGGTAGAAGGACGTGGTGTCGCTGACTGTTCCGCCCTGCAGCCATGGCGCGATGATGACGTTCATGCCGAGCGCGGTGGCCGCGTCGTACGCCCCGGTCACGCTGTTCCACCACGATGACGAGGTGGTCGCCGCGTTGATCCCCATCCGGACCGTGTTGGCACCAAAGCTCTGGAAACCCTTGAGGATCGCCGTGGCCTTCGTGAAGGTGGTCGCGTAGCTATCCGACGTGGACAGGCCGACAGGGATGTTCGGGCCGGTGATGAAGTTGTCGTTGGGGTCGGCCCAGTTCACTCCGTGGAACTGGCCGGTGGCGGCGAATGCTGGCGGGGCGGTCCCGCTTGGACGCCGAGGTAGCCCAGCAGCAAGGCGAGGGCCAGACCGGCTCCAACGACATGCCACAGCCTGTGTCTGCGTAAGATCATCTCTCCTCCATCAATGCCCGTATTGCAAAGTGCCTCAGGTGTAGCCCGGATGTTGAGTTACGTCAACGTCTGTTGAGAAATGTTTGGCAGCCGCCGACCGTCGGCGCTGGTCCCGATCGGCCCAACGCGATACCAGCCGCGATACGCGCCGGGAAGTTTCATACTTCGCTCGCCGCGCATGAGGCCCGGCCGCGTGGCTGCTGATACGGCCGGAGGGCCTGCTCGCGTGAGCACCACCACGTGGACCGCCCGCCGACCATTCCGTGCGCCATCGGGGCGCCGTCCCGCGGGCAGATGCCGCCCGGGTGGCGGGCCGCGATGATCTCGCCGGTGTGCGCGCCGCCCTTGGCGATGGCGGACGCCAGGACCGACTTCAGCGCACGGTAGAGGCGATTGACCTGCACAGAGGACAGGCTGTCGACCGGCGCCAGAGGTGACATCTTGGCCTGCCAGAGAATCTCGTCGGCCAGCAGGTTCCCGATGCCGGCGATCTTGGACTGGTCGAGCAGCCGCGCCTTGACGGCGATCCTTCCCTTCATGATCAGCGCGCGGAACTGCGCGGGCGTGACCTGCGTGGCATCAGGCCCGAGCGCGCCGATGTTGGGGTTGAGCCGGACCCGCCCCAGGCGGCGCGGGTCGAGCAGCACCAGGCTGCCGCCGTCCGCGAACGTGAGGGTGAAGCGGCTCCACTCGGCCTTGCGCGGCCGGGCGTCATAGCGGTTCGGGTCGCCGCCCTCGGCCACGGTGCCGTCCGGGCCCGTGACCACGATCCGGCCGCTCATGCCCAGGTGAATGCCGAGCTCCGGCCCGCCGGGCACGGGAGGGCCGCCGGGCACGGGCGCGTCGCCGGCCGGTGAGGTCTCGAACCACATCGTCTTGCCGCGCCGGTACGCGGCGGTGAGGCTGCGTCCCGTCAACGCGCTCCGCAACTCGCCGGCCGAGTGCGGCCGCCGGACGTAGCTGTCGGAATCGTCGACCTCCACGATGCGCCGGTGCAGGGCCTGGTCAGCGATCAGGCTGCGGGCGGTCTCAACCTCGGGCAATTCTGGCACCCACCCGTTCTACCGGCTCGGGCGGACCTGGCGCATCAACAGCTCATCGGCACCACCAAGCGCGATATGAGAGTCCCGCCCGCGGTTAGCGGGAACGATCGCTGGGGTTTACGTGTCCGAAGGTCCGGCGGTAGGCGGTCGGGCTGAGGCCGATCTGGGTCGTGAAGTGCTCGGGATGGCGACCAGGCCGGCCAGCTCGGCCAGGTAGCCGTCGTCGGCCAGGTCAAAGTCCAGCATGGCCGCCGTCAATCGCGATGATCTGCCCGGTGACCCACGAGGACCGCTCGGACGCGAAGAACTGCACGCCGTTGGCGATGTCCGCGGGCTCCCCCAGCCGGCGCATGCTGATGCCCTCGACCAGCGCCGCCTGCCCGTCGCGGCCGTAGCTCGCCCACTGCTTCTCGGTGGTCGGGTTGGACCGGATGAAGCCGGGCGCGATGCAGTTGACCGTGATCCCGAACGGGCCCAAGTCGTGGGCCAGCTGCCGGGTCAAGCCGATCTGGGCCGCTTTCGCGCTGGTGTAGGCCTGGATGCCGGTCTTGCTGACGCCAAGACCGGCCGTGGAGGCGATGTTGATGATCCGCCCCCAGCGCCGCTCCTTCATCCCCGGCACCACCGCCCGACTGCACAGGAACGCAGTAGTCAGGTTGGCGTCGATTACCGCGCGCCAGTCCTCGTCAGTGACCTCCTCCAATGGCTGGCCGACCTGCCCGGCCACGCCCCCGGCGCAGTTGACCAGGATGTCGACCGGGCCGACGTCGGCGAAGAACTCCGCGACTGTGGCCGACACGGACAGGTCGGCGGTGTCCTTGTCGACGCCGTGGACTTTCGCGCCGTCGCCCCGCAGGGCGTCGGCGATGCCGGCCCCGATGCCATGCGCCGTTCCGGTCACGACGGCCGTCTTCCCGGCCAGGCCGCCGCTCACCGGGCCGGGCCCGTTCGGGAGTAGCGGTCGCCAGTTGGCAGGAAGGCTTCCGTCCGGGGAGTGCGCGAGATGCTGTGCACCCAGCCTCCGTGCCTGTCATCGCTGCCTGACTGGCCGACGCTGGCTGCCGGGGCCGCGGAGGGTACGCAAACGTTTGTCCTGAAGCACTGTAACCGCCTGATTCGGATCGGGCCAGTGTGATTTCAGGCCTGCGGCGGGGCGGCGCAGATGTGAGGCCGATGAATTCCGCGCGTGCGCGAGACGAGGACGGGCGCACCCAGGCCGCGCGGGTCCGGGTACTCCGGACACGCCTCGGTCTGACCCAGGAACAGCTGGCGATGCGGCTCAGCGTGTCACCCGTGACCGTCCAACGCTGGGAGAAAGAGCGGTCCGGCATATCGGCCGCGTCCCGGCGGCGACTCGATGACCTGGACACGACGGACGCACCAGAGCATCCTCCGCCGGGCACGCCGCCGATCCCGGTGTCGTCCTTCGTCGGCCGCGAGCACGAGATCGCGGCCCTCACCGCCCTGCTCGCTGCCAGCCGGCTGCTGTCCCTGGTCGGCCCGGGCGGATCGGGGAAGACACGGCTCGCTCTCGAGGTCATGCGCCGCTTGCCTGCCGATGCTGAGCACGTCCAGGTCACATTCGTCGCCATGGACCTGATCACCGATGCCGCACTGGTCGATACGAGGGTCGCGGCGGCGCTCGGTGTCCGTGACCGCCCGGGTGCGCCTGCCGGCGCCTCGATCACCGGAACGCTCACGGGCCGGCCAACCCTGCTCGTGCTTGACGGCGCCGAGCATGTCCTCGCCGGCGTAGCGGACCTGGCCAGAAGGATCCTGGCCGAGGTCCCGGAGGCCAGGATCGTCATCACCAGCCGGTGCGTGCTCGGGGTATCCGGTGAGCAGGTCTGGCCGGTGCCCCTGCTCGCCTGCCCGCCACCGGGCGCGGCGGTGCAGGCAATTGCCGGAAGCGACGCCGTCCGGCTGTTCGCCGCCCGAGCCGCGGAGCGCCTGCCGGGTTTCGAGATCACCGCCGAACTCGCACCGCCGGTGGCCGAGGTGTGCCGGCGGCTGGACGGTTTGCCGCTGGCCATCGAGCTCGCGGCGGGCTGGGTGGGGACCCTGACCATCAGCCAGATCCTCGACCGAAGGCTCGACCTGCTCGACGGGGCCCAGCCCGGCGACGATCGCCGCGTGGGCACACTCCGCGCCGTCGCGGAATCGAGCACGGCCATGCTTTACTCGCGCTTTCCGGTCTCGGCGTCACGTTTCATCATCTGGGCCAGCCCGGCAAGGCCGCCCGGCTTTTGCGCGAGGCCGAGGCGCGTGCGATCGGGGCTGGAAACGTCAACCGGATGCCGGACGTGCGGGTGGCCCTCTCGGAAGCGGGGCAGCCGGCCCGGACGCGGCCGCCTGGCGCGCTGACCGCTCGCCAGGCGGAGGTCCTGGCTCATGTGGCGGCCGGCCTGTCCAACAAGGCGATCGCCGACGACATGCACCTTAGCGAGGGCACGGTCGAGCGGCACCTCGCCACCATCTACCGCAAGCTCGGGCTGCGCAACAGGGCCCAGGCGACGCGGTACGCGCTGCAGCACGGCCTGCTCCCCCCGGCCAGGCGCTGACTCCCGCCGCCCAGGCACTGACTCCTGCCAGCCGGGTACTGACTCCCGCCGCCCAGGCACTGACTCCCCCGGCCGCGCGATAGCCGGCGCGGCCGCCTCGTCCGCCGCGCCAGAGATACATGTTTTCCTGGATTCGCCCCCGGCACCGGGCTCGTTGCAGCCGCTGGGCCTCAGCCCGCACCCCGCACGTTGGGCCTTAGCCCGCGCCCCGCACGCGGAAGAACAGCGTCGGGTGCCACCACGCGTTCCAGCGATGCCACCCGACCCGGCTGCCTGGTTCGGTCGCCCCGAACGAGAGGCCGGGCCGGACGAAGAACTCCACATGCCCCGTCCCGTAGAAGGCCAGGTCACCCGGGCGCGCCTGGGACTGCCTCTCCCGGATTAGCCGCCGTGAGGCGAGCATCGCGTAGGTTGACCGGCCGAAATACAGGCCCTGATGCGCGTAGGAGGCCGCGATCAGCCCGGAGCAGTCGAAGCACCAGGGCCCGGCGCCGCCCCAGCAGTACGGGGCGCCCGCGTGATGGTAGGCCCATACGTAAGCCGCCACATGCCGAGGCTGAGTGCTCGCGGTGGCGGCCTGGTGGGAGGTGGCGATGGGGAGCGCCACGAGAGAGATTGACATTAGGAACATGATCAGCAAACGGGGAAATAGGCGATGCGTGCCCACGACGGGGCTCCCAGATCGCAGTGTGCCCCCCGCTGCGATGGCCACGGGATCACGGTGACCAGGCAAAAGTCAGCGGGAAAGCCCGACAAACTCAGCACAGTAACGCAATAACGGACACCGATGACGAGGAACGGAATAACGAGACCTGTTATGGTCACGGGCCAGAGCAGTTAAGGGTCGCTGGGATTTGCCCCCCATCCAGCGCCTTGCGACATGAGGTGACCTATGACGATCCGGTTCGGGCTGCTCGGGCCGGTTGCCTCGTACCGCGATGGCGTCCTGGTTCCGGTCCGGGCGCCGATGCCACGCAGCGAGTCTAGAGGGTGGCCGACTCGGGGACAGGAAGCGGCGAAGCCTCCTCGTCGCCGACTTCGCGGATCCCGTACCGGGCGTACAGACGGCGTAGCGGCCCTGGCGCCCACCAGTTCGCGTTGCCGAGCAGCCGCATGGTGGCCGGCACGAGTAGCACTCGCACGAGGGTCGCGTCCAGGACCAGGGCCACGATCATGCCGATGCCCATGAGCTTGATGAACGTGATGCTGGAGGCGGAGAACGCGCCGATCACGATGACCAGCAGGAGCGCCGCGCTAGTGATCACGCCGCCAGTGCGCTGCAGCCCGCTGGCGACCGCGGCGGTGTTGTCCCCGGTGGCGTCGTAGCGCTCGCGGATCCGGGAGAGCAGGAAGACCTGGTAGTCCGTGGACAGCCCGAACATGATCGCGAACATCAGGATCGGGATGGTCGGGCTGATCGTGCCGTTCGGGGTGAACTGCAGCAGCCCGGACAGGTGCCCGTCCTGGAAAATCCAGGTCACGACTCCGTACATCGCCGACAGCGACAAGATGTTCATCACGATCGACTCGACCGGCAGCACGACCGATCCGAACGCGAGGAACAGCAGCACGAACGTCGCCAGCGCCACCAGCAGCGCCATCCACGGCAGCGTCCGGCCGAGGCTGGACAGGGTGTCCGCCAGCTCCGCGGTCTGCCCGCCCGTGTAGGCCGTGGTGCCGGGCGGTGGCGCAACGCTGCGGACCTGCCCGACGATGGTCCGTGCCTGCGTCGAATAGAGGCCGGCGCTATAGCTCAGGTTCACCCGCGCGATGTCCCCGCGGACGCCGGTCAGCCGGGCGCCGCTGACTCCGGGTACGTGGTCCAGGCGGCTCACGTACCCGGCCAGCTCGCTGGTGCGGGCCGCCGAGCCCGTCACCGGGCCGGGGAACTGGACGACGGTTTCGATCGGGGCGGTCGGGTTGCCCGGGAAGTCCCGGTTCAGCGCTTCGGTCACCACCCGGGGCGCTGCGCCGGCCGACAGCACCGTGGCGTCGGTCCCGCCCCAGACGACCTTCAGGAACGGTGAGCCGAGCGCGAGCAGCAGCACCACAATCGGGACGGCGTACAGCACTGGGCGGCGCATGACGCTGTGCGCCAGCCGGTACCACCGGCCGCCGTCGGTGGCTGGCGGCCGGCGGATCGACCGGCGGATCGCCAGCGCGTTGACCTTCGGGCCGAGCACGGCCAGCAGCGCGGGCAGCACGGTGAGCGCGGCGAGCATGTCCACCAGAACGGTCGCGACTCCGCCGTAGCCCATCGACCTCAGGATCGTCTCCGGGAACAGCATCAGGCTGGACAGCACGATGGCGACGGTGATGCCGGAGACCAGCACCGTGCGGCCGGCGGTGGCCAGGGTCCGCGCGACGGCGTCCTCCACCGAGTCCCGCCGGTGCAGTTCTTCGCGGAACCTGCTGACCAGGAACAGCCCGTAGTCGATGCCCAGCCCCAGGCCGAGGATCGTGGTGATGTTCAGTGAGAACACCGACACGCCGGTGAACAGGGTCAGCAGCCGCAGCGCGGTGAACGAGCCGAGGATCCCGAAGACGCCGATCACCAGCGGCAGGCCCGCCGCCGCGAGGCTGCCGAAGATCACCGTCATGAGGATGAGCAGCAGCGGCAAGGACAGGCCCTCAGCCTTGCGATGTTGCTGGTGACCTACTTGCTGATCGCCTCGTTGGTCGGGATCGCCCCGCCCACCTGAGTCTGCAGGCCGGGCGCGCCGAGCTGGTTCTTGATCGCGTCGTAGTTGCTCTGCCGCGCGGTGTCAGCGGAGCCCTTCAGCTCGAGCACCGCGTAGGTTTGCCGCCCGCTGGCGCTGACGAACTGCGGCGACCGGGTGGACCAGTACGTCGCGTACGACTCGATCTTGGAGTGCGGCAGCGCCGCCAGGGTGCTGGTCACCGCAGACCGGAAGGCCGGTGATGCCGTCGTGAGGGTCTTGCTGGAGTAGAGCACGACGATGTCGCCGGCATCCCGGCCGAATGCTTTCGTTGCCAGGCTGCTGGCCTGCTCGCTCTGGCTGCCCGGGGCGTTGAACCCGCCGGCCGTCTGCAGCTTGCTGAAGACTCCGGTGCCCCAGACCCCGGCGAAGACCAGGCCGAGCAGCGCGATCACCAGGACCAGCCGCCTGCGCCGGTAGACGATATGTCCCCAGGTTTCTAACCTGGCCGGGCTGGCGGGCGTGGTCCGGGTGGTCGGGACATTCACGATGCTGCCTCCAGTTTCCGCGGCACCCCCCGCCGTCGGCGGGCGGGGTGCGTGACACTACGGAACTACTGGGATCGGATCTAAATAGTGCTACATTTATCGTACAGTTTTAACCATTCTATTCGGACGATCAAAACTGTACAGTAAGCTTGGTGATGTGTCAACGAGAGATGGCGGGAGTGCCTACACCACGGTCGAGTATCTGACCCTGGGCCTGGTGGCATGGCTTGAGCCGTGTACCTCCTACGACCTGAAGCGTGAAGTGGAACGGACCGTCAGCCACTTCTGGACGTTCTCCCACACCGCCCTCTACCAGGCCCCCCCGC
>WNFJ01484976.1_pt1 | contig 13023 bp, 14 predicted proteins | sample 5400461 | NCBI WGS metagenome assembly WNFJ01 (sample SAMN13153349, study PRJNA577476) | soil metagenome | isolation source: 115 cm saprolite on Douglas fir-dominated hillslope | place: USA:California | collected 2013-09-17 | reverse complement strand
GTAGCGCTCTGAAGAATCCGCCAGTCATGGGAGGATTGGCCAAGCAGTCTGCTCTTTGTTTTCCCGAACGGCATTTGGGGCTACAAACTGCCAAAGAATCTCCTGTATCCGAAGCTGTTTTCGACCGTTGGGGAGAGTTAGTTGCAGAATGGTTCGACATGGACGCGATCCTGACCACAGCCCGCAGTACTGGGCATTTGGAGTTCTTATCTGCAGCTCAAGATGAGCCACTCCTCACAACAAGTGTGGCGAAGGCAGGCGGCCACGTATGCCGTATCGGCTACGCCTACGATGCGGCGTTTCACTTCTACTACGAGGACAACCTCCGCAGGCTTCGCAATCTTGGGGCCGAGCTAATCCCATTTTCTCCGCTTGCTGATACTCGCCTACCACCGGTTGATGGGCTCTACTTAGGCGGCGGTTATCCCGAGATGTACGCTGAGAACTTGTCTGCTAATCATTCTCTGAAACAAGACATTGCTGCGTTTGCGGCAGACAGGAAACCCATCTATGCAGAATGCGGCGGCCTGATGTACCTCTCGGCTGCCATCAAGACCTTCGACGGCGCTGTGTATCCAATGGTCGGTCTCATTCCCGGCGAGGCAGTCATGCATGATCGCCCGCAAGCGTTGGGGTACGTAGAGGTGGAAACCCAGGCACCATCCATACTAGGCGCCGCAGGCATGCGTTTTCGGGGCCATCAATTCCGCTATTCCGAGTTGCAAGGACTCTCATCCGGTGTGGATTGCGTTTATCAACTGAACCGCCGAAGAACAGGTGCCGTTGAGTCTGAAGGATATCGTCGAGGCAGTGTGTTGGCTTCTTACGTCCATGTACACTGGGCTTCTAATCCCACGGTTGCGGCTGGGTTTGTGAATAGCTGTGCGGACCACTGGAGCCATCGAGCGAAACTCCAGCAAAAAGGCCGCGTGAGCGGGAATGGGTGAGAATCTCGGCATGCATGAGCACATCGTTAGCGGCTTGGGCATCGCGCCCCTTGGGCGCCCGCAGCGGCGGCGACGTCTGTGCCAAGCTTGACTTTACTTCTCAGGATCGAATCAATTCCCTTGGTGTTTATCACCAGAAGAACGAAATCCGTGGCTTGGCCGTCCAACTGGAAGCCGATGTTAACGCCTTCCAGCGCGACCATCGCTGGTCCCCAAGGACCGGCAGAACATCTTTAGGGCTCTTGCATACAGCAAAGATCATGATCCATTTGTTGGAGGGAGAAGTTCGTACAGCCCGCAAGGTTTCTTCGGCATTTCCGTTGATCAAGAGCACAATGCTCTCGAACATTTCTCGCTGCAGCTTCAATCCAACCTTGCCGGAAATCGATACAGTCTGAATTGGAAACTCGCTAAAACACTGTTTGAATAGCTCTTCTTCCCTCGGACACAATCCGACCTATCTGACTTTGGGTCAAATTTCCTCTTAGCGGCCCAGAAGAGCCTCTTTCAATTTCAAGAGCACTTCAGGTCCCTCACAGCCAACCCTCGATCGTCATAGTTCAGATAGTTTAGTTCCCGCTCCCCTATTTTTCGTCCAGGAAAAATGCATCGAGAATTCGGCTACTCGAATCGATTAGCATCACGCGGCTTGCGTAAACTACCCGCTCCAGGTTGTTCGGTAGCGGCTGAAGCTGCTGCTCGCAGGCTTCAGGCAGTGGCCGCACGCGTTTTTCCAAGCCGGGAGGCAGCGTACCGTTGCGCTCCAACTGCCGCTCGAGGCCGGGTGGGAGCGAGTCACGCTTGGCCAGGCCAGGAGGCAGATCGGCCCTGTTTTCCTCAAAGCAACTGCGGATTACGCGACGGTCACGCGCGCTAAAGCTGTGGGACGCATTAGGATCGAGTGCAGGCGCCTGTGCCGCATTCGCATTTGGAGGCACAGGGGAAGAATTCTCCGAACTCTGCGCCGGCGGTATGCTGTTGGATGACGCCGATGTTGCTGTTGGAACGGTTGTAGTCCAAGTCAGCACTGCTTCCGATTCGACCTTGGCCTCGCGCTTGCCGGTAGCAGCAGCAACGCCCGTACCGGCAGCAGCTCCGGCCCCGGCGCCAATGGCTGCGCCCTTGCCCCCACCGGCGATTCCGCCAATAATGGCGCCCACGGCCGCGCCGCCGCCTATCTTTTCCACGTTGCTCGTGGTGTGCGATTCGCCCTTGATATCGAGCGGTGCTACGGTGAGTGGAGTAGTTTGAGAGCCGTTTGTAACCGAAGTCAATGCAAGCGCAAGGCTTCCCGGATCGCTCAATCGTCCGGAACGGTGTACGGCCGTCACGCTTCCCGTGACATCAGAGTTACGCGGAAACAGGGTTTGCCCGTTGACCACAATCGGATCTTCCAGTGTGGCGTGGAAGGTTTCGCCCAATTGGGCCGTTGCACTGTTCAGGTTTTCAATGACGCGGGCGCGAATCACTGTGTCCGCCGGAATCGCAGCCATCGTTGTTTGGGTTGCTGATGAATGTGGCCGCCTCTTCATCTGGCGCCCAAACGCTGGCAGGGCAATCACACACAACAAGAGAAATATTGAAATGGAGTTTTTCATCAGGTCCTCTGTAACCGCGCACGGCGTTGTTGCTGTGATGCTACTCAGCGACCCTGGTTCTGAACAAGAGCTGGAATTTCTCTGCCCCAATATCTGCTTTTGGCGCTTGCACCCCTAGTCGCAAGACCCTTAGCTTTTCAAAATCCCATCAAGCAAAAATTTGTGCGCCAAAAGCAGCGGACATAGTCTATGCGTAAGACTTTCTTTATCGGGAGTGTCTGTGCTTTTTGTGTTTGCCCTTGGCGTTGTCCTTATCGTTATCGTCTTTGTCCTTGTGCGTAGTCTGCTTGGCTTCTGCATTCTCAATGCCGCGCTGTCCATGTGAGTTGGCAGTAGCTTCAGCATGTTCTAAGCCCGTGGTCGCGGGCCTTCCTCCGCCGTGTTTGCCTTGGGCTGTAGCCATCCCCGACATGGCGATGGCAACCACTACTGTAGTAACCAGCGTGATCAAGCGTCTCATGTATCCCTCCCTTAGGGTCGCGCTTATCCTACAGCAGTAGGAGCACGTACCTTGCCAAGAAAGAAGATCTAATGAAATCAATGACATAGGAGGTTTCAGCGCCCGATCCACGATTTCGACTCCCCCAGTTTGCGGCGTGATCGGATACAGGTGTGAGTTATTTGGATACATCGGTTTTAAATGAATCTCATGACTCACATTCCTAACAGCAACAACGCCGTGCGCTGTGATTAGATGTCTTTTGATGAAGACTTCTATTTTCAACATTATCTTCTGTTGTGGTGTGGTTGCCCTGCCAGCGTTGGGGTGCCATATGAATAGGCGGCCACATTTATCAGCAACCAAAACGGCGCTGGCCTGCTCCGATGCCTTAGACAGATTCTACTTGCCTTCCGTATTTTCGAGTTCGTCGAAGAATTCAAGTCTGCCATAATGTAGGTACCTAAACGTAGGGGTAATTGTGTTTCAATTAGACACAATGCTGGGGTGTTCAGATACGCCCTGCTGCTAAAGACACTTTGGCAGGAAGATGGTACACCCCTTTCACGGCTTATCTTTACGTTGTGGCTCGTGAATCTGATCGTACGAAAGGCGCTTTTAAAGTACGCCAAGAAGCTTGTGATTGTGCAGTGGCGATTGTGCGGTGGCATTAAGAAATAGAACAGATGTCGAAACAGTTTACAGTCCTGGTAGTAGACGATGAGGAATCCACACGCAGATTTCTGCATTCGGTGCTGACGGCCGAGGGCTATGACTGCCAGTTGGCAGACAGCCTGGAAGGGGCGGAAGTTCTGCTGCGCCAAAGCCGCATTGACCTCGCTTTGGTAGACCTTTATTTAGGCACCGCGAACGGCTTGAACGTTCTTGACCTGTTGAAGGTCATACAACCGCAATGCAAATGTGTCGTCATGACGGCACACGCAACCGTGGAAACGGTTGCGCGCTCCCTGAGCGGGGGCGCGTTGGAGTATTTGAGCAAGCCACTACTGATAGACGACCTGCTGGTTCTGGTCCGCAAGGTGCAAAGTGCTCGTCCGTCATTAACGAAAGAAATTGCTTCAGAAGAGTCCTCTCCAGAGACTGCGATTATCGGACGTAGCGCGAGGATGCTGGAAGTCTATCGCGCCATTGCTCGTGTTGCTGCCAGCAATGCCAGTGTTCTCATCACAGGAGCAAGCGGGACGCCATCCACGCTCATAGTGACCGCGCGCAAGAGTCTTTTATGCCCTTCAACTGTGGGGCGTTTTCCGAAACTCTCTTGGAGAGCGAACTTTTCGGATATGAAAGAGGCGCATTTACCGGGGCGGATACCAATCATCCAGGACTCTTTGAAGCTGCTCATGGAGGCACGATTTTCCTGGACGAAATTTCTGAAACCAAGACAGGTTTCCAGGTAAACCTGCTGCGCGCTGTGCAGGAACAGCAGGTGCGCCGGGTGGGCTCCAACAAATACATCCCCATCGATGTACGGATTCTGGCTGCCAGCAATTGTGACCTTGAAGCGTTGATCCAGGCTGGCGACTTTCGCGAAGACCTCTATTACCGCCTAAGCGTAGTCACGATTCATCTGCCCACGCTGGCAGAACGTCGTGAAGATATTCCGCCGTTGATCCACCACTTTCTCAAAAGATCCAATGCGCGGAACAAGAGAGATATTCAGATCAAGTCGGAGGCTGTGCAGTCCCTGAGTAGTATGTCGTGGCCAGGCAACGTCCGGGAATTGGAAAATTTCATCGAAAGACTGGCGATCTTCTGTGCATCTGGAGAAATTGGGGTAGCGGATGTAGAACGCGAGGCTGGTAGCAAACGCCAACTTCTTGCACCCGCCGTTGCCAGCGACGGATCCGTCTCAACATTGCAGGAGATGGAGCGCCAGCACATCCTACGTGTTTTGCGGGAAGCGGAGGGAAACAAGTCTAAAGCAGCTCGGGCGTTAGGGATTGAAAGAAAGACGCTCTATGAGAAGGCGCGCCGCCTGGGAATTGATCTTCAGGCGAACAAACGATGAAGCGCTTTTGGCCAAACTCGGAGATTCATGGAACGTTTTCGTTTCGGCGTTGGGTGCGGCTCAATCTGCTGCTGCTGGTTCTGACTGGACTGATCAGTTTAAGCTTCCCAGTCATCAGCCTAAGCCGCAAGCTGGGAGACTTTTATTTCCGGCTGCGAAGTGCCCAGCCGACCTCCGAAAAAGTAGCTCTTGTATTGATTGACGATTCAGCCTTGGCCCATTACGGCAGGTGGCCCTGGCCTCGAAAACAGCTGGCGCAGTTGGTTCGAACTGTGAGCCAGTTTCATCCTAGGGCAATCGGCGTCGATATTATCCTATCCGAACCGGAAGACGAGGCCAACGATTCAATTCTAGCCGCCGCTCTCGCAGAGGCGCACAATGTCGTCTTACCGTCCAAAATTTCCAGCTCAATTGAGGGCAGCTTATGGACAGATCCGTTACCACGTTTTTCTAAGGCGGCAGCGGCTTTGGGGCACGTGCAAGCTGTGCTGGATTCAGATGGTCTGTGCCGGAGAATACCGATCGCGGAACCAAGTGCTGCAGGCCCGCGCCTTGCTTTTGCCAGTCAATTAGTTAAGGTTGCGAATTCTGAGACAGCAAAACCGGAACCAGAAGTTGGGAATTCCCATACGTCTAGCCAGATTGCAGGGACCAATCGTTTTGAAACGCGGTATTTGACGATTAACTACCGTCAGCAATTTGATCCTGCACAATCTGTGCCTCCATTCGTAACCCTTTCAGCCCGTGATTTGTTGGACGGGCAAAAGGGAGGTTTGTTGCAGGGAAAAACCGTGCTTATCGGCTTCGGCGCGACTGAACTCAGCGACCGTCTCTTCACTCCAGTCAGTGATCAGAACCCCATGCCCGGGGTCGAGGTCAACGCCAACGCTATTGACACCATTCTGGAACGCAAACAGATACAAAGCTTAGCGGTGGTTACCCAGATATTGCTTCTGCTATGCGCCAGCATGCTTTCACTGTGGATTGTAATGTTGTGGCCGGGCGGCCGAGGCTTAGTGTATCTGTCAGCACTGTTATTCGCAGGATATGTGGCCGGCTATCTTCTCTTCAGTATCTTCTACCGCCAACTGCAATACGGCCCCTTTTTGGCAGTTGGTGTATTAGCTGCACCTCTCGCCCAGTTGGAAAACCTTCTGGTGATTGATCGCGCCATTACGCGTGGGCTGAAGGAACTGCAAGCGTTTCTGCCTGTTCCCACAGAGTTTTCGCCGCACAGGGTTTTCATTCCAACCCAAGATGTTTCTGGTTCCCATCTGCACTGGAAATTGAAGTCGTTACGGCAATTGCAGGATGAATTGGCTTCGCTGTACGCCTTTGACGAAATTCTACTCGAAACAATGCAGGAAGCTCTGGCGGTCTATGCATTAGATGGACGCCTGTTGTTCCACAATTCAAGTTGGACGCGGTTCTGCGAAAAGCAGGCCTTGAATGTAACAGCAAGCATGGAAGATCTGACACGGAGGCTGGCAATCGGCAATGAATTCTGGCAGACGTCCCGGGATTCGTCTGGTTGGCAGGAAAAAGAGCTTTCGCTGAAAGAAGGCTGGTGGCGTTTTCGTGCGGTCCGGCTCCCCTGGCCTTCCCACACGGAATCAAACGCCACCATGTTACTCGCAGAAGATACCAGTGCGCTCCATGAAAGAGACCGGACGCGCGCCGAGGCATTGGGATTTGTGACCCATGAGTTACGCACGCCGTTGGTCGCAATCCAGGGGTTCGCAGAGCTTCTCATGCTTTATCCCCAATCCGCTTCCAGCGAAGAAGCGCCGGCAACAATTTTTCGCGAATCAAGACGGCTTGTAGCTATGATTAATGCATACTTGGAAGTGCTGCGTATGGATGTTGGCTCCCGCCCACTTCGCCTGAAGCCCGTGGAGATTAGTGATATGGTGAATCATGTGCGGCAGATTGTGCAACCGCTGGCACAATCGGCACGAATCGAAGTCAATGCGGAGGTCGAGCCGGAAGTTAGAGTGCTGAATTGTGATGAGCCGCTCATTACCGGCGCTCTTCTTAATCTTGTGAGCAACGCCATAAAATACAGCCCTAAAGGAAGTATTGTGACCATGCAGGTAAGGATGAAACAATGCGAGATTGAGTTCTTAGTTCGGAATCCTGGTCCGGCGATCCCAACAGGGGACCTCGATCGCATATTTGAGCCCTATTACCGAGTTGTACAGCAGTCTGATTCAAAACCCGGATGGGGATTAGGGCTCGCGTTCGTGAAACGAATCTCTGAACAGCACGGCGGTCGCGTGCACGTGAGCAGCAGTGCGTCTTCCGGCACCTGCTTCTGTTTCAGCCTCCCCATCCATTCCAATGTTATTTCTGAGGCAGTTATATGAAAACGCGTCAATATCCCAAGCAAGTTTTCTTCTGCATCTTGTTTTGCCTAAGCATGGGTACAGTGTCAACCCTTACTCAGGAGAATACAACTTCTCCTATAAGTGCCCCATATGCAGGCGCGACGGTGGTTGATTTTGAGAAAAAAGTGCAACTGCAGCTTCCCGGGCAAGGATCTTCGGCTCCAAGCCCCAGGCAGGTTTTGCCTCCCGATAGCGTGATCAATACCGGAAACGGGAGCATTCTGCTGCAATTGGAGGATGGAAGCAATATTTGGGTGCAGCCTCACACACATTTAATTTTGAAGCAACCCTCCCCAACCAATTGGCAGCGCCTGGAGTTGCTGCTGGGTCGAATAAAAACCGAGATACAAAAACGTATCAGTGGGTCGCCACCGTTCCAGATTGGCACTCCCAGCGCCGTCATTTCAGTGCGCGGCACCCGCTTCTTTGTGGAAGTGGACAAACACAAGGTTACAGAAGTTGATGTGGAAGAAGGCGAGGTTCAACTCGAAAACATCAAGGGGATTGGGGCTCCGATCCTTATTAAAGCGGGCTCCTCCAGCCGCGTGGGAGAAAAATCCGCGCCCGAGCCAGCACAGCCGACGCAAGAGTTGCAGCGACAGTTACAGAAGTCCAGTTCTGGAAATAATGGAGGAAATGGACAGGGTAAGGGACAGGGACCCGCGAATCAATCCCACCCTCAGCCGCACTCTCCTCCCGTACCCAGAGGAAACGGACATAGATGAACTGGAGCCAGAGATAAGACACGCAGCAACTACAGGTCTTTAAACGAAAAACTCGAAGGTGCTGTTAGATTTTTCCCTAGATCGTTTTAAGAATTACTGTGCAATTAAGAGAGCTGGCTTCTGTGCTTCCACCGGGGCTGGGAAGCCCTGATTTATCAATCCACTACCCCGGCCTGAAAGGGCCGGGGCTCCCACCCTTATGGAGGCACAGTATTTTCTAAGCTGGCATAGAAGCGTGATCTGCTATAGCGGTTCCATAGTTACTGTATCCACCACCGTGGAAGAGCAGGCCTTTAGGCTTGCGTTAGTATGGCAACCCAAATGGGCTTCAGCCCCGGTGCCGCGCGGATACACCATCTCTGGAACCGCTCTAATTTCTTCATAAGCGATGCGGAGTTACCACCAGCGCTGTAGTGGATCGTAACAGGCCTGTTCCCCTTCGACTCACCTAAATTCTCAATCACTACTGTATGTTATTGATTCCATTGATATTTAGTTTGGCATGACATTTGCAGCTATGGACTCCGAGTCGAACCGCGGCTCATTGGAGTCAACATGAAATCATTACGCATTGCAAGCATAGTATCTGTTCTGCTAGCGAGCGCAGTTTTGTGCTACAGCCTGCCAGGCCATGGGAGCGCTGGCGGTGGCCACATGGGAGGGCCGTCTTCCGGGATGGGGCACTCTGGAATGGGACACTCCAGCGTGACAACCTCGAACCATGGCACGCAATCGGGGAGCCAGACACAATCGCAGACGTCTTCTCCGAAACAACTATCGAATCCAAATTCAAAACTTTCTTCTAACCTGCAGAAGCTGTTGCCGGCAGGAACGACTCCGCAACAGGCCTGCTCCGGATTTCGGAATCTTGGCCAGTGCGTGGCTGCGATTCACGTCTCCCATAACCTGGGGATTCCATTTGCGGACCTGAAGAGCAAGATGACGGGCTCCAGTTCCGAAAGCCTGGGTAAAGCCATTCAGGATCTGAGACCAAACGCTAATTCAAAAACAGAGACGAAAAAAGCGCAAAAAGAGACTCAAGACGACTTGAATGAGTCCAAAAGCTGAATGCACAGACGAAAATTCAGATTTTGAACGAGAAATATCTCTATCACCCGGTTGTAAGAGCCAGAAGTTCCTTGGGAGGACCGCTATTGAAGAGAGTGGCGAAGCAGGCTTTCCGTAGTTGGGGGGTCGTAATAGCCTGCTTCGCCGCTGTTGAAAGGGCGCGTATCGCTTATGACATACACAATCGCTCGAGATACAAATGTCGTCAGCGTTATTGTCACGGATATCGTCACGCTGCAGGATTGCATTCGTTCCGCGGATGGTCTCCTGGCCGAAGCCGTACTTCGGCCAGGAATGCAACTTCTGGTAGATGCTACCAACCTCAAGCCGGAACTCTCATTTGACGATCTCCGTAATCTAGTCAGTCATGTCGAGAGACTTGTGCGGAGGGGACTCGACAGCATCGCCATCATCGCCACCAGCGATCTCGTTTTTGGTCTCGCGCGCACCTTTTCTGCCTATGGAGATATCCATGGATTTAACGTAGCCGCCTTCCGGACCCCGGAAAGAGCCTTGACGTGGTTGGAAGCAAGCAGAGCGGCCAGTCATGCACAAATTCGAAATACCGCAATATCGAAAAGAGAGATGCAATGAAGACGAATATCCTCAAACGTTGCTGTTGGATTGTCGTATTGGGAATTGGTGTACCTGCGATAGGTCAGACTTCACAACCAGTTGACCAGGAAAAAGGATTCACCGAAATAGAAAGCATCCAGGGGACCATTAACTCATCGGCGAAGCTCTTAAAGTTCGATTCCGTTCTGGGCTACGATTTCAATAAGCACTTTGGCATGTTTGCCGGTCTTCCGGTGTACTTCACCAACATCTCCACTACCAGTACGACGAGTTCGACGACCGGTACTTCCGGCAGCACGCGCACAAGTAACAACGGCATCGGCAACGTATACGTAGGCTTAGCCCTGCGGATGCCTCATGAGGATTGGAGTTTTGCATCGACGCTCACAGCGGCCGCCCCCACCGGCAGCACCACCAATGGGTACAGCACCGGGCGCGTGACTGTGGATTGGTCCAATCACCTGGATCGTACCTTCAACCGGCTAACACCATTCCTAGATGCTGGTTTGGCCAACACGGTGCCAGATTCGCCTCTGTTGACGCGTCCATTCACTTCTCTGGGTGTAGTCGGCCATCTGGAAGAAGGCGCGGAGTACGAACTGGTTCACCACTTCTCCATGGGCGCTTCCGCTTATCAGATTCTTCCCACCGGCAATCAGAAGGTCTTTAGCAAAGTAGTTACATCAGGTGGAGTTACGTCAGGTGCGGTCGCATCAGGTGCGGTCACGGCAGGGAAGAGCGGCACTGCCCTTGGGAGTCATCACCAGCCCCAGCCCTTTGAAGTTTCATTTGTTAGCACTGGAACCAGCCTCACGCGAGAGAACGGGTTTAATACCTGGTTTGCTTTTCAGCCGAGTCAGTTCTGGCGGGTTGAAGCGGGATACTCACGCAGCATGACATTTGATTTCAACAGTTTCACTTTTAATCTCGGGTTCGATATTGGAAAGTTAATTCGTTACAAGAAGGGACATTAATTAAAGGAGGAATGGGGGAGTGGTGGCTTCCATGAGAATTCTAAAAGGAATGAGTAGGAGGATATTATGCCTCGACAAAAAGGGTTTTCGTTAGTCGAATTGCTGGTTGTTCTGGGTATCATCTTGGTGATTACCGGGATTGGAATACCGATTTACAAGACTGCAATGGACGGCATCCGCTTGCAGGAAGCCACGAGAAACTATGCCGGCATTCTGCAGAGAGCAAGGATCAATGCGGTGACCAGCAATACCTATGATGCGGTCGGCATCCAGTTCCTGCCAATTTCTTGTTCGACGCCGCCTTGCGATCTGATCGCCTATGTAGATACAGCCCAGAATAATCCTCCGGCTGCCTATGCCACTCCGGAACCGATGGCCGTATTGGGATCCGGAGTGATATGGACTCAGACCGGAGTTCCGGGCACTACCGATTTGCAGAATAAAGTCTTTAATGGCACGGCCCTCGGCTATCCGCCGATCTTCGGTTCACGCGGATTGCCCTGCGTGCCTGCGGGTGCGGTCTGCACGACCCAAGGGGGAAGCGACGTCGCCTATGCCACGTATTTCCAGTCCCCCCTGGGGAAGTGGGAAGCAGTTACCGTGAACCCAGCAGGACGCATCCAACTCTGGTCTTACGATGCTAACGCTTCTATTTGGAACCAGATTTAGCCAACGAGGTGCGACCATGATGAAAAAGAAGAGAGTAGTTTCAAAGTCACGCAGATCGAAAACGGGATTTTCGTTGGTAGAGATGATGATTGCATTAACGGTTCTGGCCATAGGACTCGCCGGACTGAATGCGATGTTTGTTACAGCCATGTATACCAATGATAAGAACAGCCATGACACTGCGGCAACAATGGTCTCGCAGCTCGTGCTGGAACAAATCAAAGCGCTTCCAGCGAACTCGACTGCCAACCTGGTTGTGACCGACTGTGCCGGTAATGCAAATACCATGGCCACGGCCGGGGGAGCATCCCCCACAGGGGCGGGCGCACCCTTGCTCAGCACTGGAAATATCGACCAGTTGGCGGCAAAGGTCCCCAATTACTCCATGACCTACGTGGCCTGTGCCGCTCCGGGCGGTTATATGCAAAGCGCTTACGATGTTCGCTGGAATGTGATGATCATAGACTCGGATACACGCTTGCTTACCGTCTCCGCGCGGCAGCTCAACGGCACGCGCCTGGGTGCATTGCACTACGCGCTGCCTGTGAACCTGCGGTCGGTCGGTGGCATGTAACCGAGCAGCCCCGGAGATGACGATTATTCATGGGCCGGCGGTTTATGAGGACAACATGAAAATACGAAGAGCCAATGCGGCGCCGTCTAAAAGAGGGTTCTCTCTGGTTGAATTGATGATCAGCATGCTGCTCCTGCTGGCGGTCTTTGGCGTGGTGCTGAGTGCTCTTATGCAATTGCAGAGGAGAACCAGCGCGGAAAATGCGAAGATGGATATTACCCAGTCCGCGCGGGAATTTATGGACCAGGCGGTACGCGATTTACATCAAGCCGGATTTCCCAGCCCCACCATGTACAGTGCTCTTCCCACCCCAGTCGTTAACAATGCTAATGTTGCCGCCGGGCTGGTGAGCGTTAATCCCAACAGTGTGCAGTTCGAGGGAGACGTAGACAGCAACGGGGTCGTGCAGTCGGTCACCATACAACTTGTGGGTTCCGATGGGGTAACGGTTGGGGGAGCATGTCCCTGCACTCTACGGAGAGGAAGGGTTAACAAGATTCTGGGAAGTCCTTTTCAACAGCCGGCCGGGGCACAGAACGTACCTACGTATTACTCGGAGTTGGCCAATGTTGCCACCCCCAACGTCTTTGCCGCTTACGACCAGTATGGCTATGCCGTGCCCTTGCCCATTGATCTGAACACCGCGCCGGTCGTCACCGCCAGCCCAGCCAGCCCGGTTACTATCAAGAACATTAAGACCCTTCAAATGATGGTCAACGTGCAGTCTCCCCATCCAGACTTGCAGAATAAAGTTGCTCCCATCATCTCCATGTCTTCCCAGGCAGGAATCTACAACTGAGGCAGGGGTGACCATAAGGAGTTCGGTATGAAAAACAGTCGAAGAAATAAGAAAGACCGGGGCGTAGCGTTAATTTCTGTGCTCTTAGCTTTATTGTTGCTGATCATCCTCGCTTTTGGTCTGATGTTCATGTCTGATATCGACACTGCCATCAATTCGAACTACCGGTCCGAGCAGCAGGCGTTCTTTGCCGCCAAGGCGGGAATTGAAGAGGTCCGCGACCGTATGCGGAGAACGG
>WNFJ01619704.1_pt1 | contig 13024 bp, 11 predicted proteins | sample 5400461 | NCBI WGS metagenome assembly WNFJ01 (sample SAMN13153349, study PRJNA577476) | soil metagenome | isolation source: 115 cm saprolite on Douglas fir-dominated hillslope | place: USA:California | collected 2013-09-17 | reverse complement strand
CACCGGCCTGCGCGGCGATCCCGCTGGCGAACGCTACCGCGCCGGCGCCGCCCTCCAGGTTCGCCACCCGTTCCTCGAACACCGCGACGGTCGGGTTCATGATGCGCGAGTACGTGTTCCCGTACTCCTGCAGGTTGAAGTACGCCGCCGCTGATTCCGGGTCCTCGAACACGTAGCTGGTCGTGGCGAAGATCGGCACCGCGCGCGCGCCCGTGTTCGGGTCGGGCCGCTGCCCGGCGTGCAGCTGCCGGGTCTCGAATCCGAACGCGCGGTCTTCCTCGAGATGGGAAGGCTTTTCTGTCATGCGGGCATCCCCAGGAAACGACGGATGATGGGCGTCTGCCGCGCTTCCTCGAGCAGGAAGCAGTCGTGGCCGTACGGCGCCTCGATCACATGGCACTCGACCGGCTTGCCGAGAACACGAAGCGCCGCCTCGACCTCGCGTGACGCGGACGGCGGGTACAGCCAGTCGGAACTGAACGCGATCAGCAGCGTGCTCGCCGAGACGCCGCCGAGGGCCCGCGCGAGCGATCCGCCGCCGTACTGCCGCGCGAGATCGAAGTACGTCAGCGCGCGCGACGTGTAAAGGTAGGTGTTGGCGTCGAAGCGCCTGACGAACGAGCCGGCCTGGTGGCGCAGGTAGCTCTCGACCTCGAACTCCGGTTCGGTGATCGTGTAGCGGATGTCGTCGGCGAACTGCAGCCGCCGGCCGAACTTGTCGTGCAGCGCCAGTGCGGACAGGTACGTGACGTGGCCGACCATCCGCGCCACCCCCAGGCCGGCGTCGGGCGCGCGGCCCGTGCCGTAGTAGCGGCCGCCCTGCCAGGCTGGGTCGCGCATGATCGCATCACGCGCGATCGAGTTCCAGGCCATGCCCTGCGGGTGGAGGGCGTGCGTGCTGGCGATGGCCACGACGGAATCGACCTGGCCTGGAAACAGGACCGCCCACTCGAAGGCCTGCATCCCGCCGAGGGAGCCGCCGGCCACCGCCGCGAGCCGCTCGATACCGAGTGCGTGCAGGAAGGCCCGTTCGGTTCGTACCATGTCCGCGACCGTGATGACGGGGAAGTACGGTCCGTACGGCCTGCCTGTCGCCGGGTCGGTCGACGACGGCCCCGTCGTCCCGCGGCAGCCGCCGAGCAGGTTCGTGGAGACGACGAAGAAACGCTCGGTGTCGAACGCCTTTCCGGGGCCGATCATCCCGTCCCACCAGCCCAGCCCCTTGCCGGCCGCGCCGTCGCGATCGGTGGCCCCGAACCCGTCGCGCGTACTCTCTTCGGGCGGCGCCTTCGCGAAGCCCGCCGCATGGGCGTCGCCGCTGAGCGCGTGGCACACCAGGATGACGTTGTCGCGCCGCGATGAGAGGGCACCGTAGGTCTCGTACGCCACGCGAACCGGGTGCAGCTCCCGCCCGCAGTCGACCGCACCGGCTCCGGCAGGTCCAGGTACTGCGTTTCGACCGTGCCGACACTGCCTGCTGTGCCGGCGGGGCCGGCTGTGCCGGCGGGGCCGGCCGCGAGCGTCGAGGCTGGCTCCGCCATGGAGCTATCTTAGCTGGTCGTGGCCGACGTATTGTCTAGTGTATCCATCCTAAAAATAGGAAAACGATCGAGGGCCCCACAGCACCTGCAACCAGGCGATCGCCAGCATGAACACGCCGTACAGCCAGTACTCCTGGAAATGCTGACCCGCTACCGCGAAGTGAATCACCGCAGTGGCGATGCTGACGATGGCCAGGCAGTACGCGATGACCTTGCGGCCTGGGACGTAAGACTCGGACATGGGCAGTCCTTCCTTCGCCCGTGGATCCGCGGCATCGGGCCGGAAAGACCAGTCGGTGGTCAACGACACGCAGCCGGTGAGCTTGAAGCACTACCCGCGGATCCAGAGGCAGCCGGAACTACCATCTCTGACGGTACCGGACGGTCATCGTGAAGCCGCCCGATCACAGCAAGCTCGCAAGATCTCGTTAAGTGAGTCACAACCCCGGGAGAGCTGTCTTAAGTTTCCCGGCCGTGCCGCTGGCCCCGCATAGCATTGTGCTGGCCACGATCTGCGGCCGTGGACGATTCGGAATATGAGACCAGCCGATGGCAGACCAGGCAGGGGATGGCGCGGACCGGGGCGAGCGGAAATCGCTGGATCTTGACGCGCTCGCCGTCAGTGATAGGTTCCGGCTGTTCAACTTCACCCGGCGCGATGATCACGTTGCCTACTTGTGGGTGCTACGGGCGCTCGACCGGCTGCGCGGGGTGCATCAAGTTCAGGCGCACACCGATGACGTGGCGGCTGCCCTGGCCGAACTGGGCGCCGTTTACGACGAGGTACCCGGGCTGGATGGCAGTCTGCGGGAAAAGCTGGACGCGCTGGCCGAGGACGGCATGGTGCACCGGCTCGAGGACGCCTCACGGGCGGGAAGCCTGGCCAGGTACCGGAACCGGCAGTCTGTCTACCAGTTCAGCGAGCTCGGCTACCGCGCGTTCGCTGCCGTGGAGGACGTGCTCAGCGCGCGGATCCGGGACGCGAACCTGTCCCGGCTTGTCTTCTCTGACATCCTCGATGACCTCAAGGCGCTCGCCGCAGCCACCAGAGCCCAGGACGCCGAGCAGGTCTACCGGAGGCTGTCCCGCCTGGACACGGTCCTCGATGACATGTCTCGCCGGGCGGCCCAGTTTCACCTGACCCTCGGCGAGATCATCAGGTCCACGGATACGTCGCCGGACACGTTCCTGCGATACAAGAACGCCCTGCTCACCCACATGACCGACTTCATGGCCGAGCTTGACCGCTACCTGCCCCGGCTGGCCGCAGCGGTGGCCGAAGCAGAAGCCGCCGGGGCGCAAGAACCGGACGTCATGCTGCGCCTCGCGGCCCAGGCCGACGAGCGCCCCTTCCTCGGCCGCGAGGAACTGCTGGATGACTGGCGCCGCCGCTGGGCCGCGCTCCGCGCGTGGTTCGCCGACGACACCGTGGTGGAGTCCAGGGCGGAGGGCCTGCGCACCGCCACCCGCGCCGCCGTCTCCGCCGTAATCGCGCTGCTCCGCCAGGTCACCGAGGCGCAGCGCGGCGGAGTGAACCGCTCATCCCAGCTCCGCCATCTCGCCGAGTGGGTGTTCAATACGCCAGATGAGGGTGCCGCTTACGCGCTCATCTCGGCGGCGTTCAACATCAGGTCCGCGCGGCATCTCGGCGCCGCGCACGACGACGCCGAGCAGATCTCCAGCCGCGCGGCCTGGTGGGACGCGCCCGGCGTGGAGATCTCGGTCACCCTGTTCCGGCGCGGCAAGGCCCCGACGCCAGGCGTTCCGCAACCCGCCAAGGCCAACCCCGCGATCAAGGCCGAACTCCGCCGCCGCCAGGCGGCCGAACGCCAAGCCGAACGCGAGGCCGCGCAACGGCTCCTGCAGTCGGGCGCGCATGACCGGGTGCTCGACGACACCGAGATGAAGGTGCTGCTGCGCCTGCTCACCCTGGCCACCGAGGCCCGCACGGTCGTCGCCGGACGCCTGGCGTCCGCGGCCGGGGGCAACGACGTGCTGACCATGCGGCTGGTCCCGAGCCAGGGGGGCAGCGCGGTCCAGACCACCAGCGGCGTCCTGCACCTGCCTGGCTTCGAGCTCCAGCTCGAACCGGTGAGGAGGCGATAACGCCGTGGCCGCCCCGAAAGCCGCCGCGACGGTGCCGCTCAGCGACCTCGGCTCCTACCAGCACGCGGTACGGCTGGTGCTCACGCACGACGTGATCACCGCCACCCGGCCGCGTCAGGGAACCCACGAGCAGGTGCTGCGCTGGGCCGACCAGATGACCACCGACCTGCGGGAACTGCTCGGTTACACGCTGATCGCGACGACCCGTCAGGTTCGGCTCAGCCGCCGCCTCGACGCGCTCGACCCCAGCCAGTCGGCCATCTTCTCATCCCGCTACGGCAAGCCGTTCGACCGGCGCCGGCTGGCCTACCTATGCCTGGTGCTCGCCTCGTTCCAGCGGTCCCGCGTGGAGATCAGCCTGGCCGACCTGGTGCGCGCCTTCACCCCGGCGGCGAACGCCATCGACGGCCTCGGCTTCGACCCGACGGTCAGCGCGCACAAGGCCGCGGTCGTGGACGTGCTCGACTGGCTGGCGGACCGCGGTGCGCTCAAGCTCTCCGACGGCTCGCTGGAATCCTGGACGGCCGACGCCGAACGCGGCGACGCGCTGTACGACATCGACCACGACATCTGTGCCGCGCTGTTCCGCCCAGCACGACCCGTGCAGCACCTGACTAGCGCGGCTGGGCTGCTGGACAGCACGTTCGTCAGCGCCAAGCCGAGCGCGCAACGGGAGGCCGCGGCCCAGCGCGCCGCCCGCGCGCTACTGGAGTACCCGGTCATCTACTACGCGCAGGTCGAGCCCGAGATCGCCGAGGCGCTCCGGCAGCCTGGTGTCGCGGAGAACCTGGCCCGGCTGACCGGGCTGGCCGTCGAACGCCGCGCCGAAGGGATCATGCTCGCCGACACCGGCGGCCGGTTCACCGATCGCCCGTTCCCTGGCCGTGGCGGCGCCGTCAACCGCGCGGCCGGCCTGCTGCTGGCCAAGTTCGCCGACCTGATCGAGGATCCCGACGAGAGCCTGGCCACGCTCCCGGTGCCTGCCGAGGCGGAGGACCAGCATGACCTGCTGGCCCGCATCGACACGGCGCTGCCGGCGGCCGGGGTGGTGCAAGAGCTGGCCTGGTCCGCTCCGGCGGACGACCTTGATGAGGCCGAACGGTCCGTGGTGCGTGCCCCGGTCACCCCCCTCGCCGCGCCGTTCATCGAGCACAGCAGGCTCCGCGCCATGATCGACGAGCTGTATGACGGGCTCGGTGCCGCCTCGTTCACCGTCGCCTGGCAGCATGATCCGCGCGGCCTGCTGGCCGCGGCGCTTTCGTTCCTGGCCGACCTGCGCCTGCTCCGCGCCGTGCCCGGCGGCGTGCTGGTGCTCCCGGCCGCCGCCCGGTACCGGAATATCAAGCTGGCCTTGCCGGTCCGGCACGCCGACGGGCAGATGGCCCTGGAGTTCTCGTGAATGACCGGTTCAAGCCCACCCGCGCGGGCGTGATCAACGTGTGGGACTACGTCGACGAGGAATGGGCCTTCGCGGACGGACGGCTGGCGCTGCGCGGTCACAACGGGTCGGGCAAGACCAAGGCCCTGGAGGTCCTGTTCCCGTTCGTGCTCGACGGGGTGGCCGACTCCCGGCGGCTCGACCCGTTCAGCGGCGAGAACCGGACGATGAAGTCCAACCTGCTGTACCGGGGCCAGGAGTCCGAGTACGGCTACGTGTGGATGGAGTTCGCCCGGCCCGGCTCCACCGAGCTTTATCGGGGGGGTTTGGGCCCGCCGCCGCAGGCGGCCAAGGCAGCCCCGCCGCCGCAGGCGGCCAAGGCAGCAGGGTCGTCCCCCCGGGCTAACACGGTCACCTTGATCATCGGGATGCGGGCGCACCGCAACACCGACGGCGTGCGGATGTCGTTCTTTGTCACCGGCCGGCGGCTCGGCGCGGACTTCGGCCTGCTCTCGGCCGACTCCCGCCCGCTGACCGAACGGCAGCTCAAGGCCGCCCTGGAACCCGACGCCTGGCGCAAGACCGCGACCGAGTACCGGGACCTGGTGGACGCCCGGCTGTTCGGCCTCGGCCGGGAGCGGTACGCGCAGTTGCTTGACCTGCTGCTGGCGCTGCGCCGACCGCTGCTGGCCAAGGACCTGGACCCGGCCAAGGTATCGGACACGCTGACCTCGGGGCTGAGCCCAGTCGACGAGTACCTGGTGCAGCAGGCCGCGCGCGACTTCGAGAACCTCGCCGCGGTACAGAAGCTGTTCGACGACCTCACCGCGGCGAACGCGGCCGTACAGGACTTCCTCGGGTACTACGCCGCCTACCTGCGAGCCCATGCGAAATTCCAGCTGGACCGGGTGCAGGCCCGGGCCGACGCAGCTGCCGGGCACGCCGAGAAGATCAGCGCGGCCGTCGCGACCTACCGCGGCGCGGTCGAGGCCGAGCGGCAGGCCGAGACCGAGCGCAACGCCCGGCGCGACGAAGGCGAGACGCTACAGGGCCGCCTGGCTGGGCTGAAGAACTCCGAGGAGTACAAGGCGCAGGGACGGATCGAGGACAAGCGCCGCGAGATGCTGGCCGGCGCGCGCGAGGTCGCGGGCCAGCGGAACCGGCTCGGCCAGGATCGCCGCGAGCTCGGCGAGGCCGAGGAGTCGGCCCGCAAGCTGACCCGCCGCGCCGCCGCGGCCAGGAACGACGCCGACCAGTACGTCCGCGGGCTGACCGACGCCGCGCAGCGGTCCGGCATCGCCGACGACGGCTTCGGCCCGGTCGATTCCGGCGACGACCTGCTGCTCACGGCCCGGGCGCGGGTCGCTGCCCGCCGCGACGACGTCGGCGAGATTCGCCGGCTGCTGCAGGCGATCAGGGACGCCAAGGGCAAACGCGGCCTCCGCGAGCAAGACCTCGGCGACAAGCAGACCGCTGAGCAGGCGCAGGAACAGGCGGCCACGGCCGCGGCGGCCCGCCTCGCCCGGGCCCGTCAGACGGCCGCGGACGAACTAGCTGCCTGGTGTGGCCGCTGGTCCGGCTCAGCTGGCGCTCCCTCGGGCACCTCCGCGCCGCCGCCCGGTCCTATCGTGGCCGCGCCCGACGCCGAAGCGCTGGCCGTGGCGCTCGACCTCGTCGGCGAGCCCGGCGCCACCAGCATGACGGAGGTGTTCGACGGCCGCGCCGCCGAACGCCAGGCCGACACCATCACCGCCCGCGCGCACCTGGAAACGGGCCTGCGGGAGATCCGCGTGCGGCTGGCCGGCCGGCGCGCCGAACGCGACGCGATCGCCGCGGAGCAGGACGACGCGCCGCCCGCCAGTGATCTGCGTCCCGCCCGTCGGGAGGACCGCCCGGGCGCCCCGCTCTGGCGGCTCGTCCGATTCGCCGACGGGATCGGCGATGCCGAGGCCGCCGCCGTCGAGGGTGCGCTGTACGGGGCAGGGCTGCTGACCGCCTGGGTCCATCCCGATCCGGTGTTGACCGAGGTGGCGCTGGCCTCCGCCGAGGCGGATGGCTACCTGATCCCGTCCGCTCCGGTGAGCGGCCGCACGCTCGCCGGCGTCCTCGTCCCCGAGGAGCAGGACCGCGTCGCGCCGGCCGTCGTCACCGCGGTGCTCCGCTCGGTCGCGCTCACCGGCGACATCACCGGCGACATCGCCGACGCGAGGGTCCCGGCGGTCAGCACGAAGGCCCAGTTCACGTACGGCGCGCACGTCGGCGCCCGGCCGAAGGCGGCGCCGGAATACATCGGCGCGACCAACCGGGCCAGCCGCCGCCGCGCCCGGCTCGCGGAATACGACGAGCTGATCAAGGCAGCCATCGCCGAAGAGGAGCGGCTGGCCGGCGAGCTGGACCGGGCCAGTGCGCGACTAGAGGACTTCCGGCGGGCCCGGCGCGAGCTGCCGGATACCCGTCCGGTCGCGAAGGCGGCCGAGGCCGTCGGCACCCACGCCGTGCTGCTCGCCCGCGCGCGGGACGAGACCGCGGCGGCACGGGCGGCCCTGGACGCTGCGATCGCCGAGGTCGACGCTATGACCAGGCGGCTCCGGCAGGCCGCCGCGATGCGCCGGATGCCGACCGCAGACGAGCAGGTGGACGCGATCGCGCGGGCGGCGGCGGAGTTCGAGAACGCCGCGACCCAGTTGCACGCCGAGCGGGCCAAGCTAGCCCAGGCGGAAGAGGATCTCGCCGCGCAGACCGAGACGATCGAACGGCGCAAGCTCACCTGCGCCCGGGCGCAAGAGGCACTCGCCGAGCGGGAGCGGCTGCAGCACGCCCTGGACGAGGAGTTCCGGACGCTGGAACAGACCCTGCAGGCGGACGTCCAGCAGGTCCTGGAGCAGATCCGGGAGACAGAAACGCTCATCACCGTGGCCGAACGGGCCTACCACGATCTCGACGCGCGGTCCCGTGTCGAGCACGACCAGGCCACCGCCGCCCAGGCAGAACTGCGCAGCCAGCGGCAGTCGCTCGCCGAAGCGGTTGGGCAGCTTTACGAGCAGGCCGCACAGTTCGGCGCGTACGCGCGCCCCGACCTGCGCCTGCTCGTCGCGGTCACGGCCGTCGCGCCGTGGCCAGACCCGGCCCGCTGGCCCGACTCGGCCCGCGCCGGCGAGGACCTGGCCGCCTCGCTGACCACTGCAGGCGAGCCTGCCCCGGACCCGGTCGAGGCCGTCCGGGGGGTACTGCCCCCGGGCGTTGCCGAGATCCTCGACGCGTTCGCCGGCGCGACCCACGGCGGGCGACAGGCCACCGAGGGCACGCTGAAGAACACCGCGGACCGGATGTCGGTGGCGCTGAAGGACCTCACTGACGCGCTGGCCGCCTGCGACGAGGACTACCGGGTCGACTGGGACCCCGGCGCCGTGGTCACCGTGCACGTGATCGGCGACGAGGGCCGCAAGCCGGTCGCCCAGTTTGCCGCCCGGATCGCCGAACGCGCCTTCGACCAGGGCGTACTTCTGGAGGAGAGGGAACGCAAGGTACTCGAGGACGAATTGCTCGCTGCGCTCGCCCAGCAGATCCACGGCCGGGTGATCGCGGCACGGGACCTCACCAAGGACATGAACTCCGACACCAGGTCCAAGCCGATGTCGTCCGGAATCGCGGTCGGCATCCGCTGGGCCCAATCCGACAAGATCACGGAGCTGCAGCGGGCCACGTCCCGGCTGCTGGAACGCGACTCGCTGGGCCCCGAGCGGATCGCCGAACTGCGCGGCCTGCTCCGCGAGATGATCCGGGAGTACCGGGCGGGCCACCCGCGGGCCACCTACCGGGAAGCACTGGCTAACGTGCTGGACTACCGGTCCTGGCACGCGTTCGAGCTGCTGCTGATCCAGCCCGGCGAGCCCGAGGTGCGGCTGACCCGGGCCAGGCATTCGGTCATGTCCGGTGGCGAGAAATCCGCGGCGATCCACCTGCCGCTGTTCGCCGCGGCCAACGCGCTGTACTCATCGGCCAAGGACCGCTGCCCGCGGATGATCGCGCTCGACGAGGCGTTCGTGGGCATCGACGAGCGGTACAAGCCCGACCTGTTCGGGCTGGCCGTCAAGTTCGACCTCGACCTGTTCATGACCGGCCACGACCTGTGGGTCACCACCGCGACGGTGCCGATGATCGCGCACTATGACATGCTGCACGACAAGACCACGCGGACCGTCTCCTCGCTGCTCATGCTGTGGGACGGCGAACAGCTCGTCGATGCCTCTGCCGCTCTGCTGGCCCGGGGGACGACCCCCGGAACCCCCGAATATGCGGACAACGACGCCCTGATAGCACAGTTGCTCGGCTTCCGGCCGACCCGGTACGCGCCGCTCGGCACCGCCTCGACGTTGTACGCGGCACCGGAGGCCGAACCCGACGACGAATACGACGATGCCGAATCAGTATGACGGCCCGGAGTTCCGGCGACTGCTCAAGCAGGCCCGCCGCCTCCTGGAGCGCACCGGCGGAGATCTGAGCGGCTCGGTCAGCCTCAGCCATCCTGACGACGCCGAGCGCAAGGCGATCATCGGCATCACCGGCCAGTACCGGGACATGCGCACGAACCGGATTGCCGTGCGCCTCGCCGACCTGGACCGCGCGGTTCGCGAGACCACCGGGCGCGGCCTGCCGGAGTTGCTGGCTGAACTGGGCGGGCCGTTGCGCGATCGCCCCGCAGAAAGGAGCGTGCTAGCCGGAGCGCGTGACACCGCGATCGGAGAGGCGGAGGCGAGCTCACTGTATCTTTCCTGCGCCTGGTACCGGGATTGGCTGGCCGAGATCGGACGGGACGGCAGTCTGACCAAGCTGATCAACCAGGACGAGCAGGCTCGGCTCGGGCAGGCGGTCCGCGTCCTGGAGTACCTGGCCGGACGCCAGGGCGCGCCCGTCCTGCTGCCTGCGCTGGCTGCGGACGTCACCGGGGATACCAAGGCGCTCAACCACGGAACACTGGTGTCGACGCTGGTATTGCGGGCCCTGGCCATCAAGACCGGGACGGGCAGGCCCGGGACGGCCGGGGAGCGCAGGGATCTATGGGAGGCAAGCGATGTCGTCATCGACGACCTGGCTAGCCGGGTGCTGGTACTGAACCTGACGGCCGAGGGCGCAGGGCTGGCCGAGTGGCTCGTCGGCGCGGCGCGGCGCGGCGTTCCGTTCTACGTCACTTTGCACCAGCTCATGACGCTTCCGCTGACGATCCGCGGCGCGGTCGTATACGTCTGCGAGAATCCGGCCGTGCTCCGCCACGCCGCCGCGGAGCTGGGTGCGGGCTCGGCGCCCCTGCTGTGCACCGAAGGACAGCCGTCGACAGCGTTTCACCAGCTTGCGGAGGTTGTCGTCGGTGGCGGCGGTCAACTGCGCTACCACGGTGATTTCGACTGGCCGGGGCTAGCCATCGCGAGCGCGGTCATGCGTCGTCACAGCGCAAGGCCATGGCGGATGAACGCCGACGATTACCTGGCCGGGATGCGGATCCACGCGGAGCATGTCCTGCTCTCCGGGACGCCGCAGCCGACTCCGTGGGATCCGGAGCTCAGCAAGGCCATGATCGCGGCAGGACGCGTCCTGTTCGAGGAAAGCGTTGCGGACGACCTGATCGGGGATCTGTCAGAACAGGGCAGGTCAGAAGCGGTGATGGTGAAGCATTCCGGGCTCTGACCCTCAGGTCGGCGAGGCAACACCCTGGTGGTATGGTTCGCTGGCCCTATGACCATGCCCGCTGCCTTCCGTTCCCGGCTCGTCGCCCGTGAGCCCTTGTACGGCGCCTGGTCGGTGATCCCGTCGGCGCTGAGCGTGCGGCTGCTGGCCGCCGTGGGCTTGGACTACGTGGTGATCGACCTGCAGCACGGCGGGGCCACCGAAGCTGACCTGCCCGGGCTGACGAGCGCGATCCGGCTGGCGGGGGCGACGCCCGTCGCCCGGGTCCGGCACGCGCATACGGCCGATATCGGGCGGGCTCTCGACTTGGGCTGCGAAGGCGTCATCGTGCCGAACGTCGACTCGGCCGCCCAGGCTCGCCAGGTGGCTGCCGCCGTCCGCTACCCGCCTGCCGGATACCGGTCCGCGGGCGGCGTGCTGGCCGTGGCAGAGCCGTTCTGCCTGGTCATGGCCGAGTCGGCCGCCGCGGTCACCGAGCTCGACGCTACCTTGGCCGTCGACGGCGTCGACGGCCTCTACGTCGGCCCCGGGGACCTGTCGCTGTCCCTGGGCTGTCAGCCCGACCCGGATGACCCGGTGCTGGACCGGGCCCTGCGGCGCGTCTGGGCGGCCTGCGCCGCCGCGGGTAAGCCCGCCGGGGTGCACGCCGCCGACGGTGGCACCGCCCGCCGGTACCGCGAGGCCGGCTGCACCCTGGTCACCACCGCCGTCGACGCGACCGCGATCACCCGCGACACCGCCGCCCAGCTCAGCCTGGCCCGGGCCTGAGCGGGGCGGCGAATGACGCCGCGGCGAACCGGGTGAGTGCTAGGCCTGGGCGGAATCCTGCCTGCCTGCGGGAAGCTGCGGGGTTGAGGTAAGGGCCTTGACGGCCTCGGCGGCCGCCTCGGTCAGCACCAGCATGCGTGTCACCTTTCGTTCTCCTCCGGGAGAAGATCCCGGAGTCGACGGTCGGACCAGTGACCTTGGTGCCTACCTACTCAGCGCGGGGGCTAAACCCGCCGTCAGGTCCAGGTGTCGCGCATCGCGTCCTATCTCCCTCCAGCGCCCCGGCTCGCCTCGCCGAGCCGGAAGCCCGGCGGCAGCCGCAGGTCCGGGCAGGTCAGGTAGTGCGTGCCGACCGCACCGCACCGAATGCACCGCCGCTCCGGCAGGTCATCAGGCCGGCCGGGCCCGACCTCGGGCTCTTCCGCGGCGGCGCTCATCGCGGCCTCCGCCTGACGCCGCTGCGGATCATCAGCGCCTCCACGTCCGCACGCCGGTAACGGGGCCTGCTGGCCTCGTTGCGAACCTCCGGCAGCCGGCCGCGCCGCGCCCAGGTCGCCACCGCCGCCGAGGTCACCCCGAACAGCACCGCCACCTCGCTGCGGGTCATCAGGTCCTCACCGGCGGCGGGTCCCGGGTAGCCAGGCGCGGTACCAAGACAGCCAGATCGGACGAGGGCCGGCACTATCACGTTCATCGCTTCCCCAGCAGGCCAGATTGAGTCGATTCCGGGGGCCGCGCTGGTCATCCTGTACGGCGGCTCCCGGGCAAGGCCCCGGGTTCGGTACCCACCTACCCCGATGCCGATTGCACTAAAAGTGTTGCTGCAACTTGCAGTGCGAGACATCGGTCAGCTGACCGATATTGAATCACGCCGTGCGTTAGCTCGGTCTCGGGAACCTATGGTTGGGGCGCCTGCACACGTGTGACGTGAGGGGCGCGCGTGGTTCCAGGTGTGCGACGGCCGACCGGAAGCCGCCCGGCGCGCGTCGTCATCACGGGAGCTGTGACTCGCCGGCTAGGGAACCTACTGGAGCCCGGAGCGGACGGCCGTGATGCGCTGGGTGTTGAAGCCGAGCCACGGTCACGCCGCCGTCCTCGGCGATCCGCGCGCCCTCCTCGTTGATCACACCGAACTGGCACCACATGGCACCGGCCTGGATCGCCACCGTGTCCCGCGCGATACCCGGCAGCGCATCCGGCGCGCGGAAGACGTTCACCACGTCCACCGGGTCGGGTACGTCCAGCAGGCTCGCGTAGCACTTCTGCCCGAGGATCTCCGTCTCGCGGGGATTCACGGGGATCACGCGGTAGCCGTGCCGCCTGAGGTAGTAGCCGACGAAGTAGCTGGCCCGCAGTTCGTTGTTCGACAGGCCCACGATCGCGATCGTGCTGGCGGTATGCAGCACGCGCTGGATCGTCAACGGATCCTGGTACCGCGCCAGATCGATCACGGAGCCGCCGCCTTCCGGCCGGCGCCCGCCGTCGCGGCGACGAGCGCGAAACCCTGCTGCAGATCCCAGATCAGGTCCTCGACGGACTCGGTGCCGAC
>WNFJ01248180.1_pt5 | contig 13024 bp, 14 predicted proteins | sample 5400461 | NCBI WGS metagenome assembly WNFJ01 (sample SAMN13153349, study PRJNA577476) | soil metagenome | isolation source: 115 cm saprolite on Douglas fir-dominated hillslope | place: USA:California | collected 2013-09-17 | reverse complement strand
ATCGACGAGGAGAGGATCAAGGCGAAGGCGCGGCGGGTCGTGCTGGAGCTGCTCGCCGAGCAGGCCGGCTCCGGCTGGGGAGACGAGCGCAAGCTGAAGCAGGCGATCGGCAACCTGGTGGACAACGCCATCAAGTTCAGCCCCCACGGAAGCAGCGTGCTCTTGCGGCTGACCGGCGACGGGGCGCGGCTCTACTTCGAGGTCTACGACCAGGGCGAAGGGATGCTGGCCGACGAAGCGGAGAAGGTGTTCGACCCTTTCTTCCACGCCGACCGCGTCGGCGAGGAGCGGGCTCCCGGCGCCGGGCTCGGCCTGCCGGTGGCCAAGCAGATCATCGAGGCGCACGGCGGGAAGATCTGGGCGGAGAGCCCGCCCAAGAACCAGCCCGACTCGCGGCACCACTTCTCGGGGGCCAAGGTGGCATTCTGGATTCCCTCGCGGGCGCACGGGCCCGCCGAGCCGCAGCCGACGCCGTTCACCGGGCTTCTGCCGGAGGGCGGGACTTCGTAGGCCTTCGGCCTGGCCTCAGGCTTCAGGCCTCGGGCCTCGGGCCAGAAGCCAAGAGCTCTCGGAAGCCAAGAGTTGCGGAAGCCAAGAGCTTGCGCAGGATCTCTGTTAGAAGAGCGGCGTGATTTCGATGATCGCCATGTCGGGCGGGGTCGACTCGTCCGTTGCGGCAGCGCTGACCGCCGAGGCGCGCGGAGCCGATTCGTGCGCCGGCGTGGCGATGCGGCTGTACTCGATACCGGACGAGGCGGTGCGGACGGGGCGGACTTGCTGCGCGACCGAGGATCTCTACGACGCGCGGCGGGCCGCCGCGACGGTGGGGATCCGCTTCTACGTCTACGACGCGCAGGAGCGGTTCCGCGCGCAGGTGATCGATCCGTTCGTGGACGCCTATGCGGACGGCGAGACGCCGAACCCGTGCGTGCGCTGCAACGATCACGTCAAGTTCGACTGGCTGCTGGACCGCGCGCGCCGGCTGGGTGCGGCTGAGCTGGTCACCGGCCACTACGCGCGGATCGGCTTCGAGAACGGCCGCCATCGATTGCTGCGCGCCAGGGACTCGTCGAAAGACCAGAGCTACTTCCTGCACGGCCTGACGCAGGAGGAGCTTGCGCTGGTGCGCTTTCCGCTGGGAGATCTGTCGAAGACCCAAGTGCGCGAGATCGCCCGCGAGCGCGGGCTGCCCAACGCGGACAAGCCCGAGAGCATGGAGGTGTGCTTCGTCGGCACGGAGAAGCTCGCCGACTTTCTCGAGGCGCACGGCGTTGCGAAGGCGCGAGGCGAGATCGTCGACGTCGAGGGCCGCGTCCTCGGAGAGCACGCGGGCGTGCACCGCTTCACCGTCGGGCAGCGCAAGGGGCTGTCGGTGTCGCGGCACGACGTGGGATCGAGCCGTAGGCCCGAAGGAGAAGGCCGAAGGCCGCTGCCGCTCTACGTGGCGGCGCTCGACGCCGGGCGGCAGCGCGTGGTGGTGGGCACCCGGGAGCAGGCATCGCGGCGAGCGTTCTCCATCGCCGCACCGAGCTGGGTCAGCGAGCCGCCGCGCGCGGAGCTGCGCTGCGAGGTGCAGGTGCGGCATCGCGGGAAGCCGCTCGCCTGCACGGTCGCGGGCGGCAGCGTCACCCTGGACGAGCCGGCGATCGGCGTCGCACCAGGACAGAGCGCCGTCTTCTACCGCGGCGACGAAGTCCTCGGCGGCGCCACGATCTCCCGTGCGTAGGCCGCTAAGCCCCATGCCTGTGAGTTAGCGCCGATCGTCCGTGCTCGTGCTGGTGAACGGCGTCTCAACCGAGCACGAGGACGTTCACGAGCACGAGCACGGCTTATCTGAGCCGCATTGGCGCTGAGCCTCCTGCGCTGGCCTCACTTACGCGAGCGCCGGCGCCGTCCGCGCTGCGCTTCCGAACTGCAGCGTCTTCGCCGCGTGCCCGAGCGCGTCGATCAAGGTCAGGCGAACGCTCCGCGCCAGCTTGCGCGGCTCGCGCAGCACCGCGAGGCAGTCCAGCGACGAAGCCTTGTGCTCAAACTGCGCCAGCACGAGCGAACAGAGGACGGCATGTGCGCGCGGGTCGAGCGGCCACTCGCCCCTCTCCCAGTAGCCGACAAACTCCGCGGGCACGTCGAGCAGCCCCGCCAGCCCGGAAGCCTCGATGCCGAGCGCCTTGCGCAGGTACTTGAAGGCCGCCCCCGTGCGCAGGCCGGCCTTGGCAAGCTCGATGGCGATGCGCAACTCGAACAGCTTCATGTCGTGGCCCTGGATGGAGACCTGCCCGCATGCCTGGCACTTCTCCGCCGGCAGATTTGCAGTGAAGGTGTGCCCGCAGACATCCAGGCTGTCGTCGAGGGTGATGGCAACCAGTCGCTCTTTGTCGCACCGTGTGCAGGTATTCATCGGCCCCGCCTCCCTCGCCCGCTCGCCGGGCCGGTCGTGAGAACTTGAGGAACTGATGGGTGGCCATGCAACGACGGGGCCAGCGGCCGGCCATCGTCAGACGCGCAACGGAACGAGGCCGGCGGGCTCTTCGTCGATCCACGGATCGGCGCCGCGCTCGTCGCGCACAAGGCGCGGATCCAAGAGGTGTTCCGGCATCACGTTGCCCATCGCGCCCAGCAGGGACGCACGCACGCCGGGATGCTCGGACTCGAGCTGCGTCAAGAGCGCCTTGACGCGCTTGCGCTGTAAATTTTCCTGTGAGCCGCACAGATCGCAGGGGATGATTGGGAACTTTCGTTCCTCAGCGAACGCGGCGATGTCTGATTCCGCTACATAGCATAATGGGCGGACGACAACGTTGCGGCCGTCGTCGCTGCGCAGCCGCGGCGGCATCGAGCGCAGCTTGCCGGTGAAGAGCATCGACATGAGCAGCGACTCGATGAGGTCGTCGCGGTGGTGGCCGAGGGCGATCTTCGTGCAGCGGAGCTCACGGGCAGCGTTGTAGAGGATGCCGCGGCGCAGTCGCGAGCAGACCGAGCAGGTGGTCTGCCCCTCGGGCACCAGGCGCTTCACGATCGAGAAGGTGTCCTCTTTCAACATGGCGACCTCGGCGCCGGTGGAGCGCAGATACGCCTCGAGCCGCGCGGCCGGAAAGCCGGGATGCCCCTGATCGAGATTGCACGCGACCAATGAGAACTCGATCGGCGCGCTGCGCTGCAGCAGTTGCAGCAAGTGGAGGAGGGTGAACGAATCCTTGCCGCCCGAGACTCCGACCAGGATGCGATCGCCGGCCTGGATGAGACCGAAGTCCGCGATGGCGCGGCCTGTATCGCGCAAAAGCTTCTTTTCGAGCCTGCTCATGCGAGCGGAGTTACACCATGGGCATGGCGCAACTCAATCTGCGCGTGCGGGAGAATGTGCCCGGCGAGTTGTTCGTGGACTCGACCTGCATCGAGTGCGACACCTGCCGGGAGCTCGCCCCCGAGGTCTTCGGCGGGAGCGGCCAGTCGTTCGTGAAGCGGCAGCCGTCCTCGGAGGCGGAGTGGCGCGAGGCGCTTCAGGCCCTGGTGAGTTGCCCGACAGCGTCCATCGGCGCGGAGCGCAGTGCGCGCGAGGCAGCCCGGTCTCTGCCCGTGCCCATCGCGGACCGGGTCTTCCGTTGCGGCTATTCGAGCGACGCCTCCTACGGCGCGCAGAGCTACTACTTGCAACGCGAAGACGGCAACGTGCTGGTCGACTCGCCGCGCTTCGCCGCGCCGCTGGCGATGCGACTCGCAGAGCTGGGCGGCGTGCGCAAGATGTTCCTCACCCACTCCGACGACGTGGCCGACCATGCGCGCTTCCACGAGCGCTTCGGCTGCGATCGCATCCTGCACCGCGAGGACGATCACATCGGCGCCGAGATTTCGCTCGACGGCAACCCGAGAGAGATCGGGCGCGGCCTGAAAGTGATCCCGGTGCCCGGCCACACCCGCGGGAGCTGCGCGCTCCTGGCGGACGACATCTTCCTCTTCAGCGGCGATCACCTCTGGGGATCGGACGGCCGCCTGGAGATGGGCCGCGGCGTCTGCTGGTACTCCTGGCCGGAGCAGAAGCGCTCCTTGAGGCGGCTGCTCGACTACCGCTTCGAGTGGGTGCTGCCGGGACATGGCCGCAGCCTGCACTTGCCCGCGCAGAAGATGCGGGCGGAGCTCGAGTCGCTGTTCCGGCGACTCTAGAGGCTTCGGCGACATCTTCCCCGCCAAGCGGGGAAGTCCCCTCCGGTGGCCGGGGCTATCACACCGCCGCCTTCGCCGACGGCATCCCGCCGCGGATCACTGCCCGCGACATCCGCGGCGTGTTGTACGCCCAGCCGAGCCGGCCGTCGGGGCCGGCGACGATGATGCCGCCCTCGCCCTGCGCGCGCTCCCGCAAGAGGCCGACCGCGCCGAGGGCGGCCTCGCGCGGAGATGCGCCTTCGCGGATCCGCACGCAGGCGGCGCGCGCCATGGTGACCTTCACGATCGCTTCACCCAGGCCGGTCGAGCTGGCCGCGCCCTCGTGGTCGTCGGCGTAGGTGCCGGCGCCGACGATGGGCGTGTCTCCGACGCGGCCGGGCCGCTTGTACATGGTGCCGCCCGTCGAGGTGCAGGCGGCGAGGCGGCCTTTTGCATCGACCGCCACGGCGCCGACGGTGCCGAGCTTCTGGCGCACGGCGTCCGCGCCTTCGCGCTGCGCCTGCGCGTGCAGCTCGCGCCAGCGTTCGAGCTGCCGCGGCGTCACCAGGAGCGCGTTGGGCACTTCGGGAATTCCGCACTCGCGCGCAAACGCCTCCGCGCCGTGCGCGCAGATGAGGACGTGCGGCGTATCGTCGCAGACGCGGCGGGCGAGCAGGATGGGGTTCTTCACCGTCTTCACGCAGGCGACCGCTCCCGCGCGCAGCGAGGTGCCGTCCATGCACGACGCATCCAGCTCGGCCTCGCCCGAGCTGGTCAGCGCCGCGCCGGTGCCGGCGTTGAAGTTGGGATCGTCCTCGAGCGTGACGGCCGCGGCCTGCGCGGCGTCGAGCGCAGAGCCGCCTTGCATGAGGACGCGCAGCCCGGCCTCGGCCGCGCGCCGGGTGCCCTCGAAGTAGGGCGCGGGATCGGCGTCGACCCTGGTTCCCGCGCCGCCGTGCACGACGACGGCGGGCCCGCCGCGCCGGTCGAGCAGCTGGTCGAACTCCGCCGCAGTCAGATCTCCTGCGTATTCCATGGGGGCGCGGAATACGCGAATCGCCGCCGCGCCGCAAACCAAACAGCGGTGTAGCCTTCGGAAGCTTGACAGCCGCAACCCGGTTATGACTCTGTCCGCAGCCCTTCATCCGGAGGATTTTCCATGGAGCGCAAAGTCGAAGTCGTCATCGTCGGAGCAGCCCGGACGCCCATCGGCGCCTTCCAGGGATCGCTCGCCTCGTTGCCCGCCCCGCGGCTGGGCGCCATCGTCATCAAGGCCGCGCTCGAGCGCGCCCGCGTCAAGCCCGAGGACGTGAACACCGTCTTCATGGGCGAGGTCTTGCAGGGAGGCGTCGGACAGGCGCCGGCGCGGCAGGCCGCGCTCTACGCCGGGCTGCCGAAGACGGTGCCCTGCGTGACGGTGAACAAGGTCTGCGGCTCCGGACTGGAAGCGGTCATCGAGGCGGCCCGGATCATCGCTCTGGGCGAGGCGGACTGCGTGGTGGCCGGCGGCATGGAGAGCATGTCGAACGCCCCTTACTTCAGCTCGCAGCTTCGCGGCGGGGCGCGGATGGGCAACGTCGAGTTCAAGGATCTCATGATCCACGACGGCCTCTGGGACCCGTACAACGACATGCACATGGGCATGTGCGGAGAGAAGTGCGCCGCCGACTTCCAGTTCTCGCGCAGCGCGCAGGACGAGTACGCGCGCGAGAGCACGCTGCGCGCCCAGAAGGCGCAGGCGTCGGGCGCGTTCAAGGCGGAGATCGCGCCGGTCGAGATCGTCGACCGCAAGGGCAACAAGGCCGTCGTCGACGAGGACGAGGGCCCCAAGCTCGCCAAGCCGGAGAAGATCGCCTCGCTCAAGCCCGCCTTCAAGAAGGACGGCACGGTGACGGCGGCGAACTCGTCGTCGATCAACGACGGCGCGGCGGCGGTGGTCTTGATGAGCGCCGAGCGCGCCAAGAAGGAAGGCCGCACGGTGCTGGCCCGCCTGGGCGACTTCGGGCACGCGGCGCGCGATCCGGTGGACTTCACCATCGCCCCGGCGGACGCCATCAACCAGGCGTTGACCCGGGCGAAGCTCAAGGCGTCGGACATCGACCTGTGGGAGATCAACGAAGCCTTCGCCGTGGTGGCGATGGCCAACAACAAGCTCCTCGGCCTCTCGGCCGACAAGGTCAACGTGCGCGGCGGCGCGGTGGTGCTGGGTCACCCCATCGGCGCCTCGGGCTGCCGCCTGCTCGTCACCCTCATCTACGCGATGCAGGACTTGAACAAGAAGCGGGGCATCGCCTCGCTCTGCATCGGCGGCGGCGAAGGCATCGCGCTGATCGTGGAGCGCGTATGATGGCCCGCGCGACGGCACTTCTGCTGGCCTTCGCCGGCCTGGCTTGCTCGCACACGGCGCCCGCCAAATCGCTGGACTCGCGCCGGCCCGGCGTGCGATCGAACTTCGATTGCGTCAACCAGACCATCACCTACCACCACGAGGGCGGCATCGAGTCGCAAGGCGTCACCTCCGTCGACCGGCTCGGCAATCCCATCGCCTCGTCGATCGGCTGCGAGCCGCCGCCGGACAAACCAACCGACACCAAGGGCAAGTGACTCATGAACAAGGTCGTCGCCAACGCGGATGAGGCCATCCGCGACCTGCAGGACGGCGCGGTGATCATGTCGGGGGGCTTCGGCCTCTGCGGCAACCCGGAAAACCTCATCGCCGCCATCCACAAGAAGGGCGTGAAAGGGCTGACCATCATCTCCAACAACTGCGGCACCACCGACAAGGGCCTGGGGGTGCTGCTACAGTCCAAGCAGGTCCGCAAGATGATCTCCAGCTACGTCGGCGAGAACAAGGAGTTCGAGCGGCAGTACCTCGCCGGCGAGCTGGAAGTGGAATTGAATCCGCAGGGCACGCTGGCAGAGCGCATCCGCGCCGGCGGGGCCGGCCTGGGCGGCTTCTTCACGCCGACGGGCGCGGGCACCCAGATCGCCCAGGGCAAGGAGTCGCGCATCATCGACGGCCGCGAGATGATCTTGGAAAAGGCTTTGCAGGCCGACTTTGCCATCGTGCGCGCCTGGAAGGGCGACAAGTGGGGCAACCTCGTCTTCCGCAAGACGGCGCGCAACTTCAGCCCGGTGATGGCCACCGCGGCGCGGATCACCATCGCGGAAGTCGAGCACCTCGTCGAGGTGGGCGAGCTGGATCCAGACGGCATCCACGTGCCTTCCGTCTACGTGAAGCGCATCTTCCAGGGCCGCAATTACCAGAAGTGGATCGAGAAGCGCACGGTCTCCGGCACGGCACCGAAAGGAGCTGTGTGATGGCTCTCAGCCGGGAGCAGATTGCGGCCCGCGCCGCGCAGGAGCTCAAGGACGGCTTCTACGTCAACCTCGGCATCGGCATCCCCACCATGGTGGCGAACTACGTCCCCAAAGGCGTCGAGGTGGTGCTGCAGTCGGAGAACGGCATGCTCGGCATCGGGCCCTATCCGACCGAAGCCCAGCTCGATCCGGATCTGATCAACGCCGGCAAGGAGACCGTCACCGAGGTGAAGGGCACCTCCTTCTTCTCCAGCGCGGACTCCTTCGCGATGATCCGCGGCGGGCATATCGACATCGCCATCCTCGGGGCGATGGAGGTGAGCGAGCAGGGCGACATCGCCAACTGGACCATCCCCGGCAAGGTGGTGAAGGGCATGGGCGGCGCCATGGACCTGGTCACCGGCGCCAGGCGCGTCATCGTCGCCATGGAGCAGGTGGCGAAAGACGGGTCGAAGAAGATCCTCAAGCAGTGCAAGTTGCCGCTCACCGGCAAAAAGTGCGTCAACAGCATCATCACCGAGCTGGCGGTGATCGAGGTGACGCCGCAGGGCCTCCTCTTGCGCGAGTTGGCGCCGGGCGTGACCCAGGGGCAGGTGCAGGAGGCCTGCGAGCCGCAGCTCCGGATCTCCCCCGAGCTGCGGACGATCAAAGTCTGATATCGTGTCTGCGATGAGCGAAAAGCCCGACACCCCCACGCGGCGCACCGCTCGCGTCCATCACGAGGTGATGGTCGGTGTCACCTCGGAGCAGGACACGTTCAGCGGCTGGGGGACGAACCTCTCCTCCGGCGGAGTGTTCGTGAACTCGCCCGACGCGCCGCCCATCGGCACCAAGGTCCAGGTCCTCCTGCAACTCCCCGGACACACCGGGTGCAAGCTGAATGGGCGGGTGGCGTGGACGCAAGCCAGCGGGCCCGGCGTCGATGAGCCCGGCATGGGTATCGAGTTCCTCGAGCCCGACGAGGCGACGAAGAAGCTGGTCAGCGAGATGGTGGAGAAGCTGTCGCAGGACCTCACGCGCGCGCCGGCGTGATCGCGAAGCTCACCGTCGAAGCGCTGGTGCACGGCGGCGAAGCCCTGGCGCATCACCAAGGCCGCGTCGTCTTCCTGCGCGGGGCGGCGCCGGGCGACGTGGTCGAGGCAGAGATCACCGGCGAGGGGCGCTTCGAGCACGCGCGGGCGCTGCGGGTGCTGCAGTCCGGAGCGGCGCGGGTCGAGGCGCCGTGCCCCATCGTCGACTCCTGCGGCGGGTGTCCTCTGCAGCAAGTTTCCTACGCGGCGCAGCTCGCCGCCAAAGAGGAGCTGACCGCGGACGCGCTCGAGCGCATCGGCGGCTTCGCGCGCGGGAGCTACCAGCTTCTGCCCATCGTCCAAAGCCCGCAACAGTTCCATTACCGGCGCCGGGCGCGGATGCACCGGGCGGGGCCGGGCAAGTGGGGCTTCGCGAACGCGGGTCCTGTGGACCGCTCATTTCCTTCCGGCGCCGTAAACTCCGGCAGGGCCGTCGAGGTGACGCCCGTCGAGGAGTGCCTGCTCTTCGAGCCGCTCTTGCAGGAGCTCCTCGAGGCGGTGCGCGCCGCGGGAGATCTGCCGGGCGTCAGCGACGTCGGGCTCCTCGCCGGCGCATCGAAAGGCGCGGTCGATCTGCGCGGCGCGGTCACGCCGGGCCTGCGAAAGCGGGCCGAGAAATTGCTCGCGCACAAACGAATTCGCGGCGTGACGCTGGGGACGGAAGTGCTGGGCGATCCGGTGATCGCCGATCCGCCGCTGCCGTCCGGAGCCCGGCTGCGCGCGCGGCCCGACACCTTTGCGCAGGCGAACCGCGCCGCGGTGCCGCTCCTGCAAGCGGAAGCGCAGCGCGCGCTGGGCGAGGCCGCGAACGTCCTCGAGCTGTTCTGCGGTAGCGGCACGCTGACCCTGCCGCTCCTGCCGGGCCGCACCGTCACCGCCGTCGAGAGCGCCGGGCCCGCGCTGGCGCTGCTCCGGCGCAGCGCCGACGAAGCGAAGCTGCCGGTCAAGCTGATCGCAGGCGACGCGGCCGAAGTCGTGCGCGTCTTCCAGGGCCCGCTCGACGCCGTGCGCCTCGACCCGCCGCGGACCGGCGCCGCGGACGCCGTCAAGGCCCTCGCCGCGCTCCGCCCGCCCCGCATCGTCTACGTCAGCTGCGATGCGCCGACGCTGGCCCGCGACGGCAAGCTGCTCGCCGCCGCCGGATACACGCTGCTCGAGGCGGTGCCGATGGACCTCTTTCCGCAGACGGCGCATTTCGAGATCGTGGCCACCTTCGCGAGGCGCGCATGATCGCCGCCCTGGTCGGGCTATTTGTTGCCACCGGTGCCGTGCCGCCGGTGAAGCTGCACCGGACCGAGACCGAGCGCGCCGGGTCGCCGCCCTTCGACCTGGTGCCCGACGATCTGCGCGGCGACGAGATCGCCTCTTGCCGGGTCGAGGAAACCCTCCCCATGGGCACCGGCGTGGCCGAGAAGCGCACCTGCCCCGGCCGCATGGACGCGGAGTCGGTGCGCCGCCGCTGCAAGGAGAGCGCGCGCCACGATACGCTTCCGGGAGGCGTGACGGCGGAATCCTGCCCCGACGACTACCGGGTCGGCCGCTTCCTCTTTCCCGGCGAGCGGAAGGAAGTGATCGTCGCCCGGCGCCGAGACGGCAAGCAGGTGGCGACCTTCACGATCCTGGAAGGCGACGTCCTCGCGACCTTCTCGCCCGTCGGCGACGCGGTGTTGATCGGCGTCAGCGGAGCCGAGCGGGTGCACTACGCGGTGATCTCCTCGCGCGGCCTGTTGCGCGCGCCGCCGCTGGGCGACGAGGCGGTGGACATCGAGGTCGCCCGCGGCCGCATCCGCGTCACGGGCAAGGCGCGGGCGATGCAAGTGGACCTGATTCCCCAGAACGGCACGCTGCGCGTCGAGAAGAAGTGAAGCGGCCTCGGGCTTCAGGCTTCGGGCTTCGGGCCGCCCCTGAGCGGGCGCGGGCCCTCCGTTCAGAGCCGGCGAGCACGCGTTCAGTGGAAAGGGCTGCCCGGCTTCCAGCTCGGCCGCTCGCCGGTCAGGAGCGAGACGCCGACCAGCAGTTCGACGCGCGCCATCTGCGCCGCCGCCTCCCAGTCGTACGCGGGCAGCCACTCGTCGGACGGCTGGTGATAGCGGTGCGCGCGAAAGTCCTTGAAGGCGGCCTCGTACGCCGCATCTCTTCCGAAGCCCTGCCACAGGCACGCCGAGGGGACGCCGATGCGCGCGAAGTTGATCTGGTCGCTGCGCGCGTAGAAGCTCTGCTCCGGCACCGGATCGGGCCCGATGGCGATACCCAACTCCGCGGCCGCCGCGCGCACGTGATCTTCCAAGCTGCTCAGCTCCGCTCCGCGGAGCACCAATTCGCGCACCGGGCCCGCCGGGAGGACCTGGTCGAAGTTGAGGTTGGCGACCATCCGCTCGCGCGGGATCGTCGGATGGCGCGAGAACCACGCCGAGCCGAGCAGTCCCAGCTCCTCGGCGGTGAAGGCGATGAACAGAATCGATCGCTCGCGGTGCGCCAGCGCAGAAAAGCCGCGCGCGATCTCCAGGCAGATGGGGTCCTTCACCTGCGGCTCGCAGATGCCGAGGTGATCGAGGTGTGCCGAGTAGACGATCGCCTCAGGCGACGCGCCGGGCAGGATGCCGATCACGTTCGCCGACTCGTACGCGCGCACCGCCTGCACCAAGGACAGCCGCGCCGTCTTCGCCTTCTGGATGCGCTCGCTGTCGCGCAGGTCGAGGAATGCGACGGGCATCGGCGGCACCGCATCGGCGGCGAAGGTCTGCCCGTTCCGGAAGTTGCGCTTCACCATCACCCACGGGCGACGCTCTTCGAGCTCGGGCGTGTCGAGGACGACCTCGGCGATTGCGCCGGCCGCGCCCAGGCGGCGCAGCTTCGCCTCGTTGGATCCGGCGATGGCGCGCTCCGTCGGCGGCAGGGAGGCGGGCGCGCCGGCGAGCACGACCGCGATCTTGCCGCGCAAGTCGCCCAGGTCGTCGAGCCCGTAACCGACGAAGGAGAGCTGTCCCTCGATGTCCCGCGAAGCTCCGCCGTCGCCCGCGATCACGGCTTCGCCGAGCTCCGCTCCAGAGGCGGCGAGCGTCGAGCCATCGGTCTTCGCTTGCCGCAGCGCAACTCGTTGGAGCCAGCCTCCGCCCTCGCCGGCTGGCTGCACGCCGAGCGCCGCCAGCTGCGCGATCACGTACCGTTCGGCGACGGCGTGCCCAGGGGACCCCGAGTAGCGCCCTTCGAGCAGGTCGTCGGAAAGGAAGCGGACGTGGGCGGAGATCGCCTGCGGCCGCACCGCCTCCAGGGCCGGCTGTCCGCGCGACAAGAGTCCCGCAGCAAGGAGCAGCATCCACGCGCCCGGCACGCTAACATGCGCCGAAGGAGCGGGCTTTGCCCGCGACGGGCGGAGCGCTCAATCGCGGAGAATCGATCGATGGACGAGCGCCTGGAAGATTTTGCCGGTCTCTTGCGACAGAACGGCCTGCGCGTCTCTCCCGCGGAGTTGACCGACGCGGCCCAGGCGATGCTGCTGGTCGGCTTCGAGGATCGCGAGGTCTTTCGCGGCGCGCTGCGGGCGACGCTGGTCAAGCGCGGCCAGGACGCGGCCGTGTTCGACCGCCTCTTCGAGCTGTACTTTACCGGCGCGAAGGATCTGGTCGAGGGGCTGCAGGGCTCGCTGCTCGACGCGCTGGCGGCGCAGGAGCTCGACGAGCAGGAGCTGGAGGAGATCGCCCGCCTGCTCTCGCAGATGTCGCCGCTTGCGCAGGCGCTCTTGCAGGGCCGGACCGATCAGCTGGCGCGCATCCTCCGGCAGGCGACCTTGAGCATCGACTTCCGCGGCCTGCAGAGCCCGCTGCAGAAGGGCTTCTACGCCCGGCGCCTTCTGCAAGCTTCGGGCGGGACCAAGGCGGAGACGGAGCTTTCGCAGCTGCTCGCGGCGCTCAAGCAACGCGGCCTCGACCCGGAGGCGCTGGAACTGGTCTCCCGGAAGGTGAGCCACACGCTGCAGGCGCTCGAAGAAGCGGCGCGCCGCGTGGCCGATCGCGAGCAGAAGGCGCGCGATCCGGAGCAGAAGGGCGCGCAGTCCCTCCTGCACCGGAACCTCGCTTCGCTGACGCCCGACGAAGTCCAGCGCATGCGGTCGGTGGTGCGGCGCCTCGCCGAGCGGCTCAAAGCGCGCCTCTCGCGGCGACGTAAAGTCAGGCGGCGCGGCAAGCTCTCCGTGCGCCGGACGCTGCGCAAGAACCTCTCCACGGGCGGCGAGCCGTACCAGCTGGTCTTCCGCTCGCGAAGGCCCGAGCGGCCCGAGATCGTGGTCCTCTGCGACGTCAGCGATTCGGTCCGCAACGTCTCGCGGCTCATGCTCCAGTTCGTCTACACGCTGCAGGAGCTCTACGCGCGCGTGCGCAGCTTCGTCTTCGTCAGCGACATCGGCGAGGTCACCCACCTCTTCAAGAAGATGGACGTCTCGAGCGCGGTCGATCTGGCGACGGCCGGCAAGGTGATCAACCTCGCCGCCAACTCCAACT
>WNFJ01220826.1_pt2 | contig 13025 bp, 7 predicted proteins | sample 5400461 | NCBI WGS metagenome assembly WNFJ01 (sample SAMN13153349, study PRJNA577476) | soil metagenome | isolation source: 115 cm saprolite on Douglas fir-dominated hillslope | place: USA:California | collected 2013-09-17 | reverse complement strand
ACCGGAGCCGCTCAGTTCGGCGCAGCCGACGGCGCCTCCGGCGTTGGACGACCTGGTCAAGACTTGTCTGGCGAAAGACCCGGAGGAACGGTACGCCAGCGCGCATGACGTCAAACTTCACCTTCGGCGCGCAATGCGGGTCGCGCCCGCCGCTGCACAAGAGCGCGGTCAAGCCAAGCCGAAATGGCTAGCATGGATCGCGGTAGGTCTGGGACTTGCGTTGATTGCGGCGATGGCAGGTTTCGTCATCCTTAGTTCGCATCATCAAGAACGTGCCGTTCTCTCGGCGCAGATTCTGCCGCCGTCAGGATTAGCGTTTTCGTTGACCGGTGACCAAGGCGCGTCCTCGGCGATTTCACCGGATGGTCGGTTTATTGCCGTGGGTGCAGGCGGACATTTGTGGCTACGTCAAACCACCACTGGCACGTACACGCCGCTTCCCGGGACGAACGATGGGTCCTTCCCCTTTTGGTCGCCGGATAGCCGCAGCATCGGGTTTTTCTCCCAAGCCAAGCCGAAGACGACTGACATCAACGGCGGCGCGGTAGTGACCGTCTGTGATGCGCAGAGCGCCCGCGGCGCATCCTGGGGTGCTGAGAACTTCATCGTGTTCGCGCCGACCATTCAGGCGCCCCTTTCGAAGGTTTCGGCTAGCGGAGGCACTCCCGTCGCGGTTACCGCCGTGGACACTCAGCAGCACACTACTCACCGCTGGCCTTTTTTCCTGCCCGATGGCAAGCACTTCATTTATCTGGCGGCCAATCATAAACAGAGGGGCCAGGCCGACGGGATCTACGTGGGTTCCGTTGACGGCAAAGAGAACCGCCGCCTTATGCACGCCAGCGGCAACGCCATTTACAGCTCCGGGTACCTGCTGTTCACGCAGAATGGCGATTTGCTGGCACAGCGTTTTGACACCGGTGGCCTGAAGCTGGTGGGTGAACCAGAGCGCTTGCAGCAGAAGGTCTTCTATGACGCAGGAATCTGGAGAAACCTGTTCTCCGCCTCGGAGACCGGACTGCTCTTGTACGCCGCAGCCTCCGCCGATCTGGCCGGGAAGGTTCGTTGGGTCAGCGATACCGGCCAAAATCTGGCAACCTTCTCCGAAGACGGTCTGGCAAATCCCCGGTTGTCGCCGGATGGACGAAAGATCGCGTTGGAAAAGGGAGACCCGTCTTCTGACATTTGGGTCTATGACGTCGCCGGACCGGTGCGAACCCAGCTGACAGCAACTGCCAGGAGCTATTCTCCCGTATGGTCACCGGACGGACGGGAAATTCTTTTCGCGACGATCGGAGGCGCCACCGCGACTAACGCGCTGGCCACCTTGATGATTGCGCCTCTGAACAACGCAGAGGGAGCGAAGACGATCAGCCCGTCTCCTATTTATCAGTCCCCCACCGACTGGTCTCGTGACGGCAAATACATCCTCTATGAAAAAGGCGCTCCCGGCAGCAGCGAGGTATGGGCGATCGAGATGCGGCCTGGAGCTAAGGAGTTTCCGGTTATCAAGTCTTCGACTTGGGCGCGCGATGGCCGCTTTTCACCCGACGGCAAGTGGGTCGCCTATGCCTCCAACGAGTCCAGCCAAGACGAAGTGTACCTGGCGCCGTTTCCTGGGCCCGGGCCAAAACTGCAGATCTCCACCGCTGGAGGCTCCTCGCCTCGCTGGCGCGGAGACGGGCGCGAGTTGTACTTCTACAGCGGAAGCAACGAAATCGTGGCCGTCACTATCTCCAGCACGGGTGGCGAAGTGCAAGTGGGAAGCCCACGCAGGCTCTTCCCGGTGACTCTTGGATCCAATACCTTCTTTTCGCCGGCGTATGACGTAACTTCCGATGGCAAGAAATTCGTGGTTTACAGCATCGGCGACTCGAACCTGGGACAGACGCCGCTCAGTCTCGTGGCCAACTGGGACGTTTTGCTGAAGTGATTGCAAAAATTCGACCACGGAGTTCGCGGATTTGCACGGACAAAGCTTTCGCAAATCTGAGATTGCACATTTTCTAGAGTCTGCTATCGACGAGATATAATTCTCGCCATCGATGACTCTCGCCTCCGGCAGCAAACTCGGACCTTACGAAATTCACTCTACGCTCGGCGCCGGTGGCATGGGTGAGGTGTACCGCGCGCGGGACACACGTCTCGGACGCGACGTCGCTTTGAAGATCCTTCCGGAGTCATTCGCGCGGCACGGCGACCGGCTACATCGTTTTGAACAGGAAGCGCGGGCGGTGGCGGCGCTGAATCATCCCAACATTCTGGCGATTTTTGATACTGGGCAGAATAACGGCTCGCCGTATTTAGTCTCCGAACTTCTGGAAGGGGAGACTCTGCGCGAAGTGCTGGACGGTGGGGCTTTGCCTCAGCGTAAGACTATTGATTATGGAGTGCAGATTGCGCAGGGGCTGGCGGCGGCGCACGAGAAGGGAATCGTGCATCGGGACCTGAAGCCGGAGAATATTTTTGTCAGCAAAGATGGGCGAATCAAGATTCTGGATTTCGGACTGGCGAAGCTGGTGCAGAAGCCGAGTTCCGCCGATGGCGTGACGCTAACCAGTTCCCATACCGCAGCCGGAGTCGTAATGGGGACCGCCAGCTACATGGCTCCGGAGCAGGTAAGGGGCGACGGGGCCGATGCGCGTACAGACATTTTCGCTTTCGGCGCGGTGCTGTATGAAATGCTTTCCGGGAAGCGGGCGTTCCGGCGCGACACTCCGGCAGAAACGATGACCGCGGTCCTTAAAGAAGACCCGCCGGAGTTGTCTGATCCCGGCCATGGCGTCTCGCCAGCGCTTGACCGGATTGTGCGGCGGTGCCTGGAGAAGAGTCCCGAGCAACGGTTTCAGTCGGCGAAAGATTTGTCGTTTGCGCTGAGCGCGCTTTCGGGGACGGATACGGGAGCGGCGCGAATTGCTGGGGCACCAAGCAGAGTCCCGGCCTATCTGTGGGTGACTGTACTGGTGGCGGCGGCCGTGGCAACGGCGGTGACCTGGTATGAGGCAAATCGTCCGGCAGCCAAGACCCGCATGGAGTTTGCCATCCCGGTGAGTGGGGAAGTCAGCCACATGGCTTTGTCGCGAGATGGGACCGTACTCGCCTTCGTATCTCCGGAGGAGAATTCGGGGATCCCTATGATTTATCTGCAGCGTGTCGGATCTGCGGTCGTCACGCTGCTACCCGGCACCGAGGGAGCGAGTTATCCATTTTGGTCGCCGGATGGCGCGAATCTGGGATTCTTCGCCAATGGCAAGCTCATGAAAGTCGCAATATCAGGCGGCGCTCCACAGGCGCTGGCTAACGTTCAAGCTGCACGCGGCGGCAGTTGGGGCATCCGCGGTGTGATTATCTATGCTCCGGATTCCGGCAGCTTTCTTTGGCGGGTCAATGCAGATGGCAGCGGCGCGGCCGCGCTTAACGGCCACCCGTTTACCAAAGACGACCAGTCCCACCGTTGGCCGCTTTTTCTCCCGGATGGAAATCATTTCTTATTTTGGGCGGGCAACTTCGGGAATTCCCAAGACGATCGCTTCAGCGGGATCTATGCCAGTTCTTTGGACGCCAAGGAGATGAACCTGGTGCAACTGTGCCACTCCAGTTTCAGTATCGATTCCAGGCACTTGTTTTATGCGGACGATGAGCGCCACTTGGTCAGCGTGCCATTCGACAGCGACAAGGCTGCAGTTTCCGGCGCCAGCGCCGAGGTTGCGAACAGCGTGGGATTTCAGCCCTCCACGTATTGGGTGGCGCTGACCGGGTCACAGAATGGAACGTTGATTTACAACACCAGCACCGGCGCCACGTTGTCTGTGCTGACCTGGATGGATCGCGCGGGAAAGGAACTGGGGCGCGTGGGTGAGCCGGCGGTCCAGTGCAATCCTACGCTTTCGTCGGATGGTAGCCGAGTCGCAGTGGACATCAGCGATCAGAAAGCCAATAACGTGGACATTTGGCTGGAGAATGTGAGCGGGACTGGCAGTTCGCGTTTCACGTTTGATCCTGCGGAGGAAGTGGTGGGGATCTGGTCGCGGGACGGGAGCAAGTTGGCCTACCGGTCAGCCGGCGGCGGCACCGGGCTTGCAGGCTTGTTTCTGAAGGCAGCCAGCGGCCTGGAGCGCGAACAACCGATCTATCAACTTGCCGCCTCGGACGACATCATTCCGAATTCCTGGACGCCGGACAACCAGCGGATCTTGTGCACGCACCAATCCGTTCCGGGTAACCACCTGGAGTTGGTGCCCGCTGGTGGTGGACGCCCTATCCCATTCTTGGCAAGCACAGGAAATCAGAATAATGGTCAAATTTCGGCTGATGGAAAATGGGTCGCGTATGCTTCCGACGAGTCGGGGAACTGGGAAATTTACGTGACCACATTCCCCGGTGCAGTGGGAAAGTGGCAAGTCTCGCGCGGCGGCGGGACCGAACCCCGCTGGCGCGGAGACGGCAAAGAAATTTTCTACCTTGGCCGCACAGGGACGCTGACCGCGGTACCGGTCAGCACACTCGGCACTTTTTCCACCGGCACGCCTACGCCGCTCTTCCAGTTTCACGGACGAGCGGCGATCTCTTCCACCGACGTCTTCAGCTACGACGTCAGCAAAGACGGCAAGCGGTTCTTGGTGAACCGCTATGTGAAGCCTGCGAGCATCACGCCCCTGACGATTGTGTTGAATGCTAGCGCGGGACAATAGTTCAGGAGCTGCGGACATTGCGGGCTGTGGTGCAAAGAGTTTTTCGTGCTCAGGTCATGGTCAAGGGAGAAGTCGTCGGGAAGATCGGTCCGGGACTGCTGGCATTTCTCGGCGTCGCGAAAACAGATACTCGGACCGATGCCAATTATTTAGTGGAGAAGATTCTCGGCTTGCGCGTATTCGAGGATACGGATGGGAAGATGAATCTGTCTCTCACCGAAACGCATGGTGCAGTTCTCGCGGTTTCTCAATTCACGTTGTATGGAGACCTGCGGGGGGGAAGCGTCCGTCGTTTGACCAGGCGGCTGGGCCCGAGCTGGGACGCGAGTTGTATGAATATTTTGTAGCTTGCATTCGTGCGGCTGGATTTATCTGCGAAACCGGGCGGTTTCGCGAGATGATGCAGGTGGAGTTGGTGAACGACGGGCCGGTGCCGATTCTGCTGGATTCCAAACGTTTGTTCTGAAAAATGAATCGCGGGCCGTGCCAGTGGAAGCAAGAGCAAACCTCAGCGGCTGGAAGCCGCTGATTTTCCCCCCGCAAATTGGCACGAGTGGAACTCGTGCCCTTCCCAGTTTTCCCTTCCTTTCCTCGACGAAGCGAAGCCGCAACTACTTAACGACTTCGACGATCTGCGCGTCCGGTTCTGTCCACGCCGGCACGCCGTCGTGGGTTAGCTTCTTTGCGGCATCCACCCAGTGCAGGTGAGTGATGCTGCTTTGACCCTTCTCATACGCGTAGGTTTTTCCATCGTCCGAATAAAGGGTGAACTCGGCGTTCGCGCCCGGATAAACGCGCACTTTCGAAATCTTCTGCTCGTGGTTGGTACTTTCGACTGGCTCGCCCATCGCCACAATCGAACCGGCACGGACGAATAGCGGCAGCGTATCGATTGGCGCCGCAACTCGAATCAGCCGACCCCCGCGGAGGCGCTCGTTGGTCCAGTAGTTGTACCAGTCGGCGCCTGCGGGGAGATAGACTTCGCGGCTGGTTGCGCCCTGCTCGGTGACCGGAGCGACGAGAAACGCCGGGCCGAACATGTATTCGTCGCCGATTTCGGCGACCCGCGGGTCGTTGGGGAAATCCATGAACAATGCGCGCATGGATGGCGCGCCGGTTTGATATGTGTAGTACCCCAGCGAATAGATGTAGGGCATGAGCTGGTAACGCAGCTTCAGATATTTTTCGAGAATCGGTTCGGCCTGTTTGCCGTAAGACCAGACTTCATTGGCATTGCGGCTGCCGTGGGTGCGCATGATCGGCAGGAATGCGCCGTACTCAAACCAGCGGGTGAAGAGTTCGGGATAATCGTCATAGCCGCCGACGTTGTCGCGGGCATCGGAGGGATCGAGCAGCGGAGGATGTTTCGGATGATGCACCGCAGGCAGGTACTGCCATCCGCCGACGTCGTTGGTCCAATTCGCGATGCCGGACGCGGTGAAGTCGAGGCCGGTGGGAATCTGGCGCCGGAAAGCGTCCCAAGTGGGATAAATATCCGACGACCAGAACATCGTCCCGTTGCGCTGCGCGCCGAGGTAGGCGTCGCGGGAAAGAATCAACGCGCGATGGGGAATGTCACGGCGGAACCCGTCGTAGAGTGCGGCGGTGTGCACCAGCGGATAAATATTAAAGTAGCGCGTGCCCGGCCCGACCGAAAAGTAGCTGCCGTTCGGAGGCAGGTCAGGCTCGGTTTCGTCGGCCCAAAGCGCGTCGAATCCCTTGCTGATGATGTTGTCGCGAATCGTTTCCCAATACCAGTGGGCAGCTTCCGGGTTGGTGGTATCGATGTCGGACCCGGCGCGGTCGTATGGAAGGCCGTCGGTCGGGGTTCCGTCGGCGAGGTGCTCGAACCATCCTTTTTGCAGCAGGAAATCATAGAAGCGCGAGCCTTTGGTGAAGCGCGGCCACACGCTAATCATGGTCTGGAATCCCATGTCGTGCAGCTGCTTGTTCATGGCGGCAGGATCGGGAAAGTGTTCGGGAGAGAAATCCATCTCGCCCATTTTCGTGTAGTAGAACCAATCCAAAACCAAAACGTCGGCGGGCAGGTGGCGATCGCGATATCCCTTAGCGACGGCCAGCATTTCGTCCTGCGTGATGTAGCGCTGCTTGCATTGCACGAATCCGTAGGCAGCCTTGGGCATGAGGGGGGTGGCGCCGGTTAGCAGGCGGTAGCCGGAATAAATTTCGTCGGTGTTCGAGCCAGCGATCACGAAAAACGAAACTCGGTTGCCGACTTCGGAAGTCCACTTGGTGCGCTCGTTGAATCCGGGCTCGATGGTGGTCTTCGAGGGATTGTCCCAGATCATGCCGTAGCCGTAGTTGGTGACAACGAACGGAACGCATACGCTGGGCGCGGCCGTGGCGGTGTAGTTGTGCCAGCAATCGACGGTGTGTCCGCGATGGTCGAGATAGCCTTCGTGGTTTTGTCCGAGGCCGTAGTAGTGCTCGTCGTCGGGAGAAACGAAATCCGCGCCGACCTGAAAGAAGGGCTGGTCGCCCGGGCGAAGATCATTCAGGATGCCGGCGTTGCCGTCTTTGTGATTGGGCACGGACATGGACCAGTCGGTCATCTCGAGAAGCTTCTTGCCATCGGGCGTAGTGATGGTGATGTGCGCCCCGGGCGTGGAACCGTTGAAAAATTTTGAGATGTCAACGATGGTCGGCGGCGGTGGCGCACTGGGATGAACGCCTTCGACGGTGACCACCATGCGAGGGGAGCGGTAAACGTCGTCGCCGTTGGCCTGTGTGCGGGTCCAATCCTTGAATGATGGGGCGCCGACGAAACCGTATCCCGGCGGTGCGGTGGCCTGGTCTTTTTGCGGGCTAAGCGTTATGCGGATGATGTTGGTGGCGTACGGCTCGAGAACGATGGTCTCGCCGCTGCGCTCGATGATTAGGGGTTGCTGCGCGTGGGCGGGCGGGGCGGTTATAGAGAAGATAAAGAAAACGGCCGCAAAGGACGCTGCCAGGCGGGCAATAAGCCTGGAAGAAGGGGAGGAACCGGTTGTCGTGATCATTTCAGTGCAGAATCGTACCACGGCGTCGCGGCGGGGAGAATCAGCGTGAGCGGGGAAATTCAGAGTTCTTTACGCTCGGTAGATTCGATCTCGGCGTCAGCCACTGACTTGGTTCGGCTAACGCTGAAATCCTTCACATTATTCAGGACAATGACCGGCTTGCCTTGAACGCGCGGCGCGGTGACGCGGAAAAAGTCGGCGCGGGAAACGTCGTCAAGCACAAACGCGGGGCGGGCGTCTTCTTTCGCGCATTGGATCTCAACATCGTTGATTTCGATTCCCTTTGTGTGGCGGATGAAGAATCCGTGTGCCGGTGTCGTGCCGAACATCGAAGGCTCGGGGTAGTCCTTCTCTTTTTCTGGAAGCTGGAGCACGGCGTCATTCTGGCTTCCGGCGCCCTGGTGCTGGACGAGGATGTTGCTCAGCTTCACGTCTTCAATTTCATGGCCGGGGATTCCGCTGATGATGGAAGACACCGTCGATCCGACATTTGAACACACGAGATTGCTGATCATCACGCGGCGAAGTGCGCCGACGGGGACGCCAGCGGACCCTCGCATGCGAGCTCCGAGGCGCATAAAGATCGGCGCACCCTGTAGATCGCGCATGGTGATGTTGGAGATGGTTACGTCCTCGAGCAGTGCGCCGTCCACGGTTTCGAGCGCGAAGCCCCAGCATCCATTGAAAACGCAGTTGGTGATGGTGATGTTCTTGAAGCCGCCGTTGGTTTCAGTCCCGAACTTGATGCGGCCGGTGCGCGCTACCTTGGCGTCAGCGGCGAAGCGCTTGTAAGTTCCGTCGAGCAAAGTGCCTTCTTCGAAACTACCAGACACCACGCAATCGCTGATGGTGACCATCTCGGTCGCGCGGGCGTGTCCGAGGGCGAAAGAACTTTTCAGGCAGATGGCGTCGTCCCAGGGCGAATTGACGCTACAATTGGTGACGCGAACGTTGCGGCAGCAGTCAATGTCCATACCGTCGCGATTGGTGTCAATCTTCAGGTTGTCGATGGTGAGGTTGTCCACGCCGGTGGCGAGGATGCCGAAGTGTCCGCCATGAAGAATGGAAAAATCGCGCAGCAGCACGTTGCGGCAATTCTTCAGCGCGATGGCCTTGTTGCCGACGCCCGGGTGCTCGGCGATTGGCCCCGCGCCCCAGCCGCGGCTCAGGCCCTTGCCCCAAATCAGTCCCGGGCCAGTGATGGAGACATTCTCGAGGCTTTCGCCCCAGATCAGGCTGTTGTGCCAATGATTGTGGCCGAAGTCTTGGTAGCTCTCCCACGGCGCATTCGATTCCGGCAGGTCGTAGGCTGGATTGCTCGCGGGGTCGGCGGGAGGATCGGCGGCGAGGAGAGTCGCGCCGGGAGCGAGATGCAGCGCGACGTTGCTCTTCAAATGGATGGAGAAACAAAGGTAGGTTCCGGCGGGGAAGCTGACCGTTCCGCCTCCGGCTACTGCTGCCGCTTCGATGGCGCGGTTGATGGCGGGGGAGTCGAGGGTGCGGCCGTCGCCTTTCGCGCCGAAGGTGGTGACTTCGTAGGAAGTGTTCGCAGCTGTGCTTGAGCTCTGCACGGCAGCGGTTTCGGGAAGCGCGACCAGAGCACCCACTCCGGCGGTGGCGGTTTTTAGGAAGCTGCGTCGGGGGGCGTTGGGGATCAACGGCTTGTTCATTCCAATTCCACTATTGGGTGAAAGGGTTCGGTCGTAAGCGTGACCGTCATTGTTACCTTAACCGGAGCGCAATCGCTTGCCGTGAGTTGAATAAAGAAACGCACCGCCGAGAAATTCTGCAGGGCAATCGGGGAGCGGCTAAATTTCTGTGTAAACCTCGCAGGCCACGGGCACACGCAGCGCCGAACATCGGGCTGGTCGCTGTATATCGAAAAAACAGTCAGGCGATTTTCTGCACCTGGATACAGAGTGAGCGGCTCAGGCGGTTTCTGCATCACCGTGCGACCACTGAAGGGGTAGGACTTCACTTTCTGAAGTGTCCCCTTGCTCGCGAAACACATGCACGGCTGTGAGAAAGCCACGACACTCCTCAACATTAGCATCTGTCAAGCATTTAGGGACTAGCTGAAAATATATCGCCGGGCCAATTGGTCTTCCGCCAAACAGTACAGGTGTTGACTGTTCAACGAATTGTTTCACTTCAAATTGCGGCATCAAACGGACATGATCGGTTCGCCATACGTGATAGCCAGCGACAAATAGTGCTACCAAAAGCGCCGTCCAGTTAACCCATTCGGGCTATGTACCGACTCTGAAGCGCACACCCCAAGCTACGGCTAGTACGCTTCCACCCCACAGAAGTGCCTGCCAAGCCGTCGCGACCAAAGTAAAGTACTGGAACACCAAGTGTTCTTGACGAAAGCGGCGATATTTTGCGACAAGGCCCATCTCGCAGGAAATGGTACTACCTGAGTTCGGCGGCGAGGCACCAATATTCTCGCCAGAGGGGTATCTGCTTCACTCAGGTGGCCACAACATGCAGTGTGGCCCGCCGGAATTAGATCCGCGCGACCTACAAGATGCGGGCATTCCCTGAGTCAAGCAGATACCCCACTCTCGCCATATTAAGCGGGTACTGTAGCTTTGCTCTGCTTCTGCTCACGGCGCAGACGCGCCACCACCAGCCGAATTTCATCGTACGTGATCTCGGGCGGTAGGGAATCTTTTAGGTTCTTGAGCTTTTCCATTCCGATTTGCCCGCAGGCGGCTTCGATTATGGATTGCCTTGTCGCGTCGATCCACGACGGCTGGAATTCTAATTGGCCGCTCTCGACGAGCGTGGCGACGGCATTCACCACGGTTGTGATTTGCCGTCCGCGAATTTTGGCGATGTCTTCGAAGGTGCGGCCTTCGGCCAGCAGGCGCAGGGTTTCTTCGCCGGGGAGAGTCTTTTTCGGCGGGAGCGGGGTGGCGCGGGCTCCGGACTGGAAGCGGGAGAGGGCTTCGATGATTCGCTGTCCGAACATTTTCGCTTTGCGTTCGCCGATTCCGGTGATCTGGCGCAGGTCGGCGATGAACTGCGGGCGGCGGCGGCAAATTTCATCGAGTGTGGTGTCATGCAGGACGACGTAGGCGGGGACGCGTTGTTCTTGCGCGGTCTGCCGCCGCCACTCGCGCAAGTATTCGCGCAGTTCCAGTTCTTCGAAACTCGGAGGCGCAGTCGCGATCGAGGCACTCGCAAGCGAAGCATTCGTTGCGGCGCTGCCTGAAATCGCAGCGCTCAGCGGCAACTGCGGCGCTGAGTCCGGATCGCAGCGCGGAATGATCGCGACTCGGTCGTCCGTGGCCGCTCGCCCGGCATCGCCAAACTTGCGGCGCCTCCGCGGATCGGGCAGACAATTCATCTTCAGCCAATCCGGCATGCTGCCGCAGACATCGCATGCGCCGCAGGTGGCCCACTTCGGAGTCTCTCCGAAGTGATTGCAGATTTTCTTGTGGCGGCAATCGCGCGACTCCACAAAAGCGCGTATCGTGTGATAGCGCTGCCAGGCGCGGTCGCGTTCGGCGGCGTCGGTGATCTGGTTGGCGAAAAATCCGAGCAGGCCGGCGTCTTGTTTTTGCCAGAGCATGATGCAGTCGGCGGGCTGGCCGTCGCGCCCGGCGCGTCCGGCTTCCTGGTAATACTGCTCGATGGATTTCGGCAGCGAGAGATGAATGACAGCGCGGACCGCTGCCTTGTTAATTCCCAACCCAAAGGCGATGGTGCCGACCAACACGCGCACTTCGTCGGACATCCAGCGCTCCTGATTTCGGCGGCGGTCGTCGCTTTCCATCTTTGCGTGATAGCCGACGGCGGCGATGCCCAGGTTCTCGAGAAAATCGACCGTCTCTTCCACGCGATTGATGGTGGGCGAATAAACAATGACGTTGCCGTCGGGATAATTACGGAGGACTTCGAACAGAAGCGGAAGCTGCTCAACACCGTCGCACTGGCGGATTAAGTAGCGCAGGTTAGGACGATGGAAGCTGGCGATGTATTTATCCGGCTGACGCAGATGAAGCTGGGTAAGAATATCGGCTCGGCGCGAACGTGTTTCGTTGCGCTAGCGGTGAAGGCGGCAATCGGACGGTCGGGAAAGCGCTCGCGGAGGCGGCTCAGTTGGCGGTATTCGGGACGGAATTCGTGTCCCCACTCGGAGATGCAGTGCGCTTCATCAATGGCGAAAAATGCGATCGGCACCTGCTGCAACCAACTCAGGGTATCGGCGCGGGCCAGGCGCTCGGGAGAAAGATAGAGCAGCCGGTAAGCTCCGTCGCGGGCCTCGCGGATGACTTTGGATTGCTGGTCGTTGGTCAGAAAGCTATTCAAGACAGCCGCGGGAATTCCCATTTGCGCGAGCTGCGCGGCCTGGTCCTGCATTAGCGCAATCAGGGGAGAGACCACCATCGCAGTGCGCTGCGAAATCACCGCTGGCAACTGGTAACACAGCGACTTGCCTCCGCCAGTCGGCATGACCACGCAAGTGTCGCGCCCCGCCAGCAGCGTGCGCACCACCCGCTCCTGTAGCGGACGAAACGAGTCGTATCCCCAGTAGCGGCGGAGGGGAGTGAGCAGGTCGGCTTCGGGGGACATTAGAGGACAGTATAGGCTGGCTGCGATTGTGGGCGAGTTCCGAATTGGGAATGCGAATTCGCGTGCGCGGATCTATTGCTGGTGGACAGTTTTACGGCGCTGCACGCGGACAGCAGGTTCCTCTCCGCTTACACGGCTCGGAGTGACATCACTCTTATTAGAGGAACCATTACTTCTTCGCCTGCGCGGCGGCGCGCTCGGCAAGCGCCAAAGTCACAATCCGGAGCATGTCTTCTCTAGGCGCGGGCTTGCCGGTCCAGATTTCGAATTGGCGGGCAGCCTGGTGGACGAACATTTCGCTGCCGGGGATGGTCTCGCAGCCGCGTTCTTTGGCCAATTGCAGCAGGCGGGTTTCGGCCGGGTCATAGACCATATCGAAGACGTATTTGGCTTTGATCTCGTCGGCATTTAGCGGGGAGTCTTTGGTGTTACCCATGCCGACGGGGGTGGCGTTGACGATCACGTCGAACTCGAGTTTCTTGAGGTCGGCACGCTTGATGGTTCGGGCTTTCGCCGAGCGAGCGAGTTTGTGGGCGGCGGCAAGGCTGCGGTTCAGGATCGAAATCTGCGCACCGCGGTCTTTTAATCCGAATACGGCCGCGCGGGCGGCCCCGCCTGCGCCGAGCACTAAGATTTTGGCGTCGGTCAACGTCATGCGTTGCTCCAGAGGGCGCACTACTCCGGAAGTGTCGGTGTTGAAGCCGTAGAGCTTTCCATCCTGCGATCGCAC
>WNFJ01571549.1_pt3 | contig 13027 bp, 11 predicted proteins | sample 5400461 | NCBI WGS metagenome assembly WNFJ01 (sample SAMN13153349, study PRJNA577476) | soil metagenome | isolation source: 115 cm saprolite on Douglas fir-dominated hillslope | place: USA:California | collected 2013-09-17 | reverse complement strand
GGTGTTGTGGGGTGCCGCCTCTTGCGAGGCCCCATCGAGCTTCCACTCCGAGGGGCGCCCGCGCTCGCGCTCCGTGGCGAATCACTGCACGCTGTGCTCAACAATGCCGGGCGGCCGCGGGTCGTGTCCTTCTCGGTCGACCCCATCACGGCCACAGCGCCTCCACGTCCTGAGCTCTCCCCCAATGAGGTCGGGTCGGGCCTGAGCATCCCGTGCGCCGTCGGGGGAGATCAGGCGTACTGTCCCGACCCAACAGGGCAGATCCACCGCACAACCCTAGGGACCGACTCGGATCGAATTGTTGCCAGCAGTAGGGCGGGCACCCGTGTGGCCGCGAGCGTGCTCGGCTCCGTGCACCCTGCGCTTGCGTATCTGACGAGTAACAAGACGGCCGACGGTTGGGTCACCGACGCGTGGCTCGCGATTGACGACGCACGTCCCGTGCGCCTGTCCGAGGGCGGCAGCGGCGCCACGGCGGTGACACTCGGGGTGCGAGGCCATTCGCTTTTGGCGCTTACTTTGGATGCCCGCGCTGCGCTCACAGCATTGCACGCAAGAACGATTGCCTACGAACAAGGAGCAAAGCTGGCCGAGGACGTCGTTCTTTTCGTTGCGGGCCCGACTGAGAGAGGAACTCGTGTTTCGGCTGCCCTGCGGGATGAGGGAGCAGGGTGGGCGCTATTGCCCATCTCCAAGGACGTCCGCGACTTCGGGATGTTGATCGTTCGGGTCGACGACCCCCCTCGCATCGATGAGCCGGCGGTCTGGTCGCTGTATCCCAACGGGCTCGATGCGGCGCCCATTGCGGTGGCCACTGGCCAAAAGCGGACGTGGGTTGCGCGCGTGCGCCCAGAGTCTGCCGGCCCGGCGTCCACCAGTGAGCTCGAGCTTGGAGAGCTCTCTGACGACGGTGTCTTCGCGGCGCGAGACGTGGTGCCGACCAGGGGACACATCGGCGACGTCGCGATGGCGCTCGACCCTCGCGGGGGCCTCTGGGTCGCTTGGGCCGACGCTTCGGGTAGCTGGCTGGAGCGTCTCCAATGCCGCTAGCGCATCACCGCGTGCTATCTCAGACGCCACATTGAACGACGCCCGCAATCGCGCGGATGCCCTGCGCGCGTACTACGACGAGTTTTCGCATCGGTACGAGGCCGAACGGCGACCCAATCGGCCGGACGGCTACCACGCGCTGCTTGACGACTTGGAAGTCGAGCTGGTCCAGCGCTACGGCGGTGGTCTCGACGTGCTCGAGTGCGGAGCAGGTACCGGTCTCTTGCTGCAGCGGATCGCGGCGTTCGCGCGGTCGGCCAAAGGCATTGATCTGTCAAACGGAATGTTGAAGAAAGCGCGCGAGCGCGGTCTCGACGTAAGAGAGGCGACGATAACGGCCATTCCATTTGCGGACGCGAGCTTCGACGTCACGTGCGCGTTCAAAGTCTTGGCCCATGTTCCGGAGGTCGGCGGCGGTGTTGTGTTGGCCGAGTTCTACAATCCGTTGAGCTTGCGAGGGTTGGTCAAGCTCATCGGCCCGACCGGTCGCATTTCTCATGCGACGCGCGAGAGCGATGTTTTCACGCGCTTTGACGCTCCGTGGGTCGTGCCGCGATTGCTTCCACCAAGCTTGTGCCTAGAGACCGCTCGCGGCGTACGCATCGTCACGCCGGCCGCCGGGCTGATGCGGGTGCCGGGGGTAAGGGGCGCTTTTCGGGCCCTCGAACGCAGACTCGCCGATACTCGAGCAGCCTTCTTCGCAGGCTTCTACATCGCCGTCTTGCGAAAGCGCTGACTGCCGGGCAAGCCAAGCCGGCTCGGGCCGTCTATACTTTCTGCACCGATGCGCATGTTGGATCGATTCGCCAAGGCGGGCGCCCTGCTCGGCGCCTTTGGGATTGCGACCGTAATGGGGCTTTGGTGGCGCGGAGGGGGCCTCTGGCAAGGTCTCGCTCCAGCTCTTGCGGCCAGCCCCGTGGAGGCGGTCCAGCACAAGGCCGCCCCCTACGACCTTACGCAACTCAAGGTCGTCAACGAGGTGCTGAAGACCGTTCGTGACCGCTATGTGGATCCCAAGCGTGTCAAGCCGAAGGAGATGCTCCTTTCGGCCCTAGACTATGTGCAGAAGGACGTTGCCCAGGTGATTGTCACCCGAGAGGAGAGTGGTCCCTCGCAAGTGCGCGTGCGCGTGGATACACAGGAGAAGGGCTTCCGCGTGGACGACGTCGTCGGTCCCTGGGATGTGAGCTCGCATCTGCGTGACGTGTTCGCTTTCGTGCAAGACGGTTTGCGAGGTACCGACGTTGACCTTCGCGACGTCGAATATGCGGCTTGCAATGGAATGCTTCACACACTCGATCCGCATTCGGTGCTTCTGTCGCCCGATGCGTACAAGGAGATGAATCTCACGACGCAGGGCCAGTTCGGCGGCCTCGGCATCGTAATTTCGATCCGGGATCAGCAGCTCACGGTGATGAATCCCATGCCGGGGACGCCCGCAGGGCGCGCCGGGGTGAAGCGGCACGATCGGATCACGAAGATAAATAACGAGTCGACGCTGAACATGGGCCTCAACGAGGCCGTCAACCATCTGCGTGGTCAGCCGGGAACGAAGGTCAACGTCTGGATTCACCGGGACGGCGCCGACGGTTGGCAGGGCGCGAGACCGTTCGAGCTGACGCGAGAGGTTATCCACGTCTGGTCGGTCGATCACAAACTTCTCGACGGTGGGATCGGCTACGTGCGTATCCGTCAGTTTCAGGCGAATACAGCGACCGATCTGCAGGCCGCGCTTGCGGACATGAAGCGAAACGGAGAGCTCAAGGGAGTCGTGCTCGATCTTCGCGGGAACCCGGGAGGGCTCCTCGACCAGGCGGCGAAGGTCGTCGATACGTTTGTGAGCGATGGCCCCATCGTTGCGACGGTGGGCAACCCGAGCGAGGGCCGCGAGGAGAAGAGCGCGCGGGGGGAGGGAACGGAGCCAAACTATCCGTTGGCGGTTCTCGTTAATGGGTCAAGCGCAAGCGCGAGCGAAATCGTGACCGGCGCGCTCAAGAATCACGACCGGGCGGTTGTCATCGGCGAAACGACGTTCGGCAAGGGAAGTGTACAGCTCATCTTCCCGGAGCTCCCGGATAGGGCGGCGCTCAAGCTCACGATCGCTCAATACTTGACGGAACCGGGCGACGTGTCGATTCAGGGGGTGGGGGTAACGCCCGACCTCCAGCTCGACCCAATGACGGTCGACGCACTCGAGATGGACCTGACGGCCGATGCCGGCGGCCTGAAGGAGCGTGATCTTTCTCGCGCCCTTTCCAATGTGCGGGCTAAGGACGGCGGTCGACCAGCCGAGGTCCTCAAGTACGACCTTCCCATCAAGGAACGGCTTGCGCAAAGGGAGCGTGGTGGAGAGCTCGACGAGAGCTTTGAAGTCGATTTTCCGATTCACTTCGCGAGAGGCTTCCTCGCCCACGTTCAGCCGGGGAAGCGGAGCGACGAGCTGCGGCAAGGCAAGCAGTTCATCGCCGATACGCGCCGCGTGGAGCTCGAGAAAGTAGCGGAGGAGCTTCGGGGGATGGGCATCGACTGGAGCGACGCGCCGGCCGACGTGGCAAACTCGCCGACGCCCACACCGCCGCCGGGAGTCGACGTCAAAGTGGAAACCGATCGCCCCAACAACGAGGTGTCCGCGGGCGAAACGATCAACCTCAAGCTGACGGTGACCAACCACGGGCCGACGACGCTCTACCGGCTGTCTGCGTTGAGCAAGAGCGAAGATCCGATGTTTGACAACAAGGAGCTCGTCATCGGGAAACTCGAGCCGGGCAAGTCGCGCACGGCGAGCATTCCCGGCGGCTGGTGCAACGTCAAGGGATACAAGATCGGGTCGACCGCGCAGCTCCCGAAGGATGCGCCGCGCGAGTGCCCTATCCCGAAAGACGCGCTCATGCGCGCCGATGGAGTGAAGTTCCACTTCGAAGAGGCCCGTGGCCATGCCCCCGCCGACGCGGAATTGCGTACGACCATCAAGTCGCTGGATCGGCCGGTGTTTGCGTACTCCTATGAGATCATCGACAACCGTCGGGGCAACGGCGACGGACGAGTGCAAAAGGGCGAGGGGTTGACGATGTACTTGACGGTCAAGAACGTCGGCAAGGGCCGCTCGTTTGAGACGATGGCCAACCTTCGCAACCTCTCGGGGGACGGGCTGCTCCTTCACGATGGGCGTTTTGACATCTCGAACGTGATGCCTAACGAGACCAAGCGCGTCGCATTCACGTTCGATGTCGAACCGCAACTTGCCGACCCGGAAGCAAAGGTCGAACTGTCCATCCGCGACGACGATTTGCGCGAAGGGGTAGTTGAAAAGGTCAAGATACCCATCGTCGAGCCGACGAGCGTCGCTGCAGCGTCTGGGGTGCAGCGAGCGAAGGCAAGCGGCGCGGACCTGTTCAATGAACCCGATTCGTCCGGCCGCGTCTTCGCGCGCCTTCCGCCCGGCGGGGCCGCTTCCGTTCTCGGGACGGCGAACGGCTACGTAAAACTGTCGCTGGGCAACGGTCGATTCGCTTTCGTCCGCGGCAATGAGCTCGCGCCCGGGGGGGCTCCGGCTGCGCAGGCGGTCCTGGAGGATGCGATGGAGCACGCCCCTCCAGCGATCGAGATCCCGCAGCCGCAGCTCGCCACACGCGATCCGCACACCCTGGTGCACGGATTGGCAAGCGACGATGCTCGCCTCCTCGACGCCTACATCTTCGTAGGATCGCGCAAGGTCTTCTACCGCTCGAACCGCAATGGAACCGACGTGAGGAAGATGACGTTCGACGCGGACCTGCCCCTGCGGCCCGGGGTCAATGTCGTTACGATCGTAGCGCGCGAGAACCCCGACACTACGACGCGCCGCACCTTTATCGTACGTCGTGATGGCAATGCTGGGGAGCTTTTGCAGACGCCGAAGACTGAGGACGAGCTCAGCGAGACGGCGTCAGTGGACGAGGAGTGAGTGACCGCGGTTCGCCTGCACATCAACATTGACCACGTGGCGACTCTCCGCAACGCGCGAGGCACGGTATATCCGGATCCGGTACGCGCAGCCGAAGAGTGTCTTCTGGCAGGGGCGGACGGCATCACGGCGCACCTTCGCGAAGATCGGCGCCATATCGTGGACGCTGATGTTGAGCGATTGCACGCCCTTCTGGCGCGGGCTGGCCGCACATTCAACCTGGAAATGGCGGCTACCAGCGAGATGATTCGAATTGCTCTCCGCGTCAGGCCAAACGTTTGTACTCTGGTGCCGGAGCGGCGCGACGAGCGCACCACAGAAGGGGGGCTCGACGTAGCCAATGCAGGCGACCCGCTGGCAGCCCACGTTCGTGCTCTCTCGGATGCCGGCATCAAGGTTAGCCTCTTCGTCGTGGCCCACGAGGCGCAGATCAAGGGCGCGCGCGCGATTGGAGCCGCGCAAGTCGAGCTTCACACCGGCGAATATGCCCACCGGGGGGAGGACGAGCTCGCGCGGCTGGCTGACGCAGCCAAGCTGGCGCGCGCACATGGGCTCGAGGTGGCCGCGGGACATGGACTCACGCTGCAGAATGTTCCTGCGCTCGTCGCCGTGCCCGAGCTCGTCGAGCTCAATATTGGCCATGCCGTTGTGAGCGACGCCGTGTTCGTCGGTATCCAGGGTGCGGTTCGCGCGTTCCGTGAGGCCATCGAGCGGGGCGGGCGACGAATCACCGCATTCTGATGCCCAACATGGCTCGCGCGCGGTCAGGGTCAACGGGTTCGCGGCCGATCGACCGAGCGTAGGCGGCCGCGCGCGCGACGAGCGGGGCACTGCCTTCGGACAATATTCCTTTCGACAGATAGATGTTGTCTTCCAGACCCACCCGCGCGTGTCCGCCAAGGCGCATGGCGAGCTCCGTCATCGGTTGCTGCCAGCGCCCCAGTGCAGCAACTCCCCAAGTCGCATCACTCGGGACGAGCGAACGCATGAAATGCACGACGTGTTCCCGTGCCCCGATGGCGCCTTTGACCCCGAGCACGAACTGAAAGTGAAGCGGCGGTGCGATAGCGCCCTCGGCGGCAAGCGAAAGCGCTTCTTCGATGTGGCCCACTTCGTAGCACTCGAGCTCCGGGACGGCGCTGGCGGCTCGAATCTTTGCGGCGAGTCTTCGAATTGTCGGTCGCGAATTGACGAACACGTCGTCGCCAAAATTGATGGTCCCGCAGTTTAGCGTTGCCATCTCCGGCGCGCAGGCAAGCGGGCCGGCTCGCTCGTCGACAGACATTCCGACGGCGCCTCCCGTGGAGGTTTGAATGACGCAATCGCACTTGCGGCGGATTGCGGCAATGACCTCGGCATAGCGTTCGGTCGATTGCGTATTTTGCCCGTCATCGCCGCGCACATGCAGATGGATGACGGCTGCCCCTGCCTCGCGGCAGCGGGCCGCCTCGTCTGCCACTTCGGCTGGAGCGATCGGCAAATGAGGCGTTTGCACCCGCGTCAGTTCGGCGCCGACAATGGCCGCGGTCAGGCGCTCGGCGCGGGGCCGGCCGGCAGGCCGGGAAGATACAGCTCGCGCGGCTTTCGCTGCAGGCTCTTCGGAACGACGCACGTTCCCGTTGCGCGGGCTATAACGATGGGTTCAAGCAGAACATCCGCCGCGCTTGGCGCGAAGGTCCTCACCGACAAATCCTCGCCGCCCCAGCCCGCTCGCGCCGTCGTAATGACTTTGCGCGCTTCGAACTGAATCTTGCGGCTCGTGTTGCCAATCGCAACGAGCTCTGCCGTTGCCTCGATGAAGTCGCCAGCCAAAACCGGCGCGAGAAACTCGACGCACTCGTAGGCACGAAAGAGGCCTTCGTCTCCATCGAGGCGAATCAGAAGCTCGGTGGCGAGGTCTCCAAACAGCGCCAGGATTCGCGCCCCATCGACCAGTTCGCCCGCGTAGTGCGCATCGTGGGCGCTCATGCGCATGCGCAGGGCCACGGTGGTACCGATCATTCGTTATCCCTCAAGGCGCACTTGCTCGCGCACCAGCCGCCAGCCGCTTGGACGCGGGTCATCGTTTCGTCCGCGCAATATGTCGCGCGGCGCTGTAGGCAATAGCTCTGGACGCCCGACTGCAACGGCGACCTCCCAGCGCCCCCTCGGAACGCCGGCGAAGAGCAAGTCCACCGGTCCGGCGATCTGCACCGAGCCGTCGGCACTCACGGAGAACGGCGGGTCCCAGGGTCTCACCTCGCTGTCCCTTAGCAGAAACGCTCGTGCCCCAATGGCTCCCTGAACGGGCGCGGAGGGCAGGAGGTTCATCTCGAATCGGTCTCCTGGTTTGAGGATGATCTCCGAGGGGGCGCCGGCGAGCTCGTAGCTGGGGACGAGAGGCGGCTCAAAGTGAAGACGCAAGAGGACGAGGACCAGGGCCACCATCACCGGCGTTGCCACCAAAGCCACAGCCAGGTTCGATCGCTTCGCTTTGCCGGCCGCTTGCATACTGAGTTCGCAGACCGCGCTGCCGGTCATCCCCCAGGGTGCGCAGCTAGCCAGCGCGAGGTCAGCGTCCACGCGAACTCGAGCACGTCCTTGCTCGCGAACGGCTTGCTCAGCAGGCGCAACCCCGGACGCTTGAGCCTGCGGATCACTTCGTGCCACGAGTAGTCGGAGTATGCGCTGCAAATGACGGCTTCGACGTCGGGACTCACCATCCAAATCCGCTCGAGCGTTTCGATGCCGTCCCAGCCAGGTGGCATACGCATGTCGACGAAGAGCAGAGCATAGGGCCGACCGAGCTTGAGCATCCGGCGGACCGCCTCGAGCCCCTCTTGCCCTTGCGTCACCGCGTCCACGACGAATTCCGACTTCGGCGGGGGCGGTCTCGTCCTGGGCCCGAAAATGGCTTCGTCCAAAACGTCGAGGTCCTTCGATTTCGGATCGGGGCACAGGATCTTCCGAAAGTCGCCGTGGATGGCGACGTTGTCGTCGATCACAAGGATGCGGCGCCTCTCGGCATTGGCACCCGCAGGAAGACTCGCCGAGGCCATCACGCCGCCCCGTCGACCGGCAATGGATGCCCGCTCCCGAATGCCGTCTGGGCGTCCCCGGGGATCTGCTCGGCGGGCACGACAAGCGCGAACGTTGCGCCATGCCCGATCCCCTCGCTCGTCGCAGCGAGCGTTCCGCCCAGTTGCTTGGCGGCGATCGCCGCGCTGTGAAGGCCGAACCCGTGGCCGTCCTTCTTCGTGGTGAACCCGTAGCGAAATATCTTAAGCATGTTCTCTTGCGGAATCCCTGCTCCGTCGTCGCTCACTTCAAGCTTGACGTTGCCTCCGTTCTCGTTGAGAACGCGAACGACGACACGGCCGGAGCCTGAGGGAATCGCCTGGATCGCGTGCTTGGCGTTGCTGACGAGGTTGACCAGAATCTGCAAGCATTTGTGCCGATCGATCACCGCGCGCACGCCTGGAGCGTAGTCACGCGACACGACGATCTTCGGCGCGAATGCGGCGATTCCCACGATGCGAAGGGCGTCGTCCATCAGCTCGGCGAGCGACACGGGTTCGCGCACGTCGACCTTCATGCGCGCGTAGGACTGCTGCGTCGCGACGATTTCTTTGATGTGCTCCACGTCCCGAATCAGCGACGAGAGCTCGCCGAGGATCTCGCGCTTCTCCTCCGTCATCGTGTGCGCGAGCTTCTCGAGATACGCCGGTACGAGTTTGCCGCGGGGATCTTGTGTCATGAAGCTTCCGAGGTCGCCCTCGTGCTCGCGAAGGAGGCGGGTGACCTTGAAGACCGTCTCACCCCTTTGTTGTCCGATTCGTTCGGCAAGAACGCCCGCGGAGACATTCACGCTGTTCAAGATGTTGCCGACGTTGTGTAGCACGTCGCTCGCGTTTTCGGCTTTGCCCGCCAAGCGCGACGCCTCAACGAGACGGCGATGCAGCTCGGCGAGCTCCTCTTGTGCGCGGCGGCGTTCCGAGATGTCGTGCACGATCGCCGTGAAAAGTCGCTTCTCGCCGAGGTCGACCTGGCTGAGCGCAAACTCCATCGGAAACGTGCCTCCGTCCCTGCGCCGCCCGTGGATCTCTCCGGAACTTCCGATTGGCACGAAGGTGTCGCCTTGCTCGAATTCGACCACCACTTTCGCCAGGTCGAGGCGATAGCCCTGCGGGAGAAGCGTCTGAAACGGCTTACCAAGCATCTCTTCGGGCGCGTAGCCGAACACCTCCGTGGCGGCGGGGTTGTACACTTCGATGCAGCCGTCCACGTTCAGCGTGACGATGGCGTCCGCCGCATACTCGATGATGCCGCGCATCCTTGTGTCGCTCTCAAGCAAAGAAGCTGCTGCCGTTTGGGCGGCGGCCGTGGCCTTTCGGAGCTCGCTCGTTCGCTCGTCGACCCGCATTTCCAGCTCGCTGCGTGCTCGTTCGAGAGACTCCATGTGCTCGGTTATCTTCACGTCGCGCTCTCGGATGCTCGCGACCATGGCGCTGAAGCCACCTACTAGCTCCCCGATCTCGTCTTTGCCTCCGGGCGGGAGCGATACAGTGAGATTTCCTTGGCCCATGCGCTTCGCCGCTCGCGTTACTGCGTCCAGGGGGCGGAGCAGTTGGCGCATCGCACCCAGCGATGCGACCGCGACAAGGACTGCCAGGCTGAGCCCGGCGAGCGCGTTGGTCAGAACGATGTCATGAAGCTGCGCGCGGATGGAGTCCGTGTTGTAGCCGAGGCGGAAGAGCCAAGTGTTGCGCTGCGTGCGCATGTGCAGCGGTACGATCCAGAACTCCACAGCATCGCGGACAGTGGCACGGACGGGCGTATCCGACGGAGGCGCGATGTGGGTAAGCTCTTCGTGAAGGTCCTTTGCTACAGGCCGGTCAGACAGCACCACGGACCCTTCGCCGTCGACGATCTGCCACGACACGAAATCCGGCTCCTTGGCGATCGCCGAGAGCATCTCGAACGGCCAGATGTGCTCGGCGTACCCCGAATCGACCTGCGAGGCGGCAGTCACGGCCAAAAGGCGCTGTTCGCCCCGCAAGCGCGCGAGCGAATGGTCCGCCTCTCGGGAGCTGATAATGCCCGTCAAGAGGACGGTGCACAGAACCACCGAGCCGAGAGATACGAAGAACGTTTTCCAAAAGAGGCGCATTCAATGTCCAGTGAGAGGCTCCGCTCAGTTTCGCGCGCTTGCCTGCGCAGGAAAGAGGAGGGTGCTGCTCATCAGGTTTCCGTGCAAGTTCCCTACGCCGGGAACGTGCCCTTGTTCACCCCATGTGAACACGCCGAGCCACGGCATGTCTCCGATGGCTTGGCCGACGAGATAGCTCATGTTCGTACGCTGGTCGGGGGGAATCGCGGCGAGCGCACCGGCGCAATAAATGAAGATCCCCACAGCCGGCGTCATGTTGTTGGTGGCCTTGCGAGCTTCACGAGGCATGACGGCGAACCGGTTCATGAGGATATTCCAGCTTCCCTCGGCCGGATAAACGACGTCGCCGTTCGCCATATTCGCTTCGGCGAAGAGGACGCCGGGCGCGTTGTCGCGCGTGAATACGTGGATGAACTGGTCGTGCGAGACGCCGCCGCCCTCGAGCTTCTTCACTAGCCACGCGGCCTTGAGCGGCTCGCCGCGGGCGAGGCCCGCCTTGGGGCGGCCACCCAGCCACTCGTCGTACACGTCAAGGGCGGGCCGGCCGTCGATCGCGCGAATGATGCGGGGGTCCGCGTCGGTGACGGTCCCCTTCTTCGTGGTAACACGATTGTAGCCGCCGCCGTAAGCATAGGCGAAGGGCGCTTTCGTGTAGAAAGCAGCCACCGCGGCGCCCGTCGACATTCGCCGTCCGTTCGCGATCGTCGACCACGCAAGCGCATCGCGCTTCTGTGCGAGGTCGGCGGCGCGTCCCGCGGCTGTCCCGCCGATGAGGGGAACGTCGGGTCCGATCTCCTCGGTGAGCGTTGCTAGCATCGCCTCCTCGGTGCCGCGGTTGGCGAAGAGGAGCACCATTGAAGGCTTCTCCTTACCCATGCCCGCGTCCTCGGCGGCTCGCCGGAAGGCCACGCGGGCGCTCTGGCCGCCGGGCGCTTCGTCGAGCGACGCGCCTCCCACCCCGATCACCATTCCCGGCACGTTCATCGACAACGCACCGACAACGCCGTTCGGAGACGCGTGATAGCCCTCGGCCGTGAGGATCCCTTCGTGCGAGCTCATGCCAATAACACGCTGCGACTCGCCTTGGCGTGCCCGGATTGCGGAGAGAATCGCCTCCGAAGAGTGCTGCGCGGTGTAAAAAACTACGATGAGGTCGGACTTTCCTTTCACGCCAGCCTGCGTCAGCACCTCCGAGATGGCTACATCGGTCTTAGGTGCGATCGACCATCCGACGCCCGACTCGGAATCGGCAATGCGTCGAACCTCGCCGCCCGACGTCCGCACGGGGGCTTCCGTCGCCGGTCCGGTGCCGGTGGGCGACTCCTTGCGGCCGCGAGAGCACGAGAGAGAGAGACACGCCATGAGAGCTATGGCGGCGCCCGTTCGAAGGGCCACGGAGTCGCGTTTCCTCATTGAAATCCTCGGAATGACCGGTGCGCGGAGAGCACACGTCCCTTGCATCATGCCGAGAACGCACCCCCGCAAACACTTGGAACGGCTATCGCGTTTATACTCTGAAGTCGCCGCGCTCGATCGGGCGCCGAAACACGGGCGAGTGCAAGCGGGCTCTGGCCGGACGGGACCCTCCAGACCCACCCGGCGGGACGGGACTCCCCGGACCCACTAGACCGCACACGAGGCATTCCGCCCGGCGTGGCAATCGTCAAAACGTAAGCTCGTCTGTACCGGAGCCGAAGGACGTGCGTTCGCAGGCGCGGGGGGGCTCGGCGTTGAACGTCCGTGCACGGGCGGCGTACCATAGTCGGCCGCGTGGTCGACCTCTCAGCGCTCGTGACGATCGAGCAAGCTCTCATGGAGTGTGGCGAATGGTTGCGGGCTTCCTCGCCCAGCGCCGCTATGCGCGAACTTCGCGTGCGTCACAGTTCGCTTGTACGGGTGGTCGGAGGTTGGCGAGTGACGGCTAGCCCCCACGCGGCGCAACTCTCGGCCATGCTCGAGTGCGTTCTCGATCTCCGCGCGATGGTGATCCGAGCCTGCACACGCGCCTCGCCGGAAGCTGGGGCATCCGCGGGTCCTGCCTCTCGCTTCCCGCCGACTATTGGCAGGACCACGCACCCTCCTCCGCTCCGCACGACCCGCCCGCCGTGGCCTGGTAAGTAAGCGGTTGGGCTGGAGGTCGGGTGCCAGCCGCTGCCGGCTGCTTGCGCAAATGAGCCGGACTGCGTGTGCTTGATCAGGGAACTTGCTCCAAAGACGCCGTGTTATCCGGTGTGCGGCGAGGGCAACGGATTCACCGTGTATTGCCCCGTTCCGTAACGCCGTCATTCTTCGAAAACGACGTCATTCAGGCGATCCACTTTTCGCAGCTCTGGGAATCGCCAAGCCCAAAGGGCTACGATCACCAGCGTTCCCACGCCGCCCATCACGACAGCCGGTGTCGTGCCGAACCATTGCGCCGTCAACCCGGATTCGAACTCTCCGAGCTCGTTGCTAGCACCGATGAACATCATGTTGACTGCGCTCACTCGACCGCGCATTGCGTCTGGCGTGGCGAGCTGAACCAGGGCAGATCGCACGAACACACTGATCATGTCGGTAGCGCCGACTACGACGAGCATCGCGAGCGACAGCGCGAAGCTGTGGGATAGACCGAATGCGATGGTCGCGAAGCCGAAGAGGGCCACGCTAATAAACATCTTTGTCCCCGCGCGCCGCTCTACGGGCCGTAGCGCGAGCGCGACTGCCGTCAGCCCTGCGCCGATGGCGGGCGCACTGCGCAGCGCACCGAGTGCCAATGGCCCAAGGTGCAAGATGCTCTTGGCATAGATTGGCAGCAAGGCTGTAGCTCCGCCGAGGAGGACGGCAAATAGGTCGAGAGACATCGCGCCGAGCACGACCGGATTCTCGCGCACGTACTTTACGCC
>WNFJ01625565.1_pt4 | contig 13028 bp, 12 predicted proteins | sample 5400461 | NCBI WGS metagenome assembly WNFJ01 (sample SAMN13153349, study PRJNA577476) | soil metagenome | isolation source: 115 cm saprolite on Douglas fir-dominated hillslope | place: USA:California | collected 2013-09-17 | reverse complement strand
CGGGTTTACAGTTCTGGGGACTTACGTGGGTTGCAGAATATCCTGATCCACAGGACTGGTTGACGCGCCAGTTTGACAGTGGCGTACCCAATAACAACATGAATTACGGCCAAAATACGAGTTCGGACGTGGCGAGACAGCAATATCTCCAGCACCAGTTGGAAAATGCCGATAGCAATGGTCAGGAGGGAGCCAGGTTCAAAATCTATCAAGGGGCGGAGCAGCAACTGGTCAATGATGTAGCATGGATGCCGATGGAACAGGTAACGTTGACGTTCTTGCGGAAAGAGACGGTGATCGGCATTGTTGATAATGCACAGGGAATCATTCCCCCTAACGATTGGGCTACTATCTATAAAGGACAATACGCGTGAGGGAGGGTACCTGTCCTCAGACCGTGTGAGATTTATTTTTCACCTTACGTAGTACTATACGCTACCGCCAGCATCGGTTAATATGCTAACGAAGATCTAGTATTCTACCCTGCTACGTGGTTTAGCTCAGATTATGCAAAGAAAAGTAACTCCCGCCAGGCCAAAGACTGGGAGTTGTACAAGGTGCGTCAGGTGAAAGGAGGGAGTAGCACACGCTATAGAAATCCCAGGAATTGGAAACACTATTTTTGGAACAGTGACAATGCAGTTCTGTTCTTGTCGAATTAGTATGCATATATTACAAGGAGAAGTCACGAATGCGACCTAGCAAGAAGTTGATAACGACGCTTCTGCCGACGTTCCTGGCCTTGATGGGTATGCTGCTGGTGGCCTGCGGATCAACATCGCCGTCATCATCGACAACTACCAAAGCCTCACCTGACAAACAGGTATTTGTATACCCCATATACGGCGTTTCGGACATCAAGACGTTCGATCCTGGTCTGTCGACGGACCTGCCCTCTATCCAGGCTATCGACTCCATATTTACCGGCCTGGTACAGCTTAACGACAAACTCGCTGTAGTGCCACAGCTGGCAGCATCTTATAAAGAGGAATCTGATGGCCTGACCTGGACGTTCACCCTGAAACCCAACCTGAAGTTCAGTGATGGGACGCCGCTGACCTCGCAAGATGTCGCCTACAGTATTGACCGCGCTTTGCAGCCTGCCGAGAAGTCGACCACGGCTCCGATTTACCTGGCCCTGGTAAAAGACTCTGACAAGCTGAATGCTGGCAAGATCAAGACCATCATTGGCGATAGTGTGCTGACACCTGATGCCAACACCGTGAAGATTATCACCAACAAGAAGGCTTCTTACTTCCTGGATGCGCTGAGCTACTCGTGCTCCTACGTGGTTGAGAAGAGCCTCATCGACAAGTATGGCACCAACTTCACCGATCACCTGACCGAGGGTGGCGGCGATGGCCCATTCAAGGTCAGCGAGTATACCCACGGCAAGCAGATTGTCTTTGTGCCGAACCCCAACTACTACGGCCCCAAGCCGCAGTTGACAAAGCTCGTCTACCCCTTCTACAAACAGACAGATACGATTTTCAAAGCCTATCAAGCTGGCCAGACTGACTGGGCTCCCGTTCCTTCCGCCAATCTCGCGCAAGCAAAGAGGCTGCCGAACAACCAGTACCAGCAGGTACCGCAGTTGTGGATCAACTACTACGCCATGAATTACTTGGTGAAGCCGTTCGATAATATCAAGATCCGCCAGGCGTTCGACCTGGCAGTTGATAAGGACGTGATTGCCCACAACGTGTGGAAGGACACCGTCATTGCATCGAATCATATTGTGCCTAAGGGAATGCCAGGCTACAACCCCAATCTGACGGGTCCTGACGGAGTCGCAAGCACCAAGGGCGACCCGACCAAGGCCAAGCAGCTCTTCCTGCAGGGCTTGCAGGAAGAGGGGTGGACAAGCGCTTCGCAGGTACCCCCGATCAAGTTGACCTATCCGAGTGGTACGCAAGATTTGGACAACGAGGTTGCCGCGCTGGTTCAGATGTGGCAAACAACGCTGGGTGTCAGTGTCAAAGCGAATCCCGAAGACTTCAACAAACTACTCCCTGATATTACCGCCGCGACGAACAATCCCAAGGGATTGCAATTCTGGAACATCGGCTGGATCGCCGACTACCCCGATCCGCAGGACTGGACCACGCTGCAGTTCGACAAGGGTGTGCCCAACAACAATATGAACTATGGTCAGAACAATACATCTGACGCCACCCAACAGCAGCAAGTCCAGCAGCAGCTGGAAGCAGCGGATGTGAACCCCGATCAGACTGCTCGCTTGCAGGCGTACAATGCTGCCGAACAGCAACTGGTCAACGACGTTGCCTGGATGCCTGACTATCAGGTAACGGTCAGCCAGGTATTGAAGCCGTACGTCAAGGGCATGGTCTTCAATCCATCGGGATTAATTCCACCCGATGACTGGGGCAACGTCTTCATTGAAGCTCACTAGGCGAAACGTTGGGTGTCGACTCCTCATGTAGACGCTAAACATACCGAGGGACGGTGATCACCTGATCTCTGTCCCTCCCTCTGAATAGTCATTCTTGTATCTCCTTTTTTTTACCACCTCATCATAAGAATAGTTTGGTTGCGATGGTGATACCGACCCCTCGAGGCGTTGAAACCACTTGCTCTGCCGTGGTCTTGCTTGACATTAGGTGAAATGTCACTTAAAATTAGTTAAAAGTTCGCTTATGTAACGCCTGTTATTTTCACCTGTCGGTTTTTGTCTATGAAAAGGTGCCGTTTCATGGACACTTCTTTAGAACAGAGACGTTAGATGAGCAATACAACAGTTGGAATGGAGATGGTTATCGGGCCTTCTCGAAAACAATTACAACCTCTTTCAAGGGAGCAAGGGGTAGACCATGGTTCAGTTCTTGATCAAAAGGTTCATCGGTCTCATCTTTGTAATCATCGGTGTAACCTTCATCACCTTTGTAATGGGGTATTTTGCCCCTGGTGATCCAATACGCGTGATGTTAGGGAATCATCCGGATCCAGTGTTGTATGCGCAATTGAAGCACATATATGGGCTGGACCAACCCTTCTTTGTGCAGTACTGGAATTATATAACGAGACTGTTCAGGGGTGATTTTGGACTTTCGTATCAGTACCAGAACCGCCCTGTCTGGGATCTGCTGAAAGATGGTATACCGGTCTCGGCAGAACTTGGTTTCTGTGCGCTGGTGCTGCAGGTGTTAGTAGGAATCCCGATTGGCATTATCAGCGCGCTGAAAGCGAATAGCTGGATCGATACGACCAACATGAGTATCTTGTTGGTGATGTATTCGCTGCCAGTCTTCGTCTTCGCGGTGTTCTTTCAGGTTATCGTTGTAGCGATTGATAATGGTACAGGTGCACAGTGGCCCGTCGCGAACTGGGGCAATGCCTGGAATTACACGTGGTCTGATATACAGTTCAAAATAGGTCCAATCGTGATACTGGCGCTGTCATTGGTAGCTTATCTCGCGCGTATCACGCGCACGAGTATGCTCGAAGTCTTACGCCAGGATTATGTGCGTACTGCACGAGCAAAAGGGATGCGCGAACGCGTCGTCATCTACCGCCACGCGCTGCGCAACGCGCTTATTCCCGTGGCAACCATCCTTGGGCTCTCGTTCGGTCTTATTGTGACGGGAACGTTCTTCCTCGAAGATTTCTTCAACATTCCTGGTATTGGTGAAGCGACGCTGCAGGCAACACAGTACCGCGACTATCCCGTGATCCAGGCTACAGCAGTCTTGCTGGCGGTGGCGGTCGTGATAGGTAACTTGATATCAGATATCTTGTACACGTTGGTAGACCCGCGCATTAAGGCAGCATAGGAGACAGACAGATGGATACGAAGGATAAGAATCAAGAACTTACCGCCCATGGAATTATGTCTCCTGATACGGTGGAGAGCCCATTGCAATTAGAACCGGCATTGATGGAGCTGTCTAATAATGACCTTGCAACGACGCTCAATGAGAACCAGTTGAAGGAACTGCAGGAAAAACAGAAAAAGCCACCAACACCATTACAAGATTCGCTGCGGCGACTGCGGCGCGACAAACGCGCCATGGTGAGTTTTGGTATAATTGGCTTCTTTGTGCTGCTCGCCCTCTTTGGACCGTTCATCTACCAGCGTATCGGTGGCCCTTATGAAAGTTCAGTCAGCGGAACAATAGGTCCGCAGGTCTACCACACCTATTACCACCAGGAACTCGACCGGCAGGATGAAGGGCCATCGGCACAGTACTGGCTGGGAACAGATGACCTCGGCCGAGATATGCTGGCGCGCCTGATGCAGGGGATCCTTATTTCGATCAGTGTCGCCGTGGCGGTAGAGGTAGTGGATATTACCATGGGTATCCTCATAGGGGTGCTGGCCGGCTTTCACGGCGGCTGGATCGACCAGGTGCTGGCGCGTTTTACTGACATCATATTTGCCTTTCCTTACTTGCTCTTCATCATTTTAGTTGCCGGAATCTTTGGCGAGTGGGCCGACACGAACTTGAGCGGTATCCCTCTTATAGGGGCGAATGGTAATGCACGCCTGTTACTGGTCTCGTTAGCGCTGGCCTTTGTGACATGGCCGTTGATGGCGCGCTATGTACGTGGTCAAACACTCCAGCTCAAGGAGCAGCAGTTTATTGAGGCAGCACGTACAGCGGGCACCAGCGATACGCAAATTATCCTGCGCCACATTATTCCCAATCTGTTCAGCATCGTCGTCGTGGCATCGACGCTCAACATCGTTACCACTATCATCGCAGAGGCTGGTATCAGCCTCCTTGGTCTTGGTGTACAGCAGCCTGGCTCGAGTATTGGCCTGATGATAGCTCAGGCACAAAACCTCGTGGATACTCATCCCTGGGAAATATTGCTGCCATCCGGAGTGCTAGCGATCATTGTGCTCTGCTTTTCCTTCATCGGAGATGGCCTGCGCGATGCCTTTGACCCTCGATCTAAAGATTAGTGAGTGGAGATAAAAAATGGCAGAGAATCTGCTGGAAGTAAATAATTTAAAAACCTACTTTTTCACACGCTCAGGGGTTGTCAAAGCGGTAGATGATGTTTCATTTGTGATCAAGCCAGGTCAAACCTTAGGGGTTGTAGGGGAAAGCGGCTGCGGCAAAAGCGTTACCGCCCTCTCGATAATGCGCCTGATAGCCACTCCTCCCGGCAAAATCGTGGGGGGTGAGATCAATTTCAACGGTGAGAATATCCTGGAAAAGAATTTAGATGAACTCACGGCCCTGCGCGGCAGGCAAATTTCGATGATATTCCAGGACCCAATGACTTCACTCAACCCGGTGTATACTGTAGGTTTTCAGATTGCGGAAACGGTCAAACGCCACCATAAGGATCTGAGCAATGACCAGGCCTGGAAACGCAGCGTCGAGATGCTTGACCTTGTACGTATTCCAGACGCAAAGAAACGGGCAAAGAATTATCCACACGAGTTCAGTGGTGGCATGCGGCAGCGCGTGATGATTGCTATCGCACTGGCGTGCAACCCGAAATTACTCGTCGCGGATGAACCGACAACGGCGCTCGATGTGACTATTCAGGCCCAGGTGCTTGAACTGATAAGTGGCCTTTCGAAAGAGTTTGGCACAGCTGTCATGCTGATTACCCATGATCTTGGAGTGGTTGCCGGTACATGTCAGCATGTCAACGTCATGTACGCGGGACACGTGGTAGAGTCGGCTCCAGTCAAGCAAATTTTTGAGACGCCCGCACACCCATACACTGTAGGACTTCTGCGATCCATTCCTCGCATGGATGAGAAGCGTGGCAGCAGTCTCACGCCGATTGCGGGACAGCCGCCCGATTTATCGAGAGAGATAACTGGTTGCCCTTATGCACCACGCTGCCCTAAGGTGCAGAATCGCTGCCGGCAGGAACGCCCGGAGTTGAAGCCAGTAGGTCGCGGAGAGCAGGTAGCGGCCTGTTTCTATCCAGATTAAGCCAGGGGAAAGGAATTCTTATGGCACAAGAGACAACAACGCCGGCAACGACCGCGACAACCCTGGTCGATGTCAAGGGCTTAAAGGTTCATTTCCCCATAAAAGGGGGCATTTTTAATCGCACCGTTGCGAACGTGAAAGCGGTGGACGGTGTAGACATGTTTATCCGGCGCGGCGAGACGCTTGGCCTGGTTGGCGAAAGTGGATGTGGTAAGTCCACCACGGGACGCGCGATTTTGCAGTTGATCAAACCAACGGCAGGTAGCGTTGTTTTCGAAGGCGATGAGCTCACAAAACTCTCCCCTGGTGCGATACGGCAGAAGCGCGCCCGGATGCAGATGGTGTTCCAGGACCCCTTTGGCTCGCTTGACCCGCGCTTTTCGGTTGGAGAGCTTGTCGCGGAGCCTCTGAAAAATTTCAACCGTGGGAACGCGAAGGAGATCCAGGAACAGGTGGCCGATCTGTTGCGAGTGGTAGGATTGAATCCATTCTTCATGAATCGCTTCGCGCACGAGTTCAGTGGTGGCCAGCGACAACGTATCGGAATTGCTCGCGCATTGGCTCTACGTCCCTCGTTAGTGGTGGCTGACGAGCCCGTATCTGCGCTCGATGTATCCATCCAGGCACAGGTGCTCAACCTGTTACAAGACCTGCAAGGCAAATTTGGTCTGACCTACCTGTTCGTGGCGCACAACCTTTCAGTAGTAAAGCATATCAGCGACCGGGTAGCAGTGATGTACCTGGGGCGCATCGTCGAGCTGGCAAAAAGTGAAGAAATGTATGAGATGCCATTGCATCCTTACACCCAGGCATTACTTTCGGCCATTCCTGTTCCTGATCCCGAAATAGAGTTAAAGCGTAAGCGTATCATTCTTGAAGGTGATGTGCCGAGCCCTGTGAATCCACCAAGCGGGTGCAATTTCCATCCACGCTGCTGGAAAGCCCAGGCGATCTGCCGCGAGGTTATTCCGCCGTTAGAGGAGAAACAGTATAATCATTACGCGGCCTGCCATTTCCCTGGATAGCAGACAGGCAACCGGGGCCCTAGTCTGGCCGGATTCCTGGACTCTGTAGCCTTAAGAATCCCACAGCAATTATGTCTCGTCGGGAAGTTCAAGACGCTTTATGCGCGAGAGCAAGCGAATACGTGCTATCAGGTGGCGCGCATCAAATGGTTTTACGACATAATCATCCGCTCCCGCCTCAAATCCGGCTACTTTATCCTGAATTGTGGAGAGGGAAGTAAGCAGCATGATCGGCAGATGACGAAGAGAGGGAGTGCTGCGAATAGAACGACAGAGATCTAAGCCATTCTCCTGACCAAGTAATATCTCGCATATCAGTACATCAGGAAGGTTTGTTTCAAGGCAGCCCATTGCTTCTGCTTGCGACGAAGCGCATCGCACAACAAACCCATTCCCTAACGCCTGCTTTATTCTATCACGTCCAATTGGATCACTATCCACTAAGAGAATGTGTAATCTGCGTAAAGGCTGTGGATCACGCACTATTCAGTGAATACTCTGCGCTGCAACCTCTACCACGGGACATGAGGTATTGCAGCACTCTAAACTAAAGCCATTCGTTATCGTGAAGCATAGTGCTGAAGTAATGGCTGTACCCGACATTATGCTTATTCCCGGTCGGCCTGTGTCTGGACCAGGTAATCCATACGACGCTGGCGCTCGGTTGGCGTCAGTTGTAGGACACGTTCTATAGCTGCATTCAGTGCAGCTGGTTTAAAAGGTTTAGTGAGATACTCATCGACACCTGAAAGCATTCCTGTCATTTGATCTTCATTTCGTGTCATGGCACTCAGGATAATCAAAGGAATATCAGAGGTACGAGCATCACCACGTAGACAGCGCACCAACTGGTAACCATCCATACGAGGCATTTTTACATCAATGATCACGCAGTCTGGATGTTCAATAAGGATACGTTCTAAACCTTGTACGCCATCGTAGGCAACGACAACATCATATGTACCTTGCAGGTTTACAGCGTATTTTATTAATTCCACGATAGTCGGGTTGTCGTCGATAACCAATACTTTCTTCATTACATTCCCATCACCTTTAACGTCCTTACACGATGTACTGGTTACTTGTCTCAAAAAGAATGATTTCACCTCTTGCATTGTAACACAGTTATGTGCTGCTGCCAACCGATGATTATTCGGGGGCTCTCTCACTTGTGGATAGTAGTTTTTATGCTACAATACGTTGTACGCGTATATCTATTAGATCAGGAGAAGAGAGAATGGTGGCTATTGATCGCTACTCGCGGCAAACGCTCTTTGGACCGATAGGGAAAGAGGGGCAAGAACTATTGCGCTCCTCAGCAGTTACAATTATTGGCTGTGGTGCGCTAGGGACTGTGCTGGCTAACAATCTTTGCCGCGCGGGTATTGGTCGAATAGTAATTGCTGACCGTGATTATATTGAACTCAATAACCTGCAACGACAAATTCTTTTCGATGAGGAGGATATCGCGCTGGGTCTCCCCAAAGCGATTGCAGCGGCGAAGAAACTGCGCCGTACCAATAGCGATACAACGATCGAGCCACTGGTTGAAGATATCAATGCAGATGGGATTGAGGCATTAGTACGCGATACGGACCTGGTTCTTGATGCAACAGATAACTTTGAGACGCGTTACCTCCTCAATGATGTATGTATCAAACACAAGCGCCCCTGGATCTATAGCGGTGTGATTGCGTCCTACGGCGTGACAATGAATATTGTTCCCGGCGATACAGCCTGCCTTCGCTGTGTCTTCCCGGAGATGCCGCTCCCAGGTACTACGCCAACCTGTGATACAGCGGGGGTTTTGAACGGGATAGTAGGGGCAATTTCGGGCGTAGCTTCCACCGAGGCGATCAAGATTCTACTGAAAAGTGAGAAGATGAGCCGGGCGATGTTCTGGATGGATGTTTGGGAAAATACGAGTGAGCGGATCGAGTTGCCACGACAGGAGAATTGCCCGGCTTGCGGACAATATCATTTTGAGTTTCTCGATGAGCTGAGCGGGAACAGTAGTACGAGCCTCTGCGGGCGTAATGCGGTGCAGGTCCGAAACGGAAAACGGGGAATTACGCTCAGTCTAGCAGAATTGGCTGAACGGTTGCGCCCGGTTGGAGAGGTACGTTATAATGATTTCCTACTTCGCTTCAATGTGGATTCTTATGAACTAACTGTTTTTCCTGATGCTCGTGCGATCATCAAGGGGACCGATGATGAGCAGATCGCTCGTTCTATTTACGCGCGATATATCGGGAACTGAGGAAATATTATGAATGAACATATTCTGGTCTGTGTGGCGTGGCCGTATGCAAAAAGCTCTACACATGTCGGGCAGATCGTAGGAGCGTACCTGCCAGCAGACACTTTCGCTCGCTACCATCGATTGGCAGGGAACAAGGTTTTGATGGTTTCAGGTAGTGATGAACATGGCACACCAATTCTTGTGGATGCTGAGCGAGAGGGCATCAGTCCACGCGAATTCGTAGCGCGCTATCACCATCAGATTTGCGAAATTTGGGACAGGCTGGGTATATCCTGGGATTTATATACTGAGACAGGAACGGAAAATCACTATCGCATTACGCAAGATTTCTTTCTTACGCTGTATGACAAAGGGTACATCTTCAAAGACACTATGCAGTCTCCCTACTGCCCAACGGATGCTCGTTTCCTACCAGATCGTTATATTGAGGGAACGTGTCCAAACTGCGGTTATCCAGCCGCTCGCGGTGATCAGTGTGATAATTGCGGCCATACGCTTGACCCGATAGACCTGATCAACCCGCGCTGTCGCCTCTGCGGCAGTAAGGACAGCGCATTGAAGATTCTGCCAACAGATCATTTTTTCCTGGATTTACCCAAGTTGCAAGAGCCTCTACTGGCATGGCTGTCAGAGGGCAAGGAGCACTGGCGACCCAATACACTCGATTTTGCGATGAATTGGCTCAAAGAAGGTCTGCGACCGCGCGCAATTACGCGAGATCTGGACTGGGGCGTACCGATACCACTTGATGGGTACGAGGGAAAGCGCATCTATGTATGGTTCGACGCAGTGATTGGCTACTTTTCGGCTTCGGTCGAATGGGCGGCGCGTCAGGGAACCCCTGAAGCATGGAAAACCTGGTGGGTTCCTGGTCAGTGTGATCCCGCGGTCAAGTCATACTACTTTATTGGTAAGGACAATATCCCGTTCCATACAATTATCTGGCCTGCGATACTGTTGGGATATGGCAACCGAAACCTGCCGTATGATGTGCCCGCAAACGAATTTATGACCATGAGCGGCGCTAAAGCCTCCAGCAGTCGAGGTAATGTTATCTGGACGCGCGACGTCCTAGACCAGTATAATGCGGACACGCTCCGTTACTATCTCTCGGCTACGGCACCTGAGGGACGCGATACTGATTTCACGTTTGATGAGTTGATACGGCGTAACAACGATGAACTAGTGGCGACCTATGGAAATGCTGTCCACCGTACCCTTACCTTCCTGCAGAGCAAGTTTGGAGGGGTCGTACCCTACCCCCAAAAGTTGCGAGAAGCAGACCGTGAGATATTGGCGGAGGTAGACCGTGGTTTCACTGTGGTGGGACACAATATTGCAATGGCGGTGGCGCGAGCTGCGAACCGCTACCTGGATGAACAGGCTCCGTGGAAACAGATCAAAGTTGATCGCGATGCTGCGGGGGCGACACTCTATGTGATGCTGCAAGTCATCAGCGGCTTACGAGTGATGTTCAGCCCATACCTGCCTTTCTCTTCACAGAAGCTGCACAATCTGCTGGGCTTTGAGGGCGATGTAAGCGCGGGTAGCTGGAGATCTTCCGAAGTACCCGCGGGTACGATGCTGCCGGTTCCGTCACCACTCTTTCCCAAACTGGAAGAGTTGGCGAACGTGTAGTCGAAAGGGCAAGATAGTGCGGCGATGAGCTATCTTACCCTTTGAGGCAAAAATTTCTATTTCAGGAGGTTGAACGGAGCCTCTTACCCATAAAAATGGCTATTTCATGTTCAACAGGGCCAGGTGGATAGTATTGCTGGTTGATGCTCCAGACTTCCAAACCATTGCGTAAGTAAAATTGAATGGCAGGGTAATTCACATTCTGCGTCTCCAGCAGGATAGCCCAGCAGCCATGATTACGCGCCCAGTCCGATGCGCAGTTCAGAAGTAATGAGCCGATGCCGTAGCGACGAAATTGGCGTCCAACGATGATATTCTCGATACGGGTTAGTGAGCGCCATTCCTCTACGTTGAGTAATATCACCCCTGCCAACTGTTCGTTAGCGAGGGCTACATATCCGCCATCAATATTGCACAGCCTGGCTTCGACGTCAGCTGGCGTTCCTTCAAACTCACGATAGCTTTTATAGAGAGGTGGATCAACAGGTGTCTCCACCAACTCGAAAGAGAGCGCTTGTTTTGCCAGTGAGAGAGAACCGGTACCTGTAGTTGGCGTTAACCGCCCCCGTACATTAAGGGTATAGATCCGATCAGTTTCAAAGCTGTAGTCGAGTTCGTGCAATGCTTGCGCATCTTCTAGAAGCACAGCCCGCACATCTATGTGGGGAGATTCTGCGTCCATACCTTTACCATGATCTGACCCCCTATGAGGCCACCAGGTTGATCCTCCTTACGAGAGGGGAAATTGAAACCCTACCGCTTCTGAACCCAGGCACGCCGCGCCAACGACGCCAGAAAAGTCGCCAAGCCTGGCTTTGATAATTTTTGTTTGTAGCGCAGGTGCAGATAAAGCTGTATTACGAGCGCGGTAGACAGCCCGTTCAAATAACAGGTCGATCGCCTCGATAACACCTCCGCCAAGAACAATAGCTTGGGGATTATAAAAGTTCATGATAGAACCCAGCCCATAGCCGAGGTAATCAGCAGCCTCAGTGACGACCTCTATAACAAGGCTATCGCCCTGGGCAATAGCGTTAGCGAGTAATCCCGAACGGATGGTCGTTTCACCTTCTCTCAGTTGGAGTGCCGCGTCAGTAGCCAGTATCGAGGAACGTCCATGATGAATTTCCGCCATAATTGCTTTGGTAATAGCGGTACGTGAAGCGTAGGCCTCGAGGCAACCTCGACCACCACAGCCGCAGATACGACCACCCGCCTGGATGATAATATGGCCAACCTCGCCGGCTGTACCGGTCAGCCCTGTATACAAACGTCCATCCTGCACGATGCCGGCTCCTATACCGGTACCAACAAAGAGGCAGACGAAGTTTTTGAAACCTTGTCCTGATCCATAGATATATTCTCCCAGCGCTGCTACCTCAACGTCGTTGCCCACACGAACCGGTTTGCCGAATTGTCTGCCGAGGATGTCGGCCAGCTGCATATTTTTGACACCCAGGTTTGGAGCATCGACGACTACGCCGTCTTTGCGGTCAATCTGCCCTGCCGCACCAACGCCGACAGTGACGATGGACGCATCCTGAGGAAGGTTCGCAGCACTGAGGGCTGCTTGCGTCAGTTCAATAGTACGTTTTGCTACGAAATCCTGTCCCTTCTCAGCACGAGTACGTTTACGGGCTGAAGCAATGATTTCTCCAGTTGTTATGTCAACAACAGCAACGAGGATCTTCGTACCCCCAAGGTCAATACCTATGGCATAGGTTTTTTGTTTCGGCATATTTCTACTCACTTCGTTATGTCACTATTCATGTTTCCGAAAAGGCAAGCTCAGACCAGGTTGGACATCGAGGTCAAGACCACTCTGCTCTCCCTGGCAGAGATGAAAGTAAGCGGCGCTGGCGATCATCGCGGCATTATCAGTACAGAACTCGACCGGTGGATAACTAAGGCGTATTCTGAGCGGGAGAAGTTCCTGCTCAAGCCTTGCACGAAGACTGAGGTTAGCAGCGACTCCACCAGCTAAGACGACCTGCTTCACATGATATTCCTGTGCAGCAAGGCGCGTCTTGACCGCCAGCACATCGACAACAGCTTCTTGAAAACTTGCGGCTAACAGGGCTACATTAGTGGACCCTTTCTGCGCTGCTTGCATACCTATATGTGTGTACTGACTGCGCTGTCTGTTTACAGTGCCCGGGTTCTTTCCAGCTTCAGGCTGGT